>Ga0302326_10030401_pt1 | contig 10811 bp, 13 predicted proteins | sample Palsa_T0_3_FD_202264 | JGI IMG/M metagenome (GOLD analysis project Ga0302326, IMG submission 202264) | Peat permafrost microbial communities from Stordalen Mire near Abisko, Sweden - Palsa_T0_3 | ecosystem: Environmental > Terrestrial > Soil > Palsa > Peat permafrost | place: Sweden: Abisko...
TGCCGCTGCTCGCGGTCGTCGATACGCCGGGGTTCATGCCGGGCTCCCGCCAGGAGCAGGCCGGTGTGATCCGCCACGGTGCGTCGCTCGTGCGCGCGTTCGCGGCGGCGAAGGTGCCGAAGCTGACCGTCGTGCTACGGAAGTCCTACGGCGGTGCGTACATCACGATGAACTCCCGCGACCTCGGTGCGGACCTCGTGCTCGCGTGGCCCTCGGCGGAGCTCGGGATCATGGCCGCGCGGGCGGCCGTCGGAATCGTCAACCGGCGCGAGCTGCGAGCTGCCGAGGATCCCGAGGCCGAGCGCGACCGGCTCGCGCAGGCGTACGCCGAGGAGCACCTGCACGCGGAGAGCGCCGCCGCGGCCGGGTTCATCGACGAGATCGTCGACCCGGTCGAGACACGCGAGCGACTCGCGTGGGCGCTGTTGACGCTCACCGGGGCGCGGGCGTGATCCTGGCTGGCAAGCGCCTGCTGATCACCGGCGTTATCACCAAGGATTCGATCGCGTTCCACGCCGCGAGCCGCGCCCAAGAGGAGGGCGCGGACGTGCTGCTGACGAGCTTCGGGCGCGTGCGCCGGCTGACCGAGCGCGCGGCTCAGCGGCTGCCACAGCCTGTCGACGTGCTCGAGCTGGACGTCAACAACGCCGAGGACCTGGAAGCGCTACAAGCGGAGCTCCGCTCACGCTGGAAGACCGTCGACGGCGTGCTGCACGCGATCGCGTTCGCGCCCGAGGACGCGCTCGGCGGCCGCTTCATGACCACCCCGCCCGAGAGCGCTTCGCAGGCGTTCGTGACGAGCGCGTATTCGCTCAAGGCGCTGGCGGCCGCGCTGTTGCCGCTGATGCCGGCCGGGTCGGGCATCGTCGGCCTCGACTTCGACGCGTCGGTCGCATGGCCGATCTACGACTGGATGGGGGTCGCGAAGGCCGCGCTCGAATCCGTCTCGCGATATCTGGCGCGCGACCTCGGCGCCGCCGGGATCAGGGTCAACCTCGTCAGCGCCGGACCGCTCGGCACGATCGCCGCCCGCGGGATCCCGGGCTTCGAGCAGCTCGCCGAGCTGTGGCAGCAGCAGGCCCCGCTCGGCTGGGACGTCGGTGACGCGGGACCGGTCGCGGACACGATCTGCTTCCTGCTCTCGCACTACTCGCGCGCGATAAGCGGCGAGATCGTGCACGTCGACGGCGGTTTCCACGCCGTCGGCGCGCCGCTTGCTTAGCGGCTCGCGCGGCCCGCGGAGGCAAGTCTCACTTTGGTCTCGCTTTCGATGACAAACGTAATTCCGCGGAGTACGATCGCGAAACTGCGTGGCGAGCCCCGGGGGAAGGGACCATGGGAGAAGTTCACGAGGGCAGCGAGGGGCAGCCGGACGAGGCTGCTGAGCTTTAGATACGTACGCCGCGCGCCTGCACGTACGCTCCGGGTATGTTGCGCCTTGGAAGCTGTGACAGGCCAGCCGGTGAGAGTCCGGTCCGGGTAGGCGCCGGAGCGCTCGGTAGTAGGCCCCGGCTTGAGGGAGAGATCCCGATGGTTGAGCGGGGTGTCGAGAGCCTCTTTGGAGGGAGCAAGCGCGTGGGCTGGGATTCCAGCCTTGTCAGCAGAGACCGTTCGTATAAGCCGATGGTGAAGTCGAGCGGAGGGCAGCGGGAGTCCGACGGGGTCGTAGTGCGCGCCGGGCTGGCCGTGTTGCTAGCTGGTGGAAGTCCAGTCGGACCGACCCCAAGCGGGGTCCGTAGCCAATAGGCGGGGGTAATGCCTCGCCGGGCGCAGGAAGATCAGAGGAACGAGAACGGGATGCAAGCGAGGCTCGATGGGAGCGGGAGATGGGCGCCGGTACGGGAAACCGCCGGGATGAGCGCCTGCTGCCTGAAGGGCGTGAGCTGTTGGTGTGTGCTGTCCTTGCTCTGGTCTGATCGCGCAGGACAGGGCGCCCACCGTGAGGTGGGGTCTGAAGGGTTTGAGGCGAACTGCCGGGCCGTAGCCAAGCTCACGGCGAACCGGTCGGCCAGATCCAGGCGATACCGAGCCTGCACTATGGAGGCGAAGGAAGTACTTGGGGAGCCTGGACGCAACAAGGTGTTTGCGGGCGGCACGGCAGGAAAGCAACACGCGTTACCCCGGGAGATCTCGTACGGTCTCGGCCCGACGGGGCCGGGTACCTGGGCGTATAAGCCGCAAGGCGAAGTCGCCGGGGATGCTGTGCGAGAAGTCGGAGTGACCCACGGTACTCAGGAACCGGGGAAGAGCAAAAGCCCCGGGATCGTCCTCTTGTGGGGCGGCGGGACGGCGACCCAAACGGCGTCGTTCAGGGGGAAGGGGTCACGCTGGGCAGGGCAAGTCGGACGGAGGGTCGGGTGAGTAACGAGCGACGGACTGATGGTTGCCGCGGCAATGACCGAGGCGTTGTTCGTGAGGAGACCCGCGATCTCGGATCGAGGAGCCCGGTAGAGCAGCAAACCATGCAGGCGCAGAAGGCGCACTCGCTGATCGGCCAGGTCTATGACCGGCGGAACCTGCGGCGAGCGTGGGAGCGTGTGAAGAAGAACAAGGGCGCTGGCGGCGTCGATGGTGTGACGATCGCCCGGTTCGATGAGAACCTGGACCGCTACCTCGATGTTCTGCACCGGCAGCTGAAGGACGGTCGCTACCGGCCACGACCCGTCAAACGGGTTGAGATCGACAAGCCCGGGACCACCAAGAAACGCCCGCTCGGCATCCCCACCGTGATGGACCGGGTATGTCAGCAGGCGTTGGTTCAGGTGCTCGAGCCGATCTTCGAGCCGACGTTCCGGGAGGCGAGCTTCGGCTATCGCCCGGGTCGCTCGGCGCATGGCGCGATGCGACGGATCTGGCGGCAGCTGGAGCAGGCGGAGTGGATTGTGGACGGCGACATCTCGGACTTCTTTGGGTCGCTCTCGCACGAGTTGCTGGTCGACCTGGTCGCTGACCGGGTGGCCGACGGCAAGGTGTTGAGCTTGATCAGATCAATGCTCACGGCCGGAGCGCTGGTGGACGGCGTGTTCGAGAGCGCGGTCGCTGGAACGCCGCAGGGCGGGGTGGCTTCACCTCTGCTCAGCAACATCTACCTGACCGTCTTCGATCAGAGGATGGAGCAGGCGGGTTTTGCGCTGACGCGGTATGCCGACGACTGGGTGATCGTGTGCCGTTCGCGGTCGGAAGCGGAGCGAGCGTTGGCGAGCGCTCGCGCAGTGCTGGAAGATGGGCTGGGACTCCAGTTTCATCCCGAGAAGACGCGGATCGTTCACGTCACCAGGGGCTTTGAGTTCCTGGGCTATAAGGTCGGGCGCGGGAAGGGCTTGCGACATAAGGCTGGAGGTCCGAGCCTTTACGCGATCCCGACCGACCGCTCGATCAAGCGCTTCAAGGACAAGGTGCGCACGGCGACCAACCGGCGCAACCCCAAGGACCTTGAAGGAGTGCTGGACGAGCTCAACCCGATCATCCGCGGCTGGGGCAACTACTACCGGCGGGCGAAGATCCGCCGGCTGTATCACCGCCTTAACCGCTGGATCGTGCTGCGTCTCTGGAACCACCAACACAAGCACTGGCGGAACGCCGGATGGCGTGATCTGCCGGAGCGGCGGCTCTACGGGGAGCTGGGCCTGGTCAACCTCCTGCAACTGATTCCGAGCATGGACAGCTACTACCGCCAGAAAGGCTATGCCCGGTGAGAGCCGCTTGCGGGAAAACTGCACGAGCGGTTCGGAAGGGCGGGCGGAGGCAGCGGCACGCAACCGCCACCTCCCCCGACCCGACAGTGATGATCACCGAGAAGCTAAAGGCGGTGGGAGCGAAGGGCCCTGACTTTGGTCATGGTTGGGCTGGGGGTATGCGTTAGGGCATGGTCGGAGCGGTCCGATCCAACTACCTCGACGGGCTCTCGTCCGTCGACTCTGCCGGGAAGTCTGGTGGGGGTGCGCGAGAACTTCAGCGCAAGCTATGGGTGGCCGCCAAGCGGTCGCCGGATAGGCGTTTTCACGCTCTGTTTGACCGGATCCATGGCAGTGACGTGCTGTGGGAGGCGTGGAGGCGTGTGCGGAAGAACAAGGGGGCTGCTGGGATCGACCGGCAGACTCTGGAAGCGGTTGAGGAGCTCGGGGTGGATCGCCTGCTTGGTGAGATTCAGGTTGAGCTTCGTGAGGGTCGGTATCGCCCGTTGCCGGTTCGGCGGGTCGCGATCCCGAAGCCGCAGGGTGGCGTTCGGCCGTTGGGCATCCCGACTGTGAAGGACAGGGTTGTTCAGCAGGCCGCGCGGATCGTGCTTGAGCCCATTTTCGAGGCCGACTTTTTGCCGGTCTCGTTCGGGTTCCGGCCGCGTCGGTCGGCAACGGACGCGAAGGAGGTGCTGCGTCGATCGTTCATCGCCGGGCACCAGTTCGTGTTCGAGGCCGATATTCGGGACTACTTTTCCTCGATCGATCACGAGCGTTTGCTCGCGATGGTCGCTGAGAGGGTCTCGGACCGGCGGGTGTTGAAGCTGATCCGCAAGTGGCTCCAAGCAGGTGTGATGGATGAGGGCGAGTTCCAGCGCTCGATGGCTGGGACTCCGCAGGGCGGGGTGATGACTGCTCCCACGCAAAAGGTAACTTGGGTCATCGGGGCCTGTGGGGGTCGGGATCGAGTGGCGGATCGTGATCGTGTCGTCGTTGCCGCCGATCAGCACTTCGCGGACGACGAGCCGCAGGATCCGTTGTTGTTCGGCGATTTCGAGGTGGTCGAGGCCGTCGGTGAGGCGACCAAGGAACCCGTCGAGGGTATCGGCGAGCTTCAGGTAGGTGGCGGCGTCGTTGAGCTCGGCGTCGAGCGCGTCGAGCTGCGCGCGCAGGGTGCTTTGGCGCTTGCGCAGCGCGGGCGTGCGGGCGCGGAGCTCGTCGAGCGAGATGAGCTGCTCCTGGTAGGCCTCGATCAGGCGAGCGGTCGCGCTGTCGGCGCGGGCGAGGTCGCGCTCCAGCGCGTCGCGGCGGCGGGCGGCGGGATGCTCGGTCCGCAGCGCGGTCAGGCGGCGGTCGATCTCCGCTTGCACCAGCTCGGGGTGCTCGAGCAGCCGCCGGACTTCTGCCCAGACGAGCGGGTCGAGCTCGTCCGCGCGGACCGGGCGGCTGGTGCACCGCTTGCCGTCGGGGTGGCGCCAGCCGTCCTGGCCGATGCACCGGTAGTACGAGATGCGCTTGTTGGTCGTGCGCGTCGAGGTGCGGTAGTAGGAGTAGCCGCACTCGCGGCAGACGAGCACGCCCTGCAGCAGGCTCAGCTCCTTGGTGTTGCGTGTCGAGAAGTGCGCGTTCTCGCGCAGCCGCGCCTGCGCGAGCTCGAACGTTTCCTCGGTGATCAGCGGCGGGACCGGGATGAACGTCCACTTCTCCGCCGGCTGGTCTTGGCGTGTGAGCCTGCGGCCGTGACGCTCACCCCGCTGACGAGTCGTGCGCGTCGGTCCGCCGTGACGCTCGGAGGTCTTCGTCTTCCCGAACGCGGCTTGCCCGCGGTAAGCCGGGTTGCGGAGCATCGCCCACACCGACGAGCGGTCCCAGCGCGTCTTTCCGGTCGCGGTCAGCACCGCGCGGTCGGTCAGCCATCGGGCGAGCTCCCCGATCGACACGCCATCGGTCGCGTAGCGGGTGAACACCTCGCGCACGATCTCGGCCTGAACCTCATCGATTTCCCAGTACGCATCACAATGATCTACTTTTTTGACGTACCGATAGCCGTACGGCGCGCCGGACATCACCGCTTGCGACCCGGCCCGCGCACGGTGCGCCTTCCCGCGACGGGTGCGCTCCGCGATCTGCGCACGCTCGTACTCGGCGATCATCCCCTGGAACTGTCTGAGCAGCTCGTCCTCGGGGGTGCCGCCCCGCTCGGGCTCCTTCGCGAAGGACACCTCCACGCCCGACCGGGCGAGCTCGTCGAGCAACAGCACCTGGTAGGCGTACCGCCGCGCGAGCCGATCCGGCGCGTGACACAGCAGCACCTCGAACGCTCCCTCGGCCGCACGGTCACGCATCCGCTCCAGTGCCGGACGCTGCAGGGTCGCGCCGGAGAACCCCTCGTCCTCGAACACCAGATCCTCGGTGACCAGCAGCCCGCGCGTCGTGGCGAGCTCACGCAACCCGACGGTCTGACTCTGGATCGTCTCGTCCAGGCGCTGACGCTCCGAGGACACCCGCGCGTAGATCGCCGCCACCCTGCCCGTCCGCCCCTCTGTCTGCGAGACCTCGTTGTTCATGGTCGCTCCGATCGTTGCCTGTCACGCGGCGCCGCTCTGGCACCACGAACCCGTACGCCTGCGCCAGCCGCGCGCCGGCGAGCCGGTCACCCACGAACTCGACCTCAACGCGCCTTGCCACCGCGCCGCTCGTGAACCTGACCGAGAAAACACTCCACCGCCTCGGCGACCGTCGCGCTCAGCGTCACCCCACGCGCGTCCGCGTGCCGACGCAACCCGACGATCAACGACGGCGCCATACGAACGGTGAAGACCACAGTCCGCTCCGGGACCGACAGCCCGCCCGGACGCTCGATCGCCGCGTTCACGTACCGCCGAGCCTGCCGCTCCGACAGCGCATACTCGGCCTGCAGCGCCCGGACCGCGTCCGCCGGCGAGCAGCCGGCCACCAACTCGACCGCCCGGTTCACACGGACCGCGTACTCGTCGGCATGAGCTCGGCGCGACGCCATCAGCCTGAGAAGTACTACACATCACGGCCGACTCCTTCTCGCCGGCCGCGGAATCGACCGCTCGAACTCGAAGTTTGCGATTGCGTGGGAGCAGTCATCTCCCCGCTGCTCTCAAACATCTATCTGCACGCGCTGGATCAGGCGTTTGCTGACGGGGCTCATGGCGTTCTCGTCCGCTATGCGGACGATTTCGTCGTGGCTTGTCGCAGCGGGGCCGAGGCTGGGGCGGCCCGACAGCTTGCCGGCGAGGTGCTGGCGGGGTTGGGGTTGGAGCTGCATCCGGAAAAGACCAGAATGGTTGACCTCCGAGAAGGCCGGGAGGGCTTCGATTTCCTTGGCTGCCACTTTCATGCTCGTGTGTCGGGTCGGTTGCTGGAGCGCGGCATACGCCGCTACTACCTTCAGCGCTGGCCTTCGGCGCGAGCGATGAAACGCATCCGAGCGAGGATCAAAGCGCTGACCGGCCGTGGCCGTGCTGGGATGGATATTCGCGACGTGATCGCCGCGATCAATCCGATCCTGCGCGGCTGGGGCAACTACTTTCGCACCGGGAACGCCGCCCAGAAGTTCCTCCAGATCGACCGTTATGTCGTGGACAGGCTCTGGCGTCTGATGCGGAAACGCTTCGGCCGCAACCTGCGCCAACGCCATATCGGAATCTGGACGCGTGAGTGGTTCGAGGCCCACGGCCTCTACCGCCTGCGCGGCACCATCCGCTATCCGGGACTCGCGTCGTGACCATCAGGAAGACCATCGGTAAGCCGTGTGCGGGAAAACCGCACGCACGGATTGAAAGGGGAACGAGGAAACGGACCCGCCAGGTGCGGGCACCGCGCCTCTGACTACCAATGGCGAAGGTGATGATCTCTCTGCCCGATGAGCTGCTTGCCCGCGTGGACGCCCGCGCGCGCGAGCGCAAAAGCACTCGGAGCGCAACCATCCGTGAGCTTGCCGAGGCCGCGTTCGGCCAGCGCGAGCGTCAGCTCGCTGAGCGTATGAGCGAGCTCGACGGACACGCGACAGGCCACGGCGGTGACGTCGTTGGCAAACTGAAAGCGGGACGGCCAGCTTGACGTTCCTCGATGCGAGTGTTTTGCTCGCCGCCGAGGATGCGGACGATGCAAACCACGAGGCATCGGCGGCGCTGCTCAAGATCGGTGCCCTGAGCACGCTAGATCTGGCGGTCTACGAGATCACGAACGTTGCCGAGCTGCGCTGGCGTGATCCAGCGGCGAGCCTGCGCCTACGGGAACGCGTGTGGGCGATCGCCGAGCTGGGGATCCTCGTTCGGGTTGACCAGCCGCTCGCTGAACGCGCGGCTCAGCTCGCCAGACAGCACGGCCTGAGTGGTTACGACGCCGCATACGTCGCCGGGGCTGAACGTCTCGGCGTCGCGTTGGCCAGCTGCGACGAACGAGATCTCATCTCACGCGGGCTCGCGCGTTCGCCAGCAGATTTGCTCGCCAGCTCGAAGGCAGAGCCACCTCCGGAATCGGACTGAAAATCAGACGGGCACGCCCTGCAGCGCACGTTCTTCGAGCTGGGGCTCGGGTGTCTGGTCGGCGTCTTGCGTCGGGGCGCGGCTGGTGCGGGTGTGCTTGGCGCGATACAGCGACGAGTCCGCCTTGGCGAGCAGCTCGGTGGCGGTCGTGGCGTCGCGTGGGAACTCGGCGACTCCGAAGCTGGCCGACAGCGTGTCGTCGCCTGGGTCGCGCACGCGGGACACGGCACGGCTCAGACGCTCGGCGAGTTTGGCCGCGTCGTTCGCCGAGCAGCCAGGGAGTAGCAGCGCGAACTCGTCGCCACCGATCCGCGCCGCGGCGTCGATCGAGCGCTTTCCCGTCACGAGGATGCTGGCGATGGCAACCAGCGCATCGTCACCTGCGGCGTGGCCGAATCTGTCGTTGAGGAGCTTGAGGCGATCCAAATCGCACAGCAGCAACGCCGCGTTGCTGCCGACGCGCGAGCAGCGCTCGAGCTCGAGCTCGAGCTGCTGGCCAAATCCGCGGCGGTTGAGCAGGCCCGTGGTCGAATCAGTGCTTGCCGTGTGGTTGAGCTCGGCCACGAGGCTGTCGGACTGGCGCTTGAGCAGGTGTACGGCCGCCGCGACGACGGAGACCATCATCACCATGATGGTCCAGCGCGTGACGCCGCTCGGACCAGGATGGATCTCAACCAGCGCTAGGGCGTAGGCGATCGCTATCGCCGCCGTCTGAAAGACGATCTGGCGGCGCGTAAAGAAGTAGCCGAAATACAGCGCGATCCACACGTAGAGCACTTCGTCGAGAACGGGCTTGCCGCCGAACCGCTCGCCGTTGAAATACACGGCTACCGAGATCAGAGTCGTTGCGTACAGCATCATTGGTGGGTACGTCCACTCAGGCAGGCTCTTTGACCACCGCAGGCACGCGAAACCGAGCAGCAAGGTCAGCGTCCCGATGACCCCAAAAGCGGTGACGTTGGCGTGCAGCGAGTGGGGCAACAGATCGCCGATCAGCGCAAGCGCCCCGCCGGCGCAGAACATTCCGCCAGCGGTTCGGCCCATCGTCAGGCCCCTCGACGTAGGAGGTTCGAAAGCCGCTTGGCCTGGCCGATTACGCATCACTTCATGCTTCGGCAGTTCGGACCCATCGGTTGAACCGCTGATCTACGAAGCGGACACTCCTCGGAGCGACTGCGCTCGAACCTCCCCGTCGGGCTACATCAACAGCTGCATAGCGGCGAACATGTACGCCATACCGAGCGTCATCGCACACATCGACGCTCGCAGGTCGCGGTAGCAGACCAGCGGCTCGGCGACTGCCGTGCCGACGGCGCCCTCGGGCGTGACCGAGAAGCCCCCGCGAAGGGCGTGGCGATCGACGCTGCGCATGCGGTCGCTGGCCCACAGCAGCGACTGTCCGGCAAGGTAGGACACGAGCAGCCAGGTCACCGGTGCTCGGAGGCCGCTCGGTGACCACATGTAGACCATCGCGGCGAGGTCGATCGCCATCAGCAGCCACAGCACGTTGACGGCGCGCCGGTTTATCGCCTGGCCGAGCGTCCAGGCAACGATCAGCAGGGCGCCCAGGGCAAACACGAACTGCCAGAAGCGGCTCGGGGTCGCGAGGCGATCGGTCCAGGAGGCTACGTACATGAACACCATCCCTAGCGACATCAGCACGTGTCCGGAGTGCCAGAGCCGGCGCTGACCGGTGCTCGCGCGCGCGTGGCGGGCGTGGACGATGAAGATCGCGACGAACACGAGCGCCCAGATCAGCGCCAGCCACGAAGGGAGGATGTTGGTGATCCCGTGGCCCCCAGAACTCATCGCCCCAGAACTCATCGACATGCCCCGGGCCGGCATCGCCGCATGACCGCCTTTCATTGGCTACTGGAAGATCCCGGTGGTGCAGTCGCCGCCCGGGAGATGGATCTCGTGCGGCCGCGCTCCCTCCGCCTGCTCGTGGAAGTCGACGAAGAACTCGGGATCGAGCGCGTAGCTGCCATCGCTCTGGCGGTCGAGCTTCGTCAGCCAGCCGTGGATCTCCGGGTAGAACTGGTTGTCCCAGCTCGAGAACAGCGAGTTGGTTACGTACACACGGTTGCCGTCGAGCGAGTTCTGGAGCATCTGCGGCCCGCCGTTCAGCGGACCTTGGGCCTTCGGATGGCCGCCGTCGCGACCGAGTAGGCCGCCCAGGAAGGTCTGCGATCGCAGTACCGGGTTGCGGGGGTCCGAGACGTCGTAGTGGCGCAGGTCGCAGTGCAGCCAGTTCGACAGGAACAGATCTCGATCGTCGAGCGACAGCACAAGATCGGTGATCAGTCCGGGCACGCCCCCGTCGAGCGGCCAGCCTTCGAGCTCCTCGTTGGGGATATCGATCACCTTCTCGGCCGACCAGCTCCCGTTGTCGCGGTGGAAGCGGATGATGTTGCTCGACAGCGTCGCCCCGACGAACCCCTGCGCTGAGTCCGGATCGTGCTGCCAGCGGATCTCGTCACCGAGCATCGAGACCGTGCGCTAACTCCTTCGTCGAGTGACACGACCGCCCGAAACGCCGGCCATTCGGGCCGGGTCCGCACAGCAAAGACAATAAAGTTGATCGAAAATATCGAAGTTACGGCTCGTCATGCCA
>Ga0302326_10030406_pt1 | contig 10810 bp, 11 predicted proteins | sample Palsa_T0_3_FD_202264 | JGI IMG/M metagenome (GOLD analysis project Ga0302326, IMG submission 202264) | Peat permafrost microbial communities from Stordalen Mire near Abisko, Sweden - Palsa_T0_3 | ecosystem: Environmental > Terrestrial > Soil > Palsa > Peat permafrost | place: Sweden: Abisko...
GACCGCCAATGGATTAACGCGTCCAGTACTCGGAGCCGGGCACCTGAAGCTTGCCGATTTCGAGCGCTTGCTCGATCGCAACCCTGAAATTCGCGAGGTGGAACTCTCCAACTACGGTGAAATGTTTCTCAACCCGCAGCTTCCGGATTTGCTGGCTTGCGCCTATGCCAGGGAAGTTGTGGTGAGCGGCGGCAATGGAGTAAATCTGAACTTCGCCAGCGAAGCTGCTCTCAACGCGGTGGTGAAATTCCGCGTCAGGGCCCTTACTTGTTCCATTGACGGTGCGACCGGGGAGACTTACGCGCGGTACCGGATCAACGGTAACTTGGACCAGGTTCTCGCGCATGTGGACCGGATTCGAGAGCTGCGCCGGCTCAGCGGCTCCGCGTTTCCGCTGCTGGACTGGCAGTTCGTGGTGATGGGCCACAATGAACATGAAATCGAAGCAGCCCGCGCCATGGCGCGCGCCAGGGGAATGCAGTTCCTGCCACGCCTCTCCTGGAGCGCGGATCATTCGCCGGTATTAAACCAGGATCTGGTTCGCATTCAAACCGGCCTGGGCGCGTCCAGCCGCGAAGAATTCCGTGAAAGGAAAGGCGTCGAATACACTCGCGATATCTGCTATCAACTGTGGCGCGCGCCGGTGATCAATTGGGACGGCAAGCTGCTGGGATGCTGCGCCAACTATTGGGGTGACTTCGGAGGCAATGTTTTTGCGGATGGTCTTCAAGCCAGTATGCGCAACCCCAAGCTGGAATATGCGCGGCAAATGCTGCGGGGGAAGGCGGAACCGCGTCCGGAGATTCCTTGTACAACGTGCGACCTGTACCTGGCGATGCGCCGGGCCGGGGGATGGATGCCAGAAGAAGTACTACAACTATCGTCGGCCGGCGAGATTGTGGTGGGCGTGGTTCTTACGGCGAACTCCCGTTTCAAGTTCGCGCGCGTCTCAATTTTCCAGGGTGCGGCCGCGCCGCGTTTCGAGGTTTCAGGAAGACTGTTTCGCTTCGGATCCGACACCGGGGTATACTTCCGCGCCCCTGCCGCGGGACGCTACACCGTGGCTGCTCAGTGTCTGGATGCCGCTGGGTGGGGAGCGCCGGCGAGCCGGACCGTCGATATTTCCGCCAGTCCCCTTTGCCAGCAGGTCAAGATCGAGGCCGGAGCCGGCCGGGACGAGACCTCGGGCCATGCCGCGGATCAAGCCAAAGCCGTTCCCTTTTGTATCCGTTAAGTATTTGTGTTTCAGTACTCCTAGAACTTGCTTGATCTGCCTCGATAGGCCAGAATGAGAGTTCCTATGCCAGAAATATGCTTTCGGATCAACTCGCCTTCGGTGATCCACGAGAAATTTGACGATGAGTTGGTCGCAATCAATCTGGATACGGGCGTGTATCATAGTTTGTCGGGCGCGGCGGCGGATGCGTTTCAGCTTTTGACGGAGGAGGCCACACAAACGGAGGTAGCCTTGGCGCTCGCCACCAAATACGCCGCTAGCGTGGAAGTCATTCAGGCCGCGCTCACTCCATTTTTTCAGCAGTTACGGAAGGAAGATTTGATTTGCCAGGTGGATGTCAGAACGGCTCGCGGCCCTTTGCAATTGGCTGGTGGAGGATCCGCTGTACCCCTGGTGGCCCCCACGCTTGAGGCATATCGCGACTTACAAAGCCTCTTCCTGCTGGACCCGGTCCATGAAGTAGGCGAAGAGGGCTGGCCCAGCACGGCGCCCGGCCCTCCGGAAGCATGAAGGCAATCGTTGACCTCTTTGAGGAGTACGCCGAGCAATCCCTCGGAGTGCCCGAAATGGAAGAGAAGCAGTTTTCGATCGGAGGCTTCCCTGTCCGGTTGCGGTTTGCGCGCGCAAGCTGGGGTGCAATACTCACCAAGGCGCTAGACCACCTTCGAACCGAGGCACCCACCGCGCCTACCCGGGGACCCGCCGCGCCCGGCCGCCGGCAATTGACAATTTCGATTCTGGATGGTTTACAACCTCAGCGGAATCCGCTGCTGCGCTTTTATCTGAAAACCCTGGTCGATCAGTGGCCGGATTACACAGGCCCGCGCGGCGAGTTGCTCCACCTGCATGGCGGTTCAGTGGTGGCCTTTTATCACCCCGGCCCCGACATCCTGAGCGTTGTCGATTTGGAGGCGGATCTGGGTTTTTTTTGGAAACGGGATTTGTCGCCGCTTCCTTACTATGAAGCCGGATCACCGATGCGCGGGCTGCTCCACGCGTGGCTGAGAAAACAGGGCCTTCAATTCGTCCATGGAGGCGCCGTTGGTACCGAATCGGGCGGGGTTCTATTGGCGGGAAAAGCCGGATCCGGCAAGTCCACCAGCGTTCTGGCATGCCTCGATTCCGGCCTCAAATACGCCAGTGACGACTATTGCATGGTCGGCGCCCCGGATTCGATGCACTGGAATGTTTATAGCCTCTACAACACGGCCAAGCTGGTGGGAGAGAGTGACCTGGCCAAGTTCAACGGGCTGGCGTCGCAGGTATGGAATCCCCAGCGGCAGCCGGACGAAAAAGTGACCATTTTTCTGAACGATTCGTTGCCGCACAAACTGATTCCCCAATTTCCGTTACGAGCTATTCTCGTCCCGGTGATTACCGGCCAACCCGACACCCGGATTGAGCCATGCGGAGCTGGGGCCGCGTTAATGGCCATGGGCCCCAGCAGTTTGGCGCAACTTCCCGTCAGCGGATCCGCGGATCTCAACTCGATCGCCCAAGTGGTTCGCGGCAGTCCCTGTTTTCGGCTGAAGCTCGGAACAGATCTGTGGCAAATTCCTGGCGCCATTTGCCAACTCCTGACTCAACTGAGCCAATGAGCGCCCGCGAATTCATCAGCGTCATCGCTCCGGCCTTTAACGCGACAGCATTCTACGATGCGTGGCTCGGGAGCATCCAATGCCAGGGCTATCCCAACCTCGAAGTAGTGCTGGTGGACGATGGATCCACCGACGGTCTTCGGGAGCGCGCGCAGAACGGCCCAGCCTTCCTGCGCTACCTGCGTCAGGAAAATCGCGGGCCGGCTGCAGCGCGTAACGCTGGAATCGCAGCGTCCACGGGCCAACTGATCGCGTTCCTCGACCTGGACGATCTTTGGGCGCCCGGACATCTGAATCGATTGGCGTCGGCTCTCCAGGCTGAGCCGGATTTCCAATTGGCCCAGGGCTTGATTCGCAATTTCCTGCGCGGTGACGACGGCCGCCCTTACTTTTGCTCGCTACCGTACCGCTTTATCAATTTGGGAAGCTTTGTTTTTCGGCGGCATGTATTTGACGAGTGCGGTGTTTTTGAGGAGCGCATGCGCTTCGCCGAGGATTTCGATCTTATCGTCCGCTGTTGGGAGCGCGGCATGCGCAAGCTCGACATGGATGAGCTGTCGCTGCTTTATCACCGGCACGAAACGAACATGACGTCGGGAAAGAGCGTGATCGAAATGGGAGCGGTCGCCATATACAAGCGCCACCTCGATCGATTACGCGCCGGCAAGGTGAAACCGCTGCCCGAGCGCCTCGAGGTGGCATACTCGGAATACATTGGCCGAAGCGTGTGGCCCTTCGACGAAGGAATTCGTGAGCCAGTTTGTCCTGACTGAAAATGAGCTACGAACCGTCCATCAGCGTGGTGATTCCGGTGCGAAACGGCGAGTCTTTTTTCCCGTCGGCGATGGATTCGATTCTGGCACAGGACTACCGGAACCTGGAGGTTCTGCTGATCGACGATGGCTCCACAGACGGCTTGGCGAACCGGCTCAAGCACTGTCCCGAATTCGTCAGATACATTCGCCAGGAGCAGCGAGGGCAGGCCGCCGCGCGCAATCGCGGGATTCAGAACTCCCAGGGCGATTTGATCGCTTTTCTCGATATCGACGATCTGTGGACGAACCGCCATCTAAGAACATTGGTTCATTCTCTCGAGGAAAATCCCGAAGCCGGCGTTGCTCAGGGCTTGATGCGGCAATTCTGGATCGCCCCCGGCGGAAGATACTACAGCACGGAGCCCTATCGCGGACCGTACCTTGGCAGTTGCCTGTTTCGGAAAATTGTTTTCCTCCAGTTCGGACTCTTCGATGAGCGCATGCCCTACGGCGAGGATACGGATCTTTTTTTCCGCTGCTGGGAAAATGACGTTGTTAAATCGCATGTCCAAGACGTATCCCTGCTTTATCGGAGGCATCCCGGGAACACCAGCCGCGGCCGCAATCGCGCCGCGCATCTGTTGGTGATCAAGCGCCGGATTGAACGCATCAAAGCCGGCGTGTCGGATCCAACAGCTCAGCGCCGGCATGTTTTTGAGCACTACATCGGCAACCAGGAGCTGCCGGACGAACTAGCGTTGAAGGAGTTGAGCGAGTGCGACCTTCGGTCAGCGTAATCATTCCGATTTATAACAGCGGCAAATATCTACGGGAAGCGATCGCTAGCGTTCTGGCGCAAGAGCACAGCCCCTTGGAAGTGTTGGTGGTGGACGATGGTTCGAGCGATGATGGTCCGGAAATAGCCTCCAGCTATGCTCCTCAAGTTCGTGTGATCGCGATTCCCCATCGCGGTCATCCCGCCGCACGAAACGCCGGCGTCGCCGCGTCGACTGGGGACTTCCTCTCTTTCCTGGACGCCGACGATTTGTGGACCGCCAATAAACTCGTGCTACAACTTGGGGCTTTCGCGGTGAACCCGTCACTCGACCTGGTCTTTGGCCATATGCAGAACTTTATTAGCCTGGAACTGACCGAAGAAGAGCGGGCTAAGATCAAGTGCAATTCCGCTGTCCTTCCGGGCCTGTTGCAGGGGTCGATGCTGGTCCGCCGCACTTCCTTCGAGCGCGTGGGGCCTTTTCCGGAGGAACGAAAGATGGGCGACTTTCTGGATTGGTACGGCCGCGCCACTCTTCGGAACCTCCACATGCACATGCTGTCGGACATTCTGGTCCGGCGGCGAATTCATCTGTCGAATTTCTCGCGCACGCACAAACATCTCCGGAGGGAGAATTTGCTTTCGCTGAAAAAGCTGTTGGACCTTCGCCGCGCGGCAAGGTGATGAAGACGCCCTGTAGCGCACGCACTCGTGCGAACACAAAGTTGCGAAAAAGACAGGCGTTCACACGAGTGTGAACGCGGCACGCTTAGGAGCGTGCGCCACAGTTATCGCAGCAGCGTCCGGCGGTAATGGAACGCGCGTTTTGCGCCAGCCAAGGGCATCTGCCAGATCGACGGGGCGTTCCAACGCGCTTGCAGATGCTGAAGAAACCCCAGCCAACTCGGAGGCTCCTTGCGGCTGTAGCTCAAGGCGCGGTATTCGCTCCAAAACAGGCGGAACTTTCGCCGCAGCAGCGAATGGCGTTCCGGCGGGAGCGAGGGCGCCAACAATGGATTCCATTGGTGCAACTCCGCGAGCCTTTCGAACGCAGCGGGCGAAAACCGCAGGGCCAGTTTGCGAAACCTGGTCCAATTCATGCGCGGAGTGGCGGTCAGTAGAACATCGGCCTGCCAGGGTAACGCACCCCGGTCCGGACCGCCCTGCAGAATGTGCAGCAAGCTTGCTTCCGGCGAGAGAGTCAGCAGATTTGTTTGGTTCCATTCGATCTCTTCCAGGCGGAGAAGGAACGCGTTTTCACAGTCGATCGCGTCTTCGGGGCTGGTCGTCAGCACGCGCCAGTATAGATGCAAGTGGAGACTGTCTCGTGCGAAGGAAACGTAGCCGCTCCAGTCCAGCCACTCGCCCGACGGCGCATCCGAGTAGGGCTGCCAGCCGGCGCCGAGCAATGCCTGATACGCTTTCCCGACATCGTCTCGCGAAACCAGGAACATCAGATTGTCCGGAATTGCCCGGATGGCCGGCGAGTTGGTTCGTAATGCCCAGGCTAGCGGTCCAACCACAGCAGGCTTGCGGACACCGCCTGCCTGCAACACGCTCATCACGTCACATGCGTCGCGCAAGCGCAGTTGATTCTGAGTCCAAGTCAATCGAATGATGCCTTGGAGAATGCCCGCGGCCGGGTCATCCACCATCCAGCCCGGCAGTGACGAGTTCAGAGCCGGCAGGAAAAGCTGGCAGGGATGCGGTAAACCGTCAATATCAATGCCGGCTCGCCAATGCTCCCAGGCCTGCCGCCGCGCCAGCGGATCGGGCAGCAACAGTGCCTGGAGCAGTTCTTCCATCGGTTATCCCCTTTTACCACGGCCATTCGTTTCGGTGAAATAGATCCCTGTTCTCAAACCGGCCAGCATAGTACTACTTGCCCTATTCGTAGGCACTCAAAGTTAACTGAAGTCTCGTGTGAAAAGTTAGAATCGAGAGATGTCGCATGCCCGGAGCCCGCTACCGCTTCGGTTCGCTACGCGGCCGCAACTCTTACTCTTGCGAGCCGCCCTTCTGGAAGGCGCCCAGGCAGCCGAGGCCGCTGAAGAGTGGTTCGCCTCTTGCCAGGACGCGGCTGGACCGGGATTTCTGTGCCTGGAACAAGGGTCGCGCCGTCTGCTTCCTCTGGTGTATCGCAATGTGAAGGAAGCGCTTCCCTCGGAACTGCGCGATACACTGCGCCGGGTTTATCTTCAATACTGGGCGGACAATCAAAAACTGTTCCGTCGTCTGGAGCAGCGCTTGACCTGGTTCCAGGCGAACGGCATTCCCACCATGGTCCTCAAAGGCGCGGCGCTCTCGGTCCTCCATTACCGCGACAAGGGGATTCGCCCGATGGCGGACTTCGACATACTGGTTCCTGAAGACTTGGCTCGTGATGTCATCGGCAGGCTGCGGCGCGAAGGATGGTCCGCCGCCGCTTATCGTTCCGAGGCGCCTGAGAACACCTACTTCTACCGGCACATCCACGGGACGTTGTTAACTCATCCCGATCACGGAGATTTCGACCTCCACTGGCACGTGTTGCACGCCTCTACGTTTCGAGGCGCGGATAGCGCCTTCTGGGACGACAGCGTCCCGCTTTCGCTAAACGCGATTGCTACCCTTGCGTTGAATCCCACCGACCAGCTTCTGCATGTGTGTGTACATGGCTTCACGGTCACCGAGGTTGTTCCCATTCGCTGGATCGCGGATGCTCTCACCATACTCCGGACCAGCCAAGTGGATTGGAGCCGGCTGATAAAGTTGTCCCGACACCTCTCGGTGAGCATACCTTTGGCCGCTACTTTGAGCTTCCTGCGGGATACGTTTCCAACCCCGATACCCGGCGACGTGCTTGGGCAACTCGCCGCCATCCGCACTGACGCCTCGGAGCAGCGCTACTTTCGACGGCTCTCGAAGCTCGACCGATCCGCTTCGGAAATCTTCGTGGAAAACTGGGAACGGCATCGGCGAGCCAGCCGAGACATGCCGTCAATCCTCCGTCTGGCCACGCTGCCTCAGCAGTTTCAGTTGCACTATAACCTTCCACGGCTGACGGATCTTGGCCGCTTCGCGTTTTCCTTGCTAGGCAAACGGATCGGCAGGATGGTGGGACGCCGATGATTCGCGAATCCTCCCCGCAGCCTCCGCATACACGCGTGACGGTAATCGACCGATCCGGAATTTCGCCGCTGCAGAAAATCGCCGAGTATCGGCAGTATCGCACCCTGTTCGTTTTTCTTACTCTTCGCGATATTACGTTGCGCTACAGGCAGACGCTCCTCGGTGTTCTTTGGGCGGTGTTGCAACCCATATTGCCGATGGTGATTTTTACCCTGGTCTTCGCTCGCGTTCTAAGGCCGGAAACCGGCAAGGTTCCGTATTCGCTATTCGCATTGAGCGGTTTGGTGCCCTGGACGTTCTTTGCGAACGCCATAAACACAGCCGGCGCTACTTTCGCCGCGAACCACAATTTGCTGAACAAGGTCTATTTTCCACGCGCAATTCTCCCCGCAGCCGCGGTGGCCGCGTGTCTCGTCGATTTGACAGTTGGTGGGGTTTTCCTGCTGGGCATGTCGCTTTGGCAAGGCTACAGGCCGACAGTTGAGTGGCTCTGGCTGCCCGTCATCTCCCTGGTGACGGCCGGGTTGGCTTTGGCGGTTGGACTCGCGCTGGCTTCTCTCATGGCCCTCTATCGCGACGTAAAGCATGTGGTTCCGTTCCTTGTGCAGCTTTGGATGTTCGCGACTCCGGTAGTGTACCCAATCCAGCTTCTGCCCGCGAGATTCCGCTGGGCCATTAACCTGAATCCGATGGCTGGTGTGGTTGAGGTTGGCCGCGGTTGCTTGTTTGGAACTCCACTGAACTGGACCCTTCTCGGGATGTCGGGCCTCTCGGCGGTCTTGATTTCTGGCGCCGCCGCGTGGCTTTTTCACCATCTGGAGACGGACCTGGCGGAGCGGGTGTGAAAACGGTTTCGGTCCACGGTCTGACGAAGGAGTTTCGGCTGGGCGGGCACAACCACCAATATCGGACCCTGCGCGAGTGGTTCTCCCGTGGCCGGCGCGAACCGTCGACAGAATCAGCCGGCCGCTTCCTGGCTCTGCAGGAGGTCAGCTTCGACGCGTCGTCTGGAGAGGTCCTCGGAATCATCGGACGCAACGGCGCCGGCAAGTCAACGTTGCTCAAAATCCTGGCCAGAATCCTGCGGCCCAGCGCGGGCCATGTCGAGCTGCGTGGGCGCGTGGGCAGCTTGCTGGAGGTGGGGTCCGGGTTTCATGGCGAACTCACGGGCCGCGAGAACATTTTCTTGAACGCCGCCATACTCGGCATGCGGCATGGCGAGATTGTCCGCAAACTCGACGAGATCGTCGATTTTGCCGGGATCGGCCAGTATCTCGATCAGCCAGTTAAGAATTATTCCACCGGGATGTACATGCGGCTGGCGTTCTCAGTAGCGGCTCACATTGAGCCCGAAATTCTACTCGTCGACGAAGTTCTCGCTGTGGGCGATGCCGAATTCCAAAAGAAATGCATGCAACGAATCGAACAAGTGGGCAGAGATGGCCAGACCGTGCTGTTCGTTTCGCACAACATGCAAGCCGTGCTACGGCTCTGTAGCCGGGCGTTGCTGATCGAACAGGGGAAGTTGGTCGAGCAAGGTCCGGTTCATGACGTGGCGGCGGCGTATCTGCGCGTCGGCGGGGGCAATCGGGGCGAGCGGCGTTATCCGGAAGGTCCCTATGCTCCCGGTGACAGTGTCGCGCGGCTGCGCAGTGTCCGGGTTCGCTCGCGCGATGGCGAGACGCTGACTGCCGTGGAACTTAGCCAGGAGTTTGGAATTGAAATGGAACTCGAGGTGGAGAACCCATCCCTGGTCTTGTTTCCAGTGTTGAGCATTTATAACGAGTGGGGCACCGAAGTGCTTTGGGCTACCGACGTCGACACCGAATGGCATGGACGGCAGCGGCCAGCGGGCCATTTCCGAATGATTGCGTGGGTGCCGGCGAACTTCATGACGGCCGGGCCAATGACTGTCGCCGCGGCTGTCTATTCGCTGGCCCCACGGGTAGAGCATTTCCGCGAGCCCGACGTCGTGAGTTTTCAAGCGATCGAGACTTACGGCAATGAGACGGCCCGGGGTAAGTTTACCGGCTACATTGGGTCAGCAACACGGCCCAAGTTAGAGTGGAGCATCGATTTTGATGGCGCCGGCCAGAAGTCCTGATCCAAGTATCGGGCTGCCAAAGAACGGGAACAGTACGGGAAAATCGAACAGGCGAAAATAGGCTAAAAGATCCTAATATGTCCAAAATGCTCTTCCGTCTAACCGTCTCCGGAATATAGATTTGGTTTCAAACACTTACCGACACGGCATTCGGGTTTTGGTTCCAATTGGTTCCAATTCCAGCCCGCCGATACGGTCTCAAATGTGGTCTCCGTCAGGCCTGAGAATGATAGACTGAAGGCAAGAGTCGTTATGGCGTATCCGGTTTCGCCCTACGTCGAAGAGCGCAATGGTGGTCTCTACGTTGAGGGGACTCGTGTATCGCTCGACTCGGTGGTGATTCGCTTCCAGGAGGGCGCTTCTCCGGAGAGAATCGTCCAATCGTTTCCGACTCTGAAACTGTCGCAGGTATACGGCGCGGTTGCCTACTATCTTGAGAACCAAGAGATGGTCAACGAATACATCGCTGAGGGCCAGCGTGAGCTCGAACGAATGGCGCCGCCCCTGAGTCAATCTAATCCCGAACTGTTTGCCCGCCTAGAAGCAGCACGCGAAAAGATGGGTTCGAAGCGTACGTGACCGTCCGCTTTCTGGCGGACGAGAATCTCGATACCGACATTATTCAGGCTCTTCGCGCTCGCGAGCCGGCTATCGACATCCTCGATGTGAAGACCGCCGGGTTGCGAGGAACAGGCGATTCAGAGCTCCTCGAACTCGCTGTTCAGCAGGATCGCGTTTTGATCACCTACGACCGGAACACAATGACGCGGCACTTTCGAGATCGCCTTGATGGCGGAAAGCCAACCCCAGGTGTTTTTATCCTTCCCCAACAGCAGAGCGCCATCGGCGGGATCATCGAGTCTCTGCTTCTTGTCTGGGCGGCATCGCAAGCGGAAGAGTGGCGGAATCAGATCGCGTATCTGCCCTTCCGCTGAATCGGGCGACGCCAGCCCTGAAAAGGCTGGCGTCGGCGGTTCGATTCCGTCCCTGGCCACCACATTATTGCAAAAGACTTCGGTCGTCTTGATATTCGACTGGCCCAGGATTTTCGCGAGCTCACAAAGATCGTCGCCATTCATCTTGGTTTGTTTTGGGTTTGTACGCTAGCGTAAGAATGAGATAATAACCCGCGGAAGCCGTAGATGAAAAATATCGTCCGTGTCTCAGCCGCAGTCTTAGCATCCATCGCGCTGCTGTGGAGTCAACCGGCTGCTACGTCCGGGAGAGCGC
>Ga0302326_10030408_pt1 | contig 10810 bp, 7 predicted proteins | sample Palsa_T0_3_FD_202264 | JGI IMG/M metagenome (GOLD analysis project Ga0302326, IMG submission 202264) | Peat permafrost microbial communities from Stordalen Mire near Abisko, Sweden - Palsa_T0_3 | ecosystem: Environmental > Terrestrial > Soil > Palsa > Peat permafrost | place: Sweden: Abisko...
GCAGAAACATTTCCGGCGGCAGACCGAAGTGGATGCTCAGCGCCTTCACTGGGGGTGTGTCAGCCATTCAATAATAAGAATGCGTTGTCCGGTTCAACTCCCTCTTACCGCATCTCCGCCTATCGGGCATAATCGCCATCAGCCGCATGGCTGCCCAATCGTTTCATCGTTTCACTCCGCTGCTTTTGCTGATGTGCTTTGTTCTGTGCACGTCATTTCTATTTCCCGGTGATGTTTCGTTCGAAAACGACGAGCCGACTCTGTTACAGCGGGCCGGTGACGCCAATCACACGCCGTGCGAGATTCTCGGTATTTCGCTTTCGTTTACGCCGGCGCGGATGGGTCTTACCGGCACGCGCGGCGTCAGCTATGGGCCGCTGCCGATCTGGTTTTATCAATTGATCCTGGGCGCCACGCACGACCCGATCGTGATGGTTCGGATTCATGCGCTGCTGTTCAGCGGCGTTACGGCGATCGCTCTTTTCTGGCTGACGCGATCGATGCGGCTCAGTCCCTGGTTCGCAGCGCTCTCGATATTTTCGCCCTGGCTTTGGCAGTTTGACCGGATGCTTTGGGACAACACTTTCTGTATTCCGCTGGCGGCGGTTGCCGTCGCGGGTTATGCGGATTTTCTGGCGACTCGGCGGCGATGGTCCGTCATTCTTGCCGCGATCAGCCTCGCCGCCATGACGCTGGTTCATCTGATGTCTGTGGCGCTGGTGGGCGGAATGGTGCTTCACTTCATGGTCTTTGAGCGGCGGTCGCTGGTTCGATGTCGCTGGTCATTCATCGTGATCGGAATTTTGTGGGCGTGTGTTTTTATTCCATATCTCAAGGCGATGTCCGAAGTTCATCAGCCGCCGACCGCGGCTGCGATCGAAGCGGCGTCCAGCGGCTGGTGGCATCCGCTGGTGGGGGGGCAGCATCTGACCGCTTTCGGCTGGCTCGCCGGGTCGGTGTCTCATTTGCCGGCGATCGTTCGAATCTGCGAATCGCTGTCGCTGATGGCAAATCTCGCGGTTTGGTTTGGGATGGGACTGATTCTCTATCGTATTTGCAAACGCGTTGCGCTTACGCCGATGGATCACTGCGCGCTGATGTGCGTTTTCGTGGTCGCGTGCCAGGGCGTTCTTGACGGATTTGAGCGGATCGACCTGATGCCGCATTACTTCAACGCCACGTGGATCGCGTATGTGCTGCTCGCCTGGTATGGCGTGGATGCCGTACGCCAGCGGTCGCGAAGATGGGCGATGGGGATTTACGTTTTTGCGGCTGCATACCTCGCTCCGGTGCTCATTGTGCTGATCGCAGGCATCTATTTCATCCACGTCAACGGCGGCACCCGGGCGGTTGATTATGGGACGGTGCTGCGGGAGCAGATGCAGGCGGCGCAGCGCATCAGCGAATTTTCGCCGGATTGCCCGGTGGATATGACTTATCCGCAGTGGTCTCTTTTTCCCTGGGCGCCGCGGGATTTGATCGCGCTGTTTCCGCCCCAAACCAGCCCGCGGCCGCTTCGGCGCCTGGTGGTGCGCTATCGCGATGCGTATCGGGATGATGCCCGCATCGCGGTTGATGATTATCCGATGTGGAGCAACGGACCGCAGTAATCCCGCCGGCGCGGCTCAGTGTTTCGTTACTTGGTATTTGCGGACCGTGTACTTGTTTCGGAAGCAGGCAAAGATGGCGTTCTTGTCGTCGATCGCGATGCCGAAGGCGACTTCATTTCCGCCGAAGCTGTCGATGAAGGTGCCGTCGCTATCAAACACCTGCACCGCCGGTCCGTCATCGGTTACGAACACCCGTCCCTGCCCGTCGATGGCGATGCCATTGGGCGACATGAGATGTCCCGGCCGCGGCGTGGCGATGTCTTCGCCGCCGCCGCCGAAACGGTTGATGTACCTTCCGTCCGCCGCGAATTTGAACACACCCTTCGTCCGGTCCACCGCGTAAATCTCGCCCGTGCCGGCGATGGCGATGCGTTCAAACGACACATCTTCGCCGACCTTTTCGCTTTCGTTGACGTCGCTTTTGATATGTCCGTCGCTGCCGATGTCCACGATATCCGCATTTCCCGCCAGCGCGTAAATGTCGCCGTTCAGCGCCAGGCAGGCGTCCATGTAATCCTCGGGGTTGTCGTTGAAACTGTTGTCGAGCTGCGTCTGCGGCATTCCAGTGGCGCCGTCATATTTGGTGATTTCACCCGGTGTTACCACGTAGACATTGCCGCGGCGATCCGCCAGAAGATTCATCATGCTCTGCTTTTTGATCGCCCAGGCGGAGACGAATTTCCCCTGGCTGTCGAATACCTGCACCCGTCCGTCGGAATATTCGCCGACGTAAATGTTGCCGTTGCCATCGACGGCGACGCTGCGTGAATCCTTGAATTGCCCCGCGCCGATCCCTTCGCTGCCGAATTCCAGAACCATATCCGCATAACTCGGCGGCGGGGGGGGTGTGGAAATGTCCGGCCCAGAAATATTCGGCACGTTGGCCGGCGTTTGAATAATCGGGTTGCTCGAAAACGAATGATGCAGCGATCGCATCACGGAAGTCAGGATAATCCCCCCAACCAGTAGAATCGTAAACGCCAGCCCACATCCCAAACGGAAGAAGTTGGCGCCCGGATTCACCGGCGCTACCGGCGTGTAATGGGGCCCGGGGCCCGCGCCATGATCCGCCGGTTTCCCCGCCGCGATATTTTCGACAGCCGTCTTGGCCGATTCCAACCCCACGGAATAGGTCTGGCGATAGACCTTGATCGCCTCGATTTTTTTGCCGTCCCGAAGCAATTGGGCCACCTTGGCCATATCCAACGCCTTGCCGACCATCGGGCCCAGGGCTGCGGAAAGGTCTTCCACCTGAAGGTTCTGGACCTCTGGAGTGGAAGGCGCGGCCGCCGGAATGACGACGGTGCAATTGCAGTAGGGGCAGCGCATCGAGGTTGCACCGCCCGGGGGATAGTCCAGCGGAGCGGAGCAGGATGGGCATTTGAGCGCTTCGGGCATGAGCGTCTTCTCTCCTCAGGTTGGCCCCTTTTTACGGGTTCGATGGTATCTTAGCGGCAGGAAGAGGCCGCTGCGAGACTCCCAAGGCCCATTCTTCGCGAATGATGGGGTTCAGCAGCGCTGAGTTCCGCTTTTTTTGGCCAGACTTGATGCAGCTTCTATAATTGATGAACGGCGACCGCGATGCGTAAAGTGGCCGGGCGACGGAATTAGGCTCTGTCTGAAAACCCTATGGCCCCACGCCTGCGGTGGGCCGGAAACAAGCCGCCTGCTTCGTTGTCATCCCTCGATGGCTCGACCGAGCCGGACTTCGGGATGACGCCTTGCATTCGACTTATTTCCGGCCCATCGTGGGGCCATAGGGTTTTCAGACAGAGCCTAATCGCGACGATCCGTCCCGCCACCGAGGAGAAAACCGATGACCGATGTGACCTATCTTGCGAAGCGGCGCGGCCGCAGTCTGGCGGCGGCGATCCTTCTGGTGATTGTCCTGGGCATGCTCGCCGGCGCGGTCGGTTATTACAAACTCGTCGAAATTCCGCTTCAGTCCCGTCTCGCCAATGAAAACGATCTGGTTCTGCGGCTCACCGGTTTGCAAAATCCCGTCGTCAACCGTCTCAATCCAAAGTTCACCGACGCCGACGGCGATCTGATCGCCGATGCGCCCACTGATCCTGCCCAGCAGATCGACCCGGCCACGCTCGTCTTCAGCTACGTCGCGGTGGAAGAGCCTTCGGAATACAAAACCGCCTTCGCCGATTTGATGACCCACATCAGCAAGGTCACCGGCAAGCCGGTGGTCTATTTCGACACCACTTCCACGGACGATCAGCTTCGCGCCTTGCGCGATGGAAAGCTTCAGATCACCGCGCTGAATACGGGCAGCGTTCCCATGGCCGTTTGCGAAGCGGGCTTCGTGCCGGTTGCCGCGCTGGGGGATGCTTCGGGCACGACGCATTACCAGATGGAGATTCTCGTGCGGACCGACTCACCGATCATGACGGTCGATGACCTGAAAGGGCACGAGCTTACCCTGACCGATCCCGGCTCCAATTCCGGTTACAAGGCCCCGCTGGTGCTGCTCAAGAGCGATTACGGCCTGCTCCCCGGCCGTGATTTTGGAATCCGATATTCCGGCGGTCATCAGCAATCCATCCGCGGGCTGGCCGCCGGCACTTATGAAGCCGTTGCCGTCGCCAACGATGTGCTGGCCCGGGAAATTTCCGACGGCAATATCAGACAGGCGCAATTCCGCTCGATTTACAAATCGGAGAATTTTCCCACCGCCGCCATCGGGTATGTTTATAACCTCAAGCCCGCGCTTGCGTCGAAAATCCGCTCGGCCATTCTCGATTTTGACTGGAAGGGGACCAGCCTGGAAAAAGAATTCAGTTCTTCGGGTCAGACTCGCTTCGTTCCCATCGATTATAAAAATGACTGGGCGCTCGTTCGCCGCATCGACGATTCGATCGGATTTACCTATCAGATCAAATAACCCATCTCCTGCTTCAGTAACTCGAGATTTATGAACCCTATTCACTTCCGGCGGATTCTGCTTCTCCTGGTTTTGACAATGGTCGGAGGATGCCAGTCGTCAAACGGCGTATTCGAAGTGAGAAATTTTGGCGCTCGCGGCGATGGCAGGCATCTTGATACCGACGCCGTGAACGCCGCTATTTCCGCCGCCGTAAAAGCGGGGGGCGGCACGGTCCACTTTTCCGCGGGAACATACCTGTGTTATTCCATTCATCTCAAGAGCAACGTGACGCTTTATCTGGACAGCGGCTCAACAATTAAAGCGGCCGGCACCATCAACCAGGCCCAGTACGACCCACCCGAGCCGTTCCCGTTCTCCGACCAGTACCAGGATTTCGGCCATACACATTGGCATAACAGCCTGATCTGGGGTGAAAATCTGCAGAACGTCGCCATTCTCGGCCCTGGATTGATCGACGGAAAAGACGCGCTGAATCGCGGTACGCCGCCCCCCAAGACGCCGCCCAAGCCTGCAACTCAGCCCTCCACCCAGCCCTGGCAGGACACCACCGAGCCATCACCCGATACGGAGGAGCCGTGGGATGTGGAAGTCGCCCCCGGCGATATTCGCCCCGGGCCGGTCACCGAGCCGTCGCTTACCGCCGAGCCTCATCGCTGGCGATGGGCCACGTCCAGAATTTCCACCGATATCGACACGCAGGATTATTCGGCCATGTTCGTGGCAACCCAGCCTTCCACCGAGCCCACCACCCAGCCGACAACCAAGCCGGAATATCCCAACGACAATGACACGCTTCCCGCGGGCCTGGGTAACAAGGCGATCTCCCTTAAAAATGTCCGCGGCTGCATTTTGCGCGATTTTTCCATCTTTGAAGGCGGGCACTTCGCCATCCTCGCGACCGGCGTCGATGGTCTCACCATCGACAATGTCAAGATCGACACCAACCGCGACGGCATGGATATCGACTGCTGCCGAAACGTGCGCGTCTCCAACTGCTCCGTGAATTCTCCGCATGATGATGCGATCGTGCTGAAAAGCTCGCTCGGCCTGGGCTATGTTCGGGACACCGAAAATGTCACGATCACCAACTGCCTGGTCAGTGGCGGATATGTTGAAGGCACGCTGCTCGACGGCACATTCCAGAAAATCGGCCCCTGGTACGGCTACGACAAGGCCACGCTGGAAAAGCGCCATACCTCGCGCACGGGCCGGATCAAGTTCGGCACCGAATCCAACGGTGGATTCAAAAACATCACCATCTCCAACTGCCTGTTCGACGATTGCCAGGGACTTGCCATCGAAAGCGTCGATGGCGGCGTGATCGACAACGTGACCATCTCCAATATCGCCATGCGCAATCTGACCAGCTCGCCGTTTTTCATCCGCCTCGGCCGGCGACTGCGCGCGCCCGCGGGAACGCCCATCGGCGCGATTCGCCATGTCAGCATCAGCAATGTCGTCGCCCAGGTGCGGTCGGTTCGATACGCCTGTTTCGTCAGCGGAATCCCCGGGTGCGAAATCGAAGACCTGCGGTTCAGCAACATCAACCTGATTTTCCCCGGTGGTCAGAAGGGATCATGGACACGCCGCGACCCGTGGGAAGCGATTACCGATTACCCGGACCCTACCCGCGTCGGCGGCGAGCCGGCGTATGGATTTTACATTCGCCACGTGAACGGCCTGGAGATGGACGATATCGCCATCACCGCGCAATCGCCCGACCTGCGCCCGCCATTTTTCGCGCGCGACGTGCAGCATTTTTATTTGAATAACGTCAGGGCCACTCCCGGTGGCCGAACCCCGATGATGGAATTGCAGGATATCCAGGATTTCAAGGCCCAGAACGTTTCCGGCGTGCCGAATCAAAACGCCGAGGACTTCGCGGATCAGAATTATTGATAGTTGCAGGTTCCGGGCCGACACGGCCCCGCTCTGATGGCAAGGCGCGTTTTCTCAAGCCGCCGCCGCAAGGGAGAAAATCTTCACGCAGTTCCGCCCCGAGCGCTTGGCCGTATAAACCGCCAGATCGGCCGCCTTCAGCAGATGCGTCGGCTCCGTCATGGCGCCGCCCGCCTCGAACGTCGCGACGCCGATGCTGATCGTCACCGCGATCGCGTTGCCCATGACCTGGATCGGCTGTTTGGCGATCGCCAGCCGAATCGTCTCGGCAATGGCCGACGCCACATGCCGCGGGGTTTCGGGCAGCACGATCGCCATTTCCTCGCCGCCGTAGCGGGCCACGATATCTTTGCTTCGCCCCGCCGCCTTGAGGATCTTCGCCACCCCGCTGAGCACCTGGTCGCCCGCCTGGTGGCCGTAGCGGTCGTTCACTGTTTTGAATTTATCGATATCCATCATCAGCAGCGTGAGCGGCTTGCCGCTGGCCCTGGCGGCGGCGAAGCGCTCGGTGAACGCCTCGTCGAACGTCGCCCGATTGCTCAATCCCGTCAGCCCGTCCGTCGTCGCTTTCTGGTGCAGAACTTCGTTCTGCTGCTGCAGCTTGGTGTTCTGCATCTGCGATTCCAGCGTCAGCTCCACCAGCGCTTCGTTCGCCTTTTTCAGGATCGCTTCATAATTCGCCACGCCGCCGATGTTGATTTCAAACAGCGGCACGACCTCCTTGGTCTTGACGCTGATTTCCTGCAGAAGCTGATCGCAATCCGCATCGGTCATCTTGTAAGCCGCGGCGCAACTGGCGCGAACCAGCACGATCGCCTCCGCCGGCTCCGCCTCCACGAAAACATCCGCGCACTGGCCGGCGATCTGCACCACCTGCGCGATCCGCCGCAGCGCGGGATCGGTCACCTTCGTCGAATCGTGGCTCGCCCCGACGGATTGGGCGAGGATCGGCGGCAGCTTCCACTGGTCCGCCAAAATCGCCCCCGCTTCGGCGTGCGTCATTCCCAGCGCTTCCTGCTCGAGCTTGATCAGTTCCGCATGTCCGTTGGCTTTTCCCGAAATTTCGCCGTACTGCGCGCTGATGACCTGATTGAGCACCAGCATTCCGATGTCCTGCAGCAGCGCCGCGAGGAAGACTTCCTCCTGCTGTACGAGTTTCATCTTCGCCGCGAGGGTGCGCGCCGCCGTCGCCGCGAAAATACTCCGCCGCCAGTATTTCAGATGGTTGAACCCCGCGCCCTTATTTTTGCTGAGTGTGGTGACCAGCGAAAAACCGAGCACCAGCGTCTTGACCGACTGCAATCCAAGAATCACCAGCGCGTGGCTGATCGTACTGACATTCTGGCTGCGCCCGTAAAAGCTGCTGTTGACCGTCCGCAGAATCTTTCCCGAAAGCGCCGGGTCCTTGGAAATTCCCCGCGCGATCTCCGCGATATCCACATCCGGCTTGCCGGCCAGCTCCAGCACCTGCACCGCGATCGACGGAAGCGAAGGTAGATTGGGACACTGCTGTATTTTCTTGATAAGTTCAGTGTTCATGCAATTATTAGCCGAGGCTTGCTGACATCAATGTCTAATTGCAGATGAGATCGGCAATTGAGCGCACAAACTTTGTATTATGTGTTAGAACGACCAGGGTTCGGAATTGAGAGTTATCTGGACGCGAAAACAGGCTATTTCTTGAGGGCGGCATCGAGGATTGCGCGAATCTCGTCATCTTTACCGATCATTTGATCCACTTTAATGACTGACCCGTCTTTCCCTACAATCACCGTCAACGGCAATCCAATCTCTTGCCCCTCCGCATAACGGCTTGCAAAACTGCCGTCCGTATCCATCAAAACGGGGATTGTTAATTTCGAGTCGCTTACGTATTTCTGAACCTGGTCTTTCTCCTCCATTTGATCTACGGCGTAGAATTTTACGCCTTTGGTCTGATATTCCTTGTAGATCGCATCCAGCTTCGGCAGCTCTTCGATGCACGTCGGGCACCACGTCGCCCAGAAATCCAACAGGTAGACGGATCCCTTCAAGTCCTGCGAGTTTACTTTCGAACCGTCCAGCGCGGTCAGCGAAAAAGCGGGGGCGGGTTTGTTTTCCAGATCGGCGCCTGCATCGGGCGCCTTCAGCGGCTGCGCGCCCGGGGGGGGCGACCAGTCAAACGCTTCCGCTTCTGCCGGCGCTCCGGGTTGATTGGTGAAATCCGTCGTCAGCAGCGCGTTCTTGACCACCGTCGCGCCCATCAATTTGGCGTTTCGGCTCAAGTCCACCGTCGTGCGGCGCAGCAAATGCGTCTGCGGATCAACGCTCAGCGTGATATCATAACGCGGATAACTGATCGAAATCGTCGGAAGCGATTGGCCGTCGATTTTCACATCCGCCGCGCGGTCGATGTTCGTCGCCATCTGGAGCAGCTCCGCGGCCGCATCGCCCGAGACCGCCAGCGCCAGGGATAAATTCTGGCTGCGCAAAACATCCGCGAAATCACTGCTCATGGAATCCAGATCGATCTTTCCCTCCGGCAAGTCCATCATCACGTAACCATTTCGCTGAGGGAGATACAAAAACAGATTTTTTCCGGTGTTGCCGAGCAGCGTATCGGTAACGGCCGGCTGCGTGGCGGGGGGATCGCCGGGAGCGGCAGCCTGATTGTCCGTCTCCTTCACTTCATTGCGGAAAAGTCCCGTGGAATTATACAGGCCGTTGAATTGCCCGTGCCGCGTGCTGACGGCGCCGTCCACATCGAAATTTCCGTCCACCGTTCCGGAGATGGCCAACGTCTTGAGCGATCCATATCCACTGCGAAGCTGATCCAGAACGCTTTGCGCCTGCGGAGAGACCACCACGTCAGGCTGCGTCGAGGCCGCCTGCCCGATCGTCTTGGACCGAATCGCCAGCGCAACCGCCACGGCTGCAACCACCACCAGCCCCAGCAGAATATTTCGTTTCAACATGGCGATTCCTCGGCTGATTGTAGGCGGCAAAAATCGCAAAACCGAGCCCCCCATCTTTTATCGGCAAGCCGTGACCCCTCAATCATCAAACTCATCCCCGCGGAAGGTATTCCCCAGATAGGCGCTGCGAACTTCCGGATCGTTGATGATCTGCCGCGGGGTGCCGTCCTTGAATACCTGCCCATCGGTGATAATCAGCGCGCGATCGCACACCCGCAGCGTCTGTGCGACATTATGATCGGTGATCAGCACGCTTTTGCCGAATTCATCCTTCAACCGCCGCACCTCTTTCTGGAGGTCTTCGACCGCGATCGGATCCACCCCGCTGAACGGCTCATCCAGCAGAATCAGCTTGGGATCGGTGACCAGCGCGCGGGCGATTTCCAGCTTGCGCCGCTCGCCGCCGCTGAGTGTTTCCGCCTTCTGGCCGCGCTGCCGGGTAAGGCCGTATTGCTCCAGCAGCGCCTCTGCTTTCTGCATCCGGTGACGGCGCGTGAGGTTCAATGTTTCCAGAATCGCCAGGAGGTTTTGCAGAACGGTCAACCTGCGGAAATCGCTGCGTTCCTGCGATAAATAACCGATCCCCAGCCTCGCCCGCTTGTACATGGGCAAAAACGTGATGTCCTGGGCGTCGAAGGCGACTACGCCGCTGTCCGGCTCGACCATCCCCAGGATCATGCGGAACGTGGTCGTTTTCCCCGCGCCGTTGCGTCCGAGCAGGCCCACCACTTCGCGCTGACGGATGAGAAAGCTCACGTCATTCACGACAACGCGGCCGTTGTACGATTTGACAAGCTTGGTGACTTCCAGGAGGTTCATTTATACCGCGGGAGCGGGGCGGATAGTCTCCCGCAACAAGCCCGAAAATCAAGGCCCGCAAATGATTGTGGATAACCCGTGGATAAATCCAGCCGGCAGCCCCGATAAGCACAAGTGCACATCGAAATATTGGTATCGCCCGGCGGGTCCTAACAAACCATGAAAACGATCTTCACCATTTCAACATGCAATATAGAGATATAAAGTGTTATTCTATAGTCATTTAAGAATCGTGAACTTTCGTAATGCTAAAAATTCACTGATTTTTCAGGGGTAAAACGCTCGCCACCCCCAAAAACCTCGGGAATAACCGGCAAAATTCGCAGCTTAGGCGAATGGATTGTGGATAAGTGGGGGCCGGGATGCGGAAAACATGGGCCTTTTTTGGAGCGTCGCATCCAGCATGGTATGGTCTTGCTCGAAGGCTGAAAAGCGCCCTCTCGGCAGCAGGGTGTTTTCACGCGGGATTGGCTCGCTGAAATCGTTTTTTTGGGCTGCTGACGCTCTCTCGGCGTCCATTTCACGTCTGGAAGGAAAGGAGTGGCTGTATGGCCACGGGCAAGGTCAAGTGGTTTAACGACCAAAAGGGTTTCGGGTTCATTGCTTCGGATTCTGACGGCAAGGATGTTTTC
>Ga0302326_10030413_pt1 | contig 10808 bp, 8 predicted proteins | sample Palsa_T0_3_FD_202264 | JGI IMG/M metagenome (GOLD analysis project Ga0302326, IMG submission 202264) | Peat permafrost microbial communities from Stordalen Mire near Abisko, Sweden - Palsa_T0_3 | ecosystem: Environmental > Terrestrial > Soil > Palsa > Peat permafrost | place: Sweden: Abisko...
CTGTTAATCGTATTGAAGAGTTGCTGCCCTGGAACGTCGCGCCACAACTACGCCCGTCCGTCGATCTCGCCGCCTAATCCTGTCAAGGCGTCCATAACCGGACGGATACGACGTTAGGGTCGCGTGGCCACTACCTTTCCGTTCTCCCACACGTAAATCGGCGCGCCGTGAGCACGTGAGCACGCGCACCTGACGCCTGTCGATTTCCGGAGATGGCTCCTCTTAATAATGGAATAGCTCTCCCGCCCGAGTCTCTAGTTCTCTAGTTCTCAAAGCGACGTGTCGTTCAATGTCGTTGATCGGCGTCGAACGCGCGAATGGCCGAGACTGACCCGAACGCGGTGCTGAGTGGCCGGGCAGCTATCCGGTCTTTTGGACGCCCGCAGGCACCTTGATCCAGTCCGTAAACCGCACGCGGATCATCCAGAACACCAGCAACGCCAATGGCACAAATTGCGGGTAGAAGAAAGCGGGCGGCACATGGTAGGGCCCCGGCAGGAGTCGCGCGAAGCCGTTAGTAAACGCCGAGCCCGTCGCAAAGGTTAGGCCCAGGCACATGCGCCATAGATGCCTTGAGATGCGTGGCGCGCCGGAGGTCCCTCCGCGTAGAACGACATTGGCGTCACCCACAACTGCCGCAATGAGGATGGCCGTAAAGGCATAGATGGCCACGAGCACCGGGCCCCTAAAAGGGACAGCGCTCTTGAATAGCGGAGTCAGTCCGGTGGCCAGCTGGAAACTCAAAATCGCAAAGGGAGCGCAGAGCAACAGGCCTAGAACCAGCGCGATCTTCTCGAAAGGACCCGCGATGCCTGCGTTCCGATGGACTGTCATCCACCCAGTTGCCAACAAGTATAACGTGAGTATCGCAATAAAAAGATTGACGAGTTGATCTGGGACTGCGATTGCAAGATAGGCGGCGAAGATCGACATAACCGACATGGACCAGATAAAGACGGTCCCAGCTCTTCGGTGCACCGTGGCACCCTTGCGTGCAATTAACGCTACGGTCCCCGCGCCGAGCCCAGTCACGCCTGAGGAAACGTGCAGGACATAGACGGCTGTAGTCAATACGTTCACGAAGGCACCCTAGCTCGCATCATGTAGGTACCTTTGAAAGAACGTACAGTTTTTTAGCATGCAGCAGTATCCTCGCTCTCGGTAGCGACGTAGTGGCGAAATCGACCAACAGAGGGCTGGTCCCGATGAGTTGCGCCTGCGTTGCGTTCGAACGGCCCGGAGGACGAAGCATTGACGGAAGACACGCGCGAGGTTGCCGTCGCGCCAATCCCCTTGCCTGCCTGCATGAACGAGTTGATAGCAGGCTTTGAGTGGACGCGAGATACGGTCGGCAAGTCTGGCGGTACAGTTTATCAACTTCATCGTTCCGGCAGCTCCCGCCTGTACTTGAAATACGGTCAGGGGGCCCTCGCTAGCGACATCACCGACGAGATGGTGCGCCTGCGTTGGCTAGCAGGGCGCGCTCCGGCGCCGGAAGTTCGCCATTTTGTTGTGTCAGGTGGCAAGGCTTGGTTACTGATGGCGGCGCTACCCGGGAAGACGGGCAGGCAATTACTGACGGAGAAGGGCACCGACCAAGGTGTCGTCGTTGACGCAATGGCCAGATTTCTGCGGGTAATTCATTCCCTACGTGTCGAAGACTGTCCTTTCAACAACAGTCATAGGCACCGCCTATCCTTGGCCCGGGAGCGATTAAACGCTGGGCTCGTCAGCGTCCAGGGATTCGACGAGAAGCGTGCGGGTTCGACGGCCGAGCAGGTATGGAGCGAAATGATTAGCCTTGTTCCAAACACTTCTGAGTCGGTGATAACGCACGGTGATCTCTCGCTCGATAACGTTCTCATTGAGGACAACCACGTCGTTGGAATCATCGATGTGGCGCGAATGGGTTCGGCCGATCGCTACCAGGATCTGGCGACCCTGTGGAATTGCCTGGGTGATTTTGACGCTGCGCTGCAGGAACGTCTGTTAGTGAGCTACGGGATCGCAAGCCCCGACATGCGACGTCTCCGGTTTCACGTGCTGCTGGATGAGTTCTTCTAACGTGCTAACGCGTGGAAACCGTCCAATAAATATTGGACACTTACGTCCAAATTCTGGGTTAAAGGTGGCCAGGGGTGGAATTGAACCACCGACACGCGGATTTTCAGACCGGGATTCTAAACGATATAACCTATTGAATTCGAAAGCATTTTTTCGAGAGCTTTGCGGAATATTTTGGGTACTTATAACGAGATAAGCACCTGATTTGCATAGATACGGCTCAGTAATATTCCACACGGTCCGCGTATCATTTGTGGGGTTGCTTAGCCTGCTTAAAACCAGTACATTAGTAGCACTTTATTGATATTAACGTACTGTATATGTTTCCGTCAGCTCGGTCGCTCGGGTTCAGCCCCGAAGCCCAAGTCAGAGACAGAAGCCAGATGGCATTTCTGTCTTCACTGATGCGCCAGGGCGCCGACCGTTACATCCTCAAAGGCGGCTTGGCAATGCGCGCCCTCTACGGCAGCGCTCGGCTTACCAAAGACGTCGACTTCGACTGCGACGATTCGATCTCCGACCGCTCGTTGGCGACACGGATTGCGAACGCCCTTGAAAAGGCGGCGCGCGCTGCTGGGATTGTCGAACAGAGAGTCGAGCGGACCAAGTCGGGCGAGCGGGCAAGCCGATGGCGTCTCACGGGTCACACGCGGCATAGCATTGCCGTCACGTGGGAAGTGGAGCTTTCACGAAGAGGCGTTCCCGATGCGCGCTTCATCGAGACACGTCCCATCCAGCCTCCGTACGAGTACACCATCGCGCCGTTCGTTGCCCGTGTTTACGGCGAAACGGCGATGGCTGCGGGAAAAGTGGACGCGCTCCTGAACGACAATCGCGCCGTCCCACGCGATGTCTACGATCTGGACAACTTGGTGCGACGAGGAGCGTCGCCGGTTGCACTATGGATCGAACATCTCTCGCGCGAGAACTTGGTGCGCAAGCGCGATGCTGTGCTACCCAAGGTGACACTCATCGATTTTCCATTGGCAAATGCTGAGCTCCTGCCTTACCTCGCCCGGGATATCCGCGCCACGATCGATGAAAAAAGATGGGGAGATATTCAGCTCGAAGTGGCTGAAGGGGTCGGCCGGTGGTTTGACGAGGCTATCATCAAGGCGAAACCCGCAAAGGAAATGAACCGTGACTCGGACACCGACTACGATCTTGCTGGGCGCTGAGGCGCCCCGAGTCATGACGGTTCCCATGATCGCCGCGGCGTTCGCACACCGGCGAGAAAAGGCCGCACGCAACACGATCTTTAAATGGATCCGCGATCAAACTGAGGCGGGAGTCCTAAGACCCGTTACGCGAGGGCTCTATTTGAACCAACTCGCTCGCCCTCAGCCCACAGCTGCGGAAGCAGCGAGCTTCGTTCGGTCCGGTGCGATCGTGAGCCTACAGACGGTACTCGGCGACGCCGGGATTACGAACAGCTACTCGGACATCGTCACCTCGGTCCTGCCCGCGCGCGGCCGCATCGCCCAGTCGAGCCGGTCCGTTGTCGCAAACGGCATCGAATATCGCTTTCATGCCATGCCCGCACGATTGCTGGAGGATGAGGCGGGAGATCTGGAGGATCGCATGGACCTCGACGTCCTCTATCCGCGCGCCACACCGGAAAAGGGGCTCCTGGATTGGATCTACCTCGGTGATTCCCCTCGCACCAAGCTGGCACCCCCTCCCGTCGACGTCGATGTTGAACGTCTAGACACGCGTCGCCTCAAGCGGCTCGCCGAAAGGATGCAGTTATCCAAACACCTTAAAAAATACCTCGATCGGAAACGGCAATACGATCGTGATCCGAGCGTTCGCGCGAATGCCTCCGTTAGTAAACAATGATCCGCTGTGTGTGACGTTATCGATGTGCTCGGTAAGGGCCCCTGCTGATTTACCACAGCTCGGCAGTCGACTGCGCGCGCGCGTGGGCCTTCCCGGTCGAGGTCCTGTCGCCGTGATTACGGATTTGTGAGTCTTCGAACCCGATCCAAATACGAAGGAGCTCACGGTAACGTCGATCCATCCGGGCATTGATCGAGTAAAGAGCAACGCGGCAACTGGCTGGCTGGCGCGCTATTCATTGTTGGCTGGAACGACCGAAGCCCCCAGCATCGGTGAACTGCACACTCTGCGAGAGCTGTCGCGGCGTTCCGCAGAAGTGCATGGGTCCGCGTAAGCAACCAGAATCAGCGGAGAACGCGGTCGGCCGCTCAATCGAGCCTCGCTGGTGCCTAGACCCGCATTTCCATGTTGCGCGGGGCGTCGCTATTCTCGAAATCGATCGAGCCGGATTTAACCTCCGGCGAAAAATTTTTCAGCCTCTGCAGCCCGATCGCACCATACACTGCGGACCCGTGAGGCGGGATATTCGCACCTCTTTTGGGAGCGCCCGCAACCTTCGCGTGCACGGTTCACAGTTGGCGCCGTTCCATCTGCCGCCTCCAATAGTCGACGCTACACTACATGCAGCAAGGACGGATACCCTCATGCCAGTCTCGACGTGTCGACCCGTGGCACGCCAGTGCGTCGCTGTTTTGTGCCTCCTCGGCGCGCTTGTTTGTCTCCGCGCCCATTCGGCCGAGGTGCCCGCACCAGGACTGCCGCCGGTCCCGACGCCGTTCGCCACCCGGCCAATGGGTAGCGGCTGTCCTCTCCCAACACGATTTACACATCCTAACGACACCCTGACGCCGTCAACTTCGCAGCCCGCAGAAGATGTTCTGCAGGAGTGTCTGAAGGTCGTGAGCCGTCTATTCGTCCCCCGCGACTCAGCATGGCTAGATACGGACCGCCGCATCCATGAAAAAATGCTGGCACAGCGTCCGATACAGACACTCGTAATTCCCGCTCAGGTGCAGGCTTTCGCGACGGACCGGATAAGCCGCTCGCTCTGGACTGCAGACCTTACGTACGCACTCGCAGAGCACGGAGTGACGGTTGCTGACCCGTATCTCGTCATGCGCGCCCTTGGGGAGGGACAGCGGACCATTCCGCTTTCTCAAAGTGACGAGCTTGCTAAAAAGTTGCGCGCCACACGGATGATTGAAACATTTTTGGGTCACGACCAACATCAGCACCTAACCGTGTTGGTACGCGTGTATGACAAGAGTTCGGCTGATCAGAGCGCGCTCAGCGTAACTCCGCAAACGCTTGCCTGGACGGATCTTGAATTTTCGGATGAGCGTCCGCCGGCAATAGTGGCGCGGGATATTCTTATAGCATTGCTGCAGAAGCTGCATACGCGCAACACCCCGAACGAGGCACGCGAACATAAGCCATTAAAGGAGTGGCTCAAAATCGACTACCCGGAGCGGCCCGACGCATTTGGCATGACGAAGGCTGTCACTGAGGACGCGGCGCTGCGATTTGCCCTCCTCGGCGCTCTCGCCCCTGCCGACGATCAGCGCGCGGCAGAACGGCTGTACGAAAAATCCTGGTTGGCCCTATATCGCAGCAAGCTTCCGGTAGAGCAGGCTCGGTTCCTGCAAGCCTACGTTCTCTTCAAGCTGAAGATGCGTCCGGCGGCCCTTGCGCTCCTGGCAGCGGACGATGGAGATGCGATAGGAGTCTTGCGCGAACTCATGAACGGCAATCTGAAAGACACGGAGGTCCGAATCGCGTGGATACACGGCACCGAACGCCTCTTGCTTGAAATCGAGCTGCGCGACCTCGCGGAACGATACGGCGCTCAGGTGCCGTTCAGCATCTATCAAGAAGTGACGGCGCTCGCAGCGCGCGGCCCTCTATGGAATACACTCATTGCCCAACGCTTTGGCGATGTTGAATCCGGCAAACGCAGATCCAATCTTGCGTTCAAAACGGCGCTCGACACTATGTACGCAATCCACGGCTACACAGCCCGGGACGTGCTCGAACAAACGCAGGCCCTTGGATCACGCGGCAACACGGACGCGATCGAACTGTCCGTTGCGGAGCACGCGCGTCGCGCGTGGTCAACCTTCGGTGCGGTGTGGTGCAAAAACCCGCCTCTGCTGAAGCCTGCACCCTGGGACATTCTGGATATCGTGGAAGCCTCGGCGGAGGCCAACTTGGTGGGCAATGTACGCACCGACCTTGACTATCTGGGACTGCCGGATGCAGCGCTTCGCGATCTAGACTTGTCGGATGCGTACTACGCGGGCCAGCCCATCTTCAGTGCGCTGCGTGCGATGACCAATGCTCGGTTGGCGGCGGCGGCCGCGCTCGAGCAGCGTGGCCGCTTTGACCAAGACGCAAAGGATGCCTTGTTCCTAACCCTTCTCTGGGCTCAAGGACAGTCTGAGAGCGCGGTAACCGCTCTGCAGAACGTCGCGCCCGGCAACCGTACTTTTCAGATACTGGCTAGCGCCTACTCCGGTGATTTTCCAAGTCGCGACTATTGGTACATCGAATCCATAGCGTCTCCCGGAGCGGCGCAGGCGCGCGCAGCGCGGGCGCGCAGCATGCTCGCATACACGCAGTCCTCGCTCACTGGAATCGAGATTCTGAAATTAGGAGACGCTCAGCAAAAGAACGAGGCGCGCGACGCGCTGGCGCATCGTTTCCAGGGCAGCCCGGCCGCAACCGCACTACGGGCATTGCTCGCACCTGATCAATCATCGGCCGGGAACGACGCGATGTTCGAGGCAATCAAAGAAAACCCGCAAGACTGGGCTACCTACAGGGTTCTGGGCTTCAAGCTTGCGCAGGACGGCGATTTTAAACATGCCGCTGACGTAATCGCGGATTTCCCGGCCTTTAAGGATAACCGTGGCGAAGATACCGTGACCCTTGCCAACAGCGTTTATGAGATGGCCTCGCTTTTCTACTGGCTTGCGGAGATTGAGCCTGCAAGAAGGTTGAACCTGATCGCGGCGCATTACAATAATAGTTCTTCCGCTTCGCTGGGGGCGGCGCAGAGACTTCGCACGATGGATCGGGACTTCGAGGGCGCGTTGCGCATTGCCCGGGAACGCAGCGATAGATATGGCGATGAATACGCCTACCGTGACTACATCACACTCCTATATGCGCTCGGGCAGCGCCGGCAAGCGACGGCGACGTTCGATGCAGTCGCGCTCCAGCCGGCCGGTCCAGCACCCTGGCATGCTGCGCTGTTCGGACAAAGGCTGATGAAATTGAAGGATGCCGATCTGCGAGGTTGGCTCATAGAGCGCGTAGTGCATTCCGAAGAACCGCGTGCACAGCGCAACGCAGCCGAGTTCGCTTTATTGTGGAACGCTACCGATCGGGTGCCGGCAAACGATCTTCCGGACCTGGTTCGTGATCTCGCGCACGATCCGATTGGACGCAGCGCGAGCAGCGGTGTCGCGCTCTACCCAAGTCTGGATCATCCGGGCTCGTTTAGTGTCGTCAATGCGTCGGCGTTCCGCAGGGATAAGAGACCGGTCATCGCGGCCGATACCAAGCTTGATTCCGACGTAACGCTTTTTGCGCGTGGCTACGTCGCGCTGCGTCATGAAAAATTTCTGGATGCCGTGCACCTGTTCGATGACCTCGCGACCCACTATGGGTTCGAATTCTATGTAACTGGCGGTTCCGCGCAGTATGCCTTGCCGTATTTTGCCTATGCGAGCAGCAAAGTGGGCGATCCGCTCGCACTTGAGCAATTTCTCGCTACCGTGCCGCAGCGGAGCCAAGGATTCGACCATTATCTGGCAAAGGCCTTTTTTGAAGCCGCGCGCGGTGACCGCGAGAGCTCCATTGCTGACGTCACAAAGGCCTATAACCACATGTCGCTTGATTTCGAGCGGCCGATATTCATCGATCAACAGTTCATTGAAGCATGCGAGTGGCTGTACGCCGAAATGCCGGATCAAAGACTGCCCAACCTTATGCTGGATTTCGCGGACCGCTACAGGATCGTGAACCCTTTCCGCGTATGGCCATATGCGGTGGAGGCTCGCTATGCGCGTGATTCACAAGCGCGGGCGGACGCTCTGGGCATGGTGGCGCACCTTGACCCCGGTTCTATGCATCTGCGGCAGTTCCCGTCGGCCGAGATTTCCAAGGCGCGCCAGTGGGCGCAAAACGCGCATCCCTTTGGAACGGCGCGGCCCGCATCCGACCTGCCGTCGGATGTGCATACCACGGCGATGAGGCCAGCGCAATCGCCGCGCAACGGGGGTGCCAAGGCGGCTCTGTAGAAAGAGCCATGCGAATAGTTGAGGGCGCTTTGGCATACGAAGCTGACGGTGAAGTCATCGCGAAGATCTGACAGGAACTGTACTAAGCGCCTACAAATGCCCAAAGATTGACGCGGCGGAACCGACGCCATCGCTGCAGCGCCGTCAATTGGGCCCCATTTGGGCCCCACCGACGAAACCGCCGATCAAACAACCAAGAAAGCTGACGTATCTAGCTGATTTGTAATATGGCGAAATATGGCCAGGGGTGGAATTGAACCACCGACACGCGGATTTTCAGTCAGGTAAGAGCGATTCCAGGGGCTTACCAATCAATTACTTGCAGCGCTTGCCGCCCCTCTCCCCCAGGCCACCAAGGCACATTCCTGGCACACCCAATCTGAGCTCGACACAATCCTGGCACATCCCCTCGCCCCACGGCTCGGACGAATTCAGGGTCTAGTCGCTACGACCCTTCCGTTCTGCACACCTGAATCGGCGTGCCGTGCAGGCGCATCGCTGTACAAGGCAGCGTCGAGAACTTGCATATTGCCTCCAAAAAAAAGCGCATCTGGTTGCGATGCCGTTTAACCGATTGCGTAAACCAGACTGACACGGCCGTCTGGAAGCTGCTGAGCCTCCCGCAGCTCGAGCTTCCGGCGGTGTGCAGTTGTTGCAAATAGAGCCCTTCCCGGTCCAGCGATCAGCGGATATACGATAAGCCGCAGTTCGTCCGCGAGTCCGCAATCGATTAGTGTCGCCGCAACGCGGCCCCCGCCCATTAGATAGATGTCCTTGCCGGCCTTCCTCTTGAGTGCGGTAACTTCGTCCAAGCTTCTCAAGAAGCTCGTCTTCGACCACTGAGCTTGGCCCAAGGTAGTCGATAGCACATAGTGCGGGGTCCGCGCAGCAAAGTGCCCCCATTTGACCTCGTCGGGCGTCGGGAACTTGCCGGTCATCGGAAGGGGCTGATCGCCCGCAGTTTGTATTGCGGTCCAGTACTTTTCGTAGCCGGGGTACATCCCACCGCCGACGATGCATGCGTCGATCTGCCCCGTCAGTCCGTAATCCTCCGACCAGGCTGTCACCCAGTCGGCGTAGCCCTCCGGGCCCTCGATCTTTCCATCGATAGAAACCTTGAACCCGGCGATTAGCTTTCTCATGGCACGCTCCCAATAGATGCGTCGTGTAAGTGATCGAAGCCCGGTCTTGCGCGGATCGGGACTCTGTCGTCGGTGATCAGCACCGGGTGTGAAGACTAGGCACGCCTTGACCATATAGGAAATTCATAGTTAGCATCCTGACTATGCGAGATCTGAATCTTCGATCGGTGGACCTCAACTTATTACCGGCCCTGGACGCGCTGTTGCGGCGGCGTCATGTCACGCGGGCAGCCGACGAAGTGGGTCTCAGCCAACCCGCAATGAGTCACATGCTCGGGCGGCTCCGGGACGTTCTTGGAGACCATCTCCTGGTACGCGGTCCTTCAGGATTGGCCTTGACGTCTCGCGCGGAGGAGCTAATGCCCCGCGTGGCCGCGGCGCTGAGCGCTGTGAGGGCCGTTTACCGACCGGCGCCTTTCGATGTCTCGAAGGTCCGGCGCGTGTTGCACGTTGTAGGATGTGACTTGCATTCGATTCTATTTGGTCCCGACCTGATGAGTCGAGTTCGCGGCGAGGCACCCGGGATCGAATTGTCCATCGAGAATTACACACGCAATGTGTTCAAGCGGCTCGAGGACGGTTCGGTCGATCTCGTGTTCGCCGATGCGGAGACGCCATTACCTCCAGGCGCGGTCTCGACGGTAATTGGTGAAGATCGGTACGCGCTGGTAATGCGCAAGAAACACCCGGCCGCCTCAAAGAAATGGACGGTTGCTGACTACGCCAAATGGGACAGCGTTGTAGTCTCGATCTTCGGCGACGGGCAAAGCGATGTCGATGCGCGGCTAGCCAAAGCCGGAGTAGTGCGTCGCATCGGTATGTCCACACCACACTTTATGGCTGCCCTCGCTGCGGTTTCCGCGACCGACATGGTTGCAAATACTTCTCACGTGTTTGCGTTGCGGTACGCGAGGGCTCACCGGCTCATCGTCAGAGACACTCCATTTCCCGAAATCCGTTTCACGTCGACGATCATAGGGTCGGCGTTGCGAATGAATGATCCTGTAATTCGCTGGTTCTGCGCTCTTGTGAAAGAAATTTCCGAGGCTGTGCGACACAGGCTAGTGCGCGACCGCGGATGATTATCAGGGCGAAGTCGCGCCAGTTAGATGTTAGATGTGGACGGAAGCGCGCATCAACTTACGAAAAGTGTTGGTAAGGCGTAGCCACGGTAATGCCGGCGTGTGTAAGTCTATGGCCAGGGGTGGAATTGAACCACCGACACGCGGATTTTCAGTCCGCTGCTCTACCAACTGAGCTACCTGGCCGTCGAAGGGGGAGATCGCTATTAGACCCGGCTGCCGCGTAAGTCGTCAAGCAAGCGATGCGCTAAATCATTGATTCGATTCAGGCGGTGGAGCGCCCATTACGGCCGCATCGGCTGGCCGATTGACCCTTTGCGACGCCGGCCTTCGGCAGCCCAGCGTTGATGGCAGGCAAAATGCATATGCACCACGCG
>Ga0302326_10030416_pt1 | contig 10808 bp, 9 predicted proteins | sample Palsa_T0_3_FD_202264 | JGI IMG/M metagenome (GOLD analysis project Ga0302326, IMG submission 202264) | Peat permafrost microbial communities from Stordalen Mire near Abisko, Sweden - Palsa_T0_3 | ecosystem: Environmental > Terrestrial > Soil > Palsa > Peat permafrost | place: Sweden: Abisko...
TCTTCCTCTGGATCAGCGCTTGGCCTTCATCCAAGGCTACTCGGAGGCCGATGGGAATATCCGTCACCGGGAAAGTACAAAGTCGCTCCGTGATTGGCGCGGGCTCGAACGAGTGGTAACGATTGTCCAGAACACAGTCCAACTCGAGAGCGCAAACCAGTTGCTGATCCAGCAGATGCACGAGTTGTGCGCTATCAGTGGCTTGCGGGCCGGAAACGTGTTCGAGTCCTTTGACGAAGTCCAGAAACTGCCGGATGGGAGACAATGTTACGATGTGACCTCATATTCGTTCCAGTTCTCTCTCAAGCATGATCCATCACCGTTCAAGCTCGGAAAGATAAAATCGATAGAGCCGGCGGGTGAAAAAGAGACTTTCGACCTACAGGTAGAGGAATTCCAGAACTTTGTCGCCAACGGGTTCATCGTCCACAACACGGGGGACGCGGGTCTGACCGTGGCGCAGACCGTCCCGCTTGGTGGTGTCATAATCGTCTCGACGCCTCAGGAGGCCGCGCTCAACATCGCGACCAAGGCAATCGGGATGTTCAGAAAACTCAACGTCCCGATACTGGGAATAGTCGAGAACATGAGCTACTACATCTGCCCGCATTGCGGCGACCGCTCGGAGATATTCTCCAGCGGCGGAGCGCGCAAGGCTGCCGCGGACATGGAACTCCAGTTCCTCGGGGAGATTCCGCTCTACCCTAAGATCCGCGAACAGTCGGACATCGGCGTGCCGGTGGTAGCGGCTGCGCCGGATTCGCCGGAGGCGAAGGCGTTCAGGGACATTGCCTTCCGCGTCGCTGGGATGATCAGCATCCTGGCTTACAACATCTCTGCCTAGCGCTTGTCCGAAGAGAAGCAGGCACTCAGTCGGGCGGACTCGAAGAAGAAGGCTGGGAGGCGGAAGCGCCCCCCGTACCGGAAAGCGTGGACTTCTCGTCTGCCGAAGGTTTAGGCTCTCTTCCGGGCTACGAAGACCACGTGAGGGATGTCCCCAATCAGCAGGTTCAGACCAGTATCGACACCGTCCGGCGATCCGGGGAGGAGGATTATGAGCTTCCCCGACTTTAGACCCGCAGTGGCCCTGCTGAGCATCGCCGGGCCGCCGATCTTCGCGTAGCTGACGGCGCGCATGAGCTCGCCGAAACCCGTGATTTCTTTCTCGAAATGGGGCCTGACCGCGTCCACGGTCACGTCCCGTGGTGACACGCCCGTACCGCCCGTGAAGAGGAGGACGTCGACGTCGTCCCTCTTCAGGCCGTCGTTGAGCGCGTCAGCGATCATTATCCTGTCGTCGTCTATCAGCTCCCTGCCGGAGACGTGGTGCTTGTTCTTCTTCACTATCTCTTCTGCAAGGTCGCCGGACTCGTCGGCGAACTTCTTCCGGGCCGTCTTCTTGGCGAACCTGCTCGAGCTCACTGTGATTATGTAGAACCCGAGGTTCGCGGGCGCGGCCCCGCGATGTGACTCATGAGCCTTCAACGCGCTTTACCTTCTTGACGACCCGTATATCTTCAATCCGAGTGCCGGGATACTGCCCTGACTCGTCCTTCTCGTACGCCTTGGTCATGTCCCAGATGTTCAAAAGGGCGGCGGAAACCCCGGCGAGGGCCTCCATCTCCACGCCGGTCTTCTCGTGCGCCGAGACGGTCACGGTCACTTCGATGCGGTCTTTCGAGACTTTCGTCTCCACCGAGCTACTTTCGACCTTGAGCGGATGGCACAGAGCTATCATCTCTGGGGTCTTCTTTACCGCTAGTAGCGCCATCGTACGGGCGACCCCGAGCGCGTCTCCCTTCTCGAGCTTGTTTTGCTTCACCCTTGCGATCGTATCCGGCTTGAGTCTGATGGAGCCGCTGGCGGTAGCCTCTCTGAACGAAACGGGCTTCTTCGAGATGTCCGCCTGCACTATCTTCATCGGACAAAGTCCTATGCCTTGCGATTTAGCCTTTCTCAGGCCGGACCCAGCACCGGGTCGATCAACTTGAGCGTGGTGGTGTCGACGAGCCCCTTGTCGATGATGGCGAATTCGGGTATCGCCGTGATCGAAAGGAAGATCATCGACATGAAAGGCGATTGCAGTTTGCACCCAAGGCTTTTCGCTGCGACATCCAGCTCTCCTTCCTTCTTTGCAACGTCAAGGGGCTTATCGTCTGACACGATCCCTCCTACCGGAAGCGGCAAGCTTGCGATGACCTTTCCGCCCCCGACTACGACCTGCCCACCCCCCATCCCAATCACTGCCCGGACCGCGCCGGCCATCTCCACTGCTGAGGAGCCGATGCAGAGGATGTTGTTGTCGTCCGGAGAGACGGAAGACGCGATTGCGCCGCCGCGGATGCCGTATCCGCTGATGAACGCCACCGCGATGTTGCCGGTGCTCTTGTGCCTCTCCACCGCCGCGACGTAAGCGACATCCTGGGCTGGGTCGGGCTGGACGGTACCATCCTTGACGTTCAGCTTGACTACGCGCTTCTTCCTCACGAACGGCGCGTCGCGGTCCACGGCCATGGAGATGGCATCGACCCTCCTGGTACCGAGAGTCGTCTTCACTCCGAAATCGTTCTGTGAGAATCGCCTGACGTTCATGGTGTTGGTGAGCGAACTCGCGCGCCGCGGCGGTCTCTGTTCCCGCAGCATCTCCCCGTCCGCTGCTACCAAGATCCCGTCTCTGAGGACCCTCCGAACTTTGAAGCGCCTAAGATCGTCGACCAGCAGAATGTCTGCAATGCGCCCCGGGGCTATGCTGCCGAGGACGTCGTCGACGCGGTAAAGTTCGGCAGCGTTGATCGTGGCCATCTGGACCGCCGCCAGAGGATCGACTCCATATTCGATCGCTTTCCGGACCATGTGGTCCACGTGGCCCTTTGCCAGGACATCCGAGACGGTCACGTCGTCCGTACAGAATGCCACGTGCCTGCCGTCGGCGCCGTCCTCAGTGACCATCTTGATGTTGTCTCGTAGGAAGTGGACGACGGAGGATTCCCTGATCATGACGTATGCGCCCTTCCTCAGCTTCTCGAGGGCCTCTTCCCTGCTGTAGCTCTCGTGGTCAGAGCGTATTCCGGTGGAGAGGAACGCTGAGAGCCTGTCCCCCGTCAGGAGCGGCGCGCTGCCGAATGTCATGAGCCCATTCCTCCTCGCGATATCGATCGACTCCAGGACTGCGCGGTCCTTCGGGATGCTGCCGTCAGGCGAGCCGAGTACCATTTCGGGACCTGTCTCCCAGACACCAGCGCTCTCCGGCCAGCGGACGGCCTTCCGACTCTCGGCTGGGCCGAACGTATAGTGTAGCGTCGAAGACGGGGTAGTGTATGGAAGTTTCGAAGGGATACCATAGATTATCTTCAACCCCGCGCCTCTCGCCTCGCTCAGGAATGCACTGACGCCGGGAAGTCCGGCAACACCCGCGATCTGGTCGAACGAGGTGGCTATCGTCGTAGTGCCGCGGGGAAGCACGAGGCTGGCGAACCTCGTCATGGAGAGCTTCGTGACTTCGCAATGGATGTGCCCGTCTATCAGTCCCGGGACCAGGAGCGCTCGCGATGCATCTACGCGACGCGTCAGCGGGCCCAAATGGCCTGAGACCTCACCGACGTGGACGACTTTACCCCCGTAGATTGCGACATCCGCCTTGTAGACCTCCTTTGTGGCGACGTTGACGAGCCTCCCTCCCACCACGACCGAGTCCGCCTTTGCGTCACCAGTTCCGGCCGCAGCAATCGATTGCTCCATGCCAGCGCGGTTTCCTGCGGCTCGACCGCCCGCAAGGCAATATTACCTTTTGGATTCGCCGTGCGAATCTCAACAGGTCCGTGCTAAATCCTCTCAGAAAGTATATTACAATTGACCCGTGCGCCCTAATTCCGTCTCATGAAGAGACCAGACGTCTTCCTGCGCGAGAGCACCGGGCTCGTCAAGAACGTTACTTTGGTGGATGCGGTCTCGCTCAACCTGGCGAGCATGTCGGTTGGGACAACACTCGCGATAATCGGCTTCACGACAATACTCCTTCCCTCCGTGTCGGGACTGAACCTGGTCTACGCGTCGATAATCGGTTTCGCGCTCTCCATCCCGCAGATATTTGTCTACACCATGATGACCAGCCGTATCTCAAGGACGGGAGGGGACTACGTCTGGGTCTCCCGGACCTTCGGCGGGCTGATCGGAGGTCCGTTAGCCTTCATGGGCTTCGCCCTCGAGGCCATCGCCTACATCGCGCTGATTACACTGTCTACTGTCTTCGCCATCGGCTCGGTCGGACTGAACCTTGGCTACTCCAACCTCCTCGATCTGGCCATTCCAGGGGCAGACCCTCTAGGTCAGTTCGAGATCGGCGCCGTGATATTCACCGCAATGATACTCGTCAACATACTCCGGCCGAAGGCAGGGTTCAAGCTGCTCACCGTCTTGATGATAGTTGGAATAGCGACCATCCTGCTGGCTTTGGCGGAGCTTCTGATAGCAGGGAGGAGTGGTGTAGAGAACTATGCCAACTCCCTCGGTGACAACATGACCTACAACTCGATCGCGAGCTCATACACAGGCGGTACTTTCAATCTCGCCAACACGATGATGATAGTGCCGCTCTTTGCGTTCTTCGTCTACCCGTGGTTCATCGCGGCGCCCGCCGTAGGCTCCGAGATCAAGGGCCGGTCCTCCACGAGATGGAACGTCGTCATCTCCGCTCTGGTAGTCTTTGTGCTAATGACGGGCTCGTTCGCCGTCCTTTACTACGTGGGAGGCTTCGACTTCATCAATGGCGCCCTCGCGAACTCCAACCTCGTCAACAACTACTCCTTCAACTTCTGGACGCTCGCCATGGGAGTCAGCGGGAACACGGCTGTGGCATGGATTCTCGGAATCGGCTGGATAGTCTGGGACGTCGCGGCCCTGGGATACGGCATCGTGGTAATCTCGAGGTACTTCCTCGCGCAGGCCTTCGACCGGTTCCTCCCGTCCGCGATGGCATATGTCAACCCCCGCACTGGCTCCCCGGTCGTGGCGCACCTCGTGGACCTCGTAGTCACCATCACCCTAGTGGGGGCCGCGTCGTTCCTTTACGGGAGCTTCGTATCCCTGTATGGTGCCGCGCTGGCCAACTGGATCTACTTCATCGCCGTCGGAGCTGCCGCTGCGGTCTACGCGTTCAGGCATGAGAAGGGACGAGCGAAGAGCATACTCGCCATCTCCGGCGTACTGATGGCGGTTGTATTCGTTTACCTGCTTTACGAGTTCCTGGCGCTGCCGGGAATATACGGAGGCAATCTCCTCGCATACGGCTACGTGGCGCTTTCCTACTTCCTGGGGCTCGGAATCTATATCGCCTCGAAGTACTATCACCTGAAGAGAGGCGTCGACATCTCTCTCGCGTTCAAAGAGATACCTCCGGAATAGGCGCGCTTACCTAACCACTGGGGTCGTTTCCGCGTTCCCCCATTCGTACCAGGAACCCAGATAGTTCTTCACGTTTCCGTAACCAAGCAGTCCGAGAACTAGCCAACTGTGCGCCGCCCTGTAGCCGCTCTGGCAGTACGTCACGACCTCCGATTCACGCGATATTGCTCGATAGAGTTTCCTGAGCTGCCTGGCGTCCTTGAGGGTGCCGTCACGGCGCAGCGCCGACTTCCATTCGACATTCAAGCTCCCGGGGACGTGACCCAGCTTCAGGGCCCTCCTGTACTCGCCTGCGAATTCGCCAGGGTTACGGGCGTCGACGACCGTAGCGTCCTTCTCCTGGACGTGGCGCTGCAGGGAATCTATGGTAGCCAACTGCGAATAGTCCATCCTCGGCGTGAACTTCGTTCGCTCATACTTGGCGTCCTCCTCAGAGACTTTCCTGCCCTCCCTCTTCCACAGGTTCAGGCCGCCATCCAGCAGCCTGCCGTTCTCGTTCCCAAGTAATTCCAAGAGCCACACGCCCCTCGCCGCGTCGTAGCCGCTCTTGTTCTCGTAGAATATCACGTGGGTCTTTTCGTCGATCCCGAAAGATCCCAGCAGCCCAGCCATCATCTTGGCGAAAGCGTGGACCCCTTCGCTCGATGTGTCCACCCAATGGAACGCGAAGAGCTCGAGATTGACCGCCCCGGGTATGTGCCCTTTGATGTACTTCCAGTAGTTTCTGGTGTCGACGAACACGACCCCTTTCCGCCCGACAAGCTTCGACGCCTCCTCGGTGGAGATGACGTGACGCGGATCTGGATACCCCTTGTAGTTTTGCATGTCACTTTCCTCCTGCCGCGTGCCTCGAGCGCCAAAGGTACAGCGAAGCCACGGTGGAGTATGGGCGCCACTTCTCGGCGAGCTTCTCAATCTCGGCCTTCTTCGGCATCTCCTCCAATGCATAGACGTGCTGGACGCCCTTCCTCACCGCGAGGTCGTCGACGGGCAGGACGTCGGTCCTTCCAAGGGTGAATATCAGCAGCATGTGCACAGTCCAGGGCCCGATTCCCTTTACTTCGTCCAGGATTCGGACCACCTCCTCGTCCTCCATTTCCCTGAGCGCCTCCAGGTCAATCTTTCCCTTTGCCACTTTAGTGGACAGGTCCTTGAGGTACGTGAGTTTCTGGGGTGATACGCCAGCCGAACGAAGCTTCCGGGACGGAGTCTTGGACATAGCGACAGCCTCAAGCTTGCCGCCGGGATAGATCGCCCGCACCTTCCGGATTATCGAGTCGGCCGACGCCCCCGAAATCTGCTGGGACAGAATTGATTCGACCAGAGCCTCAAAGACATCGCCCTGCGGGCTGAACTTTATGACTCCGTGTTTGTCGAGAAACCTGCCGAGCTTCGGGTCGTTTTCCCGGATGTGGTTGAAACCTCTCCGGAACTCTTTCGAGTCTCCGAGGTGTGCGCGTGCCATTCTCCGTTTTTTCGCAGTCCCTGGTTCTGTAATAAAGCCTTGTCAGGTCTCAGCTGAGCTTCTTCCTGATTATCCGCGCGACGACCTTCGGGTCCGCCTTCCTTTCGGCCCTTAGTACCTGCCCGACTAGGTAGTTGAACGCCTTGGGATTGTCCTTGGCCTCGCCGGCGACGTCGCTTTCCTTCAGGACCTTGTCGACCAGTTGCTCGACCGCGTGCTCGTCCGACAGTACTCCCACGTCTGCGTTCCCAGCGAGCTCCTCGGCGCTCTTCCCCGTGTCCAGCATTTCACGGAAGACGCGCCTCGCCTGGTCCCTCGTCGCTTTGCCCTGGTCTACCAGTCGGAGCAGGTCGGCGAGGCCTTGGGGAGGGACGCGCTTCCCCTCCCCCGCCAGCATCTTCTGTATCCGCTCGCGAGAATCGCCCATCACCCAGTTGGCCACCTCCGGTCCCTTCCCCGCTATCTCCGCCGTCTCCTCGAAGTAACGTGAGAGCGGCTCGTCCCTCGACAGCTCGGTCGCGATCTGCTTCGCCACCCCGTACTGTTCGACGTAGCGCTTCGCCCTCGCCTCAGGGACCTCCGGCGTGCCCCGCCTGACACTAGCGACGTACTCCCTGCTGAGAGCCACTGCGGGGAGGTCGGGTTCAGGGAAGTATCGGTAGTCCTGCTCGCCCTCTTTGAGCCTAAGTGATATCGTGATGCTCCGCCTCTCGTCCCAGTGCCTCGTTTCATTCACTCCGCTCGGCTCCGTCCCCGAGAACGTGGTCTGCCTCAGTATCTCGTAGTTGAGCGCTTTTTCCACCTCCTTGAACGACGAGATGTTCTTGACCTCCACCCTTCCTCCGCCGGCCACCGAGACGTTCGCATCGCACCTCATGGCCCCCTCCAGCTCGCCGTCCGAGACCCCGAGCGCCTCGACCATCGCACGCAGTTTCTCAAGGAAGACCTTGGCCTCCTTCGCCGACTCGAAGTCGGGTTCGGTGACGATCTCGACGAGGGCTACTCCCGCGCGGTTGTAGTCGACCAGGCTGTACGATGACTTTTCAATCGTCCCCTCGTAGGTCAGCTTTCCCGGGTCCTCCTCGAGCTGGATTCTCCTTATCCTGACCTTCTTCTTGTCCAGCTGCACATGGCCTCCCGCAGCGATCGGGACGCCACCGGCCTTGTCGTACTGGCTAATCTGGTAGTTCTTCGTGAGGTCCGGGTAGAAGTAGTTCTTTCTGTAGAACGAGGTCGTTCCGGCGACCTCGCAGCCCAGCGCGGTGGCTATCCTGATTGCAAACTCCACGGCCTTCTCGTTGAGCACGGGCAGCGTACCCGGGATACCGAAGCACGTTGGGCACACGAGCTCGTTCGCATCTTTGTCTCTGTAGTCTGAGGAGCAGGAGCAGAACAACTTGGTCTTCAGCCTGGTCATCTGGCAATGGATCTCCAGTCCTATCTTCACGCCCTTGGCCGCTCCGCGCACGCTCAAGCCGTAGCCTCCTGGTATGCGCCGGCCACGCTGAACAGCGTCTCTTCGCCAAAGTGGGGCGCCATCAGTTGGACGCCGACGGGAAGTCCACCGGTGAAACCCGCCGGCACGCTGATCGAGGGGATCCCGACGAGGTTGGCAGGGACGGTGTTCACGTCGATCAGGTAGTCCTCTAGCGGTGTCACCTTGTCGCCGAGCTTCGGCGGCAGCACGGGCATGGTGGGCCCCAGAAGGATGTCGAAGTCCTCGAACGCCCTCTTGAACTCGGCCCGCAACAGGCTCCGCGCCCTCTGTGCCTTCAGGTAGTAAGCCTCGTAGTACCCTGCAGAGAGCACGAAGGTCCCAAGGAGTATCCGCCGTTTGACCTCCGTACCAAAGCATTCCGTCCTGGTCTTCGAAAACGCCGCGTTCCAGTCGGCGGACCCCTTCTCAAGTGAGGCCCCGTACCGAACTCCATCATAACGAGAAAGGTTAGAGCTCGCCTCGGCCATGGCCACGATATAGTACGCCGCCAGCGCGTAGTTCAGCGAGCGTATGCTCGTCCACTCAGTGTGTGCGCCCAGGTCGTCAAGCTCTGCGCTGGCGTCGAGGACGTTCTTCCTCACGCCTTCCTGGATGCCCTCGCCGAAGAATTCCTTGATCAGGCCGACCCTTAGCCCTTTCACGCCCTCGATACGCTTCGCTGCCGTCCTTCGGGCCGACGTACTGTCGCGTGCGTCAAGGCCTGATATTATCTCAAAGAGGAGCGCGACGTCCTCGACCCGCTTCGCTATGGGGCCGACCTGCTCCAGGCTGTTCGCATAAGGGATGACCCCGTAGCGGCTAACGGCGCCATAGGTCGGCTTGAGCCCCACGACAGAGCAGTAGCTCGCCGGGCACCTGACCGAACCCCCGGTGTCGGACCCCAGGGCGAGCATCGTCATGCTCGCCGCGACCGCCGCCGCGCTGCCGCCCGAAGAGCCACCGGCGACCCTCTCCAGGTCCCAGGGGTTCCTCGTGGGGCCGAACGCCCCGGACGTGGTCGTATTTCCCATGGCGAACTCGTCCATGTTCGCCTTGCCGAAGATTATCCCGTCCTCGCGCCTTATCTTTTCGATTACGGTCGCATCGTAAGGAGGCACGAACCCCTCGAGTATCCTCGAGGCGCATGTCGCGGGCATCCCCTTCACGCAGATGTTATCCTTGATCGCGAGACTGACTCCCGCAAGCCTGCCCAACTTCTCTCCTCTGTTCGCTCGCTTTTGGATCTCCCGGGCTCTCTCGATTGCCTCTTCCTTCGCGACGTACAGGAACGCGTGTACATCCCTGTCCATCCTGGGCATCCGCTCCAGTCTCGAGGCCACGTGCTCCTCCAGGTTCACCTCCCCTGCCGAGACTCTCCTCGCAGTCTCCCGCACTGAGAGGGCTAGCTTACCCAATCCCGAAGACCTCAGAATACCCTTGGCGCCTTGACGAGCCTGCCCTTTCGCTGAGGGACTCCCTTCAGGACTCCGTCCGGGTCGGAAGGCCCTACCTCGTCGTGCCTGAGATCCGCCGCGTCCCACTTCAGCTCGTCTATGGTCACTCCATCTCCGACCTGGTCGACGACGTGGAAGTATTCGAGGATGGATGCGAGTTCCCTCCGCAGGCCCTCCTCTTCCGTGGCTGTCGTCGATATCTTTGCCAGCGCCCCCAGCCGCCTGACGTCCTCGACGGTTATCCTGGGCTTGCTCTTTGTCATGGTGTGAGTCTGAGCTTGTCCCTCGGGAATAGTGTGACCTCTCTTATGTTTTCCTCGCCGGTCAGGACCATCATCAACCTCTCCAGACCGAGCCCGAAGCCCGCGTGGGGGGGCATCCCATAATCGAAGACCCCCAGATGGTACTCGAACGCCTGCGGCTTCAGCTTCTGTTCCTTGAGCCTCTTCACAAGCATCGCCTTTGAGTTGACGCGGGTACCTCCAGAAGCCAACTCGAGGGACCCGTGCATCAGGTCGAAGGATTCGCTGACCTTCGGCTTGTCGGCCCGGGGCTTGATGTAAAAGGGCTTAGCAGCGGTCGGCCAGTCGGTGATGAAATAGAAACCTCCATGTGACTTGCCCAATTCCTCGACATCAGGTCCTGTTATGTCGTCGCCCCACGCGATTCCCTTCCTGCTCGCTTTCACCTCATCCACGACCGAGTCGTAGGTCAGTCTCTCGAACGTCTTTGGTAGGACGACCGGTTCACGCTTCAGCTTCTCGAAATCCTTCGAACACAGCTCAGTAACATCGGCAGCCGCACGCTTGATCAGCGCCTCCAGCGTGTCCATGACGTCGTTGTAGTCTACGTAGGCCTCCTCGATGTCTATCGAGGTTATCTCGCTGAGGTGTTTCTGCGTCCTCGACTCCTCCGCCCTGAATGCCGGTCCGATCTCGTAGACCTTCTCGAACGGCATGACCAGCTCCTCTTTGTACAGCTGAGGGCTCTGGGTGAGGAACGAAGGCCTGTT
>Ga0302326_10030417_pt1 | contig 10808 bp, 8 predicted proteins | sample Palsa_T0_3_FD_202264 | JGI IMG/M metagenome (GOLD analysis project Ga0302326, IMG submission 202264) | Peat permafrost microbial communities from Stordalen Mire near Abisko, Sweden - Palsa_T0_3 | ecosystem: Environmental > Terrestrial > Soil > Palsa > Peat permafrost | place: Sweden: Abisko...
ATAGCGCGGCGCGTTTCCTCGATGGCTTGCCGGTAAAGGCCCATGGCAATGTGCCGCGCGCCCAGGTTTACCCAGGCGTCGGCATAATCGGGCGAAATAGCGATGGCTTTCTGCAGTGACTCCACCGCCTTGACGTTTTCGCCTGCCGCGGCGAATTTCTGCGCCGCGCGCATCGCGTCGATTGTCTTGCGGTCCGGCCGATGCTGTAGTTGCTGGACCGAAATAGTTCCCGCGCCCGGCCGCATAGTCCTTTCCTGCGGCAGCCGGATGACGAATGGTTCCGCCGTGCGGCCCACGTTCACATTACCCTGGTATACCGATTCGCCGCGGGCGTTGGTCACTGTCACCAGGTAAGACCCGTAAGGCATCTGGCGGAATTCGAACTCCCCATCGGAACGAATCTCCGAGGTCGAGACAGTGGAATGGCTACGCAGGTCGTAAAGCTCTACGGTGTAACCCGCAACCATCGGTTCGCCGTTATCAATCTCGCCCTTGACCATCGCTTCCTGATCGGCGTTCGTAAACGGCTTGGCTGGTCCCGCGGCGCACAATACTGCCGCCAGCGCGAGAATCGCACGCACCTGTATCGTTTGCACAATACTCCTCCGGGTGGTTTTGGATTGGTCTCTTGCTGGGAGAGGAAAAAAGGCCGAAGTCTTACGAGGACGGGCGGCTAGAATTTCCTGCCGCCCTCTATTGCCAGTTTAAGGTTTCAGGGGGCTCAGAGCAAATTGAATTTATGAATCGGTTGGATAATCGGGCACGGCGCGCCCTAAGTCTTCAGCGAGAATGATGGCATCGGCCAAGTCTTTCATGGGCCGCCGCAGACGGCGGCTCTGATTGCGCAGGCGTAGATAGGCCTCTTCCTCGGTGATCTGGTGGCGTTGCTGCAGAATCCCCTTGGCCCGCTCCATCACCTTGCGTGTCTCCAAAGCGCGCTTCATTTCGAGGGTCTCTTCGAGCAGGCGCGCGCGTTCCTCCTCCAGCAGCGAATTGGAAATGGCGGCGCCTAACTGTTCGCCGATAAAAACCATCATGGAAATCTCGTCGCTCGAGTGCCGGTACGGCTCGCGGTGGTGCACGTTGACCACGCCGATGGTGTCGCCGCCGCCCACCAACGGAACCGATAGCAGCGCTTCGTACGTATCCTCGAAGAGTTGAGGAAACTTCTTGAAGCGCGGGTCGGCAAACGCGTTGGCGCCCAGCGCCACTACCGAGCGATGCTCCGCCACCCAACCCGTGATGCCCTCGCCGGCCTTCACCTTCAACATGCCGACGTCATCTACGTGGGGCGCTTGCGAAGCGCGCAGCACAATTTCGTGGGTGGTTTGATCGATTAGGTAAACCAGACAAGCGTCGCAGGCCGTTGCCTGAACCGCCAGTCCGATCACCTCACCCAGTTTCTCATCAAGGTTTAGATTAGAGTTCACGATGCTGCTAATACGGTGCAGCATGGTCAACTGCGACGTGGAGGCATCCATCGTATTTCTCACCGCCATATAATCCAAGCTATGCCCCTTAAGCCGGGCAGTCCAATCCAAAATTTCTATGCTGCACATTAGAGCGCTTTAACGCTATCGGGATTGAGGTTATGCGTGCTCGCGCGGCGGCCGGTTTGTAACAGTACGGTGACCGCGCGAGGCTCGGTAGCGATTAGACGCAATGGTTTGCCGTCATTTGTGGTTTCTAAGCGTGCGATCCCGTGGATTTTGGCGATCTGTTTGCCGGCCAGCGTAAGGCTTGAGCCAGTGTGATCGTTTTGCAACTCAGCTGTTCCCCACTTGGCGGTGGTTGAAGGGGTATCTTCCGGAAGGCGGCAATTCCACTCGATGGTATTGCTCAACGGGCGCACGCCATAGAGCCGCCAGACGAAATCGAACAGCGCCAGCATAGCGGGAGAATAGGCGCCGCGGTCGGGCGAAAATTCACCATTTTCCGGATCCATTTGCTGGAGAAACTGGCCTGACCGGACGAGAGCTTCCACCCACCGCGTCATCAGGTGCGTGAAATCGGCGTACTTGCCGTAGTGTTCCATCCATCGCGGCGTGCGCAGAGCCGTGAGCGCCTGGGTGGCGCCGCCCCAGGAGTTCCGCGGGATGGGACGGACGAATGCCGGATCGTCGGCTGCAATGGAAGGAAACGGATAGGGCGTCCAAAACGCGCTTGGGTTGTGGAGTTGCCGGCGGTAAACCTCGTCGAAGAGTTTCCCATCGGCGACGTGCTCGCCCATCACACGCGTGATCGCGTCCCCGCGAATGCGGACAAAGCGATCGTGCGAATCGATATCGTAGAATGCGGCATCGCGAGCATCGTAAAGGCGGTCCAGAATGAGCTTGCGAATGGCCTCGGCGGATTCGAGCCAGCGCGATTCCTCGGCAGTGCGTCCCATCTCGCGGGCCATCGCGGCGAGCGCAATGCGGCCGCCATAGACGGTAGCCGAAAGATCCGGCGCAAGGTAAGGAAGCCCGTCGTCGGGCGGGCAGATGCGGGCGTCCGCTTGAGGACACTGGCGCGACTTGCCTAGAAAGCGCGGACTGTTATCGTGGCCGGTATCGTAAGTGCAGAAGGCTTCGCACAGGCCGGAGCCCCGCGTGTTGCGGTAGCGGACCAGCCACTCGTCCCAACGGGAGCAAGCGCTATAGGTCTTCTCGAGGAACGCCGCGCTGCGGTTCCGGCGGTAGAGGTCCCACGCCGTGGCGGCGATGGGAACCACCATTTGGATCTGGCCCGTGCCCAGGATGGTTTTCTTGACGTTGCATGGCAGGTAGCCGTCTTCGCGCTGCAAGTCGAAGAAGACTTCATGGTTCGCCAGCGCGGTGTCGGGCGAGAGGGGCGCGTAGACCAAGCCTTCGAGCGGAGCGCACTCCAGCCATACGCCCGCATAGGTCGCGCCTTCGAGAAGCACGGGCCGCGGAAAACGGAAGACGCTCTGCAGGTTGGCTTCGAGACCGGCGACCGCGGCGGTATAGGCTTGCTGAAGCTTGGGGTTGCCGCAGGTGAATTGCGGCGCTCCATCGGAGGCGGCGCAGGCGATCACTCCGGCAGCGGTCTGCAACAGGAATTGGCGGCGAGTGGAGGACACGGCGTTGGCTACCTCCGATGATATGTCAAGCGGGCGCGCCGTTACAGATACGATAAACAGCGCTCCGATGCTATGGTTGCAGTAAGGGGCTTATGTGAAGAGACTTATGCGGACGCGACTTGTTTCCTGTTGTCTTGCATTTCTTGCTGCCTCCGCACAGGCGCCGGCCGAAGGGCTGCGAGGCTTAAACGCGCGCTTGGCGAAATTTAATGTCGTCGACAAGAGCTTCGGCGACGCCCTGCGGGAGCTAGCGCTGCAATCGCGCGCGAATTTGGTCGTCGGATTCGAGCCGGCGGACAGCCCGCAAGGGGAGGCGCCAATGATCCGCGTGGCGATCGAAAGCGGAACAGCCGGTGATGCCCTCGCCCTAATGTGCGCGGCTGACACGCGATATATTTACTCCGAGGTGCTGCCCGGCGTAGTTGAAGTTCGGCCGGTACAGCCGCCACTCGCGGCGAGCGCACTGATGGATTTGCCCGTCCCGGGCTTCGCAATCAAGGTTCACGATTGGCCCTTCAACCTGTTCGGCCGTATCCAGGAATTGCTTCCCGCCTTGAGCGAATATATGAGGGTGAAGGCAACTGAATGGCCCACGCAGGCCGGGCGCCCTTATCCGGGAAGCCCAGGGATTACGATGACAACCAACGTGCCACCGCCCCTAACCACGATTCGGGTCGAGAGCACGACTGTGCGCGGCGTGCTAGACGCATTAGCTGCGTATACCCTGGCGCATGGCTCGAGAAATCCCGCAGCTAAACCATACTTGCCGCCCGTCGGTTGGCGGTTTGATTTCACGGCCGATTCGCGAGCGCCAACCGGCCTGGGCGGTTATGCAAGATGGTCGGCGTTCCCATAAAGTTGCGGATGCCTCAAAGGCATTCCCCCACGTTCCACGGAGGATTACGCGCCGTCGCGTTGTGACATAATTGCCGATATGGGCGCGCCAACAACCCTGGTTTCAGTTGACGAATACTTGCATACGGATTACAGTCCGGACTGCGACTATGTCGACGGGGTGGTATTGGACAGAAACGTGGGGGAAAAAGACCACAGTAAAGCGCAAAAGCGGATATTGCTCTACCTGGAGGGCGGCAGCGAGCGGTGGAACATCTTCGTAATCCAGGAAACGCGAGTTCAAATTTCGGCTAAGCGCTATCGCGTGCCGGACATTTGCGTGTTTCTCGGCCCGGAACCCGACGAGCAGATTTTTACCTCGCCTCCGTTTTTGTGCATAGAAATTCTATCGCCCGAAGACCGGATGAGCCGGATGCAGCAGAGAATAGACGACTATCTGGCATTCGGAGTTCGCTATGTCTGGGTGGTGGATCCGCAGACGCGCAAGGCATGGATCTACACTTCCGAAGGCAGCCGGGAAGTGCGCGATGGGATGTTGCGAACGGAGGATCCGCAGATTCTGGTTCCCCTGGAAGCGGTGTTCGGAAGTTAACGGCGGAAAGCGTCGCGCACACATACTCCGCTGCAGGCGGGAGAACGGGCGGCTGTCGGTAGTTGCGGCCTCCGCCCGAATGTCATTCCTGCTTGCGGGAATTGCAGGACGCTAGCGGCGGCCGCCCCGGTGGACTTCCTGAGGGATTGGCCTGCCCTGCCGTGCCGCGGTTCGTTCAGGCTCAGAGCGGGGTTGGAGCGGATGCGCCTCGGCGGGACGCACAAAGCCCGGCCCTGGCCGCCGGATCCCGGCGTAAGGATGAACGTAGGTGGCCCGGTTGACCCAGGTCCTGCCCCAGCGCGCATTATTCAGGAATACGGCGTGTGCGCCCCAGTCGAAGCGGATCCCTCCAGGCGCCCAACCCCACGGCGCGAAGAATCCGCCGATTGTCACGCCGAAGCCGAACCGGATCGCTCCGCCAACCACGAATCCGGGCCCAGGCGCAAAGAACACCACCGCCGGATCGTAATAGGGAACCACGATAAACCCAGGATTCACCGGCATGATCGTGATATACGGGCCGCCGCTGACTACAATCTGGCCGTTGCTCCTCAGGTAGCCGTAGCGTTGTGCCACAGCCCGCTGCCGCTGCACTGCGTCCATCACGTCCTGTTGCTGCGCCAGGAACGCGTTCCCAATCTGGGTGGTCCAGTTCATATCCGAATTCATCATTTCGAGCACCGACGGAAATGGCAGTAGCGCTTGCACGCTGGGATCCCACGGGAGTTGGTCGGCCTGGATGGCGTCAGCCAGGGCCTGTCCGGCAAGGTAATGATGCTGATCCGCCCACTGGGCGGCAGCGGGGATATCGTTGGGGTAAGTGGCCGCGGCCAGAACTTGGGCCAGTAACGAGTCCGGATAAAGCGCGATGCGAGCCACCAGTTGGTCCAATTGACCTGGAGCGAACGAGGGGGGCGCCTGCGCGAAAGCGGGGGCGGCTAGAATTCCCGCAAGGATCGCGAACGCTGCCGGGATGGTTTTCATTCTTAGCATATTCATCTCCTCCAAATTGTCCTGAGCGTCTATTTTATCCCAGAGCTCCGGGATGAGACGGATGGGTGGAAAGATGATTGAGGGACACTCTCGCGCGCCCCGGCCCGCGTCTCCTTGAATGCGATTCCGGCGCCATCCGCGATGCCGCCGGGCTTCGTTGGCTAATTGTTGGGCGGCACGATGGGCGACTTTGCCGGCAATACGGCGGGCGTCGCCGGGGAAGCGGGGGGCTGCAAGCTTAGTATCAATTTCTCGATCGGGATGGTTTCATTGGGAGGCTTGCTATTCGCTGGATCTGTGGCATTCATCGCTGGACGCCATAGCTCCTTCGTATTTGGTTCAAGAAATTGCCGGGGATAGTGCAGCTCCGGCACTGGTTGACCCGCGGGGATCGGGTGAACCAGCTCAGGCGTCACGATGACGATCAGTTCCGTATTCTGTTTGGAAACAGACTTCGATTTGAAGAGGTTCCCCAAGATCGGAATGTCGCCGATGAAAGGAATTTTCTCGAAGGTATCGGTGGTGGTATTGTCGATCAGGCCCCCGATCGCGAAACTCTGTCCTTCGCTTAATTCAACCTGGGTATTCAACTTGCGCGTGGTCAGCGCCGGAACATTGAAACCACTCACCAACAAACCGTTCGTAAAATCCAAGGCGCTCACTTCGGGCGCCACCTCCAGGTGAATGGTTCCGCGCGGCGTGATGGTCGGAGTGAATGTCAGCCGTATGCCGAACTCGCGGAATTGAATGGAGACCACCGGCGTGCCTCCCGCGGCCGAACTTACGCTCGGGAAAGGAAACTCTCCGCCGGCCAGAAAACTTGCCTTTTTGCCATTCTCCGCAAGCATATTCGGCTCGGCGAGGACTTGCAGAAGCCCCTTGACTTCGAGCGCTTGAATGCTCGCTCCGAGATTGATATCGGAGCGGAAGAAAAGCAGGTTCAGAGCATCGGAAAGCGTCGCCGCGACCGGAGTTCCACCTTGCAGAGGCGGGAATCCTGGGGGAGAGTATTCTTGCGTGGTTACGCCGCCGACGGTGTGCCCCGCGCCCGTGCTGAATAAGTTCACCCCCAGTTGCGTGCTTATGCTCCGGTCTACGCTCGCAAACTTGACTCTTAATAGAATCTGCGGCTCCGGCGGCGGTACCTTTACATAGAGAAGGTTAACGGTCTTTCCCAGCGTCGAAGCGATTGAAACTGCGCGGTCCCCGCTTGTCACATCATTGACGGTTCCGCGCAGGAACGCGGTCTCGTTCTCAAAGCTTAAGTTCACGTTCTGCCCCGGCAGTTCCCGTTCCAGTTCGCGTTGGACGGATTCGACGCGATTATCCGCCAGGTAGCTGCTCGGCGCTACTGTGACATTGAAAAACCGCCGGCCTCCTCCTACCAGCCAGACAATCACGCTGGTCACTCCCGGCGTTTTGCCGTTCAGCAGCAACTCGTGCGGGCTGATCGCCGAACCCTCCGCTATATCCCCAATACCTACGGAAATGCGCTCGACGACGGGTACGCTATCGATAAGGATGGATTTTCCAACCGTCAGCGAGAGCTCGACCGGCGCATCCGAGCTCGACTGCGCTTGGTCTTCGGAAGCTGGTCGCGGTTCCTCCGCGGCGGCGGCTGTCTGCGCCGCGACCGGGCTCGCTTGCCTGAAAAAGCTGGCCGCCCGGCTGCCGCACCCCCCCGCTGGCCCGAAAGGGCCGTCGAAGCAGACGGCACTTCCTTTCGCCCCGCCGAAGGGGTTCAATTGCGCCAGGCTACTCAGTGCGGCAGCGGCGGGGGCCGGCATTGTGTCCACAACCACGCTCGATACCGTTAGAGGCGTCGCGCTGGTCGGAACCACCCATGTCTCATCGATCGTCGAGTCTCCAATGGCCCAACGGACTATGTAGGAGGTTCCCTCTGGAACGCAGCTATCGTTCGCGACCAGCTTCACGGAAAAATTGCCCGCTACAAAGCGCACGGTATTGGTCAGCGCTTCGACATGAGTCGATCCCGAAACGCACGGCGCCGTGATGCGGATGTAGGCGGTCCCGTCCGCCAGCGCCCCCTCGGGAGTGACTACCATGCGCGTCACCGTGGTGGTCTCGCCCCACAGCAGGCCTGGCAGCAAGATGATGAGTAGTTGTTTGGTCACGATTAGTATCCTTGCCAAGTCACACGAACTGGCGGGAGCGCGCAGATCGACCCGATCTCCGCTGCATTCCGCGCGCGAAAATAGCGGGTAGTCTGGCCGCGGCCCGGCGGGTTCCACTCACGCCCGGCCGGCCTGCGGCAATGCCGTGCCACTGCGGCTCTCACTGTTTCCCTATCGGCCGGCTGAAACTGGCTTGGGTGTGAACGGAGCCGTTAGATACATCAATGGTATACGGAACACCGGAGATAGGCGCGGCCGGCGGCGCCGCATGAGGCGCCGGATCGGGCGCGGGCGATGACGCATGCAAGACCGGCGCTGTAATCTTGGGGCGGCTCGGCTCAGGCGTGCGCTCACTGCCGTAAAGGTCCGACAGAATCATGCCCGGCAGCCCGGTGACCTCAGTATCCATGGGATTCCGCAACACTAATTGGATATGCGTTTCATTGCTGGCAAGGCTGAGAACCTCGGCCTGCGCCGGCGTGACCAGCAGATTGACCACTTGCGCCTGCTCCGGCTTGCCCTCCTGATCCTTCTGAAAATTCGTGCCGGCGGAAAGAACCTGAATGTTTTGCAGCAACGTCCGGACCTCGGGCCCATCGAGATTGCTTCCCCCGGGGGGCAGTCCCGTGATCAGTACATCCACGCGCATTCCGGGCACGACGAACCCCGCCACGCCAACTACCTCGTTCACCTTGACCGCGCACGCCCTCATGCCCGGCGGGATGATTGCAGCCAAACCACCCCCGGAACCGGTCGGCGCAAGGCGATTTTCCGTGACCGGCTCGCCTGCATAGATCGGGGATTCCACACCACGGTTCAGAAAGAGATCGCGTTTCAGGACCGCGCCTGCAGGCGGCGGTCCGGACCATGCCGTCATCTTCAGGTCCGCGCTGCGAATCAACGTTCCAATTGCAAGATCGCGGTCAGCGACGACGACTTCCGTTGTGTTCAAAGGCTTACCGGCGGCTGATCCGGCTCTAACGGCCCGATAAGCCAAATAACTGGCGCAGAAGGAAAGCACCAGCGCGCACAAGACAATCATCGAGACTCTTCGGTTCATTCAGCCGCACTCCGCGCCGAGACTCTCCGGCACAACTCGCAATGCACTTCGATGCCCGCAGAGGAACATGGCTGAGTTGTTATGAGAATCATCTGGTTCCGTAAATGCGAACCTGCCGAGGCGTAGCCAACTGCTTCCAGTCGCTTTGAACGCCGTATCTCCCGGAAGACACCAGGGATCAAAGTAAGCGGGATATATGCCGAATGAGCCCAGCGCTTATCCCGATGTTTCTCAGGCAAACTACAGCATAGCGCTAAGGTTTATGGCCGTTGACGCCCCTATGCGCGCATGTTACACGTGAATGAGACGGTAACTGGCGCGAGACTCGATAGGCTTTGCATGAGCGCCATTGCCACATCTTAGCTGACCTTTCAAATGATTCGTCTCCTGTTATATTCGCAAGACGCCAGTTTGCACTCTCTTCTGGGGCCGACGCTCGGGAGTGAGTTCTCTCTCTTTCACGAACGGCGGGTGGATAAGATCAGGGAAATGCTGTCGCAAGGGCTGTGCGACGTCGTCATCTTAGACCTTGACTCCGGTTCGCATCCAATTCAGAAGCAACTTGACTTTTTCGAGGAAATCCGCGGTTTCGGCGTGCCGGTGGTCGTGATGACGGATGACGACAGCAGGGCAACGGCGATGGATTTGGTTCAGCGCGGCGTCTACAACTACTTCCGCAAACCTCCCGCCTTGCCGGAACTAAAGATTGTAGTCCGACGTGCGCATGAATATGCCGTTCTAAAGCGCGAACTGGAAGCGGTCCGCCAGCGGCTGCCTCCCTCCGGCTGCGACCGGCTGATCGGCGCCAGCGCGCGTTCCCAGGTAGTTTACGATCTGATACGGCGCGTCGCCAATCTGGAGGCTTCCGTCCTCATCACCGGCGAGAGCGGAACCGGTAAGGAACTAATCGCCCGCGCCATTCACAACCTGAGCAATCGAAAAGAACGTCCCTTTGTCGCGGTTTCCTGCGGGGCCATTCCGGAGACACTCATCGAAGCCGAATTGTTCGGCGCTGAACGAGGCGCCTTCACGGGCGCTGCCGCCCGACGAAAAGGGTACCTCGAAGCGGCTGGCAACGGAACCCTGTTTTTTGACGAGATCGGAGAGTTCAGCGCGCACACCCAAGTCAGGCTGTTGCGGGTGCTGCAGCAGCGGGAATTCACCCGCCTCGGAAGCAGCCTGCCGATCCCGTTGCAGGCACGGCTGCTATTCGCCACCCACAGAAACCTGCTTGAGATGGTGGCGGACGGAACGTTTCGCGAGGACCTTTATTACCGGGTGAACGTGATGGGAATTAAGTCCCCCGGCCTTAGGGATCACTCCGAGGACATTCCGCAACTGGCGCAGCATTTTCTCGAGCAATACTCGCGGCTTTATCAAAAATCGATCGCCGGCATCACGCCGAATGCGATGGCGCTGCTGCTTGAGTATGAGTGGCCGGGAAATGTCCGTGAGCTGGAGAATGTCATTCAGGGCGCCATTATCCTCAGCGACGACGACGCCATCCAACCTAAGGATCTTCCCAAAATGATGCAGCACCCGGACCTGTTAGGATTGGGAGATTCTCTGCCCGGAGCTTCTTTCGAAGAGCAAATGCAAGACTACAAAATCAAGCTGGCGCACCGGGCGGTGCAGGAGTGCAAGGGAAACAAGACCCTGGCGGCTCGCAGTCTTAGTATTTCGAGGACCTACCTCCATCGCCTGATCAGGACTCCGGAAGATACGGATGAGGTTACCTTGCCAATCGGTTTGACAAATTAAAGTGACCACCCTTTAGCTTGCCCACCCACTCGATGGGTCCGCTCAGCGTTTTCTCCGTTCTCTCCCCGGCTCCGCGGTGAATCTTTCGGCGGGCGGTACCCATGCTACGGCTGGCCTCGATAGGGCGAGATCCTGGGCGGACGGGAATCCGGTTCCACCAGCCAGACCCGCCGCCCGTGGAAATATTCCAGAAGCTCCCGGCTGCTTTGAGTCTCCGGTTCACGCGCCCAGACCACTTTAGACCGATCGATATCCGCTGCGTTGTAGACCCAGTCGTCGAACGGCGAATGGCCTGTAGCGTATCTGACGATGGCAAGTTGCGTTCCGGGA
>Ga0302326_10030418_pt1 | contig 10808 bp, 13 predicted proteins | sample Palsa_T0_3_FD_202264 | JGI IMG/M metagenome (GOLD analysis project Ga0302326, IMG submission 202264) | Peat permafrost microbial communities from Stordalen Mire near Abisko, Sweden - Palsa_T0_3 | ecosystem: Environmental > Terrestrial > Soil > Palsa > Peat permafrost | place: Sweden: Abisko...
CACCGTGGATGCGGCTGCAGCAGTGATCTCCTTTTCAATCGGGTCGCAGGCGCCGAGTCGGAACGGATATTTTAAAAAGCTAGCGGCCTTCAGTGCCCGTAGCTGTTCTGTTTTTTTCGGAGTTAAAACGGCCGCGGACCCGGTCTCCAATGTCCTGAACCTTTTCTCCGATGGAGTTGCGGATTTCCTCACCGCTGGAGGGAGCGAACAATAGAGCTGCGCCGAGCCCAATCCCCACTCCAGCCGCAAAGGTGACGACGTTTCGCAGAGTATGATTCTCGCCGTCGTAAAGATCGTGAGCCTGGCTGCGAAGGTCTGAGATCTGGTCGGCTGCGCTGTTGACCCCGTAGCTGACGCGGTCGCGCACGTCCCCGGCGACACGGTCAGTCTGGTCCAGAAAATATACTGCAGTCTTGAGAATCGACTTTATTAGGTTGTTCATTGCTATTCACCTCATCCTGGTCGTGAGATTTGGTCGCTTAAGCTTAGTTGCACAAAACCGTACGAACGGCTTATGCAGTCCGAAAATTATTTGTGCGAAGGGATGGTGAAATCAGCAAGTGCCGCGGCGGTGAGGGATTACAGCAGATCGTTGAACGCATCGTCGTGAGACGTACGGGTGAGAGGCACGAGTAAGAGCGGCAAAAATTCTCATAAAAACTTTTACAAAAATATGCGCATTTGTTCCGGTACAAAAATATGCGCATTTGTTCCGGCTTCGGTCGTTCTTCAGAGTACGTCCAATCCAAAATAAAGCTCAAAATGGAGGAATATTCATGCCTATGCAGCCCCAATCTCAAGAGCAATCAACCCTCAATGTAAAGCTTGTCCACTTCACGAAACAGAACTCGCCGGATGAGCCGGTGCAGGTTGCCTTCGCCGTTACCGATGAGCAAGGAAAAGAAGAAATCATCGCCGGCGAAGTTCCCTACATCTACGATCTCTTCCATTTATTCCAGGAGAACGGCTGGCTGAACGTCCGCCGGGGTGTTGCTTCGATTCGCGAGAGTCGGGTGCAACGCCGCGCAATGTCGGCATAAGCAACGTCGGTAAAAGCTAAAACGAGTGGGCTGGAATTCCGAGGCCAGGGGTTCCAGCCTCCTTACCAACGAGATCAGAACGCGCGCCGATTAAGCCCCGGCTGCGCCCTGGAACTTCACCTCAACCAGCCTGCGGTCCTCGTCGGAGACCTGGAACATGGCGCGAGGCTTGAGGTTCATGAAGCTGGCGACAAAGACTTCGGGGATCTGGCCGATGCGGGTGTTGTAGGTGTTGACGTCGTCGTTGAAGAACTCGCGGCGGTCGGCGATGCGGTCTTCGAGTTCGCTGACGCGGGTTTGCAGCTTCAGAAAGTTCTCGTTGGCTTTTAGCTGCGGATAATTTTCGGCAACGGCAAACAGGCTCCGGAGAGCGACCGTCATGGTCAAATCGGCCTGAGCTTTTTGTCCGATGCTGGCCGCGTTCATTGACGCCGCGCGGGCGCGCGTGACCGCCAGCAGCGTTTGCTGCTCGTGCTGCATATATCCCTTCACGGTTTCAACCAGGTTGGGGATTTCGTCGTGCCGCTGCTTAAGCAGCACGTCGATGTTGGCCCAGGCACGGTCGTTATCGTTGCGCAGGCGCACCAATTCGTTGTAGAGGATGACCACATAGGTCAGCACTCCCACCGCGAACAGCAGAAACGCCGCGCCTTCGACTACGCCGCCACCCATTGCTAATTAGCCTCGCCAGCCGACGCCGTATCAGGTCAACTTCCAGGTCAACTTCGCCCGCAAAATACTCCCAGTGAAACAGCAGACAGGGCAAGCATGCAAGTGCTGACTGGGCTGCAACCAAGGTCACATGATCCCGGCGGAAGCGCCGGCCCGGACGGCGCAAAAAAAGGGCTGAGCCAGCAGGCTCAACCCTTCATTTGGCGCGCAACAGACATAACTTGCTAAGGCTTATGAGGAGTCAGGTCGCAGGCATGCTTTACTTCGTCCAGATTCAAACCTGCAGGGGAGAACTCGGCGATGGCGTAGCCGGTTCTGGTCTTGACTTCCACGTTGAAGACCTGGGCGCCGATGGCGGCGCGAATGGTACCTTTGTCCATGAGAAGGACGCGATCCTGCTCCCAGTTCCAGCCCTTATTGTCGTGGCTTCCGTCGATGCGGACACGAACCTCCATCTTTGGCTGGCCCCAGAAGCCAGGATAATCGGGCCGTCCCAGCCGGGCGCCGGGGTTGAAGACGGCACGCTTGTACTTGCCGTCGCTGCATGTGATTTCGACTCGCGGCTTGTAGTCCGGGTCTTCGCGAAGATAGTTGTTCGCGAGCAGTTCGAAGCGGACCTTCTTCGCGCCGGTCATCTTATCTTCCGAGCGAAACTCCATCCACTTGCCGCCGGCGCTGACGCCATCGGCTTCGCCTTGGTATGGGCTCATGGCCCCTTGCTGGGCAAGGGACGACACGGCGGCCACGGTCATTAAGGTGAGGCCGGCGAACACTGCGGCCGCGGCCAGGACGTAACGATTCTTATTATGAAACAAGTTGTGAAGCAGGTTGTAAAACAAGCGCAATACTTTCAAGGTCTCCTCCGCACAAAGCACATCCTTACCTTACCTATTGAACCCTTAGAGCCGCTAAAAGTTGCATGGCCGGCGCTATTTTCGGGCGGCCCAGCTTCAATGCGTATCGATCCTCAGATCGATGTAGACTTCGGAGCGCTCGTCGAACTGGCTGACCGACTTGGTGTCGCTCTTGTGACCTTTGTAGTCGGCGTAGACTTCGTAATCCGTCATGGCGAGGCCGGGAAAACGATAGGTGCCCTGCGGCCCGACGATGTAGGTCTTCACCGCGTGGGTGCGCACGTCGCTGACATAGACGACGGCGTCGGCGACGGGATTATCCTGCCGATCGAGCACTTTGCCCAGGAGCAGGCGGCCTTGTGCCTTGTCCTTCTTGTCGGAAGCGGCCGCAGCGGCCGACAGGATGAGAACAAGCGAGCAGGCAATGACGACAGCGCTTTTGGCCAACGGTCGGCGAGTCATGCGGATCTGGTCCTCATTCTGTATCCTGTGCTCAAACGCTGGTTTTATTTCTTCCCCGGTTATTTCTTCCCTAGCGGGTCAGGTGCAAACCAATGTCGACGCGCTCATCATACTCTACGTGGACATCGACCTCTTGCGCCAGACGCAACTTCTGGCCGTCGGTAGTTTTCAGGCCTTTGAGATCGGCCCAGACAACATAGTCGGCCTTGCCGGCGGGAACCCGCTGCGCGAATTCGCCGCTATGGTCGGAATAGAGCTCCCATTTAGGCCTTTTATCAGGCACGCGGCGGATTTTGACGGTTATGCCGTAGACGGGGTGATCGTCCGGCCCCCAGACCGTTCCGAAGATGAGGGCGTAGGGATCTCCTGGTTTGAGATTCGACGCTGGAGCCGCGATGGCTGCGGGCAGGACGCGCGGGCTCAGAGCGGACAAAAGGAAAACAATCAGCAGGCCATGCAGCAGGCAAAGAGAAGAGTAACGTGCGAGTGAGACTGCGGGCGGGAGTCTACGAATCGTCACCGTCTTCAGTCTCCACTTCTTCCTCTTCTTCCACGTAGCCGGCTTCGATCGCTTTCAATTCCAACGGACTGGTCGTGACCACCTCGAAGTCCGTACCGCATTCGGGGCAAGAGACAATTTCACCCTCGTCGACTTCTTCTTCTTCCACGTCCAGATCAGTTTCGCATTCGGGACAAAGAACCATTGATTCCTCCGCTCCCATTCGATGCCACTGATAATATTTAGATTCTCCCCCGGTTAAGTCAAGGGGTTGGGGGCTGTAGGGGCGAGATTTTTGTCCGGCGGCAGCCGGCGGCCGGACTTGACATTCTTTACTCTATACGCTGGAGATCTGCATGATTTCTGTTTCGAAGAAGAAATTTCGGCTTGCCGGAGTGTGGCTGGTGTTGGCTTTCGGCGGGCTGTCGGCGCAGGAGAAGCCCGCCTCCAAGATCGAGCCCATGGCCGTCGATGGACGTATTTCCGCCGCGCTGCGGCAGGTTTCGGCTGAGCGCATCCGGGCGAACATTGAGAAGCTGGCGAGCTTTGGAACGAGGTCGACGATCTCGGCGCAGGATCCGGCGGCGATTGCCGCGGGACGCGGCGTTGGAGCGGCGCGGGAGTGGATCAAGGCGGAATTCGGACGTTATTCACAAGAATGCGGCGGCTGTCTCGAAGTAAAGACCGACAGCTTCACCGAACCGGGCGCCGAACGGATTCCACAGCCGATAGAAATCACCAATGTTTATGCGGTTCTGAAAGGCACCGACGAGAAAAACGCGAAGCGCATCGTGCTGGTGACCGGGCACTACGATTCGCGCAACAGCGACATTCTCGACGTGAAGGGCGACGCTCCGGGCGCGAACGACGATGCCAGCGGAGCCGCCGTGAGCCTGGAATGCGCACGGGTTTTGAGCAAGCTAAAGTTTCCGGCGACGATTATTTTTCTTACAGTCGCGGGCGAAGAGCAGGGACTCAACGGCAGTCATCACTTTGCAAAGACCGCTAAAGAACTGGGCTGGAATGTGGAAGCCGTGCTCAACAACGATATTGTGGGCGGGGACAAGAGCGCGGAGCAGGATCACTCGCTGGTGCGCGTATTTTCCGAGGGATTGCCGGCGGCGGCCACGGAACAGGAGATCAAACGGATTCGGGGCTTGGGAGGCGAGAACGATTCCGGATCGCGGCAACTGGCGCGCTATATCGCCGACGTGAGCCGCGTGTACGACGTGGGCGTGAAGCCGATGCTGGTGTTCCGGCTGGACCGGTATTTGCGCGGGGGCGACCATTCTTCGTTCAACCAGCAGGGCTTTGCTGCGGTGCGCTTCACCGAGTTTCGCGAGGACTATCATCACCAGCACCAGAATGTGCGCACCGAGAACGGCATCGAATATGGCGATTTGCCCAAGTTCGTCGATTTCGACTACGTAGTGCATGTGGCTCGGCTGAACGCGGCGACTCTGGCATCGCTGGCATCGGCTCCGGCGCCTCCTGCCAACGTGCACCTTCTGACCAAAGACCTGGAGAACGATTCCACCCTTACCTGGGAGGCTTCGCCGGGAGGCCGAGCCGCAGAATACGAAGTTCTGTGGCGGGCGACAACCAGCCCGGAATGGGAGTACGTCCAAAAGGTTGGCAGTGTAACCCGCGCTACGCTGCAACTTTCGAAGGATAATGTCATCTTTGCAGTGAGAGCCGTGGATGCGCAGGGACACCGAAGCCTGCCGGTTGTGCCCTTGCCGGAACGCTGAGTTCAGTATCTACTGCTAGAGGAGCCATCTTGCGCAGTCGCGGTCGAGAAATGATGTTGAGCTTCCCGCCGTTCACTCCGGCGGTGATCTGGCTGCTGGGGATCAACACGGCGGTGTTCCTTGCCCTGTTGGCCTTCGGTACCCCGGCCGTGAACGATTGGGTGGAGCTTTATCTTGGGCTCGTTCCCAGCATGACGATCTTCCACTTCGCAGTGTGGCAGATTGTTACCTACAGTTTTGTTCACTTCACATTCTGGCATTGGTTCGGAAACATGCTGGGGCTCTGGATGTTCGGTTCCAGTTTCGAAAGCTCATGGGGAACGCGCCGCTTTCTGGAGTTATTTTTCGCGGGCGTAGTCGGTGCTGCTTTGTCCACAATCATTTTTGCATTCGCCCACATATTAAGCACTCCCGCCACGGTGACCATTGGCGCTTCGGGCGGCGTTTTTGCCATTCTCATGGCATTCGGCATGGTCTTCGGCGAGAACGAGATCATGCTCATTCCGTTTCCTTTCCTGATCAAAGCCAAATATTTCGTGCTCATTCTGATCGTCGTGACAGTGGCCTTTGCCATCGGCGACAGAGGAGGGGTTGCCTATCTGGCTCACTTGGGCGGGTTGCTCTCTGGATATCTGTATGTGAAGTTTTCGCCCGCGCGTGGCATGTCAGGACAGTTCTCGTTCTCGGAGTGGTGGTATGGCATGAACAACTCGTATTACCGTTGGAAGCGGCGGCGGGCGGCGAAGAAGTTTGAAGTTTACATGCGCAAGCACGACCGTGACGTTCACTTCGACGAGCACGGCAATTACGTGCCACCGGATGACGATCCGCGCAAGGGAAATGGCGGGTCGAAGTCGGGGTGGGTGAACTAGATTCTCTTGCCACGGATTTTGCGGATTTACACGGATCAACTTTACACGGATAAACGGCAAAGAAGCTTGGGCAATGCTTGCGGGTGAATTCTTCAAGCTCCGAAGAACGCCTGGAACTCTGCCAGCACGTTTGCCGGTAACTCTTCCCGCTTCGCCTTTCCCTTGAAGCCCAAGTCGTGACCAGCGCCCTCGACGGTGAGCAACTTCGTCTTCGCAGGAATCAGCTTTAGGGCCTGTTCGATTTCCGCAGTGGAGCCGAAGGGGTCGCGGGTGCCTTGCACGAACAGGGCGGGGGTGTGCAGATGGAAAAAGTGCTGGGTGCGGAGCTGTTCCGGTTTGCGCGGCGGGTGCAGAGGATAAGACAGCAACAGCAGACCGGCAGGGATCTCCGGAGGACCTTCCGGCGCTTTTTCTGAAGCAAGGTCGGCGCAGAGCATGCTGGTCTGGCGGCCGCCATAGGAGTGGCCGCCGAGAAACAGCCGGCCAGTGGCATGGCGTTTGATTGCCGCCAGCGCATTCTTCAATCCAGCGCGATCGCGCTTGGCGTCGCCCGGCGCGGGCGGACCGTAGGGTCGATCCTGACGGTAGGGGAGGTCGCAGCGCAGCACGACAAACCCTGCCGCGGCGAAGGTTCCGGCCAAGGCAATCAGCAGAGGAGCCTGGCAGTTTGATCCGGCACCGTGCGTGAGAACCATCCCCGCGCCGTTGGGATTGGCAGGAGTGTGCAAAAGGCCGCGGACGAATGGGTCTACCGAAACATCGGTGAAAACCTGCGGGCTGGATTCGGCGGGCACGGATATGGGCCGACTCCCGAGATCGGGTTCGCCGAGCGCTCTAGAGATCGACTTCTTCCAGCTTCTCATAGACTTTGAGGATTTGAATCTCGTTTCCCAAGCGGGCCCAACAGCGAAGCATCTCGGGATCTTCCTGCGCTGCGGCGCGGGCTTGCTCGGAGTTCCAGTAACGAAGCAACACGTAATGAGACTCGGCGCTGCGGTACAGCAGGTCGTGGCCGTAACTCTTGTCTGCGACGATGCCGCTTAGCTCGCGGATGGTCGCCAGGGACGCGGCCTCCATGCCGGGAAGCGGCTCCCACATCGCGAGGGACAGGAATTCCTGCGCCATACTTCGCGATTATAGCTTCTGGCGTGCGGCAGTGCGCTCGCGTGCGGAAGACTTGGCGGCGCCGGCCTCTTCGGCGGTGACCACGTGCAGGCGCATAAAGTTAGTGGAACCCGAGAACTGGCGCGTGCCAGCGACCACGCCCAGCACGTCTCCAGGCTTGAGCAATCCGCGGCGCAAGAGTTCCTGCTCAGCCACACTCACCATATTTTCGGTGGAAAGCGCATGGGCGCACTTCACGGGATGCACGCCCCAGTACAGGTTGGTACGATGCGCCACCGCCGTATTATGGGTGAAGGCATAGATGGCGGCCTGCGGGCGGTATTTGGAGATCATGCGGGCGGTGTTGCCAGTCTCGGTGAAAACCGCAATCGCGCCCATGGGGAGATCTTCGGCGGCGTGAGCGATGGATTCGCAGATCGTTTCGGCGATGGAGAGTCCGCGACGGTCGCGGCGGCGGCGCTGGGTGAACTCTCCCATGTTGCTTTCGGCCTCGATCACGATGCGCGACATCATGGCGACCGCCTCGCGGGGATAGCGGCCGCTGGCAGTTTCGGCCGAGAGCATGACTGAATCGGAGCCGTCGAAAATGGCATTGGCCACATCGCTGGCCTCGGCGCGCGTAGGACGCGGATTTTCGATCATCGACTCGAGCATCTGCGTGGCCGTGATCACGGGCTTGCGCCACTCGGCGGCGCGGCGGATCACGTGCTTTTGAATGACAGGAACTTTCTCCGGCGCCATTTCGACTCCCAGATCGCCACGCGCAACCATCACTCCATCGACGACTTCGAGAATTTCTTCGAGGTGGTCGATGGCCTGCGGCTTCTCAAGTTTGGCGATCACCGGCGTGTCGCTTCCATGCGCCACAATGATTTGCCTGACCGTGGTGACGTCGGCGGCGGAGCGCACAAAGGAGAGCGCGACCGCGTCCACCCCGTGCTTCAGGCCAAACTCAAGATCTTTGCGATCTTTTTCGGTCATGGCGGGGATGGACAAAGCGGTGCCTGGAAGGTTGATGCCTTGATGCTCGCCCAGGGCCCCGCCGTTCAGGACGTCGCAGACCACATCCTGGCCGCGAACGGTGCGGACTCGCAGTTCGATGAGACCGTCGCACAAAAGAATGCGCGTTCCGGTGGCGACTTCACGGGCAAGATCGGGGAAGGTGGTGGAGATGCGCGTAGGCGTGCCGGCAATATCGCGCGGGGTAATGATGACGGTCGAGCCGCTTTTCAGCAGAACGGGTTGGTGGCGCTCCAGGCGTCCAGTGCGGATCTTCGGGCCTTGCAAATCCTGCAGGATGCAGACCGTGCGGTTCTCTTTTTCAGCAGCGCGGCGCAGGCGTTCGATGTTGCGGGCGTGATCAGGGTGCGTGCCGTGAGAAAAATTCAGGCGGGCGACATCCATGCCGAGGCGAAGCAGGTCGCGCATGGCCGCTTCGGAGTGGCAGGCCGGACCGATGGTGCAAATGATTTTGGCGCGGCGCGGGGCGGGCGATGCAAGGGGTGGCAGAGCTGGACGCGAAGTCTCCGTGAGGACGGAGCTTGCCGTTTTGAGTTCCGGCTTGCGTGGTTTCATCGGTTCCAGATCAGAGCGCTTTCAATTTTACGGACTCAACCACAAAGGACACGAAGGTACACGAAGAAAATCATTGAAATGGCCCTTCGTGTTACTTTGTGCCCTTGGTGGCATTCCTTTCCTGTCCTTTGGTCGAACAGACCCCAACCGAGGACCGGCAGACTTCGCGTTTTGGCGGGCTCACACTTTAACGTGGCTGACCGCGGTCAACTCTTTTCCAAGCATGGCCCGGGGGAACAGCATCGCGTTGAATTCTGCACCGACAAGGATGATGAGTGAGACCATGTACATCCAGACCAGCAGGGCGATGCCGGCGCCGAGCGATCCATAAATGATGCTGTAGTCGGCATAGTGCCGTAGATAGAAACCGAACAACAGAGTGGCTGAGAACCACATCCCGGTCGCGAGGGTTGCGCCCGCGATCACGCTGTGCCAAGGCTGGGTGCGCGGCACAGCATGGTGGTAGATGAGCGCAATCACCGCAATGCTGGTAAGGGTGGCAATGACCCAGCGGATGACGGTCCAGAGGACAAGAATGTAGGGGCTGAATTCGCGCGCGGTGTAGAAGAGAATGTCGGCTTCGATTTTGCTGCCGAAGGCCACCAGCAGGGTAGCGAAGGTCATGGGAAGAAGAGCAAAGATGACGAGCAGGAATGAGATCATCCGCTCCTGCACCAGGCCCCAGATTTTCGGCAGTTCGTAGCAGCGGCGGAAACCCTCCATCCAGGAAACCATGACGCCGGAAGCAGTCCACAGCGTGAGCAGGGAAGCTGTGATGAGCAGGCCCACCGGCCGCTGCGCGGCGCCCCGTAGAAAATTCATAGCGGCGGTGGTTCCGGCGGGAAGAATGCGCGACAGCGCGTAGGTGATCTCGCGCATGAAAGGCGCGCCTTTGCGCCAGGTGGCCAGCACCGAGCCCACGACCAGTAGCGCGGGAAAAAAAGTAAGGATGCAGGAATAGGCGGATGCTTTGGCAATGGAAAAGGCGTCGTGCTGAAAGGCACGCCAGAAGGCCAGCCGCAGAAGACGCAGAAAGCGGAGCATCGCTGGTCCTAGCTTAGGGCGGGAAGGCGCGGGTTGCAACGACGGAAGCGGGCCAGGTTCCTCGAAGTGCAATCGCTTTGGGTTTGCGTGCATGGTTAATAAGCACTTGCTGTCATCTTGAGCGGAATAGCCGATCGCGACGCGAGCGGTTGCGGACTCGAAAGATCCCTAGGTTTCAACTCTACTCTCGCAGTGCCCGGCTGCGTGATGAGAATTCCCTAACAGGCTTAGCGCTTCGCGAAGCATCCGCTACGCTCAGGATGACAAATCAAAACGCCAAAACTGTCGGGGGCGAACCTATCGTCCAGCTAAGTTCGCCCCCGAAGTCTACTTTAGTTTGGCTTACTCCGCAGCCAGTTCCTCGGTCTCGCCCTCGTGGCGCATCATTTCGAGAGCGCGCTCGGCTTCTTCGTAAGCCGCCGAGACTTCCGCCTGTACCTTGGCCGCGGCCTCTTCCATTTCTGGCGAGAGGCGCACGTTGCGGTAGTACTCCATGCCGGTTCCGGCAGGGATGAGGCGGCCGACGATGACGTTCTCCTTGAGTCCGCGCAGGTGATCGACCGCTCCCTGGATGGAGGCTTCGGTGAGCACGCGCGTGGTCTCCTGGAAGGACGCCGCCGAGATGAAGGAGTCGGTCGAGAGCGACGCTTTCGTGATGCCGAGGAGCAGCGGGCGTCCGGTAGCCGGCTTGCCGCCTTCCTTGATCACGCGCTCGTTCTCTTCGCGGAAGCGGAACTTATCCAGTTGCTGCTCCAGCAGGAATGTGGTGTCGCCCACGTCCTCGACTTTCACCCAGCGCATCATCTGGCGGACAATCACTTCGATGTGCTTGTCCGAGATGTTGACGCCCTGCAAGCGGTAGACTTCCTGGATTTCGTTCACCAGGTAAGACTGCAGCTCTTTTTCGCCGAGCA
>Ga0302326_10030420_pt1 | contig 10807 bp, 10 predicted proteins | sample Palsa_T0_3_FD_202264 | JGI IMG/M metagenome (GOLD analysis project Ga0302326, IMG submission 202264) | Peat permafrost microbial communities from Stordalen Mire near Abisko, Sweden - Palsa_T0_3 | ecosystem: Environmental > Terrestrial > Soil > Palsa > Peat permafrost | place: Sweden: Abisko...
CTACGTCAGTCCGATCGAGTTCGAATTGAAGATGCGAATGAATCGTTTTGCGGCATAGTCAGACTGTCCGTCGAACCGGGGGAGGATCAGGTTCGATCAGGTGCGCGCGCGGTACGTCGAGCCGAAGGTCAGGCCACTGCCACGCATCTGGAACGTCGACTACGAGGCAGGTGATCACGTCGCCGTGCGCACCGTACTCCCTCTTCTTGCGAACAATCGCGTGGCGATCTTTCGCGCTGGCCTTGGCTGCACCGTCGTCCCACCGGGAACGAGCGAAGCCTCCGTGCGCGCGCAACCGTTTCACCCCGCGCAAGAACCCGCCCGCACATCACGCGCGTGGCCGTTCGGTGAAGGTGCGGTCGAGCCCGAGCGGCTCGGCGAGGCAGCTCGCGCCGTCCTCAATCGGCATTCGGAAACGATCTTCGCGGAGACCAGCACCGACCCGAGGCAAGAGCACAAGGCCACAGCCCTCCTCGTCGCCCAGGGCGGCCACCTGGTCTACGAACGCTACGGGGAAAGCCACACCCGCGAGCAGCCGCAGCTTGGCTGGTCGATGACCAAGAGCCTTACCGCCCTCGTGGCAGGTCTGCTCGCGCGAGACGGGAACCTTGCGCTCGACGCGCCTGTGGGGCTCTCGCAATGGAACGGCACGCCGAAGCAAGCCATCACCTGGCGCAACCTCCTCAATATGGCACCTGGTCTTGCCTGGGACGAGGGCTACGGCGGGGCGAGCGACGCGACCGAGATGCTGTTCTCGCAGCCGAACGAGGGCGGATGGGCCGCAGACAGACCGCAGTCGTCCGCACCAGGGACAACCTTCACGTATTCGACCGGCTTTACGAACATCGCCATGCTCGGCATACGTGAGATGCTCGGCGGCAGCCCGCAAGCGCTCTACGACTACTACGAGAGCCGCCTATTCGCGCCCCTCGGGATTCACGGCGGAGTCATCGAGCCGGATGCGTCGGGCACTCCCGTAGGCGGGGCGCGCGGCCTGCTTCGCCCCGTCGACTGGCTGCGCCTCGGACAGCTCGTTGCAAACGGGGGGACTTGGGACGGAGCGGTGATACTGCCACCCGACTACGTGGCGTTCATGACTGCCGCGTCGCCAGCGAGCCTCGAGTACGGCGGCTTTCTCTGGCGACAGCCGAGCCACATGATTCTCCCCGCCGTGCGCGCCACGTTGCCCGACGATCTCGTCTGGTTTGCCGGTCACCTCGGCCAGTTCGTGGTCATCGTGCCGAGTCGCGAATTGGTGGTGCTGCGCATGGGGGTTTCCTTTGGTGGGTCGCCCGCGCACGACGTGCCGCGCGACCAAGTCTTCGCGCTCGTGGCCGATCTGCTTTCGGCGCTCTGATGAGCCTCACGCTCCGCCTGCCGGGATAGGTTCCAAGGCTAGGTCAACGCACGACGACCTCGGGCTTCGCGGTGAAGGGGCGTTCGAACCAGCCGAAGACGCGGCTGGCCATGACGGCGTCGCCCGAGACCGATACGGTACCGGACCCGATCGCGTCGTCGAGCGCTTCGCCCGCGAGGAGCGCGCCCATCGAGTCGGCCGTCACATGAAGGACGAACGCCGGCGCCGGGCGCGCGCCCCGGGCCACTTCGAGGACACCCCGCCGCAGGTGCAGCGAGAAGGCGTCGCCGTCGGCTCCGTACTGGACGACGAACGCCACGTCCTGGTCGAGCGTCTCCTCGGCCCTCAGCCGCGAAGGGAGGATCTCGACCTGGTTGAGCGCAGGCAGCCCCTTGAACCCCGAGGCCAGCTTCTTCCCGGCCTCGTGCAGGTAGAGGGCGGCGGGGATCTGGTCGTCGAGCTCCATCGCCGACACGAGGTAGTAGTTGCGGTAGTTGGCGTTGCCTGAGGCGTATCCGATCTTGCGGAACGCCGCGGCCTTCAGCTGGCGCGCGTCCATGTCGCCCTTGTCAATTCGAACAAGCGGGGTCGCGAGCTCCGCGGCAAACTGGTAGTCGCGCTTCTCGTACGCCGTACGCGCCGCGCCGAGGACGGCGTCGCGGCCTCCCATCATAGCCACCGTGCGCTTCGCGTACTCGGCGGGCGGAGTGGGCGAGAGATCGACCGGGTCGCCCTGGAACCAGCCGACGTACCCGCCGTAGACGTTGCGCACCGCGGCCTCGACCGAGCCGTAGTACTGCCTGCCCCAAGGCTTCGCGTCGGCCAGGTGCGGGGGAAGCTTCGCCGAGGTGGTGAACGACAAGAAGAACAGCACCATGTCGCCAAGCGACAAGCTCGCGCTGGCGACTGTCTGGAACACGGCGCTCACGAAGAAGACGCTCGATCCCGTGGCGTCGCTGCGCGCCCTCGCGGCGCTTGCGACGTCGGATGCGATCGACCGGCTGGACGAACGCGTCTACTTGCTCACCCTCGAGCAACTGGCCGCCGAGGGTTTGAACGGCGGCCTTGCGCCGGCGGCCCACACGTACCTCGTGAACCTCGGCAACGCGGACGATCTGGTCACTGCGCAGAGCGACATTCTCCATGCCACGTCGGCAGCCGGCCAGCCCGCGACGCTGCCGTATGACTTCACGAGCACCCCCACCGACGCGACGAATCTGGCACTCGTGAAGCCGTGCAGCGGCGGGACCAGCGCGTACGAAGCCTGGGTGAACGCGCGCGCTGCCAACGTCATCGGACAGTGGCGCACCGAGATGCTCGAGGGTGGAGCCCTTTCGACGAAAGCCTTGGACGCCCTCGTGAGCATCGTCGAGGCCTGTACGGATGGGACGTCCGACCCGAAGCTCGTCGCGCTCCGCGATCACCTGGCGCTGTTCCAGGGCCAGCTTCGCCTCATCGACTTCACCAACCAGTACGCCTTGCCGGTCCTGGCCGGCACCGCGATCCTCGATTACGTCCGAACGAGCGACTCGACCCAGCTCGGCAAGAACATCCGCGCCCTCGCCCTCTATGGAAGCGCCCGGATCATGCAGTATATGATCAACCTGACGCCCGCCCGGTATCCGATCTTCACGACGACGCGCGACGTCCTGCGGAGCTGCGAGTTTCAGGGCGGGGAGCTTGCGCTAGGGCTGCCCGTCACCGTCGACGCGACGAGCGCGAAGATGTGCTTCAGCCTCACCGACAAGCCGGGCACCCAGGCGCCGGTAGCGACTTGTCCCGCGGCGCCCGTCGCCGGTCAGCCCTGCCCGCACACCCCCGCGCCAACCGGCAAGCCAACGTACACGACGGCCGAGACCACGGCGGAGATCCGGGCGCTGGAGGACGATATCAAGCCACTCGAATCGGGGAACGTCGCGCTTCACGACGTGGTCATCGGCCTGAACGTGCAGGACCTGGCGCGGGCGCTGGTCGACCTCGAGACCGGGGACGACGCCGGGGCGACCCGGGCGCTCGCGCGCCTCGGCGCGGACTTTCTCGTCAACGAAGTCGACGCGCTCTTGGACTCATTCCTGGGCACCAGTGACGCGAGTTGCGAGCAGAAGACCAAGTCGGAATCGATCTTCGTCGGCCTCGAGGCGGCCTGCAGCCTCCGCGTGCTGCTCCAGGGCGCCTATCGTCCGATCGCCGACTGGTACTTTCAGCAGGGCGGGAACAGCACGGGCGATTCGTCGAGCCTCGCGACGAGCGTGTACACGAACCTGATCGAGAGCCCTGCGCTCGACACGACCCCGATCATCCTGAACGTGGGACTCGGAGGCACGTTCGTGACGGGGTTCAACGACGCGCAGACCTGGGGCCCGAACGGCTATGCCGCGATGACGCTCCTCGACAAGATCGGTGTGGCCTTTTACAAGTACAACGACAAGGCCTATCGGTTCGAGACCGGCCCCTTCGTGGGTGGTTTCCTCGACGCTCTGATCCGGACCGCCGCGAACGACGGGACCTCGCAGCGCTACTGGCTCGCAGGCTACACGGTGGGCTTCACCCGCGTGTCGAGCGTCGACCTCGGCCTCGAGCTCCACGCCGGCGCGGCGATGCCCTTTACGCTCTCGGACACGCACCACTACGGCCTCGCGTTGGGGGGCGCGGTCGTCGTCCCCTTCAATTTTGTCTTCCAACAGGGAGGTCAATGAGCCGTGGCACAGACACCGAGTCAACCGAGTAACTTCTGTTCCAATTGTGGGCAGGCGGTGTCCCCGACGCCCATGGTCGCAGGGACGGCGGTCGCCGCCGACAACCCCGCGGTGCAGTTCTGCTGTCGCTGCGGGCGCCAGAAGAACCCCGACAACACCTGCAGCAACAACCAGTGCCCGTTCTTCGGCGCGATCCCGAATTGCGGCTGAACGCCGTCGAATCGACGGCCGCGCGCTTCTTCATCGCGCCATGTCACGCCCGGCTCACTCGGACGCTCGGCGCAACGCGGCATCCGGTCTAGGGACGCGAGGGGGCGACATGATCGGTCACCCGCGAATCAGGTTCTCGGGGAGCTCGGAACCGGTCGTGCGACGTCTGTGGCTCCTCGTCATGCCGGCGCGCGCCGGCCTTCTCTCGGCGTGCGGGGAGACCTCCTTCGGGTCGTGCCGGGAGAACGGGACCTGCGCGTCGACGGACGCGCAGACGGTCGACGTGGCGTTGGGTGACGGGCCGGCGCATCGGCGCCCGATGGGAATGCGGGCGATGCCGGGACGGATGCGACCCTGGCGGCCACGGAGGCCGGTTCGAGCGACGGCCGAGGCGGGTCCCGACGGATTCGTGTGCGACCCGACGGGCCTTCCGCACGCACCACGCGCGCAATGGGCTCTCGCCGCTTTCACCCCGGGCGGTGCAGCAGTCCCGGCATCCGCGGGCATCGGCAGCGCGCCTGTTTCTCGATCCCCCGAGAATCCTCTGCTCCAAGCTCGGCTTTAGGTTGCGCCGCCAGAACCCGCGCCATCAACGCACAATCGACGCGCTTCGAGTTCGCGCGCGAGCTGCGCGACGATGTCCCAGCGGCCTGCAGCGGCGGCGCGAGCGAGGGCTCCAGCGAGCGCCTGCTCGACGCTCGAAGCCTTCAAATCCGATGGCCCAAATGCGACCAGCTCACGCGCACTTGCGTCGATTCGCGCTGCCTCTTTTTGACACGAGTCGTCGCAAATCGTCGTGATTTCCACAGGTTGAAAGGGTTCGATCCCCCGTTGCTCCACCATATTTGCCGGAAAATCAGCATGTAGGTGGGCTACTTGGCCCAATCGAGCCCCGGTGAGCTCCGGAGGAAGCGCCGGGAGGACCTTGCCGAAGCCCTCGCGCAGGTTCTCCGCTTCGCGGATGTAGATCTCGGTCGTCGCGAAGCCCGAGTGCCCGGCGCGCCGAGACCCCCGGCGGGCTCGCGCGGCTCGTCGCCGAGGCGATCGTCACGACCGCGCACGAGGGGCGTTCGACGCTGGCGATGCCCGCTTCCCGGTCCATGCTCGTCGCGGCACCGTGTGCGTGAGCGTGCACTCGGGCGGCTACCACGCCGCCGCGTCTTGCCTGCGGGGCGGTGGGCTGGACGTCCGCGAGACGTACCTCTTCGACGCGCTCTATTCGAAGATCGAGACGTTCCGCGACTGGGTCACGTCGCGCAAGGGGGCGTCCGTGCACCGCCGAGACAAGCTCGTGAGCTTCTTCGCCGACGGGACCCCGACCGACGCGAACAACAGTGCCCTGCGCGCGCAGCTCGACCACGCGGGCGTCCTCACGGCGTCCGAGCTCCCGGGGGAGAGGGCGAGCTGTCGCGCAAGGAGCTTTCGCACGCCGAGGCCGTCTTCGTGCGCACGAGCCTCTATCATTCCAACGTGACGCGGGAGACCAATGCGCTGCGCGATTGCCTGTACGCGTCGGCGCTGCCGAGGGGGCACCTCTCCAGCAGGTGGTTCTCGCGCAAGAACGAGGCGCGCTCGACCGATCGACGGCGGTAGGCTTCGCGCTGTTGTCAGACCCGGCCGCGGCGCTCGCGTCGTCGCGCCTGAGCCCGGCCACCCAATGCGTTCGATCAGATGGGAAACACGCGGACGTAGACACTGAGCCTCGGGCGCGGTTCGGGTGGGCCCACGTAGCTGCCCGCCACCGGCGGCACCGTCTCCGGATGGCGCGCGACGGCGACCGGGATGTGCTCACTGCCGGTGACGAGACCGGCGGTCGGATCGAAACCCTTCCATCCCGGCCCCGGCAAATACACTTCCGCCCACGCGTGCGTCGAGCCGGCGCCTTCGGTCGCATAGCTAGTGTGGTACCCGCTGACGAAGCGGCTCGCGAGGCCCAGGTGGCGACACGCATCGAGGAAAAGCGCGGCGAAGTCGCGACAGGAGCCACTCTGGCGGGAAAGCGTCTGCGCCGGCGACTGCACGCCAGGCTCTTCGCGTCCCTCGTAGCGGAAGTCGCGACAGATAGCGCGGTTCAGCTGGTCGAGCAGCATGAACGTTTCCATGCGGCTCGAGCCGAGCGCGAGGCTCCGCAACCAGCGATCGACCTGGGGGCGATCGTTCGGCCAGGCCATCGGCAGGAGCGGAGCGAGATCGGTGCTTTCGTCGGCGAGGTAGGTGAACGGGTGAAAGGCCGCGTGCTCCTCGACCAGGAAGTCGAGCGGTGTCTCGTCGTGATGTGTGATGACCACGCGACTCGAAATGGTGAGCGTGGCGGTGGGCGCAACGAACGTCGCGATCGCCATCGAGTTGTCGAACGCGTCTCGTTTCCAGCGGATGCCGTGCGCGGGCGAGATGGCAAGCGACGACGACTCGACGCGCAGGACGTGGCTCTCTCGCGGTCTGAGTAGCATCCGGTGCGGGAGCATCGTCACTGCGGATGCGAAGCGATATTCGGTGAGGTGATCGATCTGCAGCTTGCGCACGTCTCGCCGAGTACCCCGGACGGCCCGGAGCGTCACGCGGATTGCGGCGTGTCATCGGAACAAGCGGATCGACCGCTGAAGGTCGCGGCATCAGCGGCCCAACTCCGGTGACTTCGCCACCGACCTGGACAACTGCACGGACACCGTCGCAGCTCCGCCGCGCAGGCAAATGGCTCGTCTTTCTCCCTTGCTCGGCGCGCTCGGAGCGTTCGCCTGGGATCGCAGTCACGGGGTCTCCTTCCGTCGCGTATGCGGGTCCAGCGGGACGACGTTTGCAAGACCTTGCAGTCGACGTGCTTCGAGCTGCCTGGCGAGTTGCGCCACGACGTCGAAGCGCCCGGCCTCGGAGGCTCGGTCGAGAGCGCGGGCGAGCGCCGCCTCGACCTGGTCTTCGCCCGCTTCGGGGGAGGCCGGATTGCCCCACGATTGCCCCACGCCTGGGTGAACACCGCCGATCTCGGGTCCACTCGGATCGCTGCTGGGCCTTGTTTTCTCGATCGCCCGAGAATCCCCGGATCCAAGCTCGGCTTTGGGTTCCGCCGCCGCGAGGCGTAACCATCCCGACACGCCCCGACGCAGCGGGAAGACCGCGTGCGAAAATCCCCTTGCCAGAAGGGACACGGACAACCCCCCCTTGGGCCCGATGCGCCGGCACGGACCTCGCTTTGCGGGTCGGACAGAGGCCCGTCATGCCTGGTCGAAGAGAGTTCGTCACTGGGAAAGCAGTCGTGTTTCTTCTCGTGCCGGTCGCGGCTTGTGCTCGCGCGTGATTGAAGCGCGGTTCTTTGCGAAGGCGATGGGCGACTTGCGAAAGACCCCGGGCAGGGACGGCCCTGTCGCGGGCTCCTCGGTATCCCAGCGGAGTGGGCACCTCGAAAGCACGAGCGAATGTTGACGACCGCCTATATCAACCGAATCGCCACGGCGGTGCCGCCACACGACATCCACCCCGCGTTTGTCCGCTTTGGGCGAACCCTGCTCGAGTCGCGCGAGCAATCGGTGTTCGATCGCCTGGCCGTCAAAGCGCAGATCGCCCATCGCTTCTCGGTCCTTCCGCCCGCCGCGGATCCGGAGGGCATCTCGGTCGATGCCCTGCGTGTGTACTCTCGCGGCCGGTTCCCCTCGACCGCGGAGCGCATGAAGCTCTTCGAGAAGCACGCGCCGAGTCTCGCCGTGCAGACCGTTACAAAACTAGACCTGGGTCCAGACCGGGATCGCATCTCCCACGTGATCGTGACGTCCTGCACCGGCATGTACGCGCCGGGCATTGATCTCGATCTGGTCGAGCAGTGCGGCCTCAACCCCTCGGTCGAGCGGACCATGATCGGCTTCATGGGCTGCTACGCCGCCATCAACGCGCTGAAGCTGGCCCGCCATATCGTCCGCTCGACGCCGCAATCGCGGGTGCTCCTGGTCAACCTCGAACTTTGCACGCTTCACCTGCAGCCAACGAACAAGATCGAACAGATGCTTTCGTTTCTGGTGTTCGGAGACGGATGCGCGGCGAGCGTGGTGAGCGCGGACCCGACGGGGCTCGCGATGGATCGCTTCCACGCCGTGCTGCTCCCCGACACGCGCCAGCTCATCACCTGGAAGGTCCGTGACTCCGGCTTCGAGATGCTTCTCTCCGGCCAGGTTCCGGGGGCGATCGCGCGCGGGCTCGAGGGCGTCGCCGGTGCGATCCTCGACGGCGCCCCGCCCGAAGCGATCGACCTCTGGGCAGTGCATCCAGGCGGGCGCTCGGTGCTCGACGCGGTCGAGCAGGGCCTCGGCCTCGGCCCCAAGGCGCTCGGCGACTCGCGAAGCGTGCTGGAGCGCTTTGGCAACATGTCATCGGCGACCGTCATGTTCGTGCTCCAGTTGATTCTCGACGACGCGAGCGCGGGAGGGCGCGGGTGCGCCATGTCGTTCGGCCCGGGCTTGACCGCAGAAACGATGCTCTTTCACAAGGTCTAGACGCATGGTGGCGATCAACTTCGGGGAGAGGTCCAAGCTGGACGAGCTGATGGACACCGAGCCGGTGGGCTTCGAGGAGTTCCGGGCTTGCTTGTTCGATCTGGCGCGGGTGAATCGGCTGACTCTCGCCTATCGCCCGACTCTCGCTTTTTTCGATCGCCTCCTGGCGAACGCGCGACCCCTCGGTCGACCGATCGAAGTGCTCGACGTCGGGAGCGGTTACGGAGACATGCTGCGCGAGATCGACGCCTGGGCGCTGCGGCGCGGCGTCGCCGTGTCGCTCACCGGGGTCGACCTCAATCCGTGGTCACGCCGGGCGGCTGCCGAGGCGACACCACCCAACCGGAAGATCCACTGGGTGACGGCGGATGCCTTCGCCTACGATCCTCCCGACGGCATCGATGTCGTCGTGAGCTCGCTGTTCACGCACCATCTGGCGGATCCGCTCGTCGCCAAGTTCCTCGGCTTCATGGAGGCGAACGCCCGACTCGGCTGGTTCATCAACGATTTGCACCGCCATCCGGTGCCGTATCACTTCTTCCGTCACTTCGCGAAGCTCGCCGGGTTTCACCGCTTCGTGCAGCACGACGGGCCGGTGTCGATCGCCCGCGCGTTCGCGACCTCCGACTGGCGGCGCCTCGTCGCCGAGGCCGGGATCGATCCGGCAGTCGTCGAGATTCAATGGTCGTTTCCGTTCCGGCTCACCGTGGGGAGGCTCAAGAATGACTGACGCCGTTGTCATCGGCGGCGGCCCGGCCGGGGCGGCCCTCGCGACGCGACTCGCGCGGGCCGGACGCAAGGTGGTGCTCGTCGAGCGCGAGGCGGGCCCCACGGACAAGGTCTGTGGGGAATTTCTATCGCGCGAAGCCGGCCTCTATCTCGCGTCTCTCGGGCTCGACCTTCCGGCGCTCGGCGCCGTCCCGATCGACGCCGTGAGGCTCTGCGCGGGCGGCCATGTCGCCGCCGTTCCGCTACCCTTTGCCGCGACCAGCCTCTCGCGCCGTGTCTTGGACGAGGCGCTGCTGAGGCGCGCAGCCTCGGCCGGTGCAATGATCCGACGCGGCGTCAAAGTCAGCGAGCTGTCGCCCGCCGGTACCGGCTGGACCGCGCGACTCGAGGAGGGCACTCGCGTCCAAGCGGCCACAGTCTTTCTCGCAACGGGCAAGCACGATCTCCGGGGTCACAAGCGGCCCCCCGGCCTGCAAGACGATCTTGTCGCCTTCAAGCTGCATTGGCGCCTGGCACCTCGACAGGCGGCCGAGCTCGAAAGATACGTCGAGCTCGTGCTCTTCGAGGGCGGCTATGCGGGCCTGCAGCCCGTCGAGGAGGGCCGCGCCAACCTCTGCCTGCTCGTCCGTCGCCGACGCCTTCTCGCGCTGGGGCAACGCTGGGACACCCTCCTCGCTGCGATGCGCGCGGAGTCGCCACACCTCGACGCCCGGCTGACAGGCGCGAAACCGTGCGGAGCGCGCCCCCTTGCCCTCTCGGCGATCCCCTATGGCCACGTGAGGCGCCGCACCGACGGAATCTGGCGCCTCGGCGATCAAGCCGCGGTGATCCCGTCCTTCTCCGGTGACGGCATGTCCATCGCGCTGCACAGCGCGGAGCTCGCGGCCGCAACCTATCTCGAAGGAGGAGCGCCGGATGGCTACCAGCGAAGGCTGGCGCGCGACGTCACGGGGCAGGTACTCCTCGCGACCCTCCTGTCGCACGGCCTGGTCCGGCGGACTGGCCAGGCAGCGCTCGGCGCGGCCGCGCGCCTCTGGCCAGGCCTGATATCGGCAGTGGCCTTCCACACTCGCGTATCGGATGCCGCGCTCTCTCGGACCGCGCTTTGGAGCCATCCGTGGACGCGCTCGATGGGAGGAGCCTCGTGACGATGCGCACGATCCGGTCGGCGCTGGATGTCGTTCGCGCGCACATCACCGGCGCCGCGCCTCCGCTCGACGCCGACAGCCTCGATGGCCGCGATCCCGCCCTCATCGCATCGGTTCTGCCTTTCGTGAGGCTATCGAACCAGCGCTACCTGCGCCTGCGCGCCGAAGGATTCGAAGCCCTCGAGCGCC
>Ga0302326_10030421_pt1 | contig 10807 bp, 6 predicted proteins | sample Palsa_T0_3_FD_202264 | JGI IMG/M metagenome (GOLD analysis project Ga0302326, IMG submission 202264) | Peat permafrost microbial communities from Stordalen Mire near Abisko, Sweden - Palsa_T0_3 | ecosystem: Environmental > Terrestrial > Soil > Palsa > Peat permafrost | place: Sweden: Abisko...
ACTGGAAGGGCAGGCCGCGGACCTGGTTGTAGGAGATCACGTCGACCAGGAAACGGCCGCGCAGCAGCAGGGCGAGCTGGCCGAGGTTGATCTCGGGCACGAGTACCTTGTCGTAGCGGCGCAGCACTTCGGCCAGGTTCGAGGGGAACGGGTTCAGGTGGCGCAGGTGCGCCTGGGCGACGGCGCCCCCGGCGTTGCGCACCCGCCGGACCCCGGCCCCGATGGCGCCGTAGGTCGAGCCCCAGCCGAGCACCAGGACGCGGGCGCTGCCGTCCGGGTCGTCGACGTCGAGCGGCGGGATGTCGGCGGCGATCCCGTCGATCTTGGCCTGGCGCAGCCGGACCATCCGGTCGTGGTTGTCAGGGTCGTAGGAGATCGTCCCGGTGACGTCGGCCTTCTCGATGCCGCCGATCCGGTGCTCGAGCCCGGGGGTGCCCGGAATCGCCCACGGCCGGGCCAGCGTCACCGGGTCGCGCCGGAACGGCTCGAATTCTGTACCGCCTTCTGTACCGCCTTCCGGGGCCACCGCGAAGCTGAATTCCTGGCTCAGGTCGGGCAGGTGAGCGGTGGCCGGGATGTGCCACGGCTCCGAGCCGTTGGCCAGGGAGCCGTCGGAGAGCAGGATGACCGGGGTGCGGTACTTTATCGCGATCCTGGCGGCCTCGATCGCCACGTCGAAGCAGTCGGCGGGACTGGCGGCGGCGACGATCGGGATGGGCGATTCCCCGTTCCGGCCGAACATCGACTGCAGCAGGTCGGCCTGCTCGGTCTTGGTCGGCATCCCGGTGGACGGGCCGGCTCGCTGGATGTTGCAGACGATCAGCGGCAGCTCGACCGACACGGCCAGGCCGACGGTCTCGGCCTTCAGCAGAATGCCGGGTCCGGAGGTGGTGGTGACGCTCAGCGAGCCCCCGAACGAGGCGCCGAGGGCCGCGCCCACGGCCGCGATCTCGTCTTCGGCCTGGAACGTGCGGACCCCGAAGCGCTTGTGCTTGGCCAGCTCGTGCAGGATGTCCGAGGCCGGGGTGATCGGGTAGGAGCCGAGGAACAGCGGCAGGCCGGCCAGCTGCGAGGCGGCGATGAGGCCGTAGGCCAGGGCCGTGTTGCCGACGATGTTCCGGTAGGTGCCGGACGTCAGCGGCGCGGGCTTGACCTCGTACCTGACGGAGAACGCCTCGGTGGTCTCGCCGAAGTTCCAGCCGGCCTGGAACGCGGCCACGTTGGCCTGCATGATCTCGGGCTTGCTGGCGAACTTGGCCTTGAGGAAGCCGAGCGTGCCGTCGGAGGGCCGGTCGTACAGCCAGGACAGCATGCCGAGCGCGAACATGTTCTTCGCCCGCTCGGCGTCCTTCCTGGTGATGTCGAAGGCCTCGAGCGCCTTGACGGTCATCGAGGTGATCGGCACCGCGTGCACGTTGTACTGCTCGAGCGACGCGTCCTCCAGCGGGCTGGCCGGATAGCCGACCTTGGTCAGGTTCCGCTTGGTGAACTCGTCGGTGTTGACGATCAGGTCCCCGCCCCGCGGCAGGTCCTTGATGTTGGCCTTCAAGGCGGCGGGGTTCATCGCGATCAGGACGTCCGGCGCGTCGCCCGGCGTGAGGATGTCATGGTCGGCGAAATGCAGCTGGAAACTCGAAACGCCTGCGAGAGTGCCTGCCGGGGCCCGGATTTCGGCCGGGAAATTCGGCATGGTGGACAGGTCGTTACCGAAGACGGCGGTCTCCTGGGTGAACCTGTCTCCCGCGAGCTGCATGCCGTCACCAGAGTCACCGGCGAATCTGATGATGACGTGATCGAGCTTCTGGACCTGCTTGGTCACAGTAGGAAGACCTCCTCCGCGCGCCGCAGCCCTGCGCTTCGCAGCGCACCACCCACGGCCGGGGGCATGAGTTCAGGACGGGACACAGCTTACGCCGAAACAAGCGTCCTAACGAACGTTCAGGAGGCCCGCGATATTCCCCGGGCCACGTCCCGTCGGCTGCCGTCGTTCAACTTCTGACAGTAGTTTGGGACAGATTCCGTGTCATCATGCCACTGCCGGAATGCGAGGGTGACCCTGGGAGGTGTATGGCTGTGCACGGTTATGCGCTGCGGGCAGCCCACCGGGCGTCCGCGGTCGCCGGGCTGACCACCGCGGTAGTCGTGCTGATGGCTGGATTCGCTCTCGTCGGGGTCGGCGTGGCCGGCGCGGGCGGCGCGGGCGCCGGGATCGCGGTCGCGGTGGTGCTGACCGCGGTCAGCTACGCCTGCTGTGACCGCCTGGCGCTTTCCGCGATGCTGGCCCGGCCGGTCAGCGAGGTGGAGCAGCCCGAGCTCTACCGCCTGGTCCGGGAGCTGAGCAAGGCCGCCCGGCTGCCGGTGCCGCGCCTGTTCGTGTCCCCGGCCGGGCAGCCGAACTCCTTCACGGTCGGCCGCAGCCCGCGCACCGCGACGGTGTGCTGTACGGAGGGCTTGCTCCGGGTGCTGGACGAGGCCGAGCTTCGCGGCGTGCTCGGACACGAGCTCGCCCACGTGTCCGGCCACGACATCCTGGCCTCGTCGATGTCCGCCGGCCTGGCGACCGTGATCACGTTCCCGGCCGGCCTGGTCAGGTTCGCCCGTCCCGGCGCCGGCGGTGTCCCGACCGCCGCACGGGCGGGCGGCGGGTCCGGGTCGAGCCTGGGCCTGGGCGAATCGCTGCTGTTGCTGGTGTTGGGCCCCATTGCCGCGGTCTTCGTCCGACTGGCCGTGAGCCCGGAGCGCGAATACCGGGCCGACGCGACCGGCGCCCTGCTGACCGGCGATCCGGTGGCCCTGGCCAGCGCCCTGCGCAAGGCCGATGCCGGGGTCACCGGGTCGGCGGAGCTAGCCCTGGCCCCCGACGGGCGGCGGATCTCGGTCGGCCACCTGATGATCGTCGGCCCGTTCCGTCCCGAGGGTGTCGCCCGACTCTTCTCGACCCACCCGCCCGCGGGTGAGCGGGTCCGCAGGCTGGAGGCGCTGGCCGGCTACCGCCGCTGACCCGCTAGCTCAGCGGTAGTTCACGAACTGCAGGGCGAAGTCGAACTCCTTGCCCTTCAGCAGCGAGATGACCGCCTGCAGATCGTCCTTCTTCTTGGCCGAAACGCGCAGCTCCTCCCCCTGGACCTGGGCCTTGATGCCCTTCGGCCCCTCGTCCCTGATGATCTTGGAGATCTTCTTGGCGTTGTCCTGGGTGATGCCCTCCTTGAGGGCCACCCCCATCCTGTACTCCCGGCCGGACGGCTTGGGGTCGTCCGGCTCCAGTGTCTTGAGCGAGACGCCGCGCTTGACCAGCTTGTCCTTGAACACGTCAAGGACCGCTAGCGCGCGCTCTTCGCTGTTAGCGCGGATGTCGACCGCGTGCTCGCCGGACCAGGCGATGGACGCGCCGACGCCACGGAAGTCGAACCGGTTGCCGATCTCCTTGGCCGCCTGGTTGAGCGCGTTGTCGACTTCCTGGCGGTCGAGCTTGGAAACGATGTCGAAAGAAGAGTCTTGAGATGCCACGGTCCCAGGCTAGACGGGCGCGCGCCGGCCGTCACGCCGAACGCGCCGGCCGCGCCCCGGTACCGCGGGCCAAACCGCTGGCGCCAGGCGGCGGCGGCAGCGCCCGCCGTGCGGCCAGCCTGCTCATCAGCACGAATCTGTGTCGTTCCGCCTCAAACACAGTCGGCTTACCGTGTGGTCGCGTCTTGGGCTATCCTTCTCTGAGCCACCAGGACTGGCGGCGCACGGCAGGTTGCCCGAGTGGCCAAAGGGAGCGGTCTGTAAAACCGTCGGCTCAGCCTACGTTGGTTCGAACCCAACACCTGCCACACCATTTTCGCAGGTCAAAGCCGGTGTCATCGGATGGTGGCACCGGCTTTTGCGTGCCGGGGCGAGCGGTTCGCGGACCGTCTGTGGGCCAGCTGTGGGCCGGGCCGGATGGCGGGCTATCGTTCTAATATTTGGCTTTGAGCTGGTTAAACGTTTGTCGATAGGGCTGCCGGGATGGCCCGTGGTCGGCGTGACTTGTGGGCTGTCGGCGGGCCGGGCAGGGAGATTACGGACGCATAGCGGACGGCGTCCGCGCTCATCGCGTTTGTGCAACCGCTGGTCTTTCCACTGAGTCGCGCGGTCGGTGCAAACCGCTGGCTTTCTCACGGACGGGCACGGACCAGGTCCTTCGGGCGGTCCGAGGACACGGCCGATGTGCTGGTTGAGCTGGTCGTCGTGGCCGTGGATGCAGTGGGTGTAGACGGTGAGCAGGACCGCGACGCTGTTCCCGGCCCTGGCGGCGATCTGGGCCGGGTCTCCTCCGGCGTTCAGCCATAGCGACAAGGCGGCGTGACGTAGGTCGTAGGGGCGCCTGGCGAGCCCGCTGGCGTCGAGTTCGGGCCCGAGGGCGAGAGCGCGGGCGGCGTGCCAGGCGCGGCCGTAGACCGATTCGCTGAGCGGGCCGCCGCGGGTTCCCTGGAACAGCCGGCCGTCGGGCGCGGTGCCGTAGGCGTTGACGTGCGTGCGGAGCATGGCGACTAGCACCGGAGGGACCGGGACCATCCGGATCGCCCCGTGCGGCCGGTGCTTGAGCCCGCGCTGCTCGTGGCTGGTGCCGGTGCTGGTCCAGGCAGCGGCGGTCCTGGGCGTGGCCGTGGCGAGCCGGAGCACGCCCCATCCGGAGGCGGGCAGGTGGCAGTCAGCGAGGCGCAGGGCGACGGCTTCCTCTGGGCGAAGCGCGGCGTAGTACAGGCAGCCGAAGAAGGCGGTCAGCTCCGGCCGGGTCTGGGCGACCGCGTCCAGCAGCGCGCTGACCTGGTCCGGGCTGGCCACGACGGCGGGGTCGAGGGCCGCGGATGACTGAGGCACCCGCCAGCCGAAGTTGTCCAGCGGGTTGCCCGGCAGCAGCCCAGCCTCGGCCGCGTAGCTGAGCGCGCCGTGCAGGACGGCGCGCTTGCGGATGATGGTGTTGGCGGCGGCCCGGCTGCCGTCCAGCCGGAACGTCAGCGCCTCCAGTGCGGCGCGCAGCACGTCCGGCTCGCTGAGGCAGGCGACGGGCAGGGATGCCTGCTGCGCCCAGTCGAGGATCCGCGCGGAGGCGCAGCCCGGTTCGGCCGGGCGGGCGGGGTTGAAGGCGTGCTGGTACAAGGCCGTGCGCAGCTCCAGCGGACCGGGCCGGCCACGTCCACCGGGCCGGGTCAGTGCGGGCGTGACTGTAGCGAGCGCCTCGGCCACGCTGGCGCGGGAGTGGGCGGCCAGGGACGGCCATTTCATCACGGTGTATGCGGTGGCCTCCTCGTACCAGGTGACGATCGCAGGTTCGGGAATGTGCCATTCCGCCGGCTCGCCCGTCAGCGGATCGAAGTCCAGGCCCATCCGGGCCGCGCGGACCAGTTCGGCCCGGTAGCTGTCGGCGAGCTTCCTGGTGATGAACGACTTTGACTTGCTGCGGCCTGCCGCCCGCCAGCGGACTTCGAACGGTCGGCGGCGGCCAGGGCGTCGGCGGATCGCGTGCACGCTTACATCGAACCTGTTCATGGTTGCCTCCTGTCTCGCAGGCGACCCGTCCAATGCCGATTCTCACACCCGAAGCAGGCACCACCCAGCTCAGCATGTCGAACTGAGCCGCGCTCAGGTAAATCTGCCGAACGTTCCACTTGTGCCCCCGGGTTCTCCACTCCAAGTTCCGCTGGCCGTGACGCCGGTATGGTGTCGTCGTGGAGACGGCGGACGATGTAGCGCGGCTGGCGGAAGAGTGCGCGATCATCCGGCAGGCGGTCGCGCTGGCGGCCTGGGTGAGGCCGGAGGGGAAGGCGCTGACCAGGGTGGGGGTGCTACGCAAGCCAGCGGTGTCGGCCGCGTGCGCGGCCATCGGGATTCGAGTACCGGAGCGGTTCCGGTCGGCGGCGGACGTCCCGGGCCTGCACCGGCCGTGGACCGCCGCTCTTGCCCTCGGCATTCTGGTGATCGCTCACGACCGTGCGGTCGCCGGTCCCGAATTGGAGGGGTGGCCAGGAGAGGGAGACAGCGCCGGGCGCTGGCTCGATGCCCTGCGCGCGGTCTGTGGCGACATCACCGGGGGAGCGGCCGATGCCAGTCTGGGACTGCTGGTCCTCGCCCTGGCCCTGCTGAGGTCCCTGAGCGCGGGCGTCGGCCTGTCCTCCCGCGAGGTCATCGACGCGGCCCAGGCGATCGCTGACGAGCGCGGCCTGGGACTCATGCAGGTGCATGTCCTTGGCGGCATGTCCGCCCTCAGCCGCGGCTTCCTCGCGGACCAGGTGGAGTCGCTGCTCGGCCTGCTGGCGGAGTTCGGCGCCGTCACCGCGGGGAAGAAGCCAGCGGTCACGCCGCTGGGGGCGTGGGCCATGGAACGCCTGGACGCTGACCTGCCCCGCGCGATCGGCCCGGGCGCGGAGGCCGCCGAAGCGATCACCGCCGTGGCCATGGCGGCAGCGGCCGACCGCTGGCACATCGCGCAGGGCTGGCTCGGGGCCCGCAAGCCGGCCGATGCCGTCCGGGAACTGCTGGAGGCCGCCGACCCGCTGCCCGCGTGGCTGCGCGATGCCGCCGCCACGATGGGCGCGATGACAGGCGAGGAGGGCCTGCTGGGCTGGCATGCCATCGCGAGAAATGCGGCGGCATGGCCGAGCAGTGCCCGCCTGGCCCGCGCCGAGTTGTACGACTGGGGGCAGGGCCCGGAGCCGTCCCCGGATGACCGCGGCTGGCTCGGGGCAGAGGCAGCCGCCGCTGCCCTCCTGGCCCGAGGCGAGGCGTGGCCGGAGGGCCAGGGCCCCGACGAGGCGCTATGTCGGCTGTGGGAAGCGGCGGGCGGCGGCCCGCTGGACACTGGCGCGCTGCTCGCTGCGGTCCGCGCGGCCGGCCACCCGGAAGCAGAGGCGGTCGCCGTCGCGGTGGCCGCGCTCGCGGAGTCGGGCGCCACGCTGACCGCTGCCCAGGTGGTGGACCTGAAGGTAACGCTCTGGCGGTCAAGTCCCTCGCTGTGGCGCACTGTCCGCATGCCGCTGGCGGCGACCCTAGGCGACCTGCATCGGGCGATCCAGATTCTGTTCGGCTGGGACGGTGATCACCTGCACGCTTTCACCGTGGCCGGCGCCCGCTACAGCGACCCGTTCTTCGACCTGGAAGAGACCGCCGACGAGGAGGCGGTCCGCCTCCGTGACGCCTTCCCGGCCAGCGTCCGCAAGCCGGTCCGGTACGAGTACGACTTCGGTGCCGGCTGGGTTCACGAGGTCACCCGCACGGGCTCGTCGCGCCTTGCCCCAGGCGAAGCCGTCCCCCGCTGCCTGTCCTTCAGCGGAGATAACCCCGTCGAGTACTGGAATGAGGACGAACCCGTTAACCCGGCGCCTTTCAACATGGCCAAGGTCAACGCCACGCTCGTAAACTAACCCGCGTACTTCTAGAGTGCTTCGGGGAGGAGCCTGAACGCGGAGACATGCTTGGGGCGGACGATGCTGAAATGCTTGCGGTCCACCGTCGCGACTTCCGTGAGGTTCAAGCGCTCAGCGATCGCGATCACTGCCGCATCGACGATGCCGAGGGGAAGGCTCAGGTACTGCTCAACGAGTTCCGCGATGCGCGAGATGTCGCCTTCCTCGATTTCGGCAACGTGGAAGCCATTGCCGCCGAATGATTTCAGGAAGGTGACCTCCGCGTGCGGCCCGACGCGTGACTGGAGTAGGTAGCCGATCTCGCCCAAGACCGGCGACGGAACGAGGAGCGGCCCCTCGGCGGTACGCATCAGTGCGAGGCACGCGGCGTGATGATGGTCCTTCACGTTGCCAGCGGCGAGCAGGACACCGGTATCGCACAGCAACATGTCAGCGGCCGAGTTCGGCCCGCAGGATCTCCTCTGACTTCTCCGCCAGATCCGGATCAGACTCGAAGGACGCGAAGAACGGCAGATCCCGTACGCCGTGAGCTGCGTCAGCCCGGCTCCGGATCAGCTCAAGAACCGGGCGAACCTCCGCTTCGGGAAGCTCGTCCACTAGGTGATGCAGTTCTTCACGCATCGCACTCATGCAGCCAGTATAGGAGCACCGGCCAGAGAAGGCAGTTCTCCTAACCGGGGTAGGACCACCATGTTCGGGAAGAATCTGCGTCCGCAGCTAACCGCGTGGCGCCTGGGCGACCAGGTGCACCGCGGCGCCGCTGGGGGTGTAGGGGAGTTTGCGGGGGTCGGGGAAGCCAAGGCTGGTGTACCCGGGAGCGCGCTTGGCCAGCGACGAGGCGAGCACGCCGACCTGCTCGTCGTGGTAGTCGTGGACTTCGGCCGTGGCCTTGCCTTCGTAGGGGCGCAGGATCCGCCCGGCGTACTGCAGGAGACGTCCCTTGCTGGCCACGGGCGCGGCGAGGAACAAGGTGTCCAGCGGCGGGCAGTCGAACCCTTCTCCCGCGTAGGGTCCGGTAGCCACGGCGAGCAGCGCGGGGCCGCCCCGTTGCGGGGTCAGGCGGGCCAGGGCAGCGGCCCGGTCCTTGGCGCCCATGCCGCCTTTGAGGATGACCGGGTCGTGGCCCAGTGCGCGCAGTGCGGTGGCGATCGTCTCCAGGTGGCCGGTCCAGTTGGTCAGGACAAGGCAGTTCCGGCCCTGGCTCAGGGCGGCTGCGACGTCGGCGGTAACTTGCCGGTTGCGCTCGTCGCTGGCGATGAGGTCCTTGTAGATGACGGCCATCCCGCCGGGCGCGGACGGGCTGGCGTGTCCGGTGTAGCGGTAGGCGGTCGGGTGGACGTGCAGCACCGGCGTGGGTCGTCCGCCTGGTGCGCTGCCAGGCAGCATCTGCATGGTGCCGGCGACCTGCCGGGGGAGGGTGATGGTGTGGCGGACCGGGCCGACTTGCATGCCGATCAGGTCGTCGAGCTTGTCACGGCGGTAAGGGGTGGCGGTCAGCCCGAGCCATCGCCGGGCAGGGATCTGGCGGGCGGCGTCCTCGAACGCGGCGGCCGGGATGTGGTGGCACTCATCGGCGACGATCAGCCCGTAGCCGGCGGTCAGTTCGGGGATGTCACCGCGGCGGGCCAGGGTCTGCAAGGTGATGACGTCGATGGTGCCGCGCAGCTTGGCACGGCCGCCGCCGAGTTGCCCGGCTTTGATGCCGAGGAACTGAGCGATCCGGGTTCGCCACTGGTCGGCCAGGGCCTTGCGGTCGACCAAGACAAGCGTGGAGACCTGGCAGGCGGCGATGACCGCGCAGGCCATCACGGTCTTCCCGGCTCCGGGCGGCGCGACCAGCACCCCGAGGTCGTGCCGGGTGAGTTCCGTGACCGCGTCCCGCTGGGCGGGCGTCAAGACGGCGGAGCAGGTGATCTCCTGGGCGGTGCCGGGGGAGCGGCGGTCGGTGATGTCCAGGCGGCTTCCGGCCTGCGCGGCCAGGGAGGTGACCACCTCGAGCATTCCGCGCGGCAGGAGCAGGCCGCCGTCGATGGTTTCCTGGTAGGAGTGCAGGAACCGCGGGATGTTGTAGGTGGAGGCGCGCATCCGCTGCCGTTCGTAGAACTCCGGGTTGTGCATCGATGCCGCGTGCCGCAGCGTCGCCGAGAGTCCGGGCGTCAGCTCGGCTTGCTCCAGCCGGATCCCGGCGTCGAGCCGCACGCTAAGAGCTGGCGGGGCCGGGGGCCTGGTCGCGGTCGATGAGGGAACCGACAGGCGGGTGACCTCGGTGGCGACGGTGACCTTCCCGGCGCGGTCAGCGGCGCGCCGGAGTTCTTGCGGGGTCATCCGGCCCAGGGTGGACAGGTAGGCCCACTGGTCGTCGTGCCGTTCAAGGGTCTCCAGGTCCAGGAAAACCGTGGCGCCGTTGTCTCGCGCGGGCTTGAACAGCGGTGCGGCGATCAGGTTTCCCATTCCACCGGCCGGCAGCAGGTCCTGGGAGGGGAACAGCCGGTCGTAACTAGCCAGGGTCATTCGGCCGCGCAGCGCCATCGCCTCGCGGAGCAGCCCGGTGCCCAGGCGGCGGGCTGTCTCGGCTGGGACCGGGGACGTGAAGAACACCCAGGCATGCGCGCCGACTCCTGACCGGGAGACCTCCAGGGCCACCGGGACCTGCAGGGCGCGGCCGGCCTTGACGTACATCAGGGCGTCGAACATCGCCTCTGGCCCGTCGAAGTCAGCAGCTAGCCACCAGCATTTATCGCCGTCGAGCAGCGGGTACAGCCCGATGTGGACCTCGCCCTTCAGGTGCGCGGCCAGCACGGCCGCCGTCAGCGGCAGGTAGCTGCGGTCCTCGTGCCGGACTCCTTTCTGCCAGCCGCCGCGCACCGCCGGGACCCACCCTGATTTCCCGGTCCGCTGGTTGTCATACCGGATCGCGTACACATCAGTCCGCGCAGCGAACAGCGCGCCGAAGAACGCCACCTTCGCCTCCTGCGGCGAACGGTGATGGACCACTCCCGGCGATGCCTCGAAGAAGGCGGCCTGGCCCGGCACCGGCGGGGCGGCCTGCTGCGGGGACAGCCGCAGCAGCTTGAGCAGCCGGGCGTTCTCTGCCCGCGACCGGGCCAGCTCAGCCTCAACCCTCACCGGACCCTCAGCCACGAGGAACACGCTACCGGCGCAAGGCAGGGCGGATCGCGCCAGCTCAGGCTGAGACCCCGAAAGCACCGTTCCGCTGACCGCGAGACACGAGCCATTCCCATCCCGCCTCGCCATTGGTGGCATAGGACACCGACCCGGACCCGGATTACGAGGACACTGGACAGGCCTCATGAAATGGCAGGTCAAAGACGAGAAACGAGGGGCTGGTGGTCGGCCTAACCGCTCCTACCGGCCCCGTCCGTGGGTTGGTCCGTAGCCGTCCGTGGGCTGGTCCGTGC
>Ga0302326_10030422_pt1 | contig 10807 bp, 8 predicted proteins | sample Palsa_T0_3_FD_202264 | JGI IMG/M metagenome (GOLD analysis project Ga0302326, IMG submission 202264) | Peat permafrost microbial communities from Stordalen Mire near Abisko, Sweden - Palsa_T0_3 | ecosystem: Environmental > Terrestrial > Soil > Palsa > Peat permafrost | place: Sweden: Abisko...
CAAGCGAGTGAGAGTCTCGCCGAGACCCTATCAGACGCCGACGCGACCGTGCAGTCAATGCCGGACGCCAGCCCAGCGAAATGGCACCTAGCGCACACAACCTGGTTCTTCGAAACGATGATGTTGCAGCCAAACTTATCCGGCTATCGCGTCTTCGACGATTCGTTCAACTTCCTGTTCAACTCCTATTACGAGACGATTGGCGCTCGTCATCCGAGACCGAAGCGTGGGATGCTCACGCGGCCATCTCTCGAGAGGATTTTGGCCTATCGCGCGCACGTCGATGCGGGTGTCGAGAGGCTACTGGAGCGAGAACCGCCGGCGAGAGTAGTGGAGTTGTTGGAGCTCGGCTGCAACCACGAGCAGCAGCATCAAGAGCTCCTTCTAACGGATATCCTGCATCTGTTCTCACAAAACCCTTTGCAACCCGCATACAAGGAGCCTGGGCGTCCTCAGGTCAAGGCGGGCATTTCGGGGCCGGCCGCCTACAAACCGTTCGCCGGCGGCGTCGTCGAAATAGGACACGACGGCGAGGGCTTTGGCTTCGATTGCGAAGGGCCCTGTCATCGGGTTTTCCTGGAGCCGTTCCAGCTGGCTAATCGGCTTGTGACCAACGGGGAATGGATCGAATTCATCTCAGATCAAGGGTACTTGGACGCCAGGTTGTGGCTCTCCGAGGGTTGGGCAAAAGTCCGCGCCGAGGGGTGGTCGATGCCGCTCTATTGGCAGAAGAGGGACGACGAATTCTGGACGATGACGCTGCGTGGGCTGCAGGAGGTCGATCTTGCAGCGCCGGTCGTCCATGTGAGCTACTTCGAGGCCGGCGCTTTCGCGAACTGGGCCGGACGGCGCCTTCCGACGGAAGCAGAGTGGGAGCATGCGGCGCAGCCGTTGTCGCAAGAAGGCAACTTCGCTGATTCCGGCCATTTGCAACCTCGGCCGCCGTCGTCATCCGGCGACGATCTGCAGCAAATGTTCGGCGACGTGTGGGAGTGGACCCGGAGCGCGTACTCGCCTTACCCACGATTCCGCGCGGCCGAGGGCGCCGTCGGCGAGTACAACGGCAAGTTCATGTGCGGTCAGTTCGTGTTGCGCGGCGGCTCCTGCGTGACGCCCGCGGGCCATATCCGACCGAGTTATCGGAACTTCTTCCCTCCGGATGCGCGGTGGCAGTTCTCCGGGGTGCGGCTGGCGGAGGACATGTAAATGCTCGAGATTATCAGTCAACAGACGCGGCAGCTGGAGGCCTTCCGGGCGGACGTCGCGTTGGGTCTGTCTCAAGACCGGAAACGGCTGCCGAGCCGGTGGCTCTATGACAACAGGGGCTGCGAGATCTTCGAAGAAATCACGCGGCTGGAGGAATATTACCCTACCCGCACAGAGACGGCGATCCTGCGCGGCAATGCGCGGGAGATTGCGGACTTCTGCGGCGAAAAGGCGGTCCTGTTGGAGTACGGGGCGGGCGCTGGGATCAAGACGGAAATCGTGATTGATGCGCTCGATAGGCCGAAACTGTACGTTCCCATCGATATCGCGGGAGAGTTCTTGGACGAAACCGTCGTGCGGATGCGGGAGCGGTTCCCGGAGCTGCAAACGTTGCCCGTGGTCGCGGATTTCACGCAGGAATTCGAAATCCCACGGGGCGTGCCGGCGGCGCCGCGGAGCGCCTTCTTTCCTGGCTCTACGATGGGCAACCTGGACGCGCATGAGTGTAAGCGATTCCTTCGCCAAGTTCGCAGGCATGTGGGTTCGCGCGGCACAGCGGTTATTGGCGTCGACCTGAAGAAAGACCTCGCGACCCTACTGCCGGCCTACGACGACCGAGAAGGCGTTACGGCGGCGTTCAACCTCAACATGCTTACTCGGATCAATCGAGAGCTCGACGGCGATTTCTCGGTTGAGCGGTTTGCGCATGAGGCGCGATGGAGTGAAGCCGAGTCAGCGGTGGAGATGCATCTGGTGAGCCTTCGCGACCAGCTGGTCACGGTCGGTGGTCAACGCTTCGCGTTCCGAGCCGGAGAGACGATTCACACCGAGAGCTCTCGCAAATACGACGTACGAAGCTTCATGGAAGTCGTCGAGGAGGGGCGGTGGCGCGTGAGCGCTGTTTGGAGCGACGCGGACCGGCGCTTCGCAGTGTTCGGCCTTGACGCGACATGGTGAGGTCGGGCGGATGATGCCGCCTGGGAGACGGCGCCGCCGAGAGGTTGGGCTGGCGTTGGAGCAATCTGAGGTGCGACGATGACACAAGATAGGGATGGAAGCGATGACCCTGACCTTCGCGCAGCATTGGATGCCCACTGGTCAGCATCAGATGCGAATGACTTCGAGACGGAGCACCAAATATATCGAGACGATGCGGTGCTCGAATATCCGCAGTCGGGCGAACGTATCAGAGGGCGGCGCAACATCCAGGCCTCTCGTTTCGCGCAACCGAATGCGAAGCGCTTCAAGGTGCGCCGCATCGTCGGCGCGGGTGATGTGTGGATCACGGAGTTCATCCTGGCCTATGACGGCAGGCCGTCCTATTCGGTCAGCGTCATGGAGTTCGTCGATGGCAAAGTGGCCCGCGAGACCCAATACTTTGCCGACGCGTTCGAGCCCGGGCCTTCGCGCGCGCAATGGGTCGAGCGAATGGAGTGAAACTCCCACGGCGGCGGTAGCGCCGCGTGTTTTGCAGCGGGCGGAGATGCCCGTCGATACCGACGAGCTCGCTCGATTTCTGATTGGGAAAATGGTCGTACGTTCGCTGGCAGAAGGCGTGGTGGGGGGGCGGATTGTCGAGACGGAGGCGTACGTCATCGGCGACCCGGCGAGTCACGCCTACCGCGGCATCACGCCACGAAACAAGGTGTTGTTCCTCGAGCGCGGGCATGCGTACGTCTATCTCGCTTATGGCGTCTCGTTCATGTTGAACGTCTCGAGCGAGGCGGTTGGAGTCGGCGGCGGCGTGTTGATCCGGGCGATCGAGCCGAGCTACGGCGTCGCGATCATGCAGCGAAATCGCGGTGTCGAGCGAATAGGAGACTTGACGCGGGGACCTGGACGACTGTGCGGCGCGTTGAGGATTGATCGCGGGCTGGACGGGACCGATCTCTGTACGGCGGGCCCGCTGTGGCTCGGATCCGACGACGAGCGGTCACAGCCAATCGGCAAGAGCAAGAGGATCGGCATTACCCGCGGAGCCGACCGTCTACTCCGCTTCTACGTTCGCGGCAATCCGTTCGTCAGCGGGCCGCGGGCGCTCAACAGATAAGATCACGACGAGTGGCGGCGTATGGACGCTGGCCGGCTCGTCCTCTTGCAACAGGCGGCTGACATGACCGTGCAAAGCATCAAGTCAAGTTCGATCGATACGCGACCGAATGTGCGTGGAGAGGCGTCGGCCGCCGACGAATCGAAATCCGCGCAGACTTCGCCGGAAACCGGCGCGGCGCCGCAGGAGGCGCGGAAGGCGACTTGGAAGCGAAAGGTTCTCGCCGGGGTGGTGGGTATCGGCGTCGTCGCGGCAGCCATCAAGTTCGGCATCCCCTGGGTCGAAGAGATGCTCAGCACCGTCTCCACCGATGATGCATACGTTAATGGGCACGTGACGTTTGTTGCGCCGCGCGTCGGGGGACAAATCTCGCGGGTTGTGTTCGATGACAACAACCGTGTGCACAAGGGAGATCTGCTCGCCGAGTTGGACAAGGAGCCGTACCGCGTAGTGGTCGCCGAAAAGCAGGCGGCGGTCGACACCGCGCAAGCTGACCTCCGATCAGCCATCGCGGCGGCGCGTGCGATCGAAGCGCAGGCGTGGAGCAGACGCTGGAATCTGCAACACGCGGTAGAGGACGTCGACAATCAGGTGGCTCAGTTGCACGCGCGTGTCGCCGCCATCGACAAGAGCAAGGCGGCGCTGGCGCTGGCGCAGATCGAGTTCGATCGGGCGCGGAAACTGGTCGCGAGCGCCGATGTGTCGCGCGACGTCTATGACCAGCGGCAAGCGGAGCTATCGACGGCCAGCGCCCAACTTACCCAAAGCATAGCCGAAATGCAGCAGATTCGGGTCTCGCTCGGGCTATCGGCGCAAACCAAGGGAGGGGGCGATCCCGGCCAAGCGCCGCCCGATCTCGACGAGACTTTTTCGTCCGTCCTCGAGGCGCAGGCGGAGCTCATTCAGAGCGCCGCCCAGCTCGGCGTCGTCCACGCGTTCGACCAGGGTCCGAAAGCGATGATCGAACAGTTCGAAGCGCTTGGCGATGTGAACAAGACGTTCGACAGGCTCACGGCCAATGCCCCGGCCGTCAAGCAGGCCGAGGCGAAACTCGAAGCCGCACAGCGCGATCTCGCCGAGGCCGAGTTGAACCTGCGTTACTGTGACATCGTCGCGGAGATCGACGGCGTCATCACACGTCGCAACGTCAATCCGGGCAACTACGTGCAGGTTGGCCAGAACCTGATGGCGATTCGTTCGCTCAGCGAAATCTGGGTTGACGCCAACTTCAAGGAAACGCAGTTGGGCGACCTGCGGATCGGGCAGCCCGTCGATCTGCAGGTTGACATGTACGGCGGCAAGCAAATCTTCAAGGGCCGCATCTCCGGCTTCACCGAGGGAACCGGATCGACCCTCGCCTTGCTGCCGCCCGAGAACGCCACCGGCAATTTCATCAAGGTGGTGCAGCGGCTACCGGTTCGAATCGATCTCGTCGATTACAACCCGGATCGGAGACCCCTGTTTATTGGGACCTCGGTCATCCCTTACGTCTATTTCGACAAGCCGCCAACCGGACCCGATGCCGGGAAGTTTCTGCAGACCTCTGCGCCATCGTCGCCGAGCCAGGGTCCGACCGCCAGCGCGGGGGACGCCAGGCAATGACCGACGCGGTGCTGACGTCGACGCCGCCGGTTGCCCGATCCCGCGCGGCCGTAAACCCCTGGGTCGTCGCCGCGGTTGTCGTGGTGCCGACCTTCATGGAGGTGCTCGACACGACGATCGCGGTGGTCGCGCTGCGCTACATCGCGGGCGGCCTGTCGGCCACGGTTGATGACGGGGAATGGGTCATCACCAGCTACCTCGCGGCCAACGCCATCATCCTGCCCATCACCGGCTGGTTGATCGCGCGTCTTGGGCGCCGCAACTATTTCCTGCTTTCGATCGCGGTTTTCACCATTGCGTCGGGACTGTGCGGCATGGCGACGGGGCTCGGGCAACTCATCCTGTTCCGCGTGCTCCAGGGTCTTGCTGGCGGCGGCCTTCAGCCGTCGAGCCAGGGCGTGCTGCTGGACGCTTTCCCCGCCGAGCGGCAGGGGATGGCGATGACGCTGTTCGGCCTGGCCGCGTTGATCGCGCCGGTCGTCGGGCCGACGCTCGGCGGCTGGATAACCGACAGCTACTCCTGGCGATGGGTGTTCTTGATCAACATTCCCGTCGGCATCCTGGCGCTTGGCGCGTGCGCGATCACACTCAAGGATCCCGACTATCTCACGGCTCAGCGGGCCGAGTTGCGAAAGCGTCCTTTTAGCTTTGATGGCGTTGGGCTGTCGCTGCTGGTCATCGTCATCGTTTGTTGGGAGGTTATCCTCAGCAAGGGGCAGGAATGGGATTGGTTGGGCGATCCCTCGTGGCGTGTTCAGACGCTCGCGATCCTGTTCGCTGTGGGGCTGCCCGGGCTAATTATCTGGGAGCTGCGCCATCCGAGTCCGGTCGTGAATTTTCGGCCGTTGCGAGAACGGAATTTTGCGGCCTGCTGCATCATCATCTTCTGCGCCTTTGCGGTGCTGTATGCCGCCAGCACCTCGCTACCCGCGTTGCTCCAGTCGTTGTTCGGATACGACGCGCTCAGCGCCGGATTGGTCATGTCGCCGGCCGGCATCTTTGCTGTCATCACCATGCCGATTGTGGGGCGGCTGCTGGGTCGCGGAACTGATGCGCGGTGGGTGATCGCCGCAGGTCTGCTGACTATGGCCGCGGGCAATTATTGGATGTCGCAGATGAACCTGGACATCAGCCCCGGGCAGGCGGTTTGGCCGCGCGTGGTGCTGATTATCGGGCTTGCGTTGTGCTTCGCCCCCGCGAACGTGGCGGCTTACCTCTATACGCCGATAGCACTGCGCGGCGCGGCGGTCGGCTTGTTGAGCCTGCTGCGAAACGAGGGCGGCAGCGTCGGGACCTCGCTGTCCCAGACGATACAGGAACGGCGCGACCAATTTCACAGCCTCCGTCTCGGCGAGTGGCTCGATCCCTTCAACCCGGCTGCGCGCTCGTTTCTTGATCAGGCTTCGGGACGACTCCTGCAACAGAGCGGCGATCCGGTCGCGGCGCAACAGCTGGCCCTGCGGTCGCTCGCAAACCTGCGCGAGCAACAAGCGTCGTCGCTGGCTTACTTCGATGTGTTCTGGGTGCTGGCGGTTGTGATGACTGCGCTTGCGTTAGTTGTGCTGCTGATGAAGCGCTCCGTCGCGGAAAAAGGCGTTCGGATAGGCGGCGAGTAAAGCGGCGTTGGACCTTGAACTAGGGAGTATGAACATGGGCGCGCCTGATATGCTTCGCTACAGAGGCAATCCTCTTACCCTTGGATCCGGCTTGATTCCCGAGGTCGAGTTCGGGGGGCTGACGCCGCACTCAGTTGCGACCAAAACAGCTCCTGAGCCGACGCCGGGAGCCGGGCCTCTGCGTCTCGATCTTGCGGGAGGGCCATCCAATGACGACGGCCCGATGACGTCCCGCATCGGTATGCCTCAAGGCGACGGAGCGCCTGTCGCCGAAGTCGGGGCCAAGTTGCGCCCGGAGCCTGAGCTTTCGACATCCAACCGAGCCGCCGCGCCGCCAAAGAAAACACCGCGGGAGCGTCTGCGCCGTCCTCTGTTGATTGTCTTCCCGGTCCTACTAGCCGTCGCCGGAGCGGCCTACTATCTGGCCGAGGAGCCTTACGTCTCGACAGACGACGCCTTCGTCCGCGCAGCGAAGGAATCGGTCAACGCCCGGGTTGGCGGGCAGGTCGTCGAGATCGCCGTCAAGGACAATCAGCGCGTCCAGCGAGGCGCGCTGCTGTTTCAAATTGATCCGGAGCCGTACCAGATTGCGGTCGATCAGGCCGAGGCGCGACTCGCCAGCGCTCGTCTGCAGATCGAGGCGCTCAAGGCGACGTACCGCCAGCAACAGGCGGATCTGGAATCGGCGAAGGATTCCGCGGACTACGATCAGCGCGAATATGCCCGCAAAAAGGCGCTGGTCACTCCGGGTTGGACACCGCGCGAGGTGTTTGACCGAACCGAGACGGATCTCAAGGTCGCCCGCCATCACATCGGCTCGATCGAGCAGCAGATCGCCAATACCGTCGCCAATTTGAACGGCGATCCGAACATCGAGGTCGATCGCCATCCCTCGGTCCGCGCCGCGAAGGCCCAGCTCGATAACGCCCGGCTCAATCTTTCCTATACGGTGGTGAGCGCGCCCGACGATGGCGTCGTGGCGCGGGTCGACGACCTGCAGGTTGGCGATTTTGTCAATCCCGGCGCGGCGATGTTCTCGTTGTTGTCGAGCGAGCGTATTTGGGTCGAGGCGAATTTTCGCGAAACCGGCTTGACTCACATGCGCCCGGGCCAAGAGGCGGTGATCGACGTCGACGCTTACCCGGATGGCGCCTTCAAGGCGCATGTGGTCAGCATGAGCCCGGGCGCCGGATCGGATTTTTCGGTGCTGCCGCCGGAGAACGCGACCGGCAATTGGGTCAAGGTCGTCCAGCGCCTGCCGGTGCGGCTCGAATTTGATGAGCTCGATCCGAAGCGGCCGCTGTTCTCCGGCATCAGCGTAACCGCGCGAGTCGACACCGGCTACCGCCGGACCTGGCGCCACCCGCTAGAGCTTGTGGCCGCCACGGAGACCACCAAGTGAGTGCGGCGCTCACCTCGAGCGCGGCGTCCGACGGCCATCGCGTGATTGTTGTCGCAGCGTTGATGACGGCCTTCATGCAGGCCGTCAGCATCTCGCTTCCCAACGCAGCGCTACTTTACATCCAAGGCTCGCTGTCTATGGCCGATGATGAGGTCGGTTGGATATTTACTTCCTATATCGCGGCGAGCGTCATCACCGCGCCGACGGCGCGGTGGCTGGCGGGGCGCTTCGGTCGAAAAGTCATATTTCAGCTGTCGATCGCTATTTTCACTGTCGGCCTGGTGCTCGCCGCGCATGCGGAGACCTCGCTGCAATTCATCGCCGCCCGGGTCATTCAGGGCGGCGCGGCTGGATTGCTCGGGCCGCTTTCGATGGCGATCTTGCTTGATACGTCGCCGCCCGCGCGTCAGGCCCACATGAGCCTGGTGTGGACCGTAACTGTATTGCTGGGTCTCCTCAGCGGTCCCAGCATCGGCGGCTGGCTCAGCGAGTATCATGGCTGGCCTTCGCTTTTCTATATCAGTCTGCCAATCGCTGCGGTCGTCTTCCTGGCGATGGAGCTCACCCTTCAGGAGAAGAAGGTTGAGCAAAAAGTTCCGTTCGACTTCTTCGGCCTAGCGACTCTGTCGCTCGGCGTGATTGGGTTGCAGTTGCTGCTGGACCGCGGCGAACGCATGGAGTGGTTTGACTCAACCGAGATCTGGGCGGAGGCGACGGTCTCGGCGCTCGGGTTCTATCTCTATCTCGTGCACGTGTGGACCACGAGAGATCATTTCCTCAACAAGGCGCTATTCAAGGATCGCAACTTCGTACTCTCAACGGTCATGTACTTCGCGCTCGGCTTCGTCCTGCTGCCAACCATCGCCTTGACATCGCCGATGCTCGACGAAATTCTGAACTACCCCGCCGACACCACGGGTTACATGGCGATTCCGCGCAGCGTTGCGCTCATAGGGGCGCTTATCCTGGCGGGGCGCATTCCTCAACGAATCGATACCCGGTTGCTCGTGGTTGGTGGAATCGTCCTCATCGTCTATGGCAATTGGCGTATGCTAAGCTATTCGCCGCTGATGGACTGGCGGCCCGTTCTCGTCGCGGGCGTGATTCAAGGCGCAGGGCTCGGCGTCCTCATGCAGGCCCTCACGAAGACGGCGTTCAGCACGCTCAATCCGACGCTGCGGCCCGAAGGCGCGATGCTTTTCAATCTGTCACGCCTCTATGGCAGCACGATCGGCATCGCACTGGTGATCGTCTTCTTCTACGACAACACGCAGGCCATGCACCTGGCGCTGGCGAAAGATCTTGCGCCCTCCCGCGCTGCGGCTCACGTCGCGGACTTGCTCGCTACGCCAAAGCTTGCCATGCTCAACGATGCGATCACCGGCCAGGCGGCCTTCGTCGGGATTATCGGCCAATTCGAGGTGATGATGATCGTGATGCTGATCGTCAGTCCGCTCGTGCTGTTTCTGCGAAAGCCACACCGGATCAACTAGGAGAGTGGGAAGCGCGAAATGACGCGCGATAAGGTAGCTGCTATGCATTGAGCTCGGCGGCTGCGCCTGCGGCGGCTGTTCTTAAACGAAGGAGCATGGGTATGGCAGCCCCCGATACGCTTCGCTATACGAAGTTTCCGCTCAACAATGGATCTGGCGCGATCCCCGCCGTCGGGTTTGGCACGCTGATCCCGGATTCGGTCGTGACGAAACAAGCGACTCTTGCTGCATTGGAAGCGGGATTTCGACAGTTCGACTGTGCGGAGCGGTACCGCAATGAAGAAGCAGTCGGCGAAGCGATGCAGGCGGCGTTCAAGGCTGGAACGACACGGCGTGAGGAGGTCTTCGTCACCACGAAGCTATGGAACAGCAATCACCGACCCGAACGGGTCAAGGCGGCGTTTGAAGGCAGTTGCCGGCGGCTGCAAATCGACTATGTCGATTGCTATATCATCCATACCCCTTTTGCCTTCCAGCCCGGCGACGAGCAGGATCCGAGAGACGAGCGCGGTCAGGTTATCTATGACTCGGGCGTAACGTTGATCGACACGTGGGGAGCGCTCGAACGCCTCGTCGACGAGGGGCGATGCAGGTCGATCGGTCTATCAGATGTCAATCTGGAAAAGCTGCGGGAGATTGTTGTGGCTGCGCGGATCAAACCTGCGGTGGTGCAGGTCGAATCCCACCCCTATCTCCCGGAATGGGACCTCGTCGACTTCTGCCGAGAGCAGGGGATTATCGTGCTGGCGTTTGCGGCATTGGGACACGCTATGGAGCCGAGGCTGTTGGATGATCCGGTGATCACGGCGATTGCACGGCGCGTCGGGAAGACGCCCGCGCAAGTCGCGCTGGCCTGGGCCGTACAACGCGGCACGGCGTTCCTGACCACCTCGACCAAACCTCACAACATCCAAGCGAACTTTGAAATTTCAACCCTGCCTGAGGACGCCATGCAGGAGATTCGGGATCGCATAACGACGAACGTGCGTTTCAACACTGTCGTGGGAACAGGTGTGCCCGGCTTTATTCCCAAGGGTCAATAAACGCGAGGCGGTAGATGGCGGCTCGTTTGCTATCGGTCAACGTGGGCCTACCGCGGGACATCGCGTGGCAAGGGAAAACGGTCCACACGGGTGTTTGGAAAACAGCCGTTCGTGGCTCCCGCTTGGTGCGTCGGCTCAACGTTGATGGCGATGGGCAGGGAGACCTCGCTGGGCATGGCGGCGAACACCGGGCGGTCTTCGTCTATCAAATGGACTCCTATCAATATTGGGAGAGCGAGCTCGGCCGAAACGACTTCACCTATGGACAGTTCGGAGAGAATTTCACGGTCGAGGGACTTTCGGACCGGGAGGTCTGCATCGGCGACCATTATCGGATCGGCAGTGCGCTGTTTGAGGTGACGCAACCGCGTGTCACTTGCTACCGGGTGGGCATA
>Ga0302326_10030423_pt1 | contig 10807 bp, 10 predicted proteins | sample Palsa_T0_3_FD_202264 | JGI IMG/M metagenome (GOLD analysis project Ga0302326, IMG submission 202264) | Peat permafrost microbial communities from Stordalen Mire near Abisko, Sweden - Palsa_T0_3 | ecosystem: Environmental > Terrestrial > Soil > Palsa > Peat permafrost | place: Sweden: Abisko...
ACCGCATTTTTCTGGAAACAGCCGAAGTCAACTGTGCCGTTGACACGGCAACCCTGGGCCTGAAGGAAAATTGGGCTTGGCCGAAAGGGGATGGCATCCGCACTTCGATATGAGAACAATGCTGCGCCCGTTGCCAGTGCACAAAGAGCCCAATTTGCCTTCCGCATCAGTGACTCCAAACTTGAAACCAGACTTGAACTGGAACCAGTCTAGTTCACGAGAGTCAGATCTCCATGCGCCCCTCGCAGCTCCTAGAGCAAACGAACAATCGTGCTCCGAACTCAAACGCATTCCCGGCCCCTCCGCATTGCGCGGGATTACTCGGGACTACCTAACAGCTTAGAAAGCTGGCAAATCGGCGGGGAGCCTTCCCGGCCACATCCCGCGTTCCAACGCAGACACTCCCAAGCGTTCTGCCACGTCCACATTGCAGTGTCGGAATCTTCCCGGTCCCGTTTGTTAGCGATCCTCCGCCCTGTATGTTTTCCCTGTCCCGGTGTTCTACCCCTTTTATTCGCCTTTCGCGATGAAGATTGGCCTTCTTGATTTCGTGAAATATCCCCTAGTCGTGTTCGTGAGTCCAAGAGTCTGGTCTTCCTTTCGTTAAACGAGGAGTGAGGTATTTCGTGCGTCATTTGCTGGCTTGTTTGTCACTTTTCGCTATTTTCCCCATGGGTTTCAATGCATTCGCCCAGGAAGCATCTTCCCTAGCCCAGACCACGTCTGCTTCGAAAGAATCCAACACACACCTGGAACAGGATGCTTCATCGCCGGAGGTTTCGAAGGCGGAAGCGGCAATGGCGAAAGGCGACTGGAAGGCAGCCGAGCCCCTTCTGGACTCGTGGCTGGCTGGGCATCCCCGCGACGAACGTGTCCTATTTGATGCGGGTTATCTGGCCGATGCTCAAGGGCGGAACGATGACGCAGTGTCGCTCTATCGACGGGCGGTTGCGGTCGATCCCAGGAGTTTTGAATCGGAGGTATCACTGGGACTGATGCTGGCGCGGATCGGAAAACCGGCTGAAGCTCGCCCCGCGTTGTGGACAGCAACCACGCTCGATCCCGGAGAGGCTGGCCCGGCCGCGAAAGCCAAAGCTTGGCGCGCGCTCGCTCAAATCGACTTCCAGGGACTCGATGGAAAGCCTGATGCGGCCCAGGCCTCGATCGACCTGCTGGAGGCATTGAAGATCTCACCCGAAACGGAAGATGACACGTTGTTGGCTGCTAGCATTGCAGAAGCGAGCGGCGATTCTGCGGGTGCAGAGGCCGCGTATCGAAGAACTTTAAAAAAGAATCCCGGATCGGGACTGGCCATCGCTGGACTGGCCCACATACTTATTGATCAGAAAAAGTATTCTGACGTTGTAGACCTGCTGGAGCCCGCATTGAAGAAGACGCCAGACGACGCGGCCATGACCGCGCAACTGGCAGCTGCAATGGTGGCCCAAGACAAGGCGGATGCCCTTCCGCTTTTGCAGCAATTCCACCAGAAGCACCCCCAGGAGTTAGCAATTACGCGCATGCTGGCGGAGGTTGAGGCGGACGCCGGTGAATATTCCGATTCAGACCAGTTGTACGCGGTCTTGCTCGCGGCGAATCCCAAAGACGAGGCACTCCTGTCTGGGCACGGACAGAATCTGATCCGATTGCATCGCTATCCTGAGGCTCTCAAGGCATTTCAGAGTGCCACTGAGATAGACGAAACCGACGGAGACGCATGGAACGGGCTCGCCTTCGCGGCGTTCGAAACCCACCAACCAGCTGTCACGCTTCACGCTCTTACCGTGAGATCAAAATATTTACCCGAGAGTGCAACAATAGACTTCCTTTGGGCGACTGCATACGATACGCTTCACGACAAGAAGCAGGCCGTCGCCTACTATCATCGCTTTTTGGAATCCGCAGCGGGGAAATTTCCAGATCAGGAGTGGCAGGCGCGACAACGATTGGCTTTACTGGAAAAAAGCCAGTAAGTCGCCGATGGACCGGAAAGTTGCGGAGGTTCGCTTATGCGTTGCGCGGTGTCCGTTGCAGTCGTCTCCCTCTTAATCGTCTCGACAGGCCCGGTTTTCGCTGCCAGCTTAGATGAGAAGCAGCCTGATGCGCAAAGCATTGCGGCCTTGGAGCAGAAAGCCAATCAGGCGCAGCCCAAGGAGCAGTGCTTTCTTTACGCTGAACTTGTGCACGAAATGATTGAGTATTCTTCTGCACAGTATGCGGCCGGTGAGATAGACAAGGCCGCCGATACGTTAAAGGGTGTTCATGTTTTTGCTCAAAAGATCCACTTGGTGATGGCCAATGACGAAAAGCGCCTCAAGAACGCCCAGATTTTGTTGCGCCATACGTCCTATAGGCTCAATGAATTACTCCACGCCAGTTCTATAGAAGATCGCCCCCTGGTTGCCGCCACGCTTGCCCAAGTCAATCAGATTCAAACAGAGACCATGATGCAGGTCTTTCGAAAATAGCTCAGAAATTTATCCGGCGAAACTGTTGCGCATTCCCGGGAGCTTCTGTGTTTGAATGGTGGCGAAGGTTTTCTTGGCTGACTGCGCTATGAAACGAACCATCTTTCCGGCTTCCCTTGTATTCTCCCTTTACCTTCTATCCGGCGCATACCTGTATGCACAGCACACCAGAACCGCTGTGCTCTCCGAAACCGAGACAGAGCAGGTTGCCGAGGCGGCCGTTTTTCCGAACGAACGCGTCAAGCTCTACAACAAATTCTTGAATGAACGTGCCGACAAGATCAGGGATTTGACGCACCGGCCGCGGTCTTCCCAGCGCGTGTTGAAACTCGACGATGCCTTGCAGGACTTTACAGCCCTCATGGACGAGATGGGAAGCAATCTCGATCAGTACTCGGATCGGCATTCCGACATTCGCAAGGCTCTGAAAACCCTGACAGACGATGCTCCGCACTGGCTGAATATTCTTCACGTTTTGCCAGGGGAGTCGGGCTTTGACTTGGCGCGCAAAGAGGCGATCGAGAGCGGCGAAGAGCTTGCTGACCAGGCGACCCGCCTGCTGCATGAGCAGAATGACTATTTTGCGACCCACAAGGACGAGAAAAATCAGGAGCGGGATGACGATAACGCCAAACCTGATTCCAAGCCCGATACACCTAAGAATTGAGCGGTCTATCCAAATAACCTCATCAGGCCCCTCGGTTCGAGATCCGGGACAAGAAATTCTCTGCGATCTCCAAGGCTGGCGCACAATGCCTCAGCTGCCAGATAACCGCTTCGCGCTGCGGACTCCATGGTCGACGGCCAGCCAGTTGCGATCCAGTCTCCGGCCAGAAAGCAGTTGACCCACGGCGAGATAGCACCTGGACGAGAGCTATCAACGCCGGGAGGTACACCGAAGGTGGCCCGCATTTCCTTGGTCAATGCCGATTTCAGCAGTTTGGCCTGCTTCACCGCGGGAAAAAATTCGGCCAACTGGTCCATCGCGCGAGCAATCGCCTGCTCGCGGTTGAGAGTAGCAAACTCACGCGATGCGCTGACCACGAGTTCGATATAACTTACGTTGGAATTGCGCTGCGGCTGCCACCGTGACTTGTGGTACATCCAGTGAATATCACGGTCGAGCAGCACAGCATGATCGAGTTCAGTAATCTCACGATCGAACCAGAGATGGACACTGCAGATGGGCCAGTGCTCAAGCTCTCCGAGACTCACGGCGAGGTGAGCCGCATCCGGAGTTGCCGGAAGATTGGGCAGGAGCTTAGCGGTAGCTTCAAACGGAAGCGCCAGAACCATCATCTCCGAGATGAATTCCCCGCCCTGTGTTTGAATTGTCCACAACTTTTTCTCATGATTCCAATTGGCCGACTCAACGTTGCAATGGAACCGAATGCTGCCGCCGCGCGCCTCCAAATATCCTTGCGCGCCCTGATAAAGCTCACTCAGTGGGACCGTGCTCATTCCCATGCTGCCTGCTCCGGGCGAGTTCAAGAACAGCTCGCGAATTACTTTTTCCGCATAGGGCAAGCCGATCTGGTCGAGATCTGCATTGAGTGCGCTCGCAATAACCAGGCGCCAGAAACGCTCGAGTGCACCGCGTGACTGTAGATGTGTCTTAAGCCAATCGTCAAGGCTTCGGTCAGGTTGAGACTTGGAACCAACGATGCCCGCGAACAGGACTGAAGCGAAAGCGAAAAGCAACGATAACTTGTCTTTGAACGTGAAACAACGAGAGCGCAGGATCGCGGGCAGTCCGTGCATCGGCGCAGGCAAGATTGATGGAGCCAACACCGAGCGGCGACCGCCCGGCTCAATCAGGGTCATACGGTTATCCCAAAAGATTTTGTTCTCAACCCCGATGCGTTGATAGAGATTGACCAGATTCGTACAGCAACCAAAGAGCACGTGCTGGCAGTTATCGATGACCTCGCCAGTCCCCGGATGCAGGTAGGAAGAGGCCCTCCCACCGAGATAACCCCGACGCTCCATCACCGTTACCTGGAAGCCGGCGTCAGCAAGGGCACAAGCTGCGGACAGTCCGGCGACGCCGCCGCCGACGACGGTAACGGTCCTTGTGGAGTGCGGACACCCCTCGGATACCTTGGTCTCTTTGAAAGCATTTTTGCTGAAAGGATTTTTGAGATCGTTGGCCATAGGCGCTATTTCGAGAATAACTGTCCGAATATCCGCATTGCACCCATCCGTGCCAGACCGGCCGACAGAATACCGAGCTTTTGAACGGTTGGAACGCTGGCTCGATTCGAGAACACGTCATAGTCGGCCTTCTCAATGCGCTTGAGTAGACCGTGATAGATGGAGACCAACACCCATAGGGCAGGACGGCTCTCGGCATCGATAAGAGGAAGTAGCTCAGCAGCCGATCGATAGTACATCTCGGCGCGTTCGGCAATCTGCTTGAGAAGCCCGCGTTCCGCTGAGGAGATGCCGGCCTCGTGGCGAATCAATTGGTCCACGGTGACGCCATGGGCGGCGAGATCTTCTAAGGGCAGATAGACACGGTTCCGCTCAGCATCTTCTGCGACATCTCGAAGTATGTTGGTGAGTTGAAATGCAATTCCAGTTTCTTCCGCAAGCTTTTCTGCGCGCGGGTCAGAGTAGCCAAAAATGCGGATACAGACCAGCCCCACCACCGAAGCCACCAGATAACAATAGCGATAAAGATCCGCAAAAGTGGCGTAGGTGTCCGGAGCGTCGGATAAATCCGCTTCAAGATCCATTGTCGTTCCGGCGACCAGCTCGTCCAGCAGGCTGAAAGAGATGCTGAACCGTCTCGATGCATCACAAACTGCAATGAAAACCGGGTCTTGTGTAGCCGCACCTTCGCGCGCCAAGCGCCATGCAGACTGCCACCGATCGAGTTGACTTCGCCGTTCTTCGCGCGAAAGACTCTCGTCGTCAGAGAGATCATCGGCCTTGCGCATGAAGGCATAGATGGCGCAGATAGCATTTCTCCGGTCTCGGGGAAGCGCTACAAAGGCGTAGTAAAAATTCTTGGCTTCTCGCTTGGCAATGCCTCGGCAAATCTCGTAAGACTCATCAAGACTTATGGAAGAGGAATGCTGTTCGCCTGACCCGGCGTTCATGCCACATTGCCCTTGAGGCGCAGACCTGGAAGCAGCTTCCCTGTTACCGCTCGGAGCGCGAGCGTTATCTTGGTGCCTTTGGAGATTGCTGGCCTAGCCGACAAAACGTCATAATCGCGCATTTCAATGGCACGCAAGATTTCCAGGCCTCCTCGGCTGAAGAGGTCCAGATCGAGAGCAAGATCTTTATCGACCATGCCAATCAACGGCAAGCCGGTTTCAAAGAGCGAGCGCCCATAGTCAACCTGAGCTTTGATCAGCGCGCGAAACTCGGGCGCTGCTTTTCCGGAAGCGATTCCCGCTGAAATCGTCGCCTCGGTTACCCCAAATCGTTTCATGGCGTCCTGCGGCAAATAGATGCGATCCCTCTGCTGATAGTCGTTGGCTACGTCCTGCCAGAAGTTAGCCAGTTGCAGTGCAGAGCAGGTCGCGTCTGAAAGGCGAAAGCGCTCTGCGTCCGCATAGCCGCACATGTATAGCACTAGCCGTCCTACCGGATTGGCGGAGTATCGGCAATAGGCCAGCACCTCGTCCATATCGCGGAAGCGCGTGACGGTCTGGTCTTGTTTGAAGGCGATCAGCAGATCGGCGAAGGGCTCTTTGGGAATATTGCATGCGCGAATCGTCTCAGCAAGCGCAACAAAGACGGGGTGACGAGCTTTGCCCGCATAGCAGGCATCGAGTTCCCCATTCCATTGATCCAGCAAAGCTATCGACTGCTCGCGGTTTCGTACCTCATCACCGAGATCGTCTGAAACCCGGCAATAGGCGTATACCGCATGAAAGTGTGGACGCAGTTTCTTGGGCAGAAACCACGAGGCCACATGAAAATTCTCATAATGCGTGTCTGCCAGATGCTTGCACCAGGCACGCGCCTGTTCCAGCGTAGGCGGAACCGAAGGAATACGATAGCTGGGAGGCAAGGCGGCCCAGCCCTTCTCTCGAAGGTCGCTCTCAATCAGTTCAATTTGCGGATTGGAAAGCGTGCTCACAATGGTTATGGTAACGCCTCTACATGCAATTGGCCGAGACCAGAACCAATGTCCGGAAGTATGGCAGTCTTGATTCGATTGCCATGACCGGCGCGATCCAAAAGCTGCGCGAATGCTTGGTTGAGTTCCCCTAGGGATGCATGGCCGGTTATAAACCGGCTGGCTTGAAACTTGCCGCTTGCGATTAGAGCGAAGGCTCTTCGGCAGATCTCCGGCGTATGATGGAAAGTCGCCTTGAGGGTGAGGTCTCCATAGTGCAGGCGATTGGTATCGAACTGCACCTTCGTTCCAGTTTCCGGCCCTCCAAAAAAATTGACGACGCCTCCGTTTCGAACCATTTCTACCGCCTGCTCCCAGGTTTCCGGCAATGCGACAGCTTCGATTGCGATATCGACGCCCCGCCCGTCCGGGGTCAGGTCACGCACAGCCTGCACTACATCTTCTGAACTCACGTCGGAAGTGAGATGGATTACGTGCGCCGCGCCCAAAGCTGTGGCCGCTTCTACTTGCGCATCATGCTTCACAACTGCAATCACCTTGCAGCCTGCCAGCGCGGCAACGTGAAGGATCATCAAGCCCAACGGCCCTCCGCCGATGACTGCCACGGTGTCTCCGGAGTGCGGATTGGAGTCTTCCAGGCCGTGCAAGGCGCAAGCCAGCGGCTCGGCAAGAGCGGCATGTTCGAGTGATACAAACTCTGGCACGAGCAAGGTGTTTCTCGCCACGATGCGTGCCGGAATCCGGATGTATTCGGCGTATGCGCCATTGTTGAAAAGTAAGTCTTCGCAGAGATTCTCTTGAGCACGTTTGCAGAAATAGCACTTTCCGCATGGTGCGGAGTTGATTGGAACCACGCGATCGCCCGTCGCAAAATTGGTGACTCCTTCGCCAATTTCTGCTACCACACCTGCAACCTCGTGCCCGAAGAGCGCCGGCGGCTGGATCATCTTGGCGTGATAGCCGCGACGAAACACCTTCAGATCCGTTCCACAGGTGAGGGCCGCCGAGACGCGCACAATCAACTCTCCTGCTTCCGCGCGCGGAACAGGGACATGCTCAATGCGAACATCCTCACGACCGTAAAGTACGGCAGCGACCATAGTCTCCGGTAGCGCGGCCACAGGAGTTGCGGGAACGACTTCGGGCACGGTGGGCGTCATCGCTTCTATGCTCCGGGATTCGACTGGATGAGCTGAGCGTTTTCGTGCTGAATCAGGATCTTCATTGAACACGCGGACGGATTGGAGGCGAGATCGATCGCTTCCACGGCTTGATCCAGGGGGAAGCGATGCGAAATTAGACGGGTCAGATCGAAGCCGTTCCGATAGCCGTCGAAAACCAATTGTTCCACCTCGTTTTGGATGTCGATGGAAGAAGAATAGGAGCCGAAAAGGAACTTTTCATCGACACAAACGGCCCCTGGATCGAAAATCGCTTCGCCGTGTTGCGTTTGCGCAAAGAGAAGAACCTTACCTCCCGGGCGAACGGCTTCCATCGCCGTACGGATCAGTGCGTTGCCTCCAACGGCGAGTATGACGGCATCGGCGCCCCGCCCCTCCGTGGCAGCGCGAGCGCGCTCAGCGACATTCTCCGTAGCAGCGTGGATCGGGTGGCGTAAGCCAAAACCGGCCGCGATGGCGTGCCGCTCGGGATAAAGATCCGAGGTGAGTACAGTTGCGCCGGTGCGCGAAGCAAGCGCCGCAAGGAGAATGCCGATCGGCCCCTGGCCGATCACTAGCACGGTTTCATCCGGCTGAAGATCCAGCGTCTTCACACCCTTGAGCACGGTGTTGACCGGCTCGATAAAGGCTGCCTGATCGAACGGAATATCGTCAGGAATGCGGATAACCCCGCCGTCGCGAACGATCCAGTCCATAACTCGCACATACTCGGCGAAACCTCCGCCGGATGGCTCGAACCCTGCTGTAACGCCAGCGGGCTTGTACGTAGGACACTGGGCAAATGTCTTCTTGCGGCAGTAGAAACAGTCTCCACACGGGACATGGTGAAAGACCATGACCCGTTCTCCTACTGCGAAACTGGTTACGCCAGGACCAACTGCCGCGATCGTACCTGCGGTCTCATGGCCAAAAATGCGTGGCGCAGAATGCGAGCCGGTATGAATTTTCTTTAGATCCGTCCCGCAAATCCCGCATGCTGAGACCTTAATCAAGATTTCGCCAGTACCAATGTCTGGTACGGGCACTGCTTCGACGCGCACATCGTTGATGCCGCGATAAACTGCCGCCCGCATCGTAGCGGGTATGGCCTTGGAATACGTCACTTCTTGCGTGGCAATTACAGTGCTCATGGTCTGCGGTCCCGACATTCTTGGATATGCGCCTCAATTTCAACGTGCAGGCGACCTGCAGCTAGTTTACTGCTCTTTGCCATGGCTAGAACGGGCGTCCAGAGAGAAGGCCGCACCGCGACGTGAAATCCGAAGGCTAACTCTCGAAGCTGCCCCCGCGACGTAGTGAATCTTTGCATATCCGGCAGTTCAAATTCCACGGCGTCCGAGATGGCTTTGATGGCGTAAAACGGCAGGTCATGGCCGCGAGCGATCCGGGCGACGGCAGCCGCTTCCATGTCCACGGCGCTCGCATAGTAGTTGATTCCGAGCCGCTGCTTCTCAATGACCCCGGCCGGCGCGGGGACGGTCACCAGGATTTCGGGTGCCTCGATTGTGCCATGTTCCTTGACGAAGAATCTTTCCCCTGTCTTGACATCGACAACGATGGAGGGGCGCAGAATGTCACCTACGCGGGCGCGATGGTTGCAAGAGCCGGCCCAGCCGACCGAGACGAGCCCCGAGGCAGGCCCCGACGCCAATGCCGCTTCAATGGCCAGCGAGGCACGGTCAGCACCCATGCCCGCCCAGGCGATGATCGCATCTTTGTGCAGATGGACATGAACGTCTGGCCCCCGGTTTATGTCAGCCGCACGCCATCCACTCCCCTTTAACACTGCCGCAATTTCGCGCTGCAGGGCAGCGATAAAGATCGGCCGAGGCCTGATTGCATTTGTCATGTTTGCGCGACGTAACCGTGAGATCGAAACCATTCGATAGCTGCGCGCATCGCCGGGTAGACCGGTCCGACCCGAAAGCCCAATTCCTGTTGCGCGCGGGCAGACGACGCGAACATCTTCTTGCGACCCATCCGCACCTCTTCGAGGGTTGCGCGTGGCTCTTTCCCAAGTATCCGCCCTGTGATGTTCTCTTCGAAAAAAGCATACGTGGCAGCGATCGCAAACGGAATTTTCATCGTTGGCGATGCAATGCCTGTGATCGCCGACATCTTGTCGAGGATCTGCTTGAGAGTCAGATTCTCTCCGCCCAGAATGTATCGTCTGCCAGGTATACCCTTGTCAAGCGCCATGGCGTGCGTCCGGGCAACTTCCTGCACATCGACCAAGTTCAGCCCGGTATCGACGTACGCAGGGAATTTGCGATTCAGAAAATCGACAAAGATGCGGCCCGTTGGGGTTGGTTTGGAATCGTACGATCCGACAGGCGTGGTTGGATTGAGAATCATCACCTGCTGCCCTGCATTGGCTGCGGCGATCGCTTCCCGTTCGGCGAGAAATTTGGACCGCTTATAATGACCCACCATATTTGCGAGTGAAACAGGAGTGTCTTCGTTGATGATGAGGCCGTCCGAGCGGAAGCCCATCGTCGCCACACTGGAGGTGTAGACAACACGTCTAACGCCCTCTTCACGCGCGAGGCGAAGCAGTTCGCGCGTGCCGTCTACATTGGCCTTATACATCGACTTCGGGTCAGGAATCCACAGGCGGTAGTCGGCGGCGACATGCATGACGGCATCGCAGCCCTGGAGTGCTGGTTGTATGGACTTCGGATCGGACAGATCGCCAACATGAGTTTCGCCGCTGATCCCTTCAAGATTGGACAGGTTGGAGGACTTGCGGACCAGGATGCGCAGGTGAGCGCCTTGATCGGCAAGTTGGCGCGCAACATGATGGCCTACGAAGCCGGTGGCGCCTGTAACGAAGACTTTCATTGTCTGGCTTCACTTTTCCGTCGGAATGCTGCAACTGGCGCCGAGGACAGGCTTAGGAATTTGGCCGCGCTGAATCGAAAGAAGTGTAACGCTGAAGCCGTCTTCAGCAATAACAAACTGAAAAAGAGCTCCCGGGTATAAGCCAGTTTCCTTTTGCAACTCCTCAGGGAGCGCGATGCAGCCGCAATCCTGAACCGTTCCTGTCGTCACTCTCAGTCCAG
>Ga0302326_10030425_pt1 | contig 10806 bp, 5 predicted proteins | sample Palsa_T0_3_FD_202264 | JGI IMG/M metagenome (GOLD analysis project Ga0302326, IMG submission 202264) | Peat permafrost microbial communities from Stordalen Mire near Abisko, Sweden - Palsa_T0_3 | ecosystem: Environmental > Terrestrial > Soil > Palsa > Peat permafrost | place: Sweden: Abisko...
TCGACCCGCCCAACGACCACAAGGACTACCTGCACCGCTCGGGCCGTACCGCCCGGGCCGGGGCCACCGGCATGGTCATCGCGCTGGTAGAGCGCGGCCAGGTCCGTGAGCTCCAGCGGCTGCACGACGCGGCAGGCGTCACCGCGGCCAGCCATGACGTCGACACCGGGCACCACGTGGTCAGGCAGATCGCGGAGTCGGGCACCCCCGTCCCGCCTGCCCCGCTGGCCGTGCACGCGGCCAAGATCGACTCGGGCGGCCGGTCAGGCCCGTCTCGCCACTCCGGCGGCGGCCGCGGTCAGGGCCGCCCCGCGGCCCGGAACCGGGATGGCGCCGCCCGCGACGGCTTCAGTCGTGACGGTTATGACCGTGGCACCGCCACGCCGGGACGCCGGCCCCGGAGCGCTCACCGGGCGCAGAACCCCGGCGGGGCCCGGGACTTCACCGGGAGCCGCGGCGCCGGCCGCCCGGAGAACAGCAGGCGTTCGGCGTAAGGAAACGCGCAGCCGGCCTTAAACGCTCCAGCGAGCCTGTCGAACCCCGAGAAGCCCTACCGGCCTCTCGGGGTTCGGTCTTCCCGGTCCCCGTGGCGGCTGGCCAGCACCGCGAGCTCGGTTCGGGCCGAGATGCCGAGCTTGCGGAAGACGCTGGTCAGGTGAGTCGTGACCGTCCGCCGGGAGACGAACATGCGAGCGGCGATCTGCGGGTTGGACAGACCTTCGGCTACCGCCATGGCCACGGTGCGCTCAGTCGGCGTGAGGCTTTGCCAGCCTTGCGCCGGACGGGACCGGCGGCCGCGGCCCCGGGTGACGTACGCGACCGCCTCGGCGAGGGTCATGACCTGACCCTGAGCCCAGGCCGCTTGGAATCCGTCTGATCCGAGCGCCTTCCGGCAGGTACCAAGCACCGGGTCCAGGAGCCCGCAGACGGCAGGCGACGGCTTCATCCCAACCCGGCTAGCGAAAGCCGCCCCGGCGGCCGCCAGCCGGACGGCCAGTTCGTGTTGTCCCCGGTCAGCCTGAACGGCGGCGAAGACCGCCAGGCAGGTGTGGACAGTGTCGCCGCCAAACGGATCAGCTGGGGAGGCGGCGATCGCCTGGCCGGCCAGGTCGGCGGCGAGTGCGTGCTCGCCGTCGTCGCGGGCGATTACCGATCGCACCGCCAGCGGAACGGCCAGGGATGTCCGGACTGGATCGGTCGAGGCGATGAACTCATCCAGCCGCCGCCTGGCCGTCTCCTGCTGGCCAGCGATGAACTCGGCCCAGGCGAGATGACCGGCCCACATGCCGCCCATGCTCACCGGGGCGAAGAGGACGAGCTGCTCGCGGAAGGAGCGGATCGTCTCGGGCCAGTCGCCGCGGCAGAAACCAGCGAAACCGCGTGCGCACGGTGCGAAATACAGCTGAGCCGCACCCAGCTGACCGGATATCTCATCCAGCTCCCGGCAGGAGATGGCCGCGTCCTCGAAGTCGCCGCGCAGCGACCGTGCCTGCACCAGCCCAATCAGGCTCAGCGACAGGAAGAATACGTCGCCGGCCTCCCGCAGCAGCGGAAGGCTCTCGGCCAGCGGCGCGATCGCGTCGTCCGGATGGCAGTCGAGCGCGTCAAGGACCCCGAGGATTCCGAGCGCGATGCCTTCGACGTGGCGTGCGCCGCACTGCCGGGCCACTTCGATGCCCCGGTGCAACGCCTTCCGCCCGGCCGGCCGGTCGGCCGGAAGGTTAACGGCCGCCCGCCCGCGCACGGCCAGCGCATAGGCCAGGGCACGCTGGTCGCCGATTTCCTCGGCGAGCGCCATTGCCTCGTGCAGGTAGGGCCGGCCAGCTTCCGGTTCGCCCATCAGCGTGGCGCTGGAGCCGAGGCTGGTCAGCGTCATCACGATGCCCTCCTTGTCGCCCAGCCTGCGGAGCAGCGTCAGCCCTTCCGTTCCGGCCGCGAACGCGACGGGCAGGTCCAGGGCCAGGCTGGCGATCTGGGTAAGGCCGCCGAGCGCCCGCGCCCGCAATCCAGTCCCCGCGTCGCGGCCTTGTTCGGTGGCGGTCCGCAGCCAGTGCAGGGCCTCGCCCAGGTGCGTGCTGGCCGACCAGAAGACGACCAGGCGCGTCGCGAGACTGAGCAGCAGCCCGGGGTCATCCTGGCGGCCGGCCCAGTCGAGCGCGGACCTGATGTTGTCGTAGTCGGCCCGCAAGCGCCCGCAGTAGGAGTCTTCGTCCTCGTCTGGCCGACGATCCACCGCGAGGCTGAAGAACTCGAAATGACGGGCTCGGGTCCCGTCCGCCTCGCCCGCCTCGGCGAGCCGCCTGGCCGCGTAGTCGCGGATGGTCTCCAGCATCCTGAAACGGTCATCCGAGCCCTCTTCGGCCGCCACGATCAGTGACTTGTCGACGAGCTGGGACACCAGCGGCAACGTCAACTGTGCCTGCTCCTGGCCGATCGCGACCGCCCTCGCCGCGGCCAGGGTAAAGCCGCCAGCGAAGACCGAGAGCTGGCGCAGCATGCCTTGCTCCGGCTCGGCTAGCAAGTCGTAACTCCAGGCCACCGAGGCCTCAAGGGTCTGCTGGCGGGGCACCGCGGTGCGCGCGCCGCCGGTCAGCAGCCGGAACCTGTCCTGCAGGCCGGCGGCGATCTGGGCCGTGGAAAGCACGCGGGCTCGCGCGGCAGCCAATTCGATAGCGAGCGGGATGCCGTCAAGACGGGCGCAGATCTCGGCCACGTCCGCCGCGTTCTGCGCCGTCAGCGTGAACCGAGGACGGGCGTGCCTGGCTCGCTCGGCGAACAGCTGGACCGCTGCGAACCGGCCCGCCTCCTGCGCCGGTGCGAGCAGCGGGCCGACCGGGAACGGCAGTGAAGGCACTCGCCAGGTGATCTCTCCGGGTACGCCGAGTGGTTCGCGGCTGGTGGCCAGGACGCGGAGTTGCGGGCATGCGCGCAGCAGGCCGTCAGTTATCTCGGCGCAAGAGCTGACCAGGTGTTCGCAGTTGTCGAGGATCAGCAGCAGCTGGCCGTTGCCGATCGCGGCGGCCAGCTCGGCGGCAGCACCGTCCCCCGCCCGCAGCCGTGCCTGCACCGCGTCCGCTATGGAGGCCGGCACCTGGGTGGGGTTACTCAGTGCGGCCAGTTCGGCGAGCCACACGCCGTCGGCATGCTCGCCGATCCGGCTGGCCGCGGCGTGCAGCGCCAGCCGCGTCTTTCCGCAGCCGCCCGACCCGGTCAGCGTGACCAGGCCAGCGCCTTCGATCAGGGCTGCGAGCTCAGCCAGCTCGGCGTCGCGCCGGACGAAGCTGGTCAACTGCACGGGCAGGTTGTGACGGTGAACGTCCAGGGAGTGCACCGGTGGGAAGGGACCGGCCGCGCTGGGGTGGCACAGCTGCCACACGTGCTCGGCGGCCCCTAGGTCACCGAGCCGGTGCCAGCCGAGGTCAGCCAGGTCCGCGCCGGCCGGCAGCTGATCCGTCACCAGGCTGGCGGAGGCCCGGGACAGCAGTACCTGGCCGGGCGATGCGATCCGCGCGAGCCAGGTACACCGATCGAGTGCCTGGCCCTGAGGAGACTGGCCGGCATGAACGGCGACTAGGACCGGCCTGGCGTCTGCGGTCAGGTCCCCCTGGATGGACAGGGCACAGGCCACGGCATCCGCCGTACGCGCGAACCCGGCGGCGAAGAGCCCGACAGACCGGATGTCAGCCACCGGCCAGCCGGCATGCGCTCGGACCGCTTCCGTCGCGGCCCGGTCAAGCGAGCTATCGGGCGGCGCCGACGCGGGACCGCCGGGCAGGGCGACGAGCACGCTGACCATGCCAGCGGGCATCACGAACTCACCACCGGGCCCCATAGCTAAATCATCTCGCTCGCACGAGGCGCAGGCCAGGTTTGCGAAGCGGATAGCCCGGTCGCGGCAACGCGGTCATCGGGGCCGGCGGCGCCCGTGTCGTAGCCGTTTCGCGCCGGTCACCGCGACAGCTACGACACCCGGTTCGCGGAAATCCGCCATCTGGACGAGGTTCCCGCCCGCCGCCGGAATCCATTATCGGCTTGACCAGGAAGAACGCGCGTCCCACTCGGGCAGCGACTGCGGAGGTAACCGAAATGATCATCAAGAGCCCGTACGACGACGTAGAGCTCGCGCCCGTTCCGCTGACTGCCTATGTCCTCGACGGGGCGACCGGGCGGGCGGCCAGGCCGGCCATCATCGACGGGACCACCGGCCGCGTCCTGAGCTACGGGGAGGTGGCCACGTCGGTCCGCCGGGCAGCGGCCGGCCTGGCAGGCCGCGGCATGGCCAAAGGTGACGTGCTTGCGCTGTGCAGCCCCAACTGCCCCGAGTTCGTGATCGCCTACTACGCTGCGCTGGCCGCCGGGGCCGTCGTCACTACCGTCAATCCGCTAGCCCCACCCGGTGACATCATCCGCCAGCTCACTGATTCCGGTGCCCGCTGGCTGGTAATGCCGGCCGCCGGGTTCGAGATCGGCGGGCGCGAGCTGGCCGCAGCGGCCGGGCTGCGCGAAACGTTCGTGTTCGGCGCGGCCAGCGGGGCGACGCCGTTCGCCACCCTGACGGACCAGGAGCAGCCGGCCCGGCTGCCAGTCGTCGGTCCCGGGGACCCTGCTGTGCTGCTGTACTCCAGCGGGACCACCGGCCTGCCCAAAGGAGTCCTGCTGTCACACCGCAGCCTGGTCGCGAGCCTATGCCAGACTCATGCCGTCCATCAGGTCCGCGAAGATGACGTCTTGGTCACCGCGCTCCCGCTCTACCATGTCTTCGCGCTGCAGGTCACGCTCAGCCTTGGGCTGCACGCAGGAGCCACGGTGGTCACCATGCCCAGGTTTACCCTCGAGGACTTCCTCCAGCTGGTGCAGGAGTACGGCGTAACCCGGGCGGAGGTGGTTCCGCCGGTCGTGCTGGCCCTGGCTAGGCACCCGGCGGTATCCAGCTACGACGTGTCCAGCCTGCGGCTGATCACCTCGGGAGCCGCCCCGCTCGGCGGCGCGCTGGCGACCGAATGCGCCAGCCGGCTGGGCTGCCGGGTCAAGCAGGGCTACGGAATGACCGAATTCGGCGGTGCCACCCATCTCGTGCCCGATACCGGGGCTGGCGATCCCGGACTCATCGGCCCGCTGCTGCCCGGCAACCAGGCGCGGGTAGTCGACTGCGCGTCCGGCCGGGAGGCCGGTCCGGGTCAGCCGGGAGAACTGCTGATCCGCTCGCCCGGGACGATGAGCGGCTACCTCAACAACGAGCAGGCGACCGCGGACACCCTTGATTCCGGCGGGTGGCTGCATACCGGGGACGTCGTGGTTGCCGACCGCGAGGGCTGGTTCCGGGTCATCGACCGAGTGAAAGAGCTCATCAAGTACAAGGGCAGCCAGGTCGCGCCGGCCTCACTCGAGGCCATCTTGATGACGCACCCGGCAGTGGCCGACGCCGCGGTGATCGGCGATCCCGACGAAGAGGCCGGAGAGATTCCCACCGCCTTCGTGGTCCTCAGGCAGTCCGCCACGGCCAGCGAGCTGATGTCCTACGTGGCTAGCCAGGTCGCGCCGCACGAGAAGATCCGGAGGCTAGAATTCGTCGACGGCATTCCCAGGTCGCCGTCCGGCAAGATCTTGCGCCGTCTGCTCGCCGAACGCGAGCAGGCCGCCGGGACCGGGCGTTCTGTGCTGACCGGGCCAGCACGATGACCAAGGAACTGGCCAGCACCGAACTGGCCGGAACCGAATTCGCCGGAACCGGGCTGGCCGGCACGGTGGGTGTGATCACGGGAGCCGGCCGGGGTATCGGGCGGGTACTGGCGCGGGCGCTGGCGAGCGCGGGCGCGGCAGTCGGGCTGATCGCCCGTTCCGGCGACGAGCTCGCGGAGACGGCGCGGCTGGTGACGGCCGCTGGCGGCACCGCCGTCCCGGCCTGCGCAGACGTCACCGATCCCGACGCGGTGCACGCGGCGATGGCTGCGCTGAGTCGCGAGCTCGGGCCCGTCGACCTGCTGATCAACAACGCGGGGGTCGGCGGCCCGGTAGGCAACGCGTGGGAGGTCGGCGCCGGCGACTGGTGGCGGGCCGTCGAGGTCAACCTCCGCGGCGTCTTCCTGTGCTCATGCCTCGTGCTGCCCGCCATGACGGCCCGCGGCAGCGGCCGGATCGTGAATATCACCAGCGAGGCCGGGGTGTTCCGCTGGCCGCAGGTGTCGGCCTATTCGGTCTCCAAGGCCGCGGTCATCAAGTTCACCGAGAACCTCGCCGCCGAAGCGGGGCATAACGGCGTGCAGGTATTCAGCGTCCATCCCGGCGTCACTCCGATCGGCCTTTCCGCCCGGGCGCTGGCAGGCGATGCCCCGCCCGGTTCGCCCGAGGCCCGGATGCACGCCTGGATCCGGCAGGAACTGCAAGCCGGCCGCGGCGCCGAGCCCGCACTCGTCGCCCGGCTCGTTACCCGGCTGGCGGCGGGCCGCGCGGATCGGCTGAGCGGATGCCACCTGTCAGTGCACGACGATCTGGACCTCATCCTGGCTGATCACGAGGAAATCCGCGATCGATACCAACTTCGGCGGGCCGGCCGGGAACACATCCCGGCATAAGTTGCTTGTTATTAAGCAACTAATTCTCTCTGCTCGTTACGGAGGAATGCTCGTGCCGTCCGGATCACCCCAGCCGCACCACGCCGGCCCGGCGGCCGGCGGGCCGGCCTACAAGTGGATCGCGCTGTCCAACACGACCCTCGGCATGCTGATGGCGACGGTTAACGCCTCGATCATGCTGATCGCGCTGCCCGACATCTTCCGCGGGATCGGCGTCAACCCGCTGCAGCCGGGAAACACCACCCTGCTGCTGTGGCTGATCATGGGATACCTGGTGGTCACCGCGGTCCTGGTGGTGAGCTTCGGGCGGCTGGGCGACATGTTCGGCCGGGTCCGGATGTTCAACCTGGGATTCGCGCTGTTCGCGCTCTTCTCCGTCATGCTCTCGGTGACCTGGCTGCACGGCATCGAGGCGGCCTGGTGGCTGATCGGGATGCGGATCTTGCAGGGGGTCGGCGGGGCCATGCTGATGGCTAACTCCAGCGCCATCCTCACCGACGCGTTCCCGTCCAACGAGCGCGGCATGGCCCTCGGCCTGAACCAGGTGGCGGGCATCGCCGGCTCGTTCATCGGGCTGGTGCTCGGCGGCGTGCTCGGGCCGATCAGCTGGCGGTACGTCTTCCTGGTCTCGGTGCCGTTCGGGGTCATCGGCACCGTCTGGTCTTACCTCAAGCTGCAGGAGCTGGGCATCCAACGCCGCGCCAAGCTCGACTGGTGGGGCAACGTGACCTTCGCCGCGGGCCTGATCGCGGTCCTGGTCGGCATCACCTACGGCATCCAGCCCTACGGCGGGCACACCATGGGCTGGACCAGCCCGCTGGTGATCGGCCTGATCGGCGGCGGCCTGGCGGCACTGACGATCTTCTGCGTGATCGAGACGCGGGTCGCCGAGCCGATGTTCTCACTCGCGCTGTTCAAGATCAGGCCGTTCACCGCGGGGAACCTGGCCAGCCTGCTGGCCGGGCTGGGACGCGGCGGCATGATGTTCATCCTGATCATCTGGCTGCAAGGTATCTACCTGCCGATCCACGGTTACAGCTTCGAGCGGACCCCGCTGTGGGCCGGCATCGCCATGCTGCCACTCACGGTCGGGTTCCTGATCGCCGGGCCCGTATCCGGCTACCTGTCGGACCGCTTCGGAGCCCGGCCCTTCGCCACCGGCGGCATGCTGGTCGCCGCGGCCTCGTTCGGCCTGCTTGAGGTGCTGCCGGTGAACTTCGTCTACTGGGAGTTCGCGGGCATCCTGCTGCTCAACGGCCTCGGCATGGGCCTGTTCGCCTCGCCCAACCGGGCCGGCATCATGAACAGCCTGCCGCCGGACCGCCGCGGCGTCGGCGCGGGCATGAGCGCGACCTTCCAGAACTCGGCCATGGTGCTGTCCATCGGCATCTTCTTCACGCTGATCATCCTGGGCCTGGCGTCGTCGCTGCCGTCGACCCTCAGCCACGGCCTGATCGCCCAGGGCGTCCCGTCCGCCGATGCGGCCAAGCTGGCCGCGCTGCCGCCGGTGTCCATCATGTTCGCCGCGCTGCTCGGCTATAACCCGATCAGCACGCTGCTCGGGTCCGCGATCAGCAAGCTGCCGGCCAGCCACGCCGCCTACCTGACCGGGCACATCTTCTTCCCGTCGCTGATCTCGGCGCCGTTCCAGCATGGCCTGGACATCGCGTTCGACTTCGCCATCGCGGCCTGCCTGGTGGCGGCACTGGCGTCGCTGCTGCGGGGCGGCAGGTACGTGAATGAAGAGCACGGCCTGGCGGCCGAGCCGTCAGGTGACGACAACCTGGAAGCTGGCGAGGGTGGGATCGGCCGCGTAAGCGATCCGGCCCCCGTCGGCCGCCACCTCTCGGAGCGCCGCTAGCGCTTCGGCGGTGATGAGCTCGCCCGGGGCCAGCACCGGAACCCCGGGCGGGTAGGGCGCCACCAGCTCGGCACTGATCCGGCCGATGGCGGCATCAGCGGCGACCGTCTCGTTCGGCGCGAAGTATGCCTCCCGCGGCGCCAGCACCGGCTGCGGCTGCACCGTCCATGCGGCGGCGGCGGCCGGCCGGCGCGGCTGGCCGCGGTGCCGCTCGATCGCGGCGATCAGTTCCCCGGTGAACGCCGCGAGCTGCTTCTCGTCGTCGGCCATCGTCACGATCGGCACCACCGTGTCCCGGTCACCCATCTCCACCGGCATGTTCGCGGCGATCAGGTCGGCCTCGACCAGGCCGCCGTGCGCTCCGGTCCCGGCTAGCAGCACGACCAGCTTGGCCGGATCCACTCCGGGGCCGTCGAGCACGTCCACGCCGGGCACCTCGCGCAGCCGCGCGCGGGCCGCCGCCACCCCCTGCAGGAGCCGGCCGAGCAGCTGTTCGCCGTCCCGGGCCAGCAGCGCACGGGCCGCGTCCATGCTGGCCATGATCGACCCGGCCGGGCTCGTCGTGTGGGCCGCGTCGAAGGCCCGGGTCAGCCGGGCCACGTCTAGCCGCTCGGTCCTGGCCAGCACCAGCGCGCCCTGGGTGTAGGCGGGCAGCGTCTTGTGCGCGCTGGTCACCATGGCGTCGGCGCCCGCACCGATGGCGTGCCGCGGCAGGTCCGGGTGGAAACCGAGGTAGGCCGCCCAGGCCGCGTCGACGATCAGCGGCACCCCGGCCTCGTGCGCGGCCTGCGCGTGGCCCGCCAGGTCACCGGTGGTGCCGACATAGGACGGATCGCCGAGGATCACGCCGCAGGCGCCGGGGTGCGCGGCCAGCGCGTCCCGGACGGTCTGTACCGCGACGGCGGCGGGCAGTCCGGTAGCCGGGTCGATCTCCGGCCGCACCCAGACCGGCACCAGCCCCGCCATCACCAGGCCGAGCAGCAGCGACCTGTGCACCGTCCTGGTGATGATCACCTCCTGGCCGGGCTGGCCGATGGCCAGGCAGAACGCCTGGTTGCCGTGCGTCGACCCCGCGACAGAGAACCGGCACCAGTCGGCGCCCCACAGCGCGGCCGCCCGGGCTTCGGCATCGGTTCGCAGCCTGTCTGCGTGCTTGATGGCGTCCAGGCCGCCGTACAGCGGCACGTCGCCGGACACGACGGCGCCGACCAGATCCAGCCGCTGCTTATGACCGGGCGTGGTCATCGGCGTCATGTGCCCGGCCTGAGCTAGCCCCATCTGCTCCAGCCAGGCGGCCAGCATCGGGGCGTCGGCGGCCAGGCCGAGCGGATCCCGCGGGTCCTGCGGCGGACGCGGGTCCTGCGGGTCAGCGGTGCTGGTGGTCATCTGTCCAGTGTCCGCTAGATCAGCCCCGGTCAGCACCAGACGCAGGGACTTCCGATGACGCGGCAGATGCCGGTAAAACAGCGCTACCGTGCCTGCGGCTCGCCGTCCTGGACCTCGGCCGCACTGGCCTGCGCGCCCGCATGCCCGGCCTGCACGGCTGCTTGCCGTTCGGATTCCGCATTGATCTCGGCCCCGAGCAGGATGGCGATTCCGGTCAGGTAGAGCCAGAAGATCAGGATGACCACCCCGGCGAACGCCCCGTAGGTCCTGCTGTAGCCGCTTGATCCGAACTTGGCCACGTAGAAGGAGAAGCCGAGCGAGGCGGCCAGGAAGATGACCGTGCCCACGACGCCGCCCGGACTGACCCACTGCCAGCGGGGCGTCTCCCGGTTCGGCCCGAAGAAGTAGTACACCGAGAACAAGATCGTGACCAGGATGACGGTCAGCACCCACCGCACCACCGTCCAGATGATCGTGAACGCGAGGCCATGGAGGCCGACGTGGCCCGCGAGCCCGTGGCCGATCGGCTCGCCGAATACGACGAGCGCCGAGGCGAGACCTCCGATTACCGCCGTGGCCAGCATCAGCGGGAACGCGTACAGTCGCTTGCCCACGAACTTGCGGTCGACGGGGACCTCGTAGGCGATGTCGAGCCCGGTCTGCAGCGCCGCCATGCCGCCCGAGGCGCTCCACAGCGCGATGACCACAGCGATGATCAGCGTGATGAGCGAGCCACGCGACGTGCGGCTGGTCGCCGACGTGATGGCGTCATTGAAAATCGCCGCGGCGGATGGCGGGAGCGAGGAGTCCAGGCCGGTGACCAGCTGATGCACCGTGTGCGGGCTGATCTTCAGCAGGCTCGTCAGCCCGATCAGGGCGATGAGGGCCGGGAACAGCGCCAGGAACCAGTGGTAGGCCAGGCTGCCCGCGGTCATGCTGCAGCGGTCCCGGGTGAACTTCTTCCCGGTGCGCTTCAGCGTGTTCTTC
>Ga0302326_10030426_pt1 | contig 10806 bp, 9 predicted proteins | sample Palsa_T0_3_FD_202264 | JGI IMG/M metagenome (GOLD analysis project Ga0302326, IMG submission 202264) | Peat permafrost microbial communities from Stordalen Mire near Abisko, Sweden - Palsa_T0_3 | ecosystem: Environmental > Terrestrial > Soil > Palsa > Peat permafrost | place: Sweden: Abisko...
CCGCAGAGCCTGCCCTGAGCTTGTCGAACGGGGACGACTGAACTTAGCCCAGGATGATAGTCCTGGGTTGGATTTGCAAGGACGACCCAGTCCCGTAGGGACGGCTGAAAATAGGCCGCGACGCAATCCTGGACAACCTTCAGCCGTCCCTACGGGACTCAGTCATATTTCATGACGTACCCAGGACTAGCGTCCTGGGCTAAGTTCAGTCGTCCCCGTTCGACAAGCTCAGGGCAGGCTCTGCGGGACTTGATTCGTAAATCCTGGTTCTCACGCACGCTCTTTAGCCGTACCTTTCATCCTAGCCAGGAGTCGATTGGCCTTTGCCAGGAGGATCCCAGGTCTCAAAAGCGAGACCCCGGGGCACCCTTCGCGTGTCCAGCCTTAATAGGTGTTGGGCGAGATACTCCGTAGATTGTTTCAGCAGTGCTGTGATAGCGATTCAGCAAAAGCGATGGTTGGGCTTCGCCCATCTTTTTCGGCCCACGTATCCGGATTTCCTGCACGGGACACCACCAACAACCGCGTGTGCGGCTTTCATTAAGGAAAGCCGCATGAAGTTCGCCAACGCCAGTAAGCTCAACAGGAAATCCGGAGTACGCTGTTGCGAACGTGGGGCACCCGTCCGATTACCTCTGACTTGGTTTGGACATAGACTTCTGCGGGCCTAAGACGACGATTGTACCTGAGCCAAAACAGCTACAAGAGCATTGAGATCGGCGGGGTTTACGTCGCTGACGGCGACGATCTGGAGGTCGTGCGTGGTTGCGGAGTGGATGGTGAATCCGGAGCGCGCGCTGGGCAGGGTTATCAGGTTGGGACCAGCCGATCGTTGGGTAACAAAGACGGAGACTTGATGCTTGTGGATGGTGAACAGTAGCAGCGCAGCAGGCTGGCCTTTGAGATAGGTAAGGTCCGCGCCTTTGAGGGTCGTGTCCGGCGGCAGGGCTTGGGTATCGGGCAGATTGAAACTGAAAGGAAGGCGGCCCTGGAACCAGGGTTTGACAGTGTGGCGATCGGTCGATATGACTTGCGGCGCCGCTCCACTGGAGAGAGTGCTGAGGTGCTGGTCGAGTAGTTCGGCGGAAAGGCTGTTGGTCTCGTGGATCTGTCGCCAGCCAATGAGCGACACCGCCAGCAGGAGGGCCGCGGCGAGACCTACCCATGTCATGCGACGGATGGAGCGGATGCGGGTTGTCGCCTGAGGCTGGTGATGAAGCTGGGCCGTGAGCCGGGCAAGGGCTTCGGGTGGTGGTGCATAGCGACGCCCGGCGCGCGCGGTTGCCGCCTTCAGCTGGGTGGCCGAGAGAACGCGGAGCGCGCACGCGTGGCAGCCGGCCAGGTGTCGCTCAATCGCCTCTTGCTCGCCGGTTGGTAGCTCGCCGTCTATAAAGGCGCTTAGCGTGTCTGGGCTTAGATGTTCGATTGCCTGAGTCATTGGGATTCTCCGAGCTGCGGCTGCAATAGTTGGCGCAGTGCACGGCGGGCGCGAGAAATGCGTGACATGACAGTCCCGATGGGGATATCGAGGATGAGGGCGATGTCTTTGTACTTCACCTCTTCCACGTCGCACAGAAGCAGAGCTTCCCTAAGCGGCGGCTCAAGCTGCTCCAGGGCCCTCTGGAGCGCTCCCTGGTTGTCAAGACGGATGAGGTTATCTTCCGGGGTGGGGCTGGCATCGGTGGTGTCGAGCACGTGCGGATGATCTTCCAAAAAGACGGTTCTGGAAGTAGCGATGCCGGTGCGCGAGGTAAGGAAGGTATTGCGCAGGATGCGGATGATCCAGGCTTTGAAGTTCGTGCTTTCCTGGAACGAATCAAAGGCGCGGAGTGCTTTGGAGAAAGTTTCCTGTACCAAGTCTTCAGCCTCCGCGTGATTGCGAGTGAGCCAGGACGCGTGATTGTAGAGCGACGGCAAAAGTGGAAGCGCAAGCTGTTCAAAATCTGCGCTGCGAGTGATGGACGCCACGTTCTCAGGTGCCTCGCGCTGGCTGGAGTCACGGATATGCATGGGCACGCCGAGCAATGCTTCACCACCGGACATCACTACCCTAAACCGAATAGCAGACAGATTATTCCACGGATTTATTTTCCCAGGGCCCAGGAATAAAAGCCCGCGAAGCCAGTTTTCTGCTGCAGAGGTAGTCACGATGAAGCGGGAGATCGATATGAAACAGACGAATGGGGTGGAAACAGCGCAGGAAACGAATGAGCCGAGGGCTGCCGGCGATGGCATCGACCGGCGCAACTTCCTGCATTGCATGGCATGGGCGGGTACGGGGCTGGTTTGGTCGATGGTGGCAGGCGTACCGACTTCCAAAGTGCTGGCGGATACTACAAATTCCGGGAAGAAAAAGATAGTAGAGGACTTCTCGTTCGTACAGATCAGCGACAGTCATATCGGCTTCAATAAAGCGGCCAACCAGAATGTGACCGGCACGCTGAAGATCGCTATCGACAAGATCAATGCGGGACGCGCGGGGATGAAGCAACCGGATTTCATGATTCATACCGGCGATATCACCCAGAGCTCAAAGCCGGCGGAGTTCGATACTGCCGAGCAGATAATCAAGGGCGCCAAAGCGGGGCAGGTCTTTTATGTTCCCGGAGAGCACGATTTTTCACTGGACGATGGCGAACAGTACAAGCAGCGCTTTGGCAAAGGGACGCTGGGCAATGGCTGGTACAGCCATGACTACAAGGGAGTTCACTTTGTGGGATTGAACAATTGCGTGCAGGTGGACGCAATGGGCAACCTGGGCGCGGACCAACTGACATGGCTAAAAGCTGATTTGGGCGGGCTGAGCGCTTCGACGCCGGTGGTGGTGTTCGCGCACATTCCGCTGTGGATGGTGTATGAGAAGTGGGGTTGGGGCACGCAGGATGGGTCGACCGCGCTGAGCTACATGAAGCGTTTTGGGTCGGTCACGGTCTTGAACGGCCACATTCATCAGATCGTGCAGAAGGTTGAGGGCAATGTCAGCTTTCATACCGCCATGTCGACGGCGTTCCCGCAGCCTGCACCGGGATCTGCGCCGGGGCCGGGCCCGATGGCGGTTTCCGCCGGCAAGCTGGAGAGCGTGCTGGGGGTGACCGACGTCAAGGTCGTTCGCGGGCACAATCACCTCGCTGTGGTCGACTCTTCACTGGAGGCGGTGTGAAGCGCGCATGGATCCTGGCCGTGCTGACAGTAGCCTCGGTGACGGGGTTGGGGTATGTGCATCCATTTGGCAATCCGCGTGTCGAGCCCGCAAGAGGACTCGGCACGCTGCTCCAGGACGCCAAACTACCCCCGGACGCAAAGGCCCTGTTGGTGACCAAGTGCGCGGACTGCCACTCGAGCGAGACGCGGTGGCCGGTCTACGCCCGCGTTGCTCCGGGGTCCTGGCTGATAGAACGGGATATTGTCGAGGCCCGCAGGCATATGGACCTCTCCCGATGGGAGCTGTTGTCGATGGAGCAACAGCAAGTGCTGTTGGCTAAGATTAGCCACGAGGCCAAGAGCGGGGATATGCCGCCGATTCAGTTCGTGGCACTCCACTGGGGAGCGAGGCTTTCACAGGCAGATGTGCACACGCTTTCGATGTTGGGTAAGAATGCGGGCGACAGCGAGGCAACGCTGGCTGGAGCCGGCGATGCTGCGCGGGGCAAACTGGTATTTGATAAACGTTGCACGGGTTGCCACTCCATGGAGATCAACGGTGAAGGGCCCAAGCTGTCTGGAGTGTATGGAAGAAAGGCGGGAAGCGTGCCGGGTTTTGACTACTCTCAGGGACTGAAGAACTCGGGGCTGACCTGGAACGATGCAACCCTGGAGAAGTGGTTAAGCGGTCCGGATTCGGTAGTCCCCGATGCCAGGATGGACTTCTATGTACCCAAAGCTGGGGAGCGGCAGGACCTCATCGCCTACTTCAAGCGGTGAAATGAAATATTGCTTAGCGGACGAGGCGGATTGATAAGTCGCGGAATCGAAGAAAGGACATGTTCAGGGGCGGGAGTGCATCCGTCATTGATATATGATATATTACTGACGACAACCGGGCATGGGCCGCAACCGTACGGATAATTCCGGTTTACAGGGCTCTCAATGAGGAGTGCATGGTGATGCCGAAGCAGGAGCGTTTGCATGCTGGAGCGAGCTATGTGTAGGCGGCGGTCATCGCCGGCCGAGTCTTTGTGGGGGATGCCGTCGGATCGACCGATGGTGGATCCGCTTTCTGCCCTGAACAGAATGGTCGCCCTCATCTCTCACGATCTTCGCCATCCTTTGACCGCCATCCTCGCAAATGCGGAGTTTCTCAGCCAGGCAGATGTCAGCGAGATGCAACGGAACGATTTTTATGAGGAGATTCGTTCTGCCATCGACCGGATGAATGAGTTGCTCTCGTCTTTGATGGAGTGCACAACCGGCCGTGACGCGCTTCGGCCCGGTGCACAAAACATCGTTGATACGGTCGAGCGGGCGATTCGGATGACGAGTGCGAGACAGGAGTTCCGCCGCATCAGCATCCACCATCATCATGAAGGGGTGGCCGTGGGCTGGTTCGATGCCAACCGTCTCGAACGAGTGGTCGCCAATCTTGTACTGAATGCGTGCGAGGCGGTTTCTCCGGACTCGGGACGGGTCGTCATCACCACCACCGGAGATCGAACCTGCCTGCAGATTGGCGTTCGGGATAATGGGCCCGGCATTCCACCGACGATTCGGGACTCTGCTTTTGAGCCCTTCGTGAGCTTTGGAAAGGTCGAGGGCAGCGGACTGGGCCTGGCCATCGCGAAGAAGATTGTCGAGGATCATGGTGGGGAGATCCAGCTTGATAAAAAAGTTGAGACCGGATCTTTGTTCAAGATCACGATTCCCTTTGGCATCCCGGAGGAAGCGGTCATGTCTGCAGGTCCGATCCGCGCCAAGCATGTGTCGCCCGGTATGGCCCTTGGTGTTAACAACCCCCCAGGTGCCGTAAATATCGAACGGATCAGGCGTGAGTGTGACTGATCGGTTGGTGCATGACCGTTGCGGGTTCACCGTAAAAATCGCTCACAGGCAAAGATACCCATAGGGACCTGGGGAAACGAAAGCCCGATCCGCCCTGCCACTCGACGGGGCGCGCCGGGGTGGGCGGCCCAAACCGTTGCAGCAGAGGGCGAGTGATCGTAGTGGCCACCATTCGGATCAAGCCGGCCGCTACGCATGAGTGTGGGCCTGCGCCCAGGGTGAAATGTCCTGCGTCGCTCCGAGTGACATCGACATGGTGAGGATGGGAAAAGCGCTCCGGGTCGCGGTTTGCGGCCAGGATCCTCAGGATGATCCGCTGGCCTCTGCGAATGAAGGAACCATTGAGGTCGATATCCGCAGTCGCGGTTCTGGTGAGGGTGCGGGCCAGACCGGCATAGCGCAGGAGCTCCTCGATGGCTTGCTCTGTCAATGCGGGTTGTTGATGCAGAACGCTCCATTGGTGTGGGTGTTGCATGAGGGCGAACCAGGCATTTCCCAATAGACAGGGGACGGTTTGCGAAAGAGCGACAAAGCCGGAGTCGCGCAGGGTCTCGGGTCCGGAGTGAAAGTAGGTCCGAAGCTTTGCGTTCGCGGCCTTCGCGCCTGCGCGCAGAGTTGGGTCATAAGGTTCAGCGGCGGCGGCAGAGACGTCGTGGGCTTTTTCGTAGAGGCGGGTGGCATCATCCCGGGAGATACCGGTCACCATGGCCGCCAACGAGAGACAGAGCGGCCGTGCGTAGTCATGCATCAGGTCCAGTGGCTGGGCTGTGGGCAAACTGCCGGCGAGCGCATCGACCTCGGGAGTTATCTGGTCCCGCCATGCGCGTAGTTGGGTTGGGGAGAGAGCTTCCATGGTTTCGGTGCGGATTTTTGAGCGGATGGTGTCGTCGAGGGGGTTTGCGGGGTTTTTGTCATGAGGGCTGGTGGGGGCGAGAGTCGAGACACGAAAGGCGGCAAGAATATCTGCGTGCTTGCTGAGTATCCAGGCGTTCAGCTCAGAATCGAAATAGGCGGGTTCTATTTCAGGTGGGGTTGGGGAGTCGAGTTGATCGTGACTCCAGCTGGGGATTTTCGGGTTGTTCCGTTTGGCCGGCATTTCAGTTTAGGACGAGTGATGCTCAGGATAGCTTGGCCTTCGAAGTGAGTTGTCAGCGAGATGTCATGTTTTGGTTGTGTAGGTCTAAAGGAACGAAATGAAAAGGTACCCTCAGGCTCTAAAGGCCAGATTTTCTTGCCTGGGTTTATGTACGGGCTGAAGAGTCTGCGTGAGAAACAACCGATTGCAAAATCAGTCCCGCAGGGACGGCTGAGCTTAGCCCAGGACGCAGTCCTGGGTTGGCATGCGCCATTGAAAAGTCCCGCAGGGGCGACTGAAAAAGTTATCGAGACATGGTCCTGGATTCGGGGAGCAGATCATGAATTCTAAACCGCGGAATATTTTGAGACGAAAGTGCCTGGGATTGCCTCCGGGTAACTTTCAGTCGTCCCTACGGGACTTTTCGTCTCTCGAATCTCTACCCAGGACTACGTCCTGGGCTAAGTTCAGCAAAGTTCAGCCGTCCCTGCGGGACTGATTTTGCAATCGGTTGTTTCTCACGCAGACTCTGAAGCCCGTACCTACCCGGAGTCAATTGACCTTTGCTAGGAGGATCCCAGGTCTCAAGGCGGGACCTGGGGCACCCTTCGCTTGTCCAGTCTGCATCGGTGTGGAGAGTAGAAAGCTTCGCTTTTCCCTTCGCGGGTCCGTGGGGGGCGGTGCTTACCTTAGCAGGTAGTAGCAGATGCCGACGGTCGCCAGCAGTAGTAGAGAGGTCAGGCGCGGGTCGCTCAGCGCGGTGACGGGTCCCTGGAGGAAAGCTAGCGGGTGATCCCAGCAGACTTTGGATACTTCGACCTCGTCCATCGCTGGTGTCAGTAGGCTGGTAGCTACATAAATAGCCACGCAGACCACGGCGATGATTGGTCCGGCGAGCATAAAGGGAATGCCTAGGCCCTGTACTGGGTCGGTGACGAAACCACCGAAGTCGGTGAGGCGGCTGGAGGGTAGAAACCACCGGCCGGTGCTCGGCAGATCGATCAGAAAATAAATGACTCCGATGAGAGAGCCGAAGTAGAGGGTGGCCATGGCGGCCTGCTTGGTCCCTCGCTTCCACAGGACGCCGAGCACAAACACCGTGGTCACTGCCGGCGCAAAGGTCATGGGGATCTTATTCACTGCTTCGAAGATGGTGCCGAACTGGTCGCCCTGCGTCGACCACAGCATGGCCAGCACCATGATTACGCCGGTGGTGATGCGGCCCACGCGCACCACCTGCGCGTCGGTTTCCTGCGGACGGAGACGTTTGACCACGTCGATGGAGATGAGTGTCGCGCAGCTATTGAGCGCGGCAGCCATGCAACTCATAAGCGCGGCTGCCAGGCTGGCGGCGATCAACCCGCGCACTCCCACCGGGATCAGGTATTGAATCAGCTGCGGCAGCATGGTGTTGTAGTCCGGACGACCCGTGCCGGGCACGTTGGCCAGATGGATGGCGCCTTTCTGCCAAAGCACATAGCCAATGACCCCGGGGAACACCATCAGAAAAACCGGCGAGAGCTTGAGGAAGCCGGCAAAGAGCGCGCCGTTCTGGCCGTCCCTCAAGGTGTGGGCGCCCAGCACCCGCTGTACGTGGGTTTGGTCCGCACACCAGTACCAGATGCCTAAGATGGGATAGCCGAGCAGAACCGCCAGCCAGGAAAATTCGTTGAGATGTCCCTGGCCGCTGATCACCGGCTGCAGCATGTGTAGTTGTCCGGGAGCGACGGCATGTCGCAGGGTCTCAAGATCATGTACGCCTACGTGCGGCAGCGCCAGAACCCCCATGATGGTGATGAGGGTAGCCCCGCCCAGCAGCAGCACGACCTGGATACTCTCCGTCATCACTACTGCCTTCAGGCCGCCCAGGGCGGCATACGTAACCGTGAACAGCGACAGTACAAGGATGGTGGCAAACATGGGTACACCGAGCAGAGTCTCAAAGACCTTTGCGGCCGCAAAGAGGCTGATGCCGATGTGAATGAGCAAGGCGCCGAGGATTCCAATCACCGCCAGGAACGTACGCGCTGCGGGACAATAGCGGCGCTCCATGAACTCCGGCAGTGTGGCCACTCCGGAGTTGATGTAGAACGGAGCAAACATCAGCGCCAGCAGGATGAGGATGAAACAGGCCATCCACTCGAAGTTGCCAATCACCAAACCGTCTCTGGCCCCACCCGCCGCGTAGCCAACCAGATGGATGGTCGAAATATTCGATGTGAACACGGCCGCACCGACCGTGAACCAGCCGAGAGATTTATTGGCCAGGAAGTATTGCTCGGAGGACGCATTGCGCCGATAGCCAACTTTGATGCCAAAGGCTGTGATGCCCACCAGGTAAACAGCGATGACGATGGCGTCGATCGGGGCAATGGCCATGCTCTAGGGCTGGATCTGCACTTTCAGAGCCGCGGATTTGTCTGCGGCCAAGTGCAAGGCTTTCACCGAGTCCTCGAGAGCAAAGACGTGGTTGATCAAAGAGCTCACGTTGATGCGTCCAGCGGCCACCAGCCTGATCGCTTCGTCAAAAGTGTCGCCGTAGCGCATCGATCCGCGGAAGTTGATTTCGCGCACCATGAGCTGGTTCACTGGGATCGGAATGTCGGCCGTGCCCACGGTCCCGATTTGTACGATGGTGCCCCCGGGGCGCACCAGGTCAAACGCCGCGCGCAAAGCTGGGGGCGCACCGGATGCTTCAAAGACCATGTCAAAGCCCAGGCCGGTAAGCTCCCGTACCTGGTTTTGCAAATCGTGCGCGGCAGGGTCGAGGGCCACATCCACGCCCAGTTCGATCGCCTTGTTCCGACGCACAGCAACAATATCGCTGACAGCCACCGGAACCGCACCAAAGGCGCGGGCCGTCATGGCCACCAGCAGACCTATGGTTCCTCCGCCGGTTACGAGCACCCGCTTGCCCGAAACGGCACCGGCTCGCTTTACGGCGTGCAAGGCAACGGAGAGAGGCTCCATCATGGCGCCGATGCCATCGTCCATATCCGCAGGCAGCAGATGACATTGATCCGCGCGGACGGTGACGAATTCCGCCAGCGCTCCATCGGTGGGCGGGGTAGTGCTGGCGCTCCCCAGCATGATGGTCTTGCGGCATAGATTGATCTGGCCGCCTTTGCAGTAGGCACAAAAGCCGCAGGCGCGCGCAGGGTTCACGGTAACCCGCTGGCCGGCTTTGACGGTGTCGACATCGTCAGCAACCGCGGCCACTTCCGCAGTTAGCTCGTGGCCGAGTATGAAGGGGCGATCGGGGACAAAGGTGGCGTTGTACCCGTGTTCGTAGTAATGCAGATCGGTACCGCAAATGCCCACGCGGCGGGTACGCAACAGCACCATGCCGGGATGTAGATCGGGTCGGCGATAGGGCTCGATGCGGATGTCTCGCGCACCATGGAGTACGGCGGCTTTCATGGTTGTTCCTCAGCGGGGATCTGGTAGAAGCGAGCGCAGTTGTCGCCGAGAATTGCGGCCTGCGATGGGTTTGGAAGGTAATCCATCACGATTTTCATGACGGGTTCATAGTCTCCCGAGAGGGTGCAGACGGGCCAGTCGGAGCCGATCATGAGGCGGGTGGGGCCAAATGCTTCGAAAGCGATGTCGAGGTAGGGGTGAAAGTCGGCGGGCTTCCATTGCTTCCATTTTGTCTCCGTCACCATGGCGGAAAGCTTGCAGAAAACGTTGGGAAACTGTGCCAGTTGTCGCAGGTCCTCTTGCCACGGGGAAAGCAATCGCTCGCCGATCCTTGGCTTGGCGAGGTGATCGAGGACAAAGGGTTGCTGGGGAAATTCTTCCACTAGCTGCACCGCTGCCTTGAGGTGTTTGGGGAAGAGCAGGAGATCGTAGGTCAAATTGAAGTCGAGGAGCTGCGCGATACCGCGGCGAAACTCCGGCTGCAGCATGAAGTGATCATCAGGCTCGTCATGGACTATATGGCGGACGCCGACCAGTTTAGGATGCCGGGCAAATCTCTCCAGCTGTTGGCTTAGTCTTTCCGAGCGCAGATCCACCCAGCCGACGACACCCTTGATGAATGGGTATTGTTCTGCGAGTTCCAGGAGCCACCGGGTTTCTTCCAGATTTTGCCGGGCCTGCACGGCGACGCAGCCGTCGAAGCGAATGCTGTCCAGCAAGGGCTTCAAATCGTCGGGGAGGAAATCGCACTTCAGTGCTCCCATCTGCTCCGTCATCCAGGTGTGCTCGGTGGGGCTGTAGTGCCAGAAGTGTTGGTGGGAATCGAGTCGCATGATGGCTTTGAAATGATGAACCAATGAATGGGTGTTGGCAAGGCAGCGTAGGAACGGGCCCTGCTTGCCTTCTCTGAATCCAGTAAAAGTGCAATTATTGGAACGCCTCGAAGGGAGGTAAAGATGAAGGTGCTTATTTTCGCTTTGCTCGGCGTGCTGTCGATTGCGCTCTACAGCCAACAGAGCCAGCCCACTCGCATTGGGATGATTATCGGTATCAAACCGGACAAGATATCGGCCTACGAAGCGCTTCATGCGGCGTCAAACCAGGGCGTGCGTGATTTGCTCGATAAATACCATATGCACAACTTCTCGATTTACATCCACAAGATGGATGAGAGTCACTATTACCTGTTTGCCTATTACGAGTACACCGGGAACAACTACAAAGAGGATATGGCTACGATGGCCAGGGAACCTCGCAATATCAAATGGCTGAGCATGACAGACGCCATGCAGATTCCCTTCGCGGGCCAAACCTCC
>Ga0302326_10030427_pt1 | contig 10806 bp, 7 predicted proteins | sample Palsa_T0_3_FD_202264 | JGI IMG/M metagenome (GOLD analysis project Ga0302326, IMG submission 202264) | Peat permafrost microbial communities from Stordalen Mire near Abisko, Sweden - Palsa_T0_3 | ecosystem: Environmental > Terrestrial > Soil > Palsa > Peat permafrost | place: Sweden: Abisko...
GCCCGGGAGAAGGTCGCCGCGGTCAACGCCTACTTCTCGGAGAACGTGTCGGGGCTGCGGGTAACGCAGGCATTCAGTCGCGAGCCGGCCAACCGGGCGCGGTACTCCGCCCTGAGCAACGCGTTCCGGGTATCCCGGCTGCGCGCGCAGCGGTACATCGCGCTGTACTTCCCGTTCGTGCAGACACTGTCCACCGCCGCCGGGGCGATCGTCTTGGTGATCGCGACCGGCGAGGTGCGCAGCGGCACGCTGACCGCCGGTGCGCTGATCGCGTACCTGCTCTACATCGACATGGTCTTCTCCCCGGTCCAGCAGCTCTCCCAGGTGTTCGACGGCTACCAGCAGGCGATGGTCGGGCTGAACCGGATCACCGACCTGCTCCGGCTCGGCACATCCACTCCCCCGCCGGCCCGGCCGGTCGAGCCGGGCAGCCTGGCGGGCCGGATTGAGCTGCGTGACGTCGACTTCAGCTACGGCCGTACCGAAACTAACGCGCTCGCCGGCATCAGCTTGACCGTCGAGCCCGGCGAGACCGTCGCCCTGGTCGGCCAGACCGGCGCGGGCAAGTCCACGCTGGTGAAGCTGATCGCGCGGTTCTACGACGTGACAGACGGCCAGGTCCTGGTGGACGGGGTTGACGTACGGGAGTACGACCTGGCCGCCTACCGGCACCGGCTCGGTGTCGTGCCGCAGGAGTCCTACCTGTTCGCCGGCACCGTCCGCGAGGCCATCGCCTACGCAAGGCCCGATGCCAGCGACGCGGACATCGAGGCGGCAGCCAGGGAGACCGGCGCGCATGAGGTGATCATGCGGCTGCCCGGCGGCTACGAGCACGAGGTCTCCGAGCGCGGCCGCAACCTGTCGGCAGGTCAGCGGCAGCTGATCGCGCTGGCCCGCGCCCAGCTCGCCGACCCGGCGATCCTGCTGCTTGATGAGGCGACCGCCGCCCTCGACCTGGCCGCGGAAGCCGTGGTGAACAAGGCCATCGCCGATCTCACCGCGGCCCGCACCACGATCGTCGTCGCGCACCGCCTCACCACCGCCGCCCGGGCGGACCGGATCGTCGTCCTGGACCAGGGCCAGATCACCGAGACCGGCACGCACGAGCAGCTCCTCTGCGCCGACGGCACGTACGCCTCCCTCTGGGCCGCCTTCACCGGCGACTCCGAGCTGGTCGCCTAAGGGGCAGCGAAGTTCAAAGATCGTTTGTGTTTTTCGGGGGTTATCACCCCCGAAAAACACAAACGATCTTGAAACGCGGGGCGGCTGGGGACGGGGACCACCGGCCGTTCTGGGAATAAGGACAGCCTGGGATAATGGGCGGTCGGGGGTGAGGCGTGTACCGGTGGGTGCGGCGAGTGCCGGCTGAGACGGCGCACGAGCTGGCGATGCGGGCGGTGATCGCGGCCGGGCGGGTGCCCGGGGCGGCGCGGGCGCTGCGGGCGGCGCTCGGGCCGCGGGATCCGGTGCTGCGGGTGCGCGCGCTCGGGCTCGACTTCCCCGGGCCGCTGGGGCTGGCGGCCGGATTCGACAAGGACGCGCGCGGTACCGCGGTGCTCGGCGCTATCGGGTTCGGGTTCGTGGAGGTCGGCACCGTCACCGCGCAGGCGCAGCCGGGGAACCCGAAGCCGCGGCTGTTCCGGCTGATGGCGGACCGGGCGATCGTCAACCGGATGGGGTTCAACAATCACGGAGCCGCCGCGGCGGCTGCGCGACTGAGCCGGCCAGGTGACGTGATCGTGGGCGTCAACATCGGCAAGACCAAGGCGGTCGCCGAGGCGGACGCGATCGCCGACTACGTGGCGAGCGCGCGTGCGGTCGCCGGGGTCGCGGACTACCTGGTGGTCAACGTCAGTTCGCCGAACACGCCAGGGCTGCGGAACCTGCAGGAGACGGACCGGCTCGGTCCCTTGCTGACCGCGGTCCGTGAGGTCATCGGGGCGGTGCCGCTGCTGGTGAAGATCGCGCCAGACCTGGCCGACGAGGACGTGGACGCGATCGCGGACCTGGCGGTCGCGCTGCGGCTGGACGGGATCATCGCGACCAACACCACCATCGGGCGCGAGGGCCTGGTATCCGGAGCCGAGGAGGTGGCTGCGGCCGGCCCGGGCGGGCTGTCCGGGCCGCCGCTGCGGGAGCGGTCACTTGCGGTGCTGCGGCGGCTGCGGTCGCGGACCGGGGATCAGCTGGTGCTGATCGCGGCGGGCGGCATCGAGACCCCGGACGACGCGTGGGAACGGCTCGCGGCGGGTGCCACGCTGGTGCAGGCGTATACCGGGTTCGTGTACGGCGGCCCGTTCTGGCCGCGGCGGATCAACGCCGGCCTGGCCAGGCGAATGCGAGATTGTCCGGATAATGAGACGCCATTGTCCGACTCGTAAGACATTGGATAGCCTGGGCGGCATGACGGCATACACGCACGGACATCATGAGTCGGTACTGCGGTCGCATACCTGGCGTACCGCGCAGAACTCCGCGGCCTACCTGCTCGGGCACCTGGATGAGAGCATGTCGCTGCTCGACGTGGGCTGCGGGCCAGGGACGATCACCGCGGACCTGGCCGGGCGTGTCCGGCGGGTCACCGGGATCGACGCGTCGGCGGAGGTAGTGGCGCTGGCCGGCCAGGACGCTCCGGCGAACGTTTCGTTCCAGGTCGCGGACGTGCACGCGATGCCGTTCGGCGACGGGGCATTCGACGTGGTGCACGCGCACCAGGTCCTGCAGCACGTCGCCGACCCGGTCCGGGCGCTGCGGGAAATGCACCGGGTCTGCCGGCCCGGCGGCATCGTGGCCGTCCGGGATTCGGATTACCGCGCGTTCGCCTGGTATCCGGAGCTGCCGGAGCTGGACGCCTGGCTCGCGCTGTACCTGCGGGTGGCCCGGCATAACGGCGGCGCACCCGACGCCGGGCGCAAGCTGCTGAGCTGGGCCCAGCAGGCAGGCTTCACCGGCATCACCGCGACGACGTCCACCTGGTGCTTCGCCACCCCGGCGGACCGCGCCTGGTGGGGCGGCATGTGGGCGGAGCGGATCCTGCATTCCGCGGTCGCCGACCAGGCGCTGGCCGCCGGATTCGCCACCCGCGACGATCTCGAGCGGATCTCGGCAGCATGGCTGGCCTGGGCGGACGCCGCCGACGGATGGCTCAGCATCCTGCACGGAGAACTGCTCTGCCAGGCGTTAGGGGCCACGCGTCACCGGTGGCAGGAGTTACCGGGTGCCGACGCCGGGCGTTATCAGCGGCTCGTCCAGTAGGTGCAGCGTCCGGCGGGTGGCATCGAGCTCGGCGGCGATGCCGATGGGAAAGGTCTGGAAACGCCCGCCGTGGCCGACATTCGCCCAAGCGATCATCGGCACGTTGAGGGCACCGAGACGTTCGGCGAGGATTGCCTCGATCTCCCCGGACGGACCGCAGCCGGTGAACGTCCCGGTGATGACGCCGCTGACGCCGTCGAGATACCCGGAGCGCCTGAGCTGGGTGAGCATGCGGTCGATCCGGTAGCCCTCCTCGTCCACGTCCTCCAGCAGCAGAATGCCGCCGCTGGCTGCTTTCCTGGACGTATCGGTGCCCAGCGAGGAGGCTAGCAGCGCGAGCGTGCCGCCCATGGTGACGCCGCGCGCCGCACCCGGGTTGATGGTGACCGCGTCCGGATAGCTGATCCGGGTGGCCTCGGCGGGGCGCATCAGGGTACGGAGCAGGTTGCCGGCGGAGTAGTGCGTGGCCTCGCCGCTCATGGCGGCCATCGGGGCGAACAGGGACGCCCAGCCGAGCCGGACGGCGACCGCCTCGAGGATGGCGGTGATATCGGAGAAGCCTGCCAGGACCTTCGGCGTGAGGCCTGCCAGCTCAGCCCAGTCAATGAGCTCCAGCGTGCGCTGGGCGCCGTAACCGCCCTTGGCGAAGATGACCCCGGCGATGTCCGGGTCGGCGAGCGCCCTGGTCAGGTCGGCTGCCCGCAGCTTGTCATCGCCCGCCAGGTAGGGCCGCATGGTCCCGGCCTCGTACGCGGACGGGTACGCGACCGGCTCCAGGCCCGCGAACCGCAGCGTGTCGAGGCCGGCTTCCAGCGCGGCCAGGTTGGTGACCGGGCTGCTGACGCACAGCACCGCGACCCGGTCACCGGGGCGGAGCGCGGGCGGGCGGGCAAGTGAACGTGGCACGCTAACCGATTATCCGGCTAGGTGCGTGGCCAGGAATGCGAAGGCTCTCGGTATCGCATCGGCGCGGTTGGCTCGTTTGGCCAGGCCGTGGCCCTCATCACCGTAGACGAGCAGCTCGCACTCGCGGCCGCGGCTGGTCAGCGCGGCGTGGATCTGCTCGGCCTCGCTCAGCGGCACCCGCGGGTCATTCGCGCCGTGGATGATGAACAGCGGTGCGATGATGCTGTCGATGTGCGTAAGCGGCGAGATTTCGTGCAGGAATTCGCGGTCGTCCTTCAGCGTGCCGTATTCGCGCTCGCGGTAGGCCCGCCGGTAGGCCGAGGTGTTCTCCAGGAAGGTGACCAGCGAGGCGATGCCGACGATGTCCACGCCCGCGGCCCACAGATCCGGCTGGAATGCCAGGCCGGCCAGCACCATATAACCGCCGTAGGAACCGCCCCACAGCGCGGTGCGTGCCTGGTCCACGCCGAGCTTGGGCAGGTAGGCGTGGATGGCGGCCAGGTCACGGACCGAATCCAGCCGGCGGTGCCCGTCGTCCGCCGTGTACCAGCGCTTGCCGTAGCCGGTCGAGCCGCGGACGTTCGGGACGAGGACTGCGTGGCCCGCCGCGGCCAGGGCCTGTACGACTACGTCGAAGTTCTGCCTGGCCTGGCCTTCTGGACCGCCGTGCACGACGACGACGGCGCTCCCCTCCAGGTCGTCCCGCCCGCTCCGCTGCCCGTTGGCGGCCGACTTGCGGTATACCCGGCACGGCACCAGCTCCCCGTCCCACGCGGGTATCCGGTGCTGTTCCGGCGTGACCGGCGCACCGTCGCCGAAGGCCCGCGCCGAATGCGTGAGCCGGCTCACCTTCGGCCCGCTGGCAGTGCTGCCCAGGTCGAGCAGCAGGGCGTCGCCCGGCAGGTCGGGGCTGCTGATGGACAGCGCGACGCCGCGCGATCCCGGCGCCCAGTGCGGGTGCGGGAACCTGACGCCGGTGATGGTGCCGGCGGCCGGCAGCGGGACGTTGCTGCGGTGCTGGCCGGTGACCGCGTCGTGCAGTGTCAGCGCCGAGGCACCGTCGTCATTGCGCTCGACGAGCAGCATCGAGCCATCCGGCGAAGGCCAGCCGGTCAGATCGGCTTCCTCGTCCGCTACCAGGACGGTCTGCTGCCCGGTCGCCAGGTCGTAGCGCATGACCGCGGTGAACTCCCGGTCGTTGTTGGAGCTGAAGATCAGGGCGCCGCTGTCCGGCAGCCACGCCAGCGCGTCGTTCATGGCGGGCGCGTCAGCCGGGGTCACCGGTCGCAGCTGCTCCTGGCCGGCCGGGACGCTCAGGTCGACCAGCACCACGTGCTCGGAGTTCGCGGTAACCGGCGAGGAGACGGTGAGTGCCAGCCACCTCCCGTCCGCAGAGAGCGCCGCCTCGGCAAACCTGTGGTCTCCGAGCAGCAGCATCCGCTCGGTGCCGGTGCTCAGGTCGCGGATCACCGGGTCGAACGCGACGCCATTGCGTCGGTTGGTGAGGTAGCAGATCCGGCCTTCGGCGACAGCGGCGAGGTTGTGAATGTACCGCGGGTCGCGCACCAGCGGGTCCAGGTCGTCCAGGCCGGCCGGGCGCGGCTGCGGGAGCCGGAGCAGGGACAGCTGGTGCCGCTCGTTGCCGCCGTCGTCATGGGAGACGATCACGGCACGCTGTCCCGGCAGGTAGCGCCCGGTGCACGCACCCGGCAGCGCGGTAAGCGGCACGTTGCTGCGATTGGGTGAGATCTCGATGAGCTGGGTGGAGCCGCTGTCATCGCTGCCCGCCAGCACCCGGCCGGTCGCGTCGGCATCGATTGCCTGGTAAAGCCGGATATCAAGCAGACGGTTCAGGTCAAATCCCATAACCAGCACGGTGCCACACAGTCATGCCTTCTGCACAGCCGGCTAAGGCAATTTACGTATACACAGGTCGCCCCCGATCAGCGCTGGTGCTCCTGGGAGGCAGCCAGGGCGTGGCTCGTCGCGGCCGTATCCGTGTAGGCGCTCAGGTAGAGGCCGAACAGCTCCGTGTACCGCGCCGTGGCGGCGGGGTCGGGGGCAATGACGTCCTCGGTCCTGGCCCACCCGGTCCCGGCCCCGGTGGCCCCGGTCGCCAGGCCGGCGAGGTAGGCGTCTCCGTAGGCGGCTCCGATGGTGACCGCCGGGACTTCCTGCGCCCGGCCGGTGACGTCGGAGACGATCTGCAGCCAGACCTTGCTCGCCGCACCGCCGCCGACGGCGACCGCCCGGTCCAGCCGGGCACCGGCATCCGCCATTGTCTCCAGGTTGTGCCGCGCACCGTAGGCTGTTGCCTCCAGCAGCGCACGGAACAGCTGCGCCCGGCCATGGCGCAAGGTCAGGCCGAAGATCGTTCCCCTGGCCTGCGCATCGAAGATCGGCGTGCGCTCCCCGGCGAAGTACGGCAGCACCAAGAGGCCGTCGGCTCCCGGCGGCACGGCGGCCGCCTCGGCCAGCAGTTCCGGGTAACCGACACCAGTCAGCTCGCTGCCCCAGGCGACGACGGAGCCCGATGACGCCATCCCGCCGGCTAGAGACCATGTTCCGGGGAAGGCGCCCGCCGTGCACCACAGCCGCCGGTCGGCGAGCGGACGGCCGGCGGTGGCGATGAAGAACATCGTGGTGCCGTACATGATCATGAACTCGCCGGGATTCCTGACCCCGGCGCTGACCGCCTCGCTCCAGGCGTCGATCGTGCCCGCGGCCACCGGGGTGCCTGCCGGGATTCCGGTGGCCGCGCTGGCCTGCGCGGTTACGTACCCGGCGACCGAACCCGGCCAGGTGAGCGGCGGCAGTGCGATGGGGCCGGCCAGCGAGGAAGCCCAGCCGGACGCCCACTGGCCGGCCGTCAAGTCGTACATCGGGTCGCACTGGCTGGCCGAGTGATGGTCCAGGACGTACTCGCCGGTGAGCCGCCACAGCGCATACGAGCTCGCCATGAACATCCGCCTGCTGGCGGCCCAGACCGCCGGCTCATGCCGCTCCAGCCAGAGCAGTTTCGGTCCGATGGCCTGGCTGGTGAGCGGAGACCCGCCCCTGGCCAGGATGGCGTCGGCACCGTAGCGCGAGGTCAGCTCGAGGATCTCCGCGCCTGCCCGGGTATCGACGCCGTAGAGGATCGCGGGCCGCAGCGGCGTACCCGCCTCGTCGGTTACCAGCAGACACGGACCGATACCGCTGATACAGGCACCGAGAACCTGAACGGCGCCGGGCCGGCCGAGCAGTTCCCTGCTCACTGCGCACACGTCCGCCCACCACATCGTCGAGGCGTCGTGCTCGACCCAGCCGGGCCGCGGCATGGAGGTAACGTGCGGACGCACCGCGGTGGCGAGCACCTGCCCGCCGGGATCACAGAGCACTCCCTTGGTGCTTGAGGTGCCGATGTCGATACCGAGCAGCGCCGCGACCACGTGGACCTCCTGAGCAACGACCCGGACTGTGTTAACGGCAAGTTTCTGGGCGGCTATTGACACCGCTGCCCCGCTCGGAAATCATACAGTAATCGATTACTCAGCAGTTCCGCGAACGACCACAAGACCGATACCACGTCACATATGACACCGAAAACAGTGCCGCAAGCGGAGGGCGCAGCAGGTCAGATGACCCGGGGTACCTAGCGCCGGCACCAGCTTCTTCCATGGGGCGGATGGCCAAGAAGGAAGGCACCGAAATGATCAGAGCGCCACGCCCGTATCCGGGCAGAACCAACCCGAGCCGCCGCGATTTCCTCGCGACTGGGCTCAAGACGGCCGCCGCCGCGTCAGTGGCGGCCCCGCTGCTGGCCGCCTGCAGTTCCAGCGGATCGAGCGGAACCAAGGCCGGCAAGGCGTCGACCGCCGATGACGTGATCACGATCGGCCTGCCGATCACCCCGCAGGACTCCAAGCAGACCCTGGCGTACATCGCCTCCTTCACCAAGCAGACCGGCATCACGGTCAATGCGTTCACCACGAACACCGCGACCAACACCTGGGTGTCGGTGTTCCAGGAGATCTCGACCCGACTGGCCGGCGGCGAGCCGATGGACAGCGCCTACATTGCCACCGAGGGCATGCAACTGTTCGAGCAACGCGGCGTGCTCGACCCACTGGACCCCTATATCGCCAGCGACCAGTCAGCTGTCAATGAGTTCTACAGCGACGTCAGCCCGAACATGCTGGCCAACTTCCGTCAGCTCGACAACCTCAATGGGCACACGTATTTCATCCCGATCGGCTACAACGTGATGTCGATGTGGTACAATCGCAAGCTGTTCTCCTCGCTCGGACTGCCGGCTCCCACACCGGGGTGGACCTGGGATGACTTCCAGAGCGCCTGCGCGAAGATCACTTCGGGCTCTAGCCGTCTCGGCTTCGCCATCGGCACCCCCGTCCCCGGGCCGTTCACCGACGTCTACCCGTGGGTGCTGACCAACGGCGGAGGGATACTCAACGCCGACCAGACCGCGTGCACGGCTAACAGCCCGGCAAACATCGAGGCCGCGACGTTCGTCCGCAGCCTGGTGACTAGCAAGCTGGTGAACCAGCCGGGCGGCTCCTACAACGCGTTCGCGGCCGCGGCCGCAGGACATCTGGGCATGTTCGGGGCCGGCATCTGGCCGAACAGCGCCATTCCGCTGTCCCAGGCCGAGATCAACGATCAGTTCGCCGTCGTTCCCTGGCCGCAGAAGGTCCAGCCGGGCACCCCGGTTGGCGTGGGCGGATTCCCGATCTTCAAGAACAGCGCCAACAAGCCAGCCCTCTGGGAGTTCATCAAGTTCTCGATTTCCCAGGAGTTCCAGAACGGGCCGGTGGTGAACTTCGGCGGCGACATGCCGATCCGCCAGTCGGTCGCCCGTAGCCAGGCGTTCCTGCAGAAATTCCCGCCAGGTACTGAGAGCTTCAGCGACGAGCTCGCCTATTCCACGATGATCGTCGGCGTGCCGAACGGCAGCGCGGTGGAAACCGAGATCAGCACCGCCTGGGAGGAGATCCTGACAGGCGCTGCCTCCCCAGCGTCTGGCATGCAATCCATGCAGACCAACGTCACCCAGTTGATGCAGCAGACCGTATGACCCGATTCACCAGGAGGCGGGGCATCGGCAGGAGGCAGCCGCTCGCGGCATACCTGCTGCTAAGCCCCGCCTTGATCCTCTACATTGCCTTCATCGCCATCCCGTTGATCGGCATCGTGCTCATCTCGTTCGTGCAGTGGGACCTTATTTCCCCGCCGCACTTCGTGGGCCTGCACAACTACCGGATGGTCGCGCACGACCCGCAGCTCGGCCAGACGCTGTCGAACACGTTCCTGTTCGACATCATGACCACCAGCATCCACATCGTGCTTGGCCTTGGCCTGGCGATCGCGGTGACCGCGGTCCGGTCGAAGGTGGTCCGCTTCTGGGCGCGGACGGCCATCGTCACGCCATTCCTGATGTCGGCGGGCGCGGTCGCCCTGATGTGGTCCTACATCATGTCGGATACCAACGGCCCGCTGAACTATTACCTGATCAAACTCGGCTGGCACAGCCCGCCGGACTGGCTGGCCTCGGGCACCTGGTCGCTGCCCGCCATCGTCGTCATCGACGTGTGGGCCACGATCGGCTTCACGTTCATCATCTTCCTCGTCGGGCTGCAGAACATCCCGGACGAGCTGTACGAGGCGGCCTCGATCGACGGCGCCGGGGCATGGGCCAGGTTCCGCAAGATCACCTGGCCGCTGCTGTCGCCGGCCACGTTCATCGCGTCCGCGACGGCGTTCATCGGCGCGTTCGAGATCTTCACCTGGCCGCTGATCGACACAAGCGGCGGGCCCGGCTACGCGACGCAGACGATCCTGCTGTACATCTACCGCGACGCCTTCCAGAACTACCAGTTCGGCTACAGCGCCGTGGTATCGCTGATCAACGTCGCCATCCTGGTCAGCTTCCTGACAGTCATGGCTGTTCTCGGCCGACGGTGGGTCCACTATGAAAGGGTCTAGCCGGATATCCCGGTGGGTACTGGGCATCTTCCTGGCCGTGTCCGGCCTGCTGATGCTGCTGCCGGTCGCCTGGGTGGTGCTCCAGTCCTTTGAGACACCGGACGAGCAGACCTCGCCCGCGCCGATCTGGACCCCGAGCCACCTGAGCCTGGCCAGCTATCGCGCGCTGTTCGAGGTGGCGCCGTTCGGCCTGAACATCATCAACTCAGTCGTGGTCACGGCCGCGGTCGTCATCGGCGGCGCCGTGATCAGCGTGCTGGCCGCCTACGCGTTCGCCCGGCTGGAATTCCGCGGCAGGGAAGTGCTTTTCATCATCTTCCTCGCCGCGCTGACCCTGCCCAGCCAGGTGTCGGCCGTCCCAGAATTCGTGGTGGTCAAGTACATGCACCTGCTGAACACCCAGCTCAGCCTCATCATCCCGGCGCTGATCCAGGTCATCGCCATCTTCCTGCTGCGCCAGCACTTCCGCACGATCCCGACCGAGCTGGACGACGCGGCGCGGGTCGACGGGGCCGGCCACCTTAGGATCATCAGGCACGTGATCGTACCGATGTCCTGGCCGGCCATCTCCGCGGTCATGGTCATCACGGGCCAGGCCATCTGGAATGACTTCTTCTGGCCGAATCTGTTCATCAACACGACCAGCCGGATGACAGCTCCGCT
>Ga0302326_10030428_pt1 | contig 10805 bp, 4 predicted proteins | sample Palsa_T0_3_FD_202264 | JGI IMG/M metagenome (GOLD analysis project Ga0302326, IMG submission 202264) | Peat permafrost microbial communities from Stordalen Mire near Abisko, Sweden - Palsa_T0_3 | ecosystem: Environmental > Terrestrial > Soil > Palsa > Peat permafrost | place: Sweden: Abisko...
GATTCTCAGATCGCAGACCTGGAAGCGTGGGTCAAGGCAGGCGCGAAATGGCCTGTAAAGGCGGCGGTTCCGGCGGTTTCGTCGAGCACTTCGGGGAAGTATGTGATCGATCCTTCGCGCCGCGCTTTTTGGTCTTTCCAACCCTTATCGGCTCCGTCGGTACCTGCTGTCAAGGATACGAAGTGGGCTAAGACCGAACTGGACCGGTTCATTCTGGCGAGGCTCGAAAAAGAGGGTTTGAAGCCGGTTCGTCCGGCGTCAAAGCATGATCTTCTGCGGCGCGCCACTCTCGATCTGACGGGCCTTGTGCCGACCTCCGAGGAATACGCGGCGTTTGAGAAGGATAATTCCCAGGATGCATTCGCCAAGGTTGTCGACAAACTGCTTGCGTCTCCGCACTATGGCGAGCGCTGGGGCCGTGAATGGCTCGATGTGGCGCGTTACGGTGAAGACGATTACCGAAGCCTGAATCCAAACCCGAGAGGCTACCGCCCTTATCCAAATGCGTGGGCCTATCGTGATTGGGTGATCCAGGCGTTCAACGACGATCTTCCCTACGACCAATTCGTCAAGGCGCAACTGGCCGGCGATTTGATGGATCCAAAGACGCGTTATAAGACCCTACCGGCCACCGGATTTCTCGGTTTGGGACCCTGGTACTACGACAACGGCTCGAACGAAGTAACGCGTGCAGATGAGCGTCACGACCGCGTGGATGCTGTCACTCGCGGATTTCTCGGGATGACTGTCGCCTGCGCCCGATGCCACGATCATAAGTACGACCCGATTCCGCAGACAGACTATTACGCGCTGGCCGGCGTTTTCTACAACACGATCTACGAAGAATACCCCGCCGCTCCGAAGAAGGTGGTGGAGGAGTTTACGCGTCTTCAGGAAGATCTCGACGTCAAGCAGAAGATGCTGCAGGAGATGAACCTGAGCTTGACGAACGAGCTCTCGCGCTCACTGGTTTATCAAACCGCCAATTACTTGGAGGGCGTGGCGGAGATTTCTGGGAAACAGAAGAAAGAGATCGCCGCGGTGGTGGAATCGCGCCGCCTCGATTACGAGTTGATGGAGCGCTGGGTCAAGTACATGGCCAAGCCCACCGACAAGTACCACAACAAAGACGCCTGGCAGGCCATGATGAAGAAGGGCGGTACGCCCGACGAAGTCAAGAAACTGGCGGAGAAGTTCCAGGACGAAATCGTTTCCGCCATGCTCGAAAAGAACGAGATCGATGGCGAAAACAGGGTAATCGCGGACAAGGATATCGAGGGCACAAAAGCGAAGAAGCGGACCGATAAGCCGAGTAACTTCGTTTCAAACAAAGACTTCAATCCGGGCGCTCTGCTTCAGTTCAAGAGTCTTCCGGATGAGAAGAATAACTTCTGGACCGAAGTTTTCCAGCGCGAGTTGAAGGACGCCGAGGATCCGAACGCCATGATGGCTGCCGGTGGACGGCAGGGCAATCCCGGCGTTCTCATGTTCCGTGGCTGGGGGCTCGAATCGCGCATCGGGCCTGAGGGACAAACGCGGCTGAAGATCGTGCAGGCTGACGCCGATGCGGCGCGGAAGAAGCTCGATCCGTTCTATCCGTTTATTCACGGCGTCAAGGACGCGGAGAAGCCGGTCAATATTGAGCTAGCGCTGCGTGGCAATCCCGAAACTCTGGGCGACAAGGTGCCGCGGCATTTCCTGAGCATCTTCTCCCAGGGGGATCCGGCGCCTTTCAAAGAGGGCAGCGGGCGGAAGGAACTTGCCGATCTGATTGTGAAACAGCCGATCGCGATGCGGGTGATCGTGAACCGGATCTGGAAAGGCCACTTCGGAACCGGCATTGTCGATACGCCGAGCAACTTCGGTTTCGGCGGTGAGCGGCCGACGGACCCTGAGTTACTCGAATACCTGGCTCAGGATTTCGTTAAGAACGGAATGTCGATCAAGAAGCTACAGCGCGAAATCATGCTGAGCTCGGTGTATCAGCTCAGCACCGACGACGATAAGCTTGCTTCGGAAAAAGATTCCGGCGACCGGCTTTACTGGCGCGCCAACCGGAAGCGCATGGACGCTGAAGAGATTCGCGATGCGATTCTGGAAGTCTCCGGCAATTTGGATGACGCCATCGGCGGCCCGTCGCACGAGCTGACGCCTGACTTCAAGGGCCGCACGGTCTACGGTAAGGTGAGCCGCTATAAGTTAGACACATACCTTCAGTTGTTCGATTTTCCTCCACCGAACATCAGCGCCGAAAAGCGCTTCACCACCACAGTGCCGCTGCAACGGCTGTTCCTGATGAATAGCGATTTCGTGCAGATCGAAGCCGAAGCGCTGGCGAAGCGCGTTGCGACGGAAGCGAACAATACGGCGCGAGTTCGCAAGCTGTATCAAATCGTCTACGGCCGCGATCCGGAAGAGAAGGAAGTTCAGATGGCGCTTGATTACCTTCGTACCGAGCCCATGAAAGAGTACGAGGAGAACAAGAACAAGCCCAAGGAACAGGACGGAGGCGGACGCGGTGGCCGGCGCCGTGGTCCGGGCGCTGGTGGACCAGGGGGTGGTGCACCCAGCGGAGCTGCAGGTGGCGCGGTAATCAGCGATGCCGCCAAACCTGATGCTCAGGGCGAAGCGGTGGCTGACGGTGCTGCACCAGCCGAGCCAAATGCCGGAATGGGTATGGGGATGATGGGCGGAATGGGCGGTTTCGGCGGTGGTGGCGGATTTGGCGGCGGCGGTGGTGGACGTGGCCGCGGCGGAGCGCGACCGGCCGAGGTCAAGTACGAGGCAACGGCCTGGGGCCGCTATGCCAAGATCCTGCTCAGTTCCACGGAATTCACCTTTGTCAATTAAACGGGACCGGAAATGACGAATCACAACTCGCGAAATCCATTCACAAGAAGAGAAGCTCTGCGGAAGATCGGCAACGGCTTTGGCATGATGGCCTTTGCCTCCATGTTGGGAGAGTCAATGGCGAAGGCCGGAGTGACGGGCAGTATTGCGCCTGGAGTTCCCGGAGTAGCGACGCTTGACTATCCGCAAAAGGTCAAGCGCGTAATTTTCCTCTTCATGAATGGCGGACTTTCGACTATCGATTCGTTCGATCCAAAACCGGCGCTCGAAAAGTATGACGGCCAGCCGCTGCCTTCCGGTCACATCGACACTGAGCGCCGGACTGGCGCGTTGATGAAATCTCCGTTCAAGTTCAAAAAAGCCGGTAAGTGCGGCATGGACGTCAGCGAGTTGTGGCCGCACATTTCCGAAGTGGCTGACGACATCTGCTGGGTTCGTTCGGTTTATACGGAGATTCCCAATCATGAACCCTCCTGCCTGATGCTCAATACCGGTGCGAACCAGGCGGGCCGGCCATCCATGGGCGCTTGGCTTACCTATGGCTTGGGCACCGAGAACCAGAACCTGCCCGGCTATGTAGTGCTTTGCCCGGATACTCCGACCACGGTCGGTCCTCCACTCTGGAGCAACGGCTTCCTGCCTGCGATCAACCAGGGCACCTTCATTTCCAACAAGGCGTCCGCCGGCCGCGGAGGCGGTATGGACGGGGAGGACATGGACATGGATATGGACATGCCTGACGATAAGCCCGCCGAGAAGGATAAAGATGGGAAGGAGAAGCTCAAGAAGGTTGTCATCGACAAGAGCTTCGATCCGAAGAAGATCCTGAACTATGTGAACAATCCGAAGTTCTCCTTAACGGAGCAACGCCGGGAACTTGATCTACTGGACAATCTCGAAAAGCTCCGGGCGCAGGAAGCCGGTACGGACCCGCAGATCGAAGCTGTGATCAAGTCGATGGAAATCGGCTATCGCATGCAGACGGATGCGCCGGAAGTATTCGATGTCCGCAAGGAATCGCAGGCGACGCTCGATATGTACGGCCCGGGCGATGTGGCGCGCGGGGCGTTGACGGCCGTACGTCTGGCGGAAAAAGGCGTGCGTATGACGCAGCTCTACTATTCCAAGGGCGATCCGTGGGACGCTCATGCCGACATCTTTGCCCACAAGGTCAATGCCAAGAACTCCGATCAGGCTTTCGCGGCTGTGATCAAGGATTTGAAGCAGCGCGGCTTGTGGAAGGATACGCTCGTGGTGTGCGGTTCAGAATTCGGACGCACGCCGGTGCGGGAAGTCGGCGGCATGGGCCAGGGCGTCAAGCGCGGCCGCGATCATAATCCATTTGGATTTACGATGTGGCTGGCCGGTGGGGCCGTCAAGGGTGGCACGATCTATGGATCTACCGATGAATTCGGGTTCAAAGCCGTTGAGAAGCCCGTTCACGTTCACGATATCCATGCGACGATCCTGTATCTCATGGGGATCGACCATCTGAAGCTGACCTATCGCTATAGTGGGCGCGATTTCCGCCTCACCGACGTTGCCGGAAACGTGCTCCACGACATCCTCGCATAACGTCCATTTCAATTGACTTACTAGGCCAAAACACGCATAATTTTAAGAACCTTTATTAGATGTAAGCTTTTCGCTCTCAGTGTCGAGAGTTGAGAAGTTACTCCCTGTCGGAGCTTATCCCGCGTTGCGGGTCCACGTCGTTTTGCTTATCACATTCACGTCTTCAGGGAGACATTCATAAATGAATCAGTTAGTTAACCGTTTTTATCGGGGAATCATTCTATCCGCATTTCTGCTAGGCGCTTTGCCTCTTGCTGCTCAAAATAGCTCCTTGAATGGAGTTGTAACTGATGCTCACGGAGCGGCAATCGTAGGCGCCGCCATCAAGGTGGTCAACGCCGACACCTCCGCAACTCGTACAACTATTTCCAACGGCCGAGGCGAATATGAAGTCGTCCAACTGCCGCCTGGACCCTACAAGCTGACTGCCACCAACCCGGGATTCCGCGTTTACGCCACCAGCGTTGTGCTTCAAACAAATACTCCTTCGACGCTCGACATCAAGCTCGAGGTGGGCGCGGCTACTGAAACGGTAAACGTAACGGCGGAGACCTCGGCTGTGAATACCGAGAATGCATCGGTCGGAAATCCGTTTACGGAAACGCAGATTAAGGAGATCCCGCTCCAGACGCGAAACATCGTTGCGCTGCTGGGCGTCCAGCCGGGTGTTGCGTCGACCGGCCAGGTAGCCGGAGCGCGTCCGGATCAGAACAATGTGCTGCTCGACGGTGTGGATGTCAACAATAGCAAGGGCGTGGATGGCTTTAACGCCGTGGTTCCAATTCCGCTCGATTCGGTGCAGGAATTCCGCACCACCGTCGCTGGCCTGGGAGCCGACCAGGGCGCCTACGCGGGCGGACAAGTCTCCATCATCACCAAGAGCGGTTCCAATCAATTCCATGGCACGCTCTACGAATACAATCGCAACACGGATCTAACGGCCGATAGCTGGTTCAGTAACCGCGCCGGTGTCGCCCGTTCCGCGCTCGTCCGGAATCAGTACGGCGGCTCGCTCGGTGGGCCGGTGCTGAAGAACAAACTATTCTTCTTCTACAACTGGGAAGGCCGCAAGGATCGTAGCGCTGTCGCTGTCAATCGCACTGTTCCGAGCGACACGTTGAAGCAGGGCGAAATCTTGCTGGCTTTGAAGAGCGGCCAGACCGCTGTTCTGAGTCCCGCGGCGATCAAGGCGATCGACCCGCTCGGGATCGGCGAGAGCTCCTTTATGATGAGCTACCTGAACCAGTTCCCCTCCGGCAACAACCCACTCGCGTCAGCGGATAAGGGCCTCAATTTCAATGTCCTCACGTTCAATGCTCCGCAGGATTTGAACAACCATGCGCAGGTGGCCAAGCTCGATTACGTCCTGGACCCGGCCGGAAAGCATACCTTCTCTCTTCGAGGCACACTGAACGGAGCGGCGGTTGACGGTAATGGAGTCGTTGGCAGCAGCACGGGGCTCGCTGAATTTCCCGGCCAGTCCGCAGCCCAGAAAACCCTGGACAATTCACGTGGCCTGGCTGCGCGCTACACTGCGGTGCTTACTCCAACTCTGATCAATGTGGTGAACTATGGCTATACGCGGTATGGCAATGCCTCAACCGGCAGTTCCGCGGTTGTTCCCACGTTCTATTTCGCGGCGCTTGTCGGCACAGCGCGCGCGGCGCAAAAAGTCGCGCCTACCACCAACTTCACCGACGATATTACTTGGACCAAAGGCCGCCACACCATCACCGGCGGGTTGAATTTCAGATTTGCCGAATACGACAACATCTCCTATACCAACAGCTATCCCAGCTATAGCTTCAGTAGGAACACCCTGCTCGGCCTTGGCGGCGATCTTACAACGGACATCACAAACTATCTGGCTCCCACTTATGGATCCAGCGTCGCGCTCTCTTCCGCGACCAACGCTGCGAACGCGTTCGGCCCTGTCCTTGGCATGCTCAACCAGTTCGGCGCCACGTACAACTACACGGCGAAAGGCACCGTCATACCGTTTGGCTCGCCGGTAACTACGGACTTTGAGACTCATGAATATGAAGGCTATATTCAGGATTCCTTCAAGTTCAAGCCCAATCTGACGATCACCGCCGGCCTTCGATATTCACTCTCCGGCGTACCTTATGAACTACACGGCACGCAAGTTATACCGACGACCCCACTCAACCAATTCTTTGCAGATCGAAGCTACGCCGCGGCGAATGGAATTCCCAATTCGCAGCTCGCTAGCGCACTAATCACTTATAACTTGGGTGGGCCGGTCAACAACGGTCCCGGCTACTATCCTTTGGACAAGAAGGATTGGGCTCCGCGCTTTGCCCTTGCTTACTCTCCCGAGAATGGCACCTTGATCGAACGGATCATGGGGAAGGGGAGCGCATTCCGCGCGGGTTGGGCAATCGTTTATGATCACTACGGCTCTGCCGTCGCCCAGGCTCTTGCTTCCGGCGGCTCACCTGGCCTTGCTACCAGTGTGGCGCAGCCTGTCAATACCAACTACACCACCGCATTCCGCGATACTGGCAATGGATATCCCACACTGCCCACCGTAGCCGGTGGCTCGTTCCCGCTGACTCCCGCTATTATTACTGGTGGATTCACTACGTTCACGGGGGTATCGAGCACCCTCAAAGCACCCTACGAGTATCTAACGAATGCCAGCTACGCGAGAAAGCTTCCGAAGAAGTTGACCATCGAAGTTGGTTACATCGGCCGCATCGGACATAGGCAGATCGTCAACCAGGACTACGGGCAGCCTCTTACCAACTTTACGGATCCGGCTTCCAAGCAGACGTTCGCCCAGGCGGGCGCTCCTCTCGCCTACCTTTACGACACGGGTCTTACGCCGGCCCAGGTAAAAGCCAACCCGAATCTGGTTCCGAATGAGCCGTTTTACACCAACCAGTTCGCTAAGTTGGCCAACTTCTACATTCCCGGCAGCGCGAGCGCCAACTTCTTCTACGACGTTTACAGCAACTATTCCGGTAGCTGGCTGGACGGCCTGAACGATGTCGACCGCATTCGTCAATCCAACGGAACCTGCCTCGTAAAGAGCGGTTGCAACACCTTCTTCCCGTTGCAGAATTCCGGACTGGATGTGTATACGAACAATGGATTCTCCAATTACAACGCGATGACCCTAACTCTGCGCCGGCCGGTCACAAACGGTTGGGGCTTCGATTTCAACTACACCTGGGGCCACGCCTTGGACAACGGCTCGACTTCGGAAACCAGTGGCGGCGCCGCTCTTCAGGATGCGTTTAACCCACGTGCCTTCTACGGCGCCTCCGACTTCGACGCCCGGCACACGGTGGCAGCGGACGCTGTTGTAGAAATCCCTGTCGGCAAGGGCAAGGCTTGGTTGAGCAACATCCCTTCCTGGGCGAACCAGATCATCGGGGGATGGCAGGCCAGCACGCTGGTGACATTCCATTCGGGCAACCCGCTTACCGTGTCCGACGCTGGAGCTTACAATGTCAACTACGATTATTCCGCCTTCGGCATCCTAGCCCCCGGCGCGAGCCTTCCGGCTTCGAAACTGGGCTTCGACAACAACGGCATCCCGAGCATCTTTGCGAACCCAACAGCGGTGAACTCGTTCGTGGGATCGAATCCCGGAACGGTCGGAGCTCGTGGCATCCTCACCGGACCGCACTACTTCAACACGGATATCGCCTTGAGCAAGAGCTTTACTCTCCCCTGGGAGAAGGTCAAGCTAAGTTTCCGCGCGGAAGCGTTCAATGCGTTTAACAATGTAGAGTGGGGCACGCCAAGCACCAGCCTCGCCAATCCCACCACCTTCGGCGAGATCACTGGCTACGCAACCGGCGCTGCTCCGCGCGTGATGCAGTTGGCTCTCCGGCTCTCTTTCTAGGTTGTCCGGTGATAGGATGATGGCGTCATGGCACGCCATCATTCCTGTCTCTCTGTTATCCTCTTTTCAGCGATTTGCTCCGCCGCCGATCTGACCGGCAACTGGGTTGTCTCGTCGCCAATGGCCGGCGGTGTTTCCCGAAACACTTACTTCAATGTCAAGCAGGACGGCTCGAAGATCTCTGGCACGATCCGAGTGACTCAGTTTGTCTATAAGATTTCTGAGAGCACGGGCGGGCCGGAAGGTTTTACAATTGTCGGCACGATGATGGACGGCCATAGCGAGCGTAAGGTGACTTACGAAGGCAAGTTGGCCGGCGATGAGTTGCGCATCGGTACGCGTCGCCGTCCCACTGACAAAATTACTGAAATGGTGGCTCACCGGACTGACCCGAATGAAGGCGCGGTGCCGGCCCGGATCGATCCGCCAGCGTTACACAAAGTCCCATCGAATGGCCTCGCCAGGACGCCGCCGATGGGTTGGAATAGCTGGAACAAGTTCGCGAGCCGGGTCGATGACGCATCGGTTCGCGGAATGGCGGACTCGATGGTTGCCAGCGGTATGCGCGACGCGGGTTACGTCTACATCAACATAGACGACACATGGGAAGCAGGCCGGGACGCACAGGGCAACATTCAAACGAATAGCAAGTTTCCCGACATGAAAGCCCTCGCGGACTATGTGCATTCCAAGGGGTTGAAGCTCGGCATTTACTCGTCGCCAGGCCCGAATACCTGTGCGGGCTATGAGGGTACCTACGGCCATGAGGTGCAGGACGCCAAGACTTATGCTGCATGGGGAATCGACTACCTCAAGTACGATTGGTGCGGCGCCCGGAACATTTACACCGATGAGGAGATGCAGGCGGTTTACCAAAAGATGGGCGACGCGCTGCAATCGACGGGCCGCCCGATCGTATACAGCTTGTGCCAGTATGGCCGGGCCGACGTTTGGAAGTGGGGACCGGAGGTAGGCGGGAATCTGTGGCGCACCACCGGGGACATCCGCGATACGTGGGACTCCATGGCGAAGATCGGCTTCGGGCAGGATGAATTGTCACCGTGGGCCGCACCCGGGCACTGGAACGATCCGGATATGCTGGAAATCGGCAACGGCGGCATGAGCGATACCGAGTATCGGACTCACATGACTCTCTGGTCTATGCTGGCGGCGCCGCTCATCGCGGGCAACGATGTTCGCACGATGACGCCGTCGATCAAGGAGATCCTCACGAACCCGGATGTCATCGCGATCGACCAGGATCAAGAGGGCAAACAGGCCAAACGCATTTCGAAGACGGGGGATCAGGAGGTATGGGAACGCTCGTTGGCTGGTGGTGCTCACGCAGTGGCTCTCTTCAATCGTGGAGCTGAGGCGGCGAAGGTTACGGTCAAGTGGTCCGATGCTGGAATTAAACCGAAGAAGGCGACCGAACTATGGACTCACTCCGCGGCCCAAGTCAGCGGCCCAGAGTACACGGCTGACGTTCCCTCGCATGGCGTGGTGCTGCTGCGAGTTCAGTAACTATTTCGTAAACACGAACTCGATCCGCCGCTTTCCGGACTGGTCGTCGCCAAAGCCTTGAACGGTAAACGCGCCGGCGGGGAATCGCTCATTGGCAATCAGCCATGCCTGGACGGACTTCGCCCGTTGTTCTGAGAGTCGAATGTCCGAATTGGTATGGCCCTCGATCCGAATCGGAGCATGGGCCTTTCGAAGCAGTTCCGCGATCCGATGGAGCTCTGGTTGTGCTTGCTGGCGGACGGCGTTGCTGCCGGAAATGAACAGCAGATTCATCGGCAACTCAAGGCGCGTCTCACTCGCGGTCAATGCTTGCCCGGGATGAACCAATTCCACGCCCGAGCCGGTAAGCGGACCCACGGGATGCACCAGTGAAGTATCGATTGGCACTGCTCCCGCGCCGACCGGCGTCTTGGCGTCGAAATGAACGGCTCCTGTGATCTCCACTTCGTAATAGCCGCCCTTGCGGATTGTGGCGTTCTCCGCGGTCAGGACGAGGATCACCTTCAGGCTGTTGGGCAAATCACCTGTTGTGCTCAGGTGTTCAATTTTCCCCTGCGAGACGATGGCGTTGTGCGAAACCATCTCGCCCTTTTCATTCTTGAAGTCGAAGTTGAGGCCCTGCCGTAGAGGATTGCCGAACAGGCCCATTTCCTTGAACGCCATCTTGACGTCGAAGTGACCCGGACCGACCGTCGCATAGTAATAGTGCGGGCCGCCGAAGTTGTCTACATTGCCTTTATTGACGCCCGGCGCGAGCGGCGTCGGATGCTTTGGGTCAGTCGATTGGGCGGACACGACAGCGGCGAACAGACTTATCAAGATGGCGAATCGCACTTGGCCTCCTAATAATGAGTGTGGTTCGCGATTGAATTCCGTACGTATTCCGAATCGCGCTTCACGGTTTTCGGTACTACATTCTTGAACCCATAAACCCGCAGGACGTTTCGATCCTGAGTAATCACCTGCTCGGCTCCGTTCC
>Ga0302326_10030429_pt1 | contig 10805 bp, 8 predicted proteins | sample Palsa_T0_3_FD_202264 | JGI IMG/M metagenome (GOLD analysis project Ga0302326, IMG submission 202264) | Peat permafrost microbial communities from Stordalen Mire near Abisko, Sweden - Palsa_T0_3 | ecosystem: Environmental > Terrestrial > Soil > Palsa > Peat permafrost | place: Sweden: Abisko...
CTCGATCTACCCGCCGGCCGCTGAAACAGCTTTGGCCAAGACCTCGAAGGAGAAGACCATGGGCAAATCGAATCCATCACCGGCGGGGCGGTCCCCCGCCAAGCCACCGCGGATCGGGCCGACCATCCGACCGCCGGTGGCCGGGCTTTCGGCCTTTGCCGGAATGCCGGTGGTGAGCATGGGCGGATCGCGAGGCGCGGAGGTCCCGGTGCTCGATCCCAAGCCCTCGACCCACTTCAGCCAGGCGGCCCTCAACGAGATCGAGCGCGGCGCCATCCGGCGCTTCGCCGAGGCCATGGGCGAGACCAATCCCCTCTATTTCGACGAGAAGGTCGCGCGGGCACAGGGCTTTCGCGACCTGGTGGCGCCGCTGCTGTTTCCCCTCTCGCTTCGCTCGGCGCTCACGCTGACCCCGGTGTCCCCCCCCAACCGAACGGTGCTGACGAGCGAGCAGCAGGTCGAGCAACTCGAGCCCATCTGCGCCGGAGATCAGGTGGCCGTCAGCAGCCGGGTGGTGGAGACCAGCCAGCGCCCGGGAAATGCCGGCCCCATCGAATTCATCCAGATCGAGGACGAGGGTCGCGCGCTGGATGGCCGACTCCTCTTCCGCACCCGACGCACGCTGATCGTCCGCGCCGGGCGTGAGCAGCCAGCGCCGAGCACCAACCCCGGAGCCTAGCCAATGCCGCTCACTCGCAAGATCTATTATTCAAGCCTGCAGGTCGGCGACGAGATCCCCGCCTGGCAGTCGCCGCCCCTCGACCGCATCCAGTTCGCGCGCTACGCCGGAGCCGCCGGCGACTACAACCCGCTCTACGTCGACGAGCCCTTTGCCCGGGCGGCGGGCTTTCGCTCGGTCATCGCCCCCGGGGCGCTGGGATTGGGCGGGCTCTCGCAGATGCTCACCGAATGGCTCAAGGGGCCGTTCCTGAGGCGGCTGCACGCCAAGTTTCTCAAGATCATGTGGCCGGGCGACATCCTGACCTGCCGCGGGCGAGTGACCGGCAAGCACCGTGAAGGGAACGATTACCGGGTCGAGCTCGACCTGTGGATCGAGAACCAGGACGGCGAGATGGTGGTTCGCGGCACCGGGACGGCTTCCCTCTTCCACAGCGCTCAGGATGAGTCGCAGCGCCTGGCTGGCGGCCCCCCACTGATCGTCGACGACCCTCCCTCCCCGGCCGACCCTGGATCCGCGAAGCCCGGCGCCTCGAAGGGGACGGCCAAGGGCAAGAGCAAGCGCTAGATTTTGGGGATCGTCTTCGTCACACTCCTCGGGCTCGCGGCTGGCCAGCTAGCCGGCGCGCCAGAATCCGTTCCGCGCTTCGCCGATCGGCTCGACCCCGCGGCCCTCGATGCGGTCATCGCCCAGTTGAGAGCTGCCGCGGCGCAATCACCGATCGATGCCGAACCGAGGCTGCAACTGGCTCGCGCCGAATCCTTCTGGGCCGACCTGCATGCCGAGGCTGCCGCCCCAACCCAGGAGCTGATAGGCCATCTCTCCGCCGGGGTCGAAGCGGCGCGCGAAGCCCTCAAGCTCGTTTCCCCCGGTTACGCCGCGGCCGTCCGGGAGAGTCGACCGCTGCCGGAAGCCCTCCAGGCAATCGAGCCGAGCGGTGCGGCGGCTCTCTACTGGATCGCAGCCGACCAGCATCAGCTGGCCGCGCAGCGCGGCCTGGCGGCGCTGCTGCTCGAAAGCGACGACCTGCGCCGCCTCTTCGCGCGCGTCATCCAGCTCGCGCCCGAGACCTTCCATGGTGGCGCCTATCTTCACGAGGCCGAGCTGGCGCTGGCCGTGCCGGCCGGCTATGCGGCCAGCCTCGAGACCGCGACCGGCGAGCTCATCCAGGCCGCGCGCTTCGGAGCGGGCTGGCTCTGCGTCGACCTGGTCTGGGCCGAGCGCTGGGCCGTGAAGGCCCAAGACTACGGCCTGTTCAAGCGCAAGCTCGATCGGGTGCTCGAGACGCGCTCCGATGTCGATCCCGATCTCATCCCCGAGAACGAGCTCGCCAAGCGGAAGGCAAAGGTGCTCCAGGCATCCTCACAGGTGCTCTTCACGCGGGCCGCGATTCAGCGCGGCGAGACCCCAGCGGCGGGCAAGCACCCGCGCTGAGCATCTGCGCGCTTGAGCGCTTGAGCTTTGGGGGGAGGGTCGCCTTTTCAGCCCTGCCCTTCAGACCCTCCTTCAATCCTTTCGGGAACTTGCCCGCGGCACGAATTGTGCGCTGACACGCACAAACTTGAACGGGAGTGGACCTGAATGCGCGACAGGATGGCGGGCAGCGTTGCGGCTGTGATCTGGTTTCTGGGGTGTGGCTACGCGACGGTGACAGTCGACGGTCGCGACGCGGGCGATGTTTCCGAGAAGGGCTGGAGTCCGGGAAGCTCGCAAGGACCGGACGGCGGCTTCGACGGGGGCGCGCCAGTGCCGGCCTCGCTCAGTGGGCAGGTGACGCTCCTCGAGGCGGCGACCAATGGCGGGGCTCAGGTGACGCTCGTCGAGCCGGGGATGGCCGCAGTGGAGACGGTCACCGACTCGGACGGCAGCTACTTCTTCGACGCCTTGCCAGCCGGGGACTTCAAGGCCACGTTCAGCGCCCCGGGGTATCAAAGCCAGAGCCAGGAAGGCACGCTCAACGCGGGTGACGCCACCCAGATCTCCGTCACGCTGGAGCACTCCTTGCTCCTCGCGGCCTTGGCGGCGCTTCCGGATGGAGGCGCCTTCCTGGGCTACGCGCCCTGGGTGCCGCTTCCCGACGGCGGCCGCCAAGCTGGGAGCCAGCTGTTCTACCTCGACCCGTCGAGCTTCGCGCTTCTCGACGTGGATGTGGACGGCGGGGCCGGAGCCCAGGACCTGATCAGCTGCGACGGAGGCCTGCGCTTCCTCGGCTTCGATCGCGAAGGAGGAGGCATGGTTGAACGCGTCGACGAGAGCGGGATGGCCGAGGTGGACTTCGCCGACTTCGGGGCGCTGTCAGCGTTCTCGCTGGGCGCGAACGTCTCGCGGGTGGTGGCGATGGGAGATGGGGTGTTCTTCGGGACGTCCGCCCCAAACCAAGAGGACGACTGGAGCGAATACGGCCGTGGCGATCTTGGCCCGACGCCGGTCGCGCAAGACCTCGGCGCGCGCGCTCCCCCCATTGCGCTGAACGGCAAGATGGCCGGATGGAGCGTCGGCGACGCGGGCTTCGACACACCGGTGGTCTTTGCGCCCGAGCTCTCGCTCCCGATCGACCAGGTCTGCACCGAGGCGATGACGACCCTCGAGCCATCTCTCGACGGCGACCGGTTCGCGTTCGCGGTTTTCCCGAAGCCCAGCTACATCACCTTCGGAAGCAGCGAGCCGGCCTCGGGGCCGTGCACCCCGAGCGACGCGGTCCAGGTCTACATCGCCGCCGCCGAGGTCATTCAGGTCCAGGATGAGACCCTGGTCGATCCCCGGGCAGCGGTCTATCCGGTCTCGCAGACGGCCTATGCCGGCGAGGTCGCGAACGCGGACGGGAGCCGACATCTGTTCGTGCACGAGTCGGCCCAGGGCACCTGGAAGAGCGACTGGGAAGGAGATGTCGATGGCTGGGCACCGCTCCACGGCTCGAGCTTGCTCGTGGCTGAGCACGTCGACGGGGGTGTGGTCCTGGAGGTGATCGGAGGAGCGACGCGAACCTCGGGGGCCACGGAGTCGGCCGCGATCCCCTTCGAACACGAGTGGTCCACCCCGCTCTTGCTTTCGCCGGACGATCGGTACGTCATCCTTGCAGGGATAGCGTCGGTGTTCGATCTCGCGAAAGAGACCGAGACCCCGCTCACCCTCACTCCGGTGTCGGCGGCGCTCGATCGTCTGGAAACCGTCGCGCTCGTGGTCGACGCGAATGGACAGATGGCGGCCGTGTCGCTCGGCGGCCCTCCCGCGCAGACCCCGCAGGGCACTCTGCTCGAGGGGGTAGCGATCGCGGCCAGTTTCACACCCAACGAAAGCGCGGTCGTCTACCTGGGAACGGACCCGGCGGGGAATACGGGGATCTTCATGCAACCGATCGTCCAGTAGGGCCGGCCCCTGTGCCGGCCACTGCGCTCGATCGGTTGAACCTCCGTCAAGCGAGAGCCGTGTGCGTGCCCGTTTTGCGTGCCCGTGCCCGTGCAGTCTTTGCGCACCATCTGTGGGGTCGGACTCGTCACGACATGAGCGTCCGTGGGCTCGCGGCTTGCGTGTGCGCCCAGCGTCGGCACACGATACCCGCAAGCCTTCGGACTTTGCGGTCAGCACGTCCGACCCCCCGGACCACAAGTCGAGAAGTTGCCACGGGCACGGGCACGCCCACGGCTTCTTGTTGGTCAAGGCGAACCAAGACCTCTGTGAAGCGTGGCTAATTCAACAGCTTCTCGAGATACCGCTTGGCAGCCGGATCGCCCCAGTCGCGCGGCCCCTCGAACTTGGCGATCACCTTGCCCTGGCGATCGATCACGAAGCTCTGGGGATACTGGTGGATTCCATAGGCCTCGCTCACCTTGCCGCTCTGATCGAGCAGGACGATGAAGGGCGGAGGGACCGCCCCGAAGGCCTCGCCGAAGTAGGCGTGAATGGGATCCCAGCCGTCGTCCACCGAGACGGCCAGCATGGCGAAGTCGCGATGCGGAGCGAGCGACATGGCCAGCCGCGCCATGTCGGGCATCTCCTCTCGGCATGGGGCGCACCAGCTGGCCCAGAAGTTCAGGAAGACCACCTTGCCCCGGAAGTCGTCGAGCGCCTGTAGCCCCCCCTTGGCATCCGCCAGCGCGAAGGGCGGGGCCGGAAAGCTCTCCTTGACCACGTCGAGCGCCCGCAGCTCGGCCTGGGGCTCAAGCACCAGCTTCCTGAAAGCGGTGTTGACGAACACGCCGGCCAGCCCGACGACCACCGCGCACGCGAAGACGATCTTGGTGCGGCGCTCGACCGGGCGCCCCCGCGTCAGGTTGGCGCGCGGGTCGAGGGTCCCCATGGCGAAGGCGCGGCCCCGCTCGAGCTTCTGGAGCAGGCGCGGCTCGTCGATTCGCCGCCGGAAGGCCTTGCGGCCGTCGACGTAAACCACCGGTGCGTCGCGGTCGAACTGGGCGCGCAGCTTCGGGTCGAGGTCGATGTCGACCTCGATCAGCTCGAACGGGACCTGCGCTCGAACCCTCTCGAGTACCTCCCGAGCTTCGTCGGAAGGAGGCGACCCACGGCGCGCATAGAGCTCGACCAGCATCGATCTTAGAAGATAGCGGGGCTGGAGCCGTCGCGCAGCCGTGTCTTCAAGGCTTGAAAGTCAACGAGGGTGACGGTGACCCGCCACCCTCGTCGAAGCTGGTCCGGTCCGGCCCGATGCCGGAGCCAGTGATCAACCGCCGTCGGTCGCCGGCGCCACGCAGTAGCCGGTGTGGCTGCTGGCCGTTCCGAGGAAGTTCAGGCCGGTACAGGTGTAGCCGGTCGGGCAACCGCCCGCCGCACCGGACTTGGTGATCTCCTTGTCCTCGCAGAGCTGCTGGCAGGTTGCAGTGATATCCAATCCACCCAAGCACTCCGCTCCGGCCACGCAGGGGTCGAGGGCGTTGCCGAAGTTCGCCTTGGAGCAGTCGCCACCGAGGGGAATCGCCTCGGCCGCGGTCGGACCCACCATGCAGAAGTCGGGCACGGTATTCACCGCATAATCGAGGAGCTCGGCCGGCAGACACTTGAGGGGCACTCCCTGGGCGTTCACGCCGGTCCCATTCACACCGCAGGCGCCCGCATCCTGCAGGGTGAAGTTGCAGGGAGTCGCGCAGGCGCCGGTGGTGTAGGCGTCGACGGTCGGATCGGGACCAATGTTGATGCCGTAGACGTCCATGACCGGGACACACTTCGTGCCGGCACCGCAGGAAACGGCCGCCGTCGACGCGGCGTTGCAGAGCTGGCCGCAGGTGTTCGCAAGGCAGAGATCGCTCGTGTCGCAGAGACCGCCCAGCTGCCGGTTGCCGTTGAAGTTGCAGGACGTGCCGGTGCCACCGTCGCCGTCGGTGAAGGCCTGCGTGCACAAGCCATAGGCATCGCCGCCGAGCGCGAGGCAGATGCCGTCGTTGACGGAGGCGGCGTTGCAGGGCCCCAACAGATCGCTGGCCACGCCCATTGCGCAACCGGTGGACTGCTCGGCGTCCTGGCAGATCTGGTACGTCGGGTTCGAGGCAGCGATGCAGCTCTCCCAGGGCGCGACGCAGTCCTCGGTCGTCTGGCACTCGTTGACGCACAGCGATATGCCGAGACCGGTGCCGAAGATCGGCTGCGAGCAGACGACCGGCGAGGTGCTCTGCGTGAACGCGTCTTGGCTGCAGGGCGGCCCTCCCGGAACGCACTGTTCGAAGAGCTCTGGATTGTGGCAGACGCGAGTGTTGAAGTCGCAGACCAACCCATCGGTCTGGCACGGGTCAGGACCGCCATCCTCGGGGCTACTGGGGTCGCAAAAAGACCCGAGCTGGCAGTCGATGACTTCCTTGATGCCGGCGTCGTAGCCGCCATCGCCCTTGGCAGGACACTGGGCGAAGTCCGCGCACGGGTAGTAGGAACCATTCGCGCTCCCGGGGACGAGCTGAGCAGGCAGCCCAAATGGATAGCAGACGCTGCCCGGAACGGTCACGCCGACTCCGAAGAAGTTGGCCGGGAAGTCGGAGCCCAGCACACAACGACTCCCGTTGTCGGCGCAGCAATCGGCGTCCGTGGTGCAAACCGAGTTGATCGCGCCGCACACCGGATCGCACGTCCCGTCACTTCCGCAGCTCAGGGTATCGCAGCAGGTGTCGCCCGCGCCGCAGCTCTGGCCCTGGGTGACGCAGGGGATCCACCCCGTGCAGGCCAGCCCATCCGATCCGCCGTCCTGGGTCGATTCGCAGCAGGGAGCGCCGGCCGAGGGTCCGATTCCGCTCGCCGTGCACTGGGGGGTGCCGCCGGCCGGGGATTCGCAGTGCCCATCCATGCACAGCAGGCCGAGATCACATTCGATCGAGGTGGCGCAGCCCGCGTCCACATCGCCGACCGGACAGGGATCCATGAAAACCCCTCCGGTGCCGGTGCCGGTGCCGGTCCCAGTGCCTGCCGAGACGCAAATCGTGCCGTTGCAGGTGAAGCCGCCGCAGCAGCTCTTGGTCGGGCTGCATGGGTCGCCCGAAAGGGCGCAGCTCGGCCCGGTGGTCGAGCCCGTGCCGTTCGCGACGCCCGTGCCAGCTCCGCCGGTGCCGCTGGTCGTGCCGCTGGTGCTGGTACTACAGGCCATGGCCAGCGCCACGAGCGCGAGCAGGCCGCTGCGCCGTCCCAATGCAATCAAGCTTTTCATGTCTTTACTCCGGTTCTGAGAAGCGGACTTCCACGGGCACTTGCTCTGACTGTCCGCTTCGATCCAAAGATTGTGACCAAGAATGGTCGCCTACGTATCGTGACGGCACCCGCTGTTGCAAGAACTTTGCGCACCCGTTCCTTTCAACTTGTCAATCTCTATCTGTCGGCGCAACCTGCCCGTCCCTTTGGCGTGCCGATTAATTGCCCGACCTGCTCGGGCCTCTAAGATGGAACGATGCTCTCCACGTTTCTCGCGCTGAGGCTGCTCGCGACCGGCGCCGAAACGCCGCCTGCCTCGCCGCCCCCCTCTCGGGCAGGCCTGCACGCCCTGCTGGCCCGGACCACCTTCGACCCGTCCACGGGGCGGTACGACTACCTCGACGATCACGGGCAGAAACTGCCCTTGAGCTTCGACCCGGAGCTCCAGCAGCCCATCCAGCGCCTCATCGACGCCTACCGCGTGCCTCTGGCCCAGCTGGTGGCGGTCGATCCCGCCACCGGCCGCGTGCTGGCGGCGATCGAGAGCCGGGATCCGGAATCCGCCCCCGCCGAGCTCAAAGAGCCGGATCTCTTCCCGGCCGCCTCGGTGTTCAAGATCGTGACCACCTCGGCCTTGCTGGCGCAGGGGGTCGATCCCGACGAGGAGGTCTGCTTCCACGGCGGCAAGCACCGCATCCGTTCGCGCGAGATGGGGGACGACGAGCGGAGGGACCACCGCTGCGAGACCCTGAGCGAAGCCGTCGCGCACTCGGCCAACGTCGCGATCGCCAAGCTGGCTGACCGCAACCTCGACCCGGCCTGCCTGCGGGACTGGGCCGCGCGCCTGCTTTTCAACCGGCCCCTCCCGAGCGACTGGCCGATCGAGCCTTCGGCGGCGGTGATTCCCGACGAGTCGTTCAGCTTCGCGCAGTGCGCCGCCGGCTTCGGCGACGTGACGCTGGGAGCTTTCCACGGGGCGGCCCTGGCCTCGGCGATCGCCAACGGCGGTCTGCTGGCCCCGCTGCGGGTCTTCGCGAGCGATGGTCCGAGCAATGGGCCAAGCGACGCGCAGCCGGCCCAGGCAGCGGTCCGGCTGCTTCCCAGCGAGCTGGCTGCCGACCTGAGCAGCATGATGGAGCTGACCGTCCGCAAGGGCACGGCCCGGCGCGCCTTCCGCTTTCGCGGCGCCAGGGCTCTCGACGCGGCCGGCAAGACTGGCAGCATCGCCAGCAAGAACCCCTACCGCGACTACTCCTGGTTCGTGGGCTTCGCGCCCACCAGCGCCCCCCGCATCGCGGTCGCGGCCCTGGTCGTGAACGGACCGAAGTGGAGGATCCACGCCTCGGCTCTGGCGGCGGCGGCGCTGCGAACCTATTTGCACCCGCCGGCGGCCGCGCTGCGCTCTGCGAGTCGCGTGCGGCGCACGATCAAGCCGCCAACCTAAAAGCGGTACGAGCCGCCGACGTAGAGATTCAGGAAGAGCTGGCTGCTCGGGCCGGCCCCGTAGGCCAGCGCCTGATTCACCTGGGTGGTCGGGGTCTTGGCCTGGCCGTTGCCAAAGCTCACCGTGAGCCCGAAGGTGGTCTCGGTGTGCTCGCCCGGCAGCGTGAAACCGGCGGTGGCCCCGTAGAGATTCACGTCCTCCACCTGCGGCTCGGCACCGGAGTCGATCTTCGGCGCCGAGGACAGATTGGTGAAGAAACCGGCGCGCAGCGGGTACTTGTGAAACAGGTCGTACTGGGCGCCCAGGTCGACGTTGAAGGTCACCTCGCGCGTGATGTCGTTGACGAAGTTCGGCAGGCGCTGGTTTGCCGACGCGCCGTTGACGAGGCCGTAGTGGACGATTCCCCACAGCGAGAAGTCGGCGGCCAGCGTGAGGTCGCGCATGATCTCGTAGGCCACGCCCAGCCGGCCATGGACCGGCCAGCGTGAGTCCCCGGTCAGGTTCGGCTGGTAGATCTCGGTCAACCCGTTGGAGGTGCCGCCCGCGCCCGTCACGACCTCGTCGCTGGTGGCGCTCGAGAAGACCGTGAGCGAGGGGGTCGCGATGGTGAGGCCCACTCGGAGCTTTGGGTTCACGCGATAGAGGACGCCACCCTGAAGGTAGAGGCCCAGGACCGACAGCTTGAGCGTGATGTCGTCCTCGGAGTAGGTCGTGCTCGGTCCACTGCTGCCATAACCGGCGGCCGCGATGCTGCGGCTGTTGCGCGTCACCTGGCGGTACAGGGCGTTCCCCGAGATGCCAAAGGACCAGCGGTCGTCGTAACGGTAGGCGTATCCCAGTCCGGCCAGCACCGTGAGGTCGAGCGTGGTCTGCGCGAGGGACGTCAGCGTCCCGCTGTTGTCGATGACCTCGTTGATCGAGCTCCCCGAGGTCTGGTCGGGAACCAGCACCGACAGAGCCCAGGCATGGTGGTAGTGGCCTTGGGCGTCCTTCGGTCCCATGCCGTGCGCTTCACCGGCGCTCCCGGGAACGACGTTGAGCTGGTCGACGGCGGCGCTGACCGAATCCTTGAACTGGTCGAGGAGATTTCCACCCGTGACGTGCAGGGCGTTGGTGAGCGACTGCTGCTGAAAGGAGTAGAAGTTGAGCTCCGCGCTCAGGAGCCCGCTCTTGATGTCCACCAGCCCGGCCGGATTGTAGTAGGTGCCCGAGGGATCGTTGGCGATGGCCGTGAAGGCCCCGCCCATCCCGGCCGCCCGCTCGCCGACGAGGAAGTTCTGGTAGTGCGCGTCGTCGGCGCGCGCCGGGAGCGAGAGCAGGCAAGCCAGGCTCGCCAGGCTCGCAGCAGCAAGGACGACCAGCGATCTCACGGCGCGCAGATTAGTCAAAGGGGTTCCGGTCCGGCAGTCTATTCGTCGCGCAGCGCGGCCAGGGCGGCCAGGTCCTCGAGGGTGGTGAGGTCCCCGCTGGCCTCATGGCCTGCGGCCACGTCTCGCAGCAGCCGGCGGACGATCTTGCCGCTGCGCGTCTTCGGCAAGACGTCGGCAAAGCGGATCTCCTCCGGCCGCGCGAAGGCGCCGATCTGCTGCGCGACCTCGGCTTTCAGTTCCGCCCGCAGCGCCTCTCCGGCCTCCTGCCCAGCCTTGAGCGTCACGAAGGCCACCACCGCGCTGCCTTTGAGCTCGTCCGGCCGGGCCACCACGGCGGCCTCGGCCACGGCGGGATGTTTGACCAGCGCGCTCTCGATCTCCGCGGTGCCCAGCCGGTGGCCCGCGACGTTGATGACGTCGTCGATGCGCCCCGCCACCCACAGGTAGCCGTCCTCGTCGAAGCGGGCGCCGTCCCCCGTGAAGTACTTGCCGGGCAGCTCGTTCCAGTACTGCTGCTGGTAGCGCACCGAGTCGCCGTAGAGGGTCCGGAGCATCGAGGGCCACGGGCCGGTGAGGAAGAGCTTGCCGCCCTGCCCTGGGGGCGTAGGCGACCCGTCGGCTTCGAGGACCTCGGGAACGAAGCCGGGCAGCGGCAGCGTGGCTGAACCAGGCTTGGTCGGTGTGGCGCCCGGCA
>Ga0302326_10030431_pt1 | contig 10804 bp, 9 predicted proteins | sample Palsa_T0_3_FD_202264 | JGI IMG/M metagenome (GOLD analysis project Ga0302326, IMG submission 202264) | Peat permafrost microbial communities from Stordalen Mire near Abisko, Sweden - Palsa_T0_3 | ecosystem: Environmental > Terrestrial > Soil > Palsa > Peat permafrost | place: Sweden: Abisko...
GAAGTAGCCCGAGGCTGCGTCGAACTCGACCGGCAGCAGTCGGCCGCCGTACAGCAGGTGCTCGACGCTCGACGAGCAGTCATACGTCGGCGCCACCTGGTTGAGCGGCAGCCCGTGGCCACCTCCGTACTCGTAGGGCTTGCCGACGATCTGGTTACCGGCGGCGATGATCCCCTTGACCGCCGCCGGAGCGCTTGCCGGCGCCGCCGCCAGCCCGTTGGAGAGCAGCCGCGCGCGCGGCCCCGGCGTGACCGGAACCGTCGTCCCACCGGTCTCGTCGCACGCCGAGCCCGTGCTCGCCGGCGCCGCGTCGGCGACCGGCTCAGGCGTCTGCGCCAGCGCGTTGCCGGCTCCGGTCGCCGGGACCCGCTGCACGCGGACGGGGCCGGCCCAATCGTCGGTCGCGGCGCCCGGGATTCCCAGCGCCTCGGCGAACTCGAACCAGAGGTCGATGTCACGCGGCAGCCCGTCGATCGGCGGGCCGCCGAAGCCGATATCCCGCTTGTAGGCGATCGCCGAGTGGCCTCCCCACGTGATTCGCAGCGGCGTCTCGTAGGGCAGGCCGCCCAGCGCCGTCGCGGTCTGGAACGTCGTACCGCCCAGCTCCGCATAGCTGTCGGGATGCTGGTAGAGGTTGACACCGCTCGAGCCCACCGAGCCACTGACCGAATCGCCCGGGCCGCCGTACAGGGTCGCCGCCACCCGAGCCCCGCTGCCGGCGAGCAGCCGCGAGATCGAGCCCGGGCCGGATCCGCCCGAGGGCGCGCAGGCCGAGCTCGAGGACGGCGACCCGAACAGGCTCGCCAGGAACACGACGCCGACCGTCGACCCCAGCACCAGCGCCGTAGCGACGGCGAGCGCCAGCTTGGCGGCGATGCTCCGCGACGGCTGCTCGAGGCCGCTCATGATGGCCACGATACGTTGGAGCAAGCCTGATGAATCTAATTGAGACTAATTTGTTGCAGTTGAGCTAATCCGGAGTTCGCGAAAACGCGACACCCGCTTTAGCCGGTGCCGCTAACGTGAAGCCCCTTCATGCCTCGGATCTTGGACGTGGAAGCAGCGCTGCTGCTGCTGGAGATTGAGCCGCCATTCGACCAGCGCGAGGTGCAACTCGCGCGGCGGCGGATGGCCAAGCGTTGGCACCCCGACATTGCGCCGCCGGGCCGCCGTCACGAGCATCAGCGGCACCTGCAAGCGATCAACGAGGCCGCCGACGAGCTGGAGCGTCTGGCCGAGAACTTCCGGGGCGGTACCGTCAGCCGCAACGCGGTCCGAGCGTCGGCCGCGGCCACCAAACGCGCCCGTGAGGACGCCGGCCGGCGGGCCTACGAGAACGAGCAGCGCGAGCGCGACAACGCAGAGGAGCGCGCCAAGCATGACCCGTTCGGTTCCCGCGTCCCCGATCACTCGGTCGTCCATCGCTACGCCCGCTGCATCTCCTATCCAGAGTGGGGCGTCGGCACGGTCACCGGCATCTATTTCTCCGGCGACGAAGAGTCCTCGCAGCAATGGGCGCGGGTGTCGTTCGCGGTCGGCGTGCGGACGGTCCCGGCCGGATCGCTGCAGTTCGTCGACTTCTCCAAGCCTGACGCGGCGGCCGACCGGGTCGAGCGGTTCATGACCGCCGCCCAGCACGCGCTGGCCGAGGGCGACGCGGAACTGGCCGCGCAACGGCTCGTGTATGCGCGTGACGCCGAGCCCGAGAATCCAGCGGTGCTGCGGCTGCTGACCGCCTCCTTCTGGCAGGCGGGGAACCTGCCGGCGGCCGGCCGGACCGTGCGCGACTGGGCCCGGGTCGAGACCGACCGGCCGACCCCGGAGCGCTACGCGTCGCGGATCTACGAGGACATGGGTGCCGTCGACCTGGCCGCCGACGCAGCGCTGCGCGCGGCCGAACGCGCCCCGGGTGATGCTTCCGCGTGGGAGCGGCTCGGCCGACTGCGCCTGCGGCTGGGCGACCTGGCGGCCGCGATCTCGGCGCTCGAGCGAGCGCGGCTGATCGGGCCGTCGCTCGAGGGCCTGCTCGATCTGGCGCTTGCCCACCACCTCGCCGGCGACATCGGCGCCGAGGTGTCGATCGCCGCGGCCGCAACGCAGATCGCCCCTGACTCTCGCCGCGCCTGGTCGACCTACGCCCACGCACTGGCCCGCACCGACCGGCTGTCGGAGTGTCAGCAGGCGTGCGACGAGGCGCTCGCGCTCGGCCCCGACCGCGAGGTCGCCGACCTGCTGGAGCGGATCCGGGCAGCGGCCCCGCGCGAGCTGTCTGAGCCCAGCGCCGCCTGAGCGCGCCTCAGCCGGCGGCGCGGTCGGTGCGACTCAGCGGCGGCGCGGTGCGACTCAGAACGCGAAGCTGATTGGCGGCTGCGGTCTGCCCGCGACCCGTCGCGCCACGGCCGGGGCCGAGTACCACGTACCGACCACGAATCGGTTGATCGGACCGAAGCTGTAGGCGGCGGGTGCGCCCATGAAATGCAACCCCGGCACGCTCGCCTCGAGGCCCTTGGTGAGTACCGGATAGCCGCTATCGGCGAGCTTGATCCGGCTCACCAGCTCCGGGGACAACATTCGAGACCTGCGGATATCGACCTGGTACCCAGTGCCGAGCAGCACGTGATCGACCGACCGCCGGGAGCCATCGGATAGGTTCAGGACCACCTTCCCGTCGGACTCCGCTGCGTCGAGGACCCGCAGGCCGGTCCTGATCGGGACCTCCGTGAGCCGCGGCCGCAGCCAGCCGGACCCCGCCGGGCCGATGTTCGCATGCGCCATTTCAGACTGCCTGCGTCGCGGTAGCCGACGGAACACGTCGGGCGTCGCAATCAGCCACCCGGACCGCACGCCCCCGATGTCGGTCGGCGGCGGTTCCAGCGTCGGGAAGCGCCCGGTGCGGTCCGGCACCGGGAGATGCTCCTCAGAGCCGTCGCCCAGCCACTTGATCCTCGGAGCACGTGACAGCACCTCCACCTCGGCGCCGGACTCGTGCAGCAGGGCCGCGCATTCCAGAGCGCTCTGTCCGCTGCCGATCACGTCCACCCGTTGCCCGGCAAAGGCTGCCAGATCGGCGTGATCGTAGGCATGGCTGCAGAGGTCGCGGCTCAGGGATGAGAATGGGATCGGGCGGTGGATAAAGGACGCGATGCCGGTGGCCACGATCACGGTCGACGCCTTCAGCCGCTCGCCGTCGGCTAGCTGCACGGCGAACCCGTCACCATCGCTCTGCACGAGGCTCACCTCGCGGCGTTCCACCTCCGGTACCGCCTGACGCTGGAACCACTCGCCATAGTCGAGGAACTCCTTCAGCGACAGGTTGACCGGTCGCAGCTTGACCCCCTCGGTGCGCTCGAAGTCCTCGACCCTGAGGCCGGCGTCGGGTGCGGAGATGCTGCTCGAGCGTCGCCGCGAGCGCAGCAGCATCCCGGCCGGCATCCTTTCTGACCACGAGCGCAGCGGATCGCCGAAGCACCGAACCGGTACTCCGAACGCCTGCAGATGCGCGCTGACCGCCAAGCCGTTGGGGCCAGCGCCGATCACGATCGCGCGCTCGGCAGGTTTGCGCCGACGGTGGTTGCGCAGCTTTGGGAGGACCTCGCTGAGACCCACATCGAGAGCGCGCGCGACCGCAGGCCCGGGGTCCGATGCGCGCGCGTACGGGTGGACGACTCCGCGCCGCAGCCGCAGCACCGGCGCGGCAGCGGCCGGCGCGCCGTGGCGCAGATGCCAGAGCCCGTAACGGACGTCCGCATCGGTCCAGCGGTAGTAGAAGTCCGGTGCGGCGATGACCGACGGACCGCTCTGACCCAGGACGTGGTCGCACCACACCGCGGGGATGTTGGCCCCCGCCTCGATCGCCACCGCCAGCGATCCGTAGGGACGTGGGTTCAGGTCGATCGCCTGCCAGACGTCCGGGCGGTGCAGATCCTCCAGCAGCTCGAGCTCGAACACCCCCTCCCAGCCGAGGTCATCGAGCAACCCGATCACCCGGCGGCGCAGCTCCGGGCCCCCGTCGATCGTCAGCGAATAGCAGACGCTCCCCGCGTCCGGCGGCCAGGTCCGGTGGTAGCGGGAGACCGCTTCGGCCAGCAGCCGACCATCGGCGAACACCCCGGCGAACGAGACGGGATGCCCGTCGAGGCGCTCCTGTACGAGGACCACGCCGAGACGACGGGTCGCCGCCTCCATCTCGGCGTCGTTTGAAACCACGGTGGCGCTGCGCCGGATCCGTGACGAACCTCCCTCGATCACGGAGCATGGAGGCTTGACCATCAACGGATAGCCCATCGCGGCAGCCGCTTCGATCGCCTCTGACGTCGACGCGCACAGCGTCGTGCGCGGGGAGGTCAGTCCGTGTCGCGCGGCGGCGGCGATCAGCTCGCGCTTGTCCAGTGCCCGTTCCACGACTGCGTGCGGCGGCAGCCCGATCTGCACGTGCGGGGCGAGCCGGACGCGGTTGCGCGACACGTCGAGCAGGGACATGTCCGTCCCGGGCATGAGCATGTCAAAGCGATCGGTGCTCACGATCCGTTCGAGACCCGACATGAACACGCCGGGGTCCGGCAGCGGATCGGGGAGCGTGATTCGCTCGGCCACCGAGTGCGACAAGAACGCGGCGGCCCGGTGCGACGGTGCCGTCGCCGTCACCTGGTAGCCCGCGGAAGCAAGTCCGCGCGCGGCGGCTAAGACCGATCGGTTCTCGCCCTCGGTGATCAGGATCCGCACACCCTTACGGTTCAACGACGCGCCCACGTACCGGTTATATCGATCTTACGCGAGTTTCACGTCGAAGTGACCGAGCCCTCGCGCCCGCATACCGGGCACGTCTCCCCCGAGCCCAGCACCCTGCCCTGGCACGCTGGGCAGTCGCCGAGCTCCTCGAGTACGCCGAGCAGCTCGCCGATCCGGCAGACAAGCAACCGCTCCTCGTCGATCTCGACCCAGGCGCCGGCCGCGGCCGGGAAGACGACGTGGTCGCCGGGCTTGACCGGCATCTTGACGCCCACGTGGTCCCACCAGTCCAGGCCGGGACCGACCGCCAGCACGATCCCCTGCTGGGGTGGCGGCTCATCGGATCCGGCCGGGACCAGCAGGCCGGAGCGGCGGATCCGGTCTGGGTCCAGCTCCTTGATCACGATTCGGTCGAACATGGGTCGCAGCTGATGACGCATCGGTGTCCAGCGATGATAGGAGCCAGTGCTCCGCACGGGAGGAACACGCTTAACGTGAACTTGGTAGCAACGTGCGGAAACCCGGCGCCGTTCGGTCCGCCGGTGAACCTAGGCTCACGCTCATGCGGCTGATCGTCGCCAATTGCTCAATCGACTACACGGGCCGGCTGACGACCCACTTGGCGCCGTCGACCCGGCTGCTGATGATCAAGGCCGATGGCACGTTCCTGGTCTGGTCGGATCATGGGAGCCAGAGCGTCAAGCCGTTGAACTGGATGACGCCGCCGACGGTGATCGACGAGATCGGCGAGCCGCCGACCCGTCTGATCGTGCGCAAGCACGCGAGCGGCTCCGAGGACCGGCTTGAGATCGAGCTGCACGAGGTGCTGTCGGACGTCACCCACGTGATGGGCTCGCCCGCGGAGGACGTCGCCCTCGCCAAGGACGGCATCGAGGCGCATCTGCAGGAACTGCTGGCCGAGCAGCCGCACTGGTGCGGCGACGGGTTCCGGCTGGTGCGCCGCGAGTGGCCGACGGACATCGGCCCGGTCGACCTGATGTGCCGAGACCTCCAGGACAACTGGATCGCGGTCGAGATCAAGCGGGTCGCCGGGATCGACGCGGTCGAGCAGCTGACCCGATATCTCGAACGGCTGCGCCCAGACCCCCAGTTCGACCAGATCCGCGGGGTGCTGGCCGCGCAATCGATCAGGCCCCAGGCACGAGTGCTGGCCGAAGCCCGCGGGATCCGGTGTGTCGAGGTCGACCTAGCGGTCCTGCGAGGCGAGCGCGAGCCCGATCTGAAACTGTTCTCGTTATGAGCGAGACATCTGAGGTTCTGACCGAGCGCCGCGACGCGGTACTGGTGATCACGATCAACCGGCCCGAGCAGCGCAACGCGATCAACGCCGCCGTCGCGGAGGGCATCGGCACCGCCCTGGACGAACTTGATGCCGACGGTGGGCTTACGATCGGGATCATCACCGGCGCCGGCAAGGGGTTCTGCGCCGGCATGGACCTGAAGGCGTTCGTCACCGGTGAACGGCCGTGGTACGCGGACCGCGGGTTCGCGGGGATCACACAGCGTTCGGCCACCAAACCGCTGATCGCGGCCGTCGAAGGCTTCGCGGTCGCGGGTGGGCTGGAGGTCGCGATCGCGTGCGATCTGATCGTCGCAGCCAAGGGCGCCAAGCTCGGGATCCCGGAGGTCAAGCGCTCGTTGGTCGCGGCCGGCGGGGGGCTGTTGCGACTGCCGCGGTTGCTGCCGCGCGCGGTCGCGTTCGAAATGGCGCTGACCGGCGATCCAATCCTCGCCGAGCGCGCCTATGAGCTCGGGATGGTCAACCGGCTGGCGGAGCCGGGCGAGGCGCTGGACGTGGCGCTCGAGCTGGCAGCGGCGATCACCCCGAACGGGCCGCTCGGCGTGACCGGCTCGAAGCGGATCCTGAACGAATCGCTGGACTGGCCCGACGCCGAGTTCTTCGAACGTCAGCAGGCGATCTCGGGGCCGATCTTCGACTCCGAGGACGCCAAGGAGGGCGCGACCGCGTTCGCGGAGAAGCGCGCGCCGGCCTGGAAGGGTCGCTAGGGCGCGCGGTTGGAGGAAAAGTCGCCTATAGGTGGACTCAACCTCTGACCCGCGGGATCCGAGACGCGCTCAGGGCGTTTCCGCGGAAACGCCCCACGCGGTCGCGACCACGCGCCGCGGACCGCCGTGGTCGCGGTGCTCGCACAGGTAGATCCCCTGCCAGGTGCCGAGCGCGAGCCGGCCCCGTGATACGGGGAGCGTCAGCGAGGGACCGAGCAGCGCCGCCTTGATATGCGCCGGCATGTCATCGGGCCCCTCCAGCGTGTGCGTCCAATACGAGGCACGTTCGGGCACGGCCTGGTTGAACCACGTCTCGAAGTCCCGGCGCACGTCGGGTGAGGCGTTCTCATTCAAGGCCAGCGACGCCGACGTGTGCTGGATCAGCAGGTGCAGCATGCCGGCCGCCATCGACCCAAGCTCGGGCAGCTCGCGGACCACGTCGCCGGTCACGAGGTGAAAGCCGCGCGGACGGGCATCGAGCGTGATCGCGCGCTGGACCCAGAGCGTGCCCTCGCTCACCACGGCACCCGCGCGACCTTCATGTCGACCCGCTCGCCGCGAAACGGGACCCCCTCGGCGAGCAGTAGCCGGCGCTGGCGGCGGCCCTTGGCCAGCGATCCGTCGGCGCGGACGATCCGGTACCAGGGCAGATCCAGATCTTCGTTCGCGGACAGCACCGCACCGGCCAATCGCGGGGCGCCGGGCGAGACGTCCCCGTAGGTCCGCACGAACCCCTCAGGCACCGCCCGGATGCGATCGAGGATCTCGGCGGCGCGGCGGTCGGACTCCGGCCTCAGGGCGGCGCGGCGGCCGGACTCCGCCGTCACGGCAGCAAGACGATCTTTCCGAGCGTGTGGCCCTGCTCCAACTCGGCGTAGGCGTCGCGCACCTGCTCCAGCGGATAGGTGGCCGCAATCGGCACCTCCAAGGAGCCGTTCGCGACGTCGGCCGCGAGCTCGGCGAGCGTCGAAGCGCCCGTGCCGGCGGCGCTGCCTTCGCCCTTGACACCGTGCTTGGAGACGGCCTCGAAGTCGGCGATCGTGTCGATCCGGTCGGGAGCGACGCCGAGCGTCAGCGCCAGCTCGACGTAGCCGCCGCCGACGAGGTCGAGGAAGGCGTCGACGCCATCGGGAGCGGCGGCACGGATTCGATCCTCGACGCCGTCGCCGTAGAGCACCGGCACGACGTCGTGCGAGCGCAGCCAGCCGTGCTTGGACTCGCCCGCGAGCCCGATCACGGTGGCTCCGGTCAGGCCTGCCAGCTGCACCGCGAACACGCCGACGCCGCCCGCCGCCCCGGCCACGACCACCGTGTCGTCGTCCGACAGCGAGACCGCCCTGACGGCCGCCCACGCGGTGACGCCCGCGACGTGTAACGAGCCCGCGACCTCCCAGGGCACCGATGGCGGCCGCGGTGTCAGATTCTCGGCCGGCACGACGACCAGCTCCGCCTGGCTGTTGCGATTATCGGAGTAGCCGATCACCTCGTCGCCGATCCCGACCGCGGTCACGTCGACGCCGACGCCCTCGACGACGCCCGCGAAGTCAGAGCCCTCGCCCGACGGGAACGTCGCCGGGAATCGGGAGTGCAGCGCTCCCTCGCGGATCTTCGCCTCGCCGGGGTTGATCGACGCCGCCTTGACGCGGACCAGCACCTCGCCGGGCCCCGGCACCGGATCGGGGACGTCGACGACCTGCAATACGTCGATGCCGCCGTACTGATCGAACCGCACCGCTCGTGACATGACAGACGCTCCGTCTCGCTTGCGTTCAGGACTCCTGCAGGCGAGCTTATACCGGCAAGATTTGTTGCAAGGGCGTCCGACGCATGCGCGCTGGCAACCGCTGATGGTATGTTCGCCGCGGTTGCGCGTTCCTGCCGCTATCGCGGTGATTTTCGAGGACAGCGCAACGGTTGCCGCCATGCTGCTCACGACCCTCCCCCGCGGGCTTCGCCTGCCCCTGCTCGCCGCCGCGTTCGCGGCCGTGCTCGCGCTCACGCTGGCCGCGATCGACCCTGCTCACGGGACCGCGGCGCCCAGCGTCGGCCAGCTGCAATCCCAGCTCGGCGACCAGCAGAGCCGACAGCAGCAGCTCTCGTCGAGCATCGGCTCGATGAACCAGCTGATCGACAAGCTCGACTCCCAGATCTCGCTCGTCGAGAGTCGCGAGCAGACCGTCGCCGACGAGCTTGCCTCCGACCGGGCGAAGCTCAAATCCGTTCACGGACAACTGGTCGTCGAACGGGCGCTGCTGGTCAAGCTGCGGGCCAAGCTCGCCGCCGGCCGGGCGCTGCTGGCCAACCAGCTCGTCTCCGGGTATGAGGCCAACCAGCCAACGCTCGTCTCGATCGTGCTGAACTCCAATGGCTTCCAGGAGCTGCTCAACCAGCTCAACTTCCTCGGCCGTGCCGAGCATCAGCAGAAAGCGTTGGTGACCGCCACCGCGACCGCCAAGCAACGCGCCACGCAGGCCGCCCAGCGGCTTGCCGACCTGCAGTCGACCGACCGCCGGATCACGCACGCGGCCGTCATCCAGCAGCGGACGCTCGCCGGGATGAACGCGCTGCTGTCGTCCAAGCAGGCGGCGCTCAGCAAGGCGCGTGCCGCCCAGTCCGCGGCGCTCGCCGCCAGCCGCGCCCGCAGCGAGGCGCTCCAGCACCAGATCTCCAAGGTCAAGGCCCAGCAGGCAGCCGCGGCGGCGGCCGCCGCGAAGGCGTCGGCCGAGGACGCAGCCGACACCGAACCGACCCCGCCGGCCGGTCCCGCGCTCGGGCCCAACGGCGGCTGGGCGATCCCGTATTCGATCGTGCTGTGCGAATCCGGCGGCCAGAACGACCCGCCCAACAGCGCCGGCGCGTCGGGCTACTACCAGATCATCCCCAGCACCTGGCAGGAGTACGGTGGCACCGGCCCGGCCGCCTACCTGGCGCCCAAGTCCGAGCAGGACGCGGTCGCGAAGCGGATCTGGGACGGAGCCGGCCCGGGCGCCTGGGACTGCGCGAGCATCGTCGGCATCACATGAGCCCGACGGGTATCGTCGCCCGTACCTGAGCACCACCGTCCAGACTTCCGCCGGCGCGTCACCCAACGGGCCGGGATCACGAAACGGCCGGACCCGTCTGACGCTGGTGGCCGGGGCGATCGTGGTGCTCGCGCTGGTGCTGCGGGTCGCGTTCGTCGAGACGACGTCGTTCAGGTCGATCGATGACGCCGGCACCTACAACCGGCTGGGGTCTCAGATCGCCCAGCTCGGCGACTACAAGCCCAGTACCGGCTTCGACTCCGGCGCCGGCGGAACGCACGGGCCGACGGCGTACTTCCCGCCCGCGTACCCGTACTTCGTCGCGCTCGTCGACATCGTCGACGGCCATCGGACCGGTGGCAAGACGGCGCTGCTCGGCATCAGGCTCGGGGGCGCCGTACTCGGCACGATCGCGGTCGGCCTGCTGGGGCTGGTCGCGCTCGAGCTATTCGGCGCGGGCACCGCGCTGGCGGCGATGGGGCTGGGCGCCGTCTATCCGGTGTTCATCGAGCTGGCGGGGACGATCGTCGCCGAGAACCTGCTTGTCGTGTTCATGCTCGCGTCGGTCTGGACGGCGCTGCGGGCACGGCGTTCACGCCGGCCGCTGGCCTGGATCGCGGCGACCGGGGTGCTAGCCGGGCTGGCGACGCTGAGCCACGAGAACGCCGCGATCTTCGTGATCCCGCTGGCCGTCGTCGCCGCGGCCGCCGCCGGACGTTCGTGGCGCCGGCGCCTGCTCGGCGCGCTGACGCTACTCGTCGCGACCGCCGCGATGATCGCGCCCTGGACGATCCGCAACGCGGTCGAGCTGCACCACTTCATCCCAGTCGCCGACGAGACCGGGATCACGCTGCGCGGGACCTACAACCAGGCGTCGGCATCGAACCAAAAGCTCCCTTACAAGTGGCGGTTCTACTGGTCGATCCCGGAAGATGCCAGCGTGAAGCACCGGGCCTTCCATGAGAAGGAAGTGCCGCTCTCGGGCCAGCTCGAGTCGCGGGCGCTGCACTACATCGGTCGCCATC
>Ga0302326_10030435_pt1 | contig 10803 bp, 7 predicted proteins | sample Palsa_T0_3_FD_202264 | JGI IMG/M metagenome (GOLD analysis project Ga0302326, IMG submission 202264) | Peat permafrost microbial communities from Stordalen Mire near Abisko, Sweden - Palsa_T0_3 | ecosystem: Environmental > Terrestrial > Soil > Palsa > Peat permafrost | place: Sweden: Abisko...
ACCTAACAAATCCCCGATACCACAAATCCCGACCACCCTGACACTACTGTTCCATCACGCCGTATTGGAATCGAGGCGGCAACCGGCATCCAGTCCGCTCGACCATAGCAAGCGTAAGCGCCTGCGGGACCAGCAATGACGTAATCCCTTCCCATGGTTCCGGTACGGCTTCGATCCTGACTGGGAACAACTTGTCTGTCGCGACTTGGTCCTGGCTTGAAACCAGCACCACCTTGCCTCCGCGACGGTTACATTCTTCCGCCAGCTTGACACCCAGCTCCGCGGTCCGTCCGAAGGCAAAGATAATGGCGACATGGGTTGCGTCCACATCCAGGTTGGGCCCGTGTTTGAAGCCCGCTCCGGTATGCGCGGCAGCGCGATGGCCGCTCATTTCGCGGATGCAGAGCGCGCTCATGAATGCACCCCCATACGCCGCGCCGCGGCCGACGACTTCTATATTCGCCGCTCCCCGGCAGAACATCTCCAGATCAATGCGCATGGCGAAGATGGGATCCAGGTGGGTAGAGAAAACTTCCGCCGCGTGTTCAGCGTCCTGCTTCCAGGGGCGGCCGGCAATCTCAGACGCCAGAACGATGGCGGCTGCCGTAGCGTTGGTGTAGGTCTTGGTAGCGTTGCCGTATTCCGGTCCCGCCAGGATTGGCAGCTTATTTTTCGCCAAATGCCAACAGGTGCTCGCAGCGTTGTTGCAGATAAGACCAAGCCCCCGGTCCCCGCCTTTCTTGAACAGTTCGACTAATTCCGCACTCTCGCCGGAAGTAGTGAGCAGGATAGAAAGCGCCGCATCATCCCAAACCGGAGTGGCATAGTGCAGCCATTCTCCAGCGTCCACGGAAAACGAGGGGCGGCCGTGTGACTGCAGCAGGACCGACCCGCTAATCGACGAACAATAGGAGGCGCCCATTCCGATAAAAAGCACTGGGCCCTTTTTCGCAGCCAGCTTCCGCAGCTTTTCCAGTTCACCCTGAATCGCAGGGTCGCCGGCGTACGCCGTGAGCAACTGGCGAAGCCGCTCCGGCTGTTCCCGGCACTCGATCTCCAGGATTTGAATCCCCGTTGCGCTGAGCAGCTCCTTCGCCGGCTCAATGCCGCCCACCCAGCGCGGCGTTTCCTTGCTGTTTTCTCCCATGACGCCTTTCCCACTCCCCGCACTTTGTTAGAAAAGATTCGTTAAAAAGAGACCCAATATTCCGTAGAAAGCTCCTTGGTTAAAGGTATCATTCCGTAGGTGAAAAGCACTTGAACGACCCAGCCGCTACGCTGCCGTACGTGAACCAGGCATTCATCCGGCGAGTCTCTTTCATCGCTGGATTAGGGGGCATTCTTTACGGCTTTGACATGGGTGTCATCGCCGCCGCCCTGATCTACGTGCGCGACTCGTTCCATCTCTCGACGATGATGCAAGAGGTCCTGGTCATTGCGGTCCTGATCGGGGTGATGATCGGTGCCTTGGTTGGAGGCACGATCGCTGACCGCATCGGCAGACGCAAAACGCTGGTTTGGGGAGCGATCCTTTTCATCGCCGGGTCTATCCTTGCGCCGTTATCCCCGAATGTTTATGTGCTCTTCGTTGCCCGAGCGTTGCTCGGGGTCGCGGTCGGCTTTACTTCGGTGACGGCGCCCGTCTATGTTTCCGAACTCGCTCCCCCGCAATCGCGCGGCACGCTGATCGGCTTGTATCAGTTTGCTCTTACCTCAGGCATCGCTCTGGCAGACCTGGTAGGTTACTGGCTCGCGGGACCACAGGGATGGCGGTGGATGTTTGCTTTCGGGGTAATCCCCGCAGTGCTTTTTCTGTTTATGGTGCTCACCGTGCCGGAGAGTCCCCGTTGGCTCTTCGCGCAGAACAGGCCGGCTGAAGCTGAATCCGTGCTCGCGACCTACACAGATGAGGCCGGGGCGAGAATGTTATTGGAAGACATTCGAGTCAGCCTGATGACGAAGATGGAGCGTCGCTGGAGCGCGCTTTGGAGTCCGGCAGTGCGCGGTTCGCTCTTCATTGCCGTCGGCTTCATGTTGCTGATACCGGCTACCGGAATCAACGCCGTCCTCTATTACGGCCCGCAGATATTTTCCCTTGCCGGGATCGGTTCAAATAAGAGTGCGATCTTTGCCACTCTTCTCGTTGCCATTACCAATGTGCTTGCAACCGTGATCGCCCTGCTGTTGGTGGATCGTTTAGGCCGAAAGCCGCTTCTCTATGCCGGCCTCGGCGGCATGACGCTTTCGCTTTTTGCACTGGCGATTTACTTCCATCGCCAGGCGGCGGCGCCAGGAGCATCGCTGGCCATCATTGCCACCATTTGCCTGATGTTTTTTATCACCTGCTATGCCTTCAGTATCGGGCCGATCGCGTGGATCATCGTTTCTGAAGTGTTTCCCTTGCGGCTGCGTGGCCGCGGTGTTGCGGCCTCTACCCTGGCTTTCGGACTCTCGAATTTTATTGTTTCGCTCACCTTTCTGTCCCTGCTCAAAGCCGCGGGCAACTCGCTCACCTTTGCCATTTACGGAGGGTTTTGTATCTTAACCCTGGTCTTCGTGCGCTTTGTAATCCCGGAAACCAAAGGGCGTGAGTTGGAGAGTATTAGTGCGCGGCCGACTGCGGTTGCGCCGTAACGAAAATAGGTGGTCCCGGTAGTGCATTCATTTGAACCCGAGGTTGTTGAAGCGATGTTGCAAGAGAAGCCGACCCGCACCAAGGGGAATTCGCAGGAGATCGAAACCGGCTATGTTGTGGGCGCCGATATCGGAGGCACCAGCCTGCGGCTTGCCCTGGCCGGCATGGATGGGAACGTCCTCGCAAAATGGAAGGTTTCGACGGCGGGCATTCGTGATGCGAACGTGGTGGTGGGCCTCATTCAGGAGGGTGTGGAATCTCTTCTGCAGGAAAACCGGCTCTCGCGCAGCCTGCTTCGTGCCGTTGCAGCCGGCGCGCCCGGGGTAACGAACGTGGATGCGGGCATCGTGATTGCCACGTCTTATCTCATGGGCTGGCGCGACGTTCCGCTACGGGCATTGCTCGAAGCCAGGCTCGGCGTTCCGGCGGCGGTGGAAAACGACGTGAATACGGCCGCGATTGCGGAAAGTCAAATCGGCGCCGGACAGGGAATTCGCGACTTTGTCTTTCTCGCGGTCGGCACCGGAATTGGCGCCGGCATCGTGCTCAACGGGCGGCTCTTTCACGGCATGAACTGGTCTGCGGGCGAGATCGGTTACATGCTTGTCCCTGGAACTTCCGTGGAACCGGTCGAAACCGGAGAGCCAGGGGCGCTTGAGAGTATTGTCGGGGGCGAGGGCATCAAGTTCCAGTGGCAGAGTCTCTGGCGCGAAGACCTGACGCCGCTTCCGAAAGATCTGGTCGCCACCCAGATCTTCGACCACGCCCTTGCGGGTGATTCGCTTGCTCAGACAGTACTCAACCGGTCTGCGCATACTTTGGCCTACGCGATCTATAACCTCGCTGTGGTTCTTAACTGCCCATTGTTTGTGTTGGGTGGCAGTGTCGGCATGCACCCCGCCCTATGGAATCTGACGCGCGACATCCTCGCGCAAAGAGACAAACGAGTGCAGCCAAAGCTGCTCCGCAGCACCCTAGGGCCAGACGCGCAGGTAAACGGAGCCATCTGCCTGGCGATCGAAGCCGCCGGCTCGCGCGTACTCACCAGCTGAGTCTGTAACTCCAGAATTCGGGAAGTCCGAACGGCGCACCGCAGATCCCTCCACTACGCTCCCCCGGATTTCCTGTTGACCTTGGTGGCGTCGCTGCACCTCATGCGCCTTTCCCTTACAGAAAGGCGCACACGCGGACCTGTCCATGCTGCGTGGCAGGAAATCCGGGTAGCGCAGTGGAGGGACCTGCTGTCTACCATCCGCAGCGTCGAATCTTAATGGGAGCGCCACCCTACACTTTGTCATCCCGACCGTAGCGTAGCGAAGTGGAGGGATCTGCAGTGCGCCCCTCGGACTTCCCAAATTCTGGAAAGCGCAGAATTCTCACTCATGAGCTGGATGAAAAATCGCTAATTAGTCTTCCAATACTGATTGAAACCCTTATAGTCAGACGGCAGGTTCGCCAGGATGATCCGCTTGAGCTCAAGCATGTCCGCGGACCCCAACTGCTTGTAAAGCACTTTGCCGTCTCCTGAGAGCAGGATGGTATACGGCACAGCCGAATCCCATTTAGGATCAAACGCGGTTTGCAACGCACTCGTATCCTGCGAATCAAACAGATAATTCCGGCTGGTTGCATGCTGCTTCTGCAGGAACCGCAACACGCCCGTCTTCTCATCCGGCATATTCGCGGAAACCGTCACCAGCGAAAAATCACGCCCGCCGTACATACGAAGGGTGTTCTGCAAATCGGCAAACTCCACAACGCAGGAGCCACACCACGTCGCCCAGAAGTCGATCAACATCATCTGGTGCCCTGGGTTGGTACGCAGCCTGGTGAGCTCAGCCTTGGAGATCATCTCGACGCTGACTGGTTGCTGGTTGATTTTTTCGAGCGCAGCCACTCGCCCGGCAGACTTCTCCTTCCACTTGGTGGAGCAACCAAACGTACCGGTATGCTTCACCGCCACCTCCTTATGCGCTAGCAGTGCATCGATGGCGTTGCGTGCATCCTGCGTTTTCACCAGCTCCGTCCGATAGCTGTTATCCATGCGGCCTTCATACCGAAGATGCCTTTGTTGATCAAAGACGAAGACGTGTGGGGTTGCCTGGGGGCCGTACGCTCGCGTCACCTGTTGCGTATCGCCGTCATACAGATACGGGTAGGTCAGGTGTTTATACTGCACCCGCATTTTCATCTCTGCCAAACTATCGCTGATATCGGAAGAATCCAGTTCGTCGATCCGGATCGCCTCAGGGTCGTTTGGCTGAATGGCAACCACAGCCACGCCTTTATTCTTGTAGTCATTGGCCAGCTGTTGAATCCGTTGCTCATACATCTGCGCGATCGGGCAATGATTGCAGGTGAAAACCACCACCAGGATTGGGCTGGAAGCGTAATCGCTCAATTTGTGAGTCTGGCCGTCCACCCCGGGAAGCGCAAAGTCAGGAGCAGGCGAGCCGAGAGCGAGAATGGGATGAACTTCCTCCGCCGAACCAACTCCCACCGCCATCAATAAAACCAACAGCAACTTCCACATGATTCCGTTCCCCCTTTGTTTCGTGCACTGGTTAGCTTACTTACATGCCATATCCCCGGCCGGCGCAGGCTGCGGAGTAATGTCCGCTGATGTCAACCCCATCGCCCACTTGATCGCCTCGATGTACATCTTCTGCAGCCGCGGGTCATCCCAATTCTCCGCCGGGTGTCCCAGCGTCGAATAGTAAACCCGCCCCTTGCCATAGGACTTTGCCCAGGTGACAGCGAAATCGTGATCCTTGCGATGCACCTTGGGATTGGCCAGATCGAGCTTGCAGGGATCCAGACGCATCAGCACCCGTACTTTGTCACGTGAGAAATCCTTCATCTGATAGATCTCATCGTTCAGGGTGAACTCATGGGGCCATTGCTGCATGCCCGGAAAGGCCGGATCTTCGACTAGTATGGGCGCATTGAATGTACGCCAGGGATGCTCGTCGAAGTCTCCCCCAAGCATTTCGACAAACTCGGGCCACTTGACCCAGGTGATGGCGGCGCTGTGGACTCCGACCAATCCCTTTCCGTCGTCGTGGATAAAGGAGAGGAAGTCGGCTTTCTGCTGCGCATCCATCTCCAGGTCTCCACCGGTAAACATCAGAATCGCGTCAAAGCTGTTGAGGTTTTTGGCGTTGAATTCGAGTTTCTTTTTGGTTAGGGCTTCGGTGTCGGTGCGGATGGTTGTGTCCCACAGGCCAGTCTGTTGGCCGAGTTGCTCAATGACGGCCATGGCATGCGATACGGACTCGTGCCGGTAGCCTTTTTCCTCGCCCAGAACCAGCAGATGTTTCTTTTGCGTAGAGGGCGCTTGCGCGTCAGCGAGATTGCACATCAAAACGGCTGCGCCCAGCCATGTCAGGTGAGTCATTCTCATGAGAAACGCCCTTTCCTTGGACGATTGGCGGGCCGCTAGGGCGGGGGGGTACCGTCCACCTCAGTATACTTTGTAAAGTTCCATAAGGATGTGGGTAAGGCCCTTCGTATTGCCAAAATCTTCGCGGCCAATTCTAACCGGTACTGCCTGGCAGGGATCTGCTTGACTAGATCGACGAATGGACCTCGCTCGTCATCGGGTGCGTGGACACCAGCAGGGCGCGGCGTTCCTTGGTTACTTCCAGCCCAATCTCGAGGATCGCTCGAAAAGAATTGAAAGATTCCTCCGAAAGCGTATCGGCATCAAGGTCGTGAACCGCTTCGGTCAGAATTTTCAGCAACTCACGCCAGGCTGCGTCTAAGGTCGCCAGCGAAGTCACGTCCTGTACCCCGCTGATCAGCGTCACCACCCGGTTGCTGTATTGATCCGCCTTATCCTTCTGCTGCCTCTGCATCCATCGTTTCAATTCCCAGATCCAGGAGCCGGCCATCAGCCCCACCGTCAATATCAGGCCTACATAATCCGCATGGGCCAGTAGAAAAGACGGCTTGTCTTTGTCATAAAAGCTCAATGCTCCAGGATGCAGCGCCGGGCCGAGTCCCGATCTGGGCTCCGGCCGGCGAGTCTGGACAAGCAGAAGGCGTACTTCCGTCATACTTGCCGGAATCTCCTGCATCATCTCCTGCCGACGCTCGATGAGCGCTTCTGTCACTGCTCGTACGGCGGTCGCACTCGCGTTATCGCGAGCCAGCAGCGTGCGCTGCACCGCCACCGTTGGGAAGTCCTGGGAGGGGACTGGAGGATTTCCCAAATAGGCGCCTTCGGGAATCACGGCGGCCTCGAACGCCGGATACTTGATCCTCATCGCCGCGGCGTGCGCAATGGGAAGAAACCGGACCTTTCCCGATTGCACCAGCTGCTGAATGGATGGATCGCCGAGCGCGCGAACGCGGAAGATGGCGTCTGCGCCTCGGTGCAGGAATGCATCCCCAGCGGCCTCATCGCTAGTGCCCACAAACTGAAAGTCCGCCTGGTGAAGGCCAAAATGGTCCGCTACGTGAAGAAAGGACTGAAATTGCCCCCCACTCTGTGCCAATGCAATCCGCCGGCCTTGCAAGCCTGAGAGGCTCTGTATCTGCGAATTTTCAGGCACCAGAAGTTGGAAGGTGTCGTCGTATAGCACCGCCACCGCTCGAGCTTTCGGTCCAGGCGGGATATCCGACTGCGCCGCGGCCAGTTGGGCGCGGCCATCCTCGAGCATTTTCAGGTTTTCTACCGTACCGCCGGTCTCGAGAAGTTCAATTCGTATCTTTGGGTAATGCCGCTCCACCACCGTCTTGAGCGCGTGGCCCAGGATGTAGCTTTCCCCGGTCGGCGCCCCCGCCGCCAGCGTAAGACGCTCCGTCTTCGAGCCTTGCCACAACCCAATCGCGAGACAAGCAACTAGACCCAGGCTGAGCACGATCAGCGCAGTGCGCAGAACCCGGTTGAAGTCGATCTTGGCCATATCTCAGAAACCCGCTGCCGTCGTGAATAGATCGTGAAAGATGGCCGGCCGACTTGTGTGAGGGCCCGGTTAAATTTCCGCGTATTGTCGGTAAAGTCCACCCCGCCTGCTTGTTTTTGTGTGGGTCAGCTTCTAGCATTCGTCTCGTCACCACCCTCCGGACCAAAGCAAAGCCAAACGCGTTCCGCGGAAAGTTGGACAACCATGAGCCCTTCCATTCAGGAACAGCCTTCTGAAATGGCACTTATCGATGATGACCGTACTGGCATCAAGGTCGAGACGCTGAAACAGGCGATCCTGGAAAACCTGCGTTACGTGGTTGGGAAGGATCCGGAACTCGCCACCGAGATGGATTATTTCCAGGCAATCGCGTACACGGTGCGGGACCGCATCCTTGCTCGCTGGCTCGCGACCAGGAGAAGCTACTCGGAACATAGCGTCCGCGTCGTTTGTTATCTTTCCGCCGAATTCCTCATGGGTCCGCACCTGGCAAACAATTTGCTCAACCTGAAGGTGGAGGATCCCGTCCGCCAGGCCACCAGGGAACTTGGCCTCGATCTGGACCGGATCATTGCCCAGGAAAGCGAACCGGGGCTCGGGAACGGTGGACTGGGGCGGCTCGCCGCATGTTACCTGGATTCGCTGGCAACCTTAGGCATCCCGGCCATTGGCTATGGAATTCGCTACGAATTCGGCATGTTCCACCAGGAAATTCACGATGGCTGGCAAGTCGAGCTCACCGACCATTGGCTTCGCAATGGAAATCCCTGGGAAATACGGCGACCCCAGGAGTCAGTCGATGTGCGCTTCGGAGGTCATACGGAATCCTGGAAAGACTCACGGGGAAATTTGAAGACACGCTGGATTGCTGCCCGGATGGTCAAAGGAATTCCTTACGACACACCGATTCTGGGGTATGGCTCGGGCGTGGCCAATGATCTCAGGTTGTGGAGGTCAGAAGCCGGCGAGTCGTTCTACTTCGACAAGTTCAACAGCGGTGACTACGAGGGTGCGGTTGCGGCAAAGACTTTCGCCGAGAATATCTCCAAAGTGCTTTATCCCAACGACGATGGGGATCTGGGCAAGCAACTCCGCCTGGAACAGCAATACTTCTTCACTTCCTGTGCCCTGCAGGACATGATTCGCGTCCACCTCGCTGCAGGCCGTGCGATCGAGACCTTCCACGAAAAATGGACCATCCAGTTGAATGACACCCACCCCTCGATTGGGGTCGCGGAACTGATGCGCTTGCTCATGGACGAGCACGAACTCGGATGGGAACAAGCCTGGGCCATCACCTCGCAGACGTTTAATTACACCAATCACACTCTACTGCCGGAAGCGCTCGAGCGCTGGCACTTACCCCTGTTCACGGCATTGCTTCCCCGCCACATCGAAATCATCTACGAGATCAATAGCCGCTTCCTGAATGCGGTACGCGAACAATTCCCTGGCGATGACGCGAGAGTGGTTCGCATGTCCATCATCGACGAGGTTGGTGTGAAGTTCGTTCGAATGGCCCACCTTGCATGCGTGGGAAGTAAGCACATCAATGGCGTCGCCGAGTTGCACACGCAATTGCTGAAAAACGACCTGCTCCGCGACTTCCACGATTTGTGGCCGAATAAATTCATCAACGTGACCAACGGAGTGACACCGCGGCGTTGGTTGGCCGTGAGCAATCCAGAACAGGCGAAGCTGATGACCGGCAAGATCGGGGATAGCTGGATCTGCAACCTGGAGAACCTCAAGCAATTGGAGGCCTGCGCCGAGGATTCCGCTTTCCGCGCTGAGTGGCGGAAGGTGCAGCGCGACGTCAAGGTGAGACTCGCTCAGTACATCCTCGAGGACACCGGCTTCTCGGTAGATCCCGGCTCCATGTTCGATACCCAGGTCAAACGGATCCACGAGTACAAGCGCCAGCATCTGAACGTGCTTTATATCCTGACCCTCTATCTTCGGTTGAAGAGAAACCCCAAGCTGGAGATCACACCACGCACCTTCCTGTTCGGCGGCAAAGCTGCCGCCGGCTATGCGATGGCGAAGCTGATCATCAAGCTGATCAACTCCATCGGCGAGGTGGTCAATCATGATCCCGACGTAAGGCACCGCATCAAAGTTCTCTTTCTGCCGGACTACAACGTCACCTTCGGCCAGAAGGTTTATCCCGCCGCGGATCTCAGCGAGCAAATATCAACCGCCGGTAAAGAAGCTTCGGGAACCGGCAACATGAAGTTTGCGATGAATGGCGCGCTTACCATCGGGACCCTCGACGGCGCCAATATCGAAATCAGGGACGCGGTGGGGCACGAGAATTTCTTCCTGTTCGGTCTCACCGCCCCGCAGGTTGTCGCGACCAAAAACGCCGGCTATCATCCTCGCGCCATCTACGAGTCCAACCCCATCCTTCGTGAAGTAATGGATAGCCTCGCGAGCGGTCTATTTTCCCGCGGCGATCGCAGCCTGTTCCGTCCCCTGATCGACGGACTGCTTAATAGCGACCCCTACCTTCTCTTCGCCGACTATCAATCCTATGTTGACTGCCAGGATCAGGTTTCCGCGACATTCCTCGATCAGGAGAAGTGGTCGAAGATGTCAATCTACAACGCCGCGCGGATGGGAAGATTCTCGTCCGATCGGGCAATTCACGAATATTGCAGAAACATCTGGAGCGTAACCAGGTTCGAGGCGCCGCCGGGCACAAGGTAGGAAAAGCCGCTTCCACATCGATGAGGGAACCTGTGATTTCCGGCCCCTCCAGCACGGTTTTACAAAGCCTGTTCAGCAAATCCCCGACAGAACGCCAATGAGCCCGAAGCTAATATTCCCGTCCCCTGACGAAGCTTTCCGGTGTGCCGTCCGCAGGATTAACGAAGATGATGTCCTTCGGGTCGCGCCTGGGTGTATCGACGGCAAGAAACACCACTGGCCCCTCCAGAATCCTGGGCAGCGCATGCACAATACGGCGCTTGAAAAATAGTAAGTCGCCGGCAGAGAACTCCGCTCCGTTCTCTGCGTCTCCGATCCAGAACGTGCCTCTTCCCGACAGAACGTAGAGATACTCGTCGGAGCCCACATGATAATGAGCCGGTGTCTCCCGGTACACACGAAACACACGCGCGCTCGCGGCCTCCTCGTTAGTAAGGTATGTATCCAGCAACATCGTCTCCGCAGTATCCGGAAAGGATTGAGCGATCTCCTTCAGGTTAAAGCGCTGGTAGCTATGTTGGTTTGCCATAAGGATTCTCAACTCCCCAG
>Ga0302326_10030436_pt1 | contig 10803 bp, 5 predicted proteins | sample Palsa_T0_3_FD_202264 | JGI IMG/M metagenome (GOLD analysis project Ga0302326, IMG submission 202264) | Peat permafrost microbial communities from Stordalen Mire near Abisko, Sweden - Palsa_T0_3 | ecosystem: Environmental > Terrestrial > Soil > Palsa > Peat permafrost | place: Sweden: Abisko...
TCGACGGCGGCGAAGCGGGGTCGAGTCCGGCCACGGTGAAGGCGTCCTGGTCGTAGTAGAGGACCTGGCTGGAGATGTTGAAGGGCATGGCCCACAGGGTCCCCTGCACGGTGAAGAACTCGAGGGTGGAGGGGATGAAGTCCGACAGGTCGTAGTGCTCGGCTTCCACCGCGCTCTGGGCCGGGGTGAAGCTCTGGCTGTCGATCAGGATCTGGAGGTCGGCCGTCTCCATCTGGACGAGGTCGGGCAGGGTCCCTCCGGCCAGCGCCGTGGTGTAGGCGGTGAGGGTGTCGGTGTAGCTGTTCTGGTTGACCAGGTTCACCTTGACGTCGCCCTGGGAGGCGTTGAACTGGTTGGTCAGGTTGGTGATGACGGTGAGGTTGGCCGACGTCATCGAATGCCACAGGGTGACCGGGACGGGCTTCGACGTGGCCCGGGACGCCGCCCCCAGGGGGAAGGCCTTGGACGACGGCGTGCTGGTGGTCGTCGTCGACTTCGACGACGGTGAGGAGCAGGCGGCCAGGGCGGCGCCGGCCCCGCCGGCGGCCAGGAGCCCCAGGAGCTGGCGGCGACCGAGGGGGCGTTCGAAGAAGGCACCGGCGTCCGGGCCGAAGGTCATGGGCGGATCCTCCTCACCTTGGCGGTGGCGTCAACCAGCCGTCTGGGCCAGCTCGGGGACGAAGCTACTGGCATCGACGGTGCCGAGCCCCGACGACAGGTCGTAGCCGGGGAGGGCGGGGAAGCCGGTGACGGTTTGAAGGGTGCCGTTCTGGGTGAACGACACCGAGTTGTCCCCCGAGGTCACGTCCACGATGCCCGGATCGCCGTGGGCCGACATCGAGTACAGCGCCGGGTTGATGAGCCCGAGTCGGTGCCCGGCCTCCTGGTCGGCCAGGGCCACGATGCCGGAGAAGAGGGGGGTGGCTTCGCTCGTACCGCACACCGGGTACCAGCCGGGCTGTTGGCCGGCGAAGCTCTGGTAGGTGTCGACCCCGCCGTTGCAGGCGGCGCTCATGGAGATGTCGGGGACGCCGCGCTGGTCGCCCACGACCGACTGCACCGAGTCCTGGTACGAGGGCCGGGGGAAGATGATCGAGAGCCCGCCCCCGCCGGCCAGTGGATTCGGCCCTTTGTCGCGGAAGATGAACCGGTTGGTGGGGACGTTGTAGGTGTCGTTCCAGACGCTGTCGGGGGCGGTGTGATCGCCGGCGGCGTCGAGCTGGAGCTGGGTGCCTCCCACCCCGATCACGAGGGGGTCACTGTCGGGCCACGAGGTCACCGGGTGCAGGTAGTAGGTCTTACCGTTGAAACGCACGTCGGCCGCCCCGCTGTCGCCCGAGGCGGCCAGCACCGTCACGTGATGCTTGTCGGCGTCGATGTAGGAGCTGCGCAGGGCCAGGAGGGAAGCGGCCGACGGGAAGGTCTGTTCGGTGGCGCTGAAACTCTGGGAGATGACGTCGCCCAGATCGTGGTCGATGACATAGGTCTCGGCCGTGACGATCTGGGGGAAGCCGGTGGTGCCCTCGTTCTCCGAGGTCGGCGTCTCGACGAGGAGTATGTCGGCACCGGGGGCCACGGTGTGGGCGTACTCGACGTCGAGGGTGGTCTCTCCCGCCCACCCGGTCCGGGCCGGACTGGGGACGTAGGCCGGGACGGGCCCGGCCGGCTGGATCACGTTGAAAGAGGGAGGAGCGGGGAGGCCGAAGGTGCGGTCGAAGACCTGGAGGTCGTGGCCGATGGTGGGCGAGCCGAAGGAGTCGACGATGACGATCGTCTCACCGGTGCCGGTGATCCCGTCGGCGTAGAGGGCGGGCAGGCTGTAGGCCTGCTGGATCTGGGCCGGTTGGTAGCAGGCGACGGCGAAGGCGGCCTCGCAGTGGGCCGTGGTGGGGGGTGAGGCGCTGGCCGTCCCGGCGTAGAGCTCATCGGTGTGGAGAAGGACGGCCGTGGGGGAGATGCCCGTCGGGGCGGCGTCGGTCCCCGGGGCCCGGGCGCCGGCCACGGCGGTGACGATCAGGAACAGAAGGGTGCCGGCGACGACGGCGGCGGCCCGTGGACTCGGTCGTTTCATCATTCCCCCCGTCAGGGCACGACCCGTGGCGACTGCTCCGGTCCGACGACTGTAGATCCCGTAGCGTGTGGCCGACTTCGGGGGGTTCCGAACGATGGGCTTGAGTCCTACGACGCTGCGCGCCGGCCCCGGCCTGGCGCGGTGGCCGACGGTCGACGAGGTGACGAGGGCGGCCACCGTCATCGTGCCCGTGGCCCTGGTCGTGGTGGCCCAGGTGGTGGTGTTCCCCATGCCCTTCGGGGTCTGGGTCCAGGGGGTGGTGCTGGGGCTGCTCGGGGCCATGATGGCGGTGGGCCTCGGGCTCGTCTACCGGCTGAACCGGGTAGTGAACTTCGCCCAGGGGGACCTGGGCAGCGCGCCGGCTGTCCTCGCCTTCGGGCTCATCGCGCTGTCGGGCGTCAACTACTTCGTGGGGCTGGCCACCGGGCTCGTGGGGGTGGTGGTGCTGACCACGGCGGTCGAGGTCCTGGTGGTCCGCCGCTTCGCCCGGTTCCCCCGGCTCATGCTCACGGTGGCCTCCATCGGGCTGTCCCAGACGCTCATCGTGCTCAGCCTGCTCATCCCCAACCTGTGGGGCGAGACACCCATCGGGACGGCCAGTGTCCATTTCCCCTGGCACCTGTCGCTCGGTCTGTCCCCCGTCATCTTCACCGCCGACGACCTGGTGGGGGTGGTGGTGTCGGTGGCCGCCCTGGTAGGGGTGGCGCTGTGGTTCCGCTATACCGACCTCGGCATCGCCACCCGGGCCGCCGGCGACCGCCGGGACCGGGCCGCCATGCTCGGGATCCCCGTCAACCGGCTCCAGACGGTGACCTGGATCGTGGCCGGGGTGCTCTCCTTCCTGAGCGTCTTTCTGAAAGCGGCCATCGTGGGCCTGCCCCTCGATCCCACCTTCGGGCTCACCGCCCTGGTGGGCGCGCTCGGGGCCCTCGCTCTCGGGGGCTTCACCGACCTGCCCGTGGTGGCGCTGGCGGCCGTGGCCGTGGGGACGCTCGAGCAGGGGGTGGCCTGGGACGAACCGTCGTCGCCCACCCTGGTCCTGGCCGTGCTCGCCGCCGTGGTCGTGACGGGGCTGCTCATCCGGCAGGTCCTCCACCGGTCGGCCACCCGCGACAGTGCCGCCCAGTGGGCCCTGGCCGCCGGGGTCCGTGACGCTCCGGCGGCGCTCCGGCAGCTGGCGGCGGTCCGGCTCGGATCGGTGGGCGGGGCCGGGGTGTTCCTCGCTTTCCTGGCCACCCTGCCGGTGTGGCTCGGTCCGGGGAGCCTCCTCGAGGTCTCCACCCTGCTCGTGCTCGGGATCGTGGGTTGCTCGGTGGTGGTCCTCACGGGCTGGGCCGGCCAGGTGAGCCTGGGGCAGATGGGCTTCGCCGCCGTGGGGGCGGTGGCCGGAGCGGTGGCCATGATCGACTGGCATTGGGATCTGAGCCTGGCCCTGCTCTTCGCCGGAGCCGCCGGGGCGCTGGTGGCCTTCGTGGTGGGCATCCCCACGCTCCGCCTCGACGGGGTGTTCGTGGCCGTCACCACCCTGGCCTTCGGCCTGGCCGCCTCGGGCTACTTCCTCGACCGGTCGGAGTTCTCGTGGATACCGGCCGGGAACCTCCCCACACCGAGGATCTTCGGGGTGGCCGTCGTCTCCGAAGGGGCGGTGCTCGCCACCTGTCTGGGGGTGGGGACGGTGGTGGTCATCGCCATGCGGGGACTGCGCCACAGCCGTTTCGGTCGGGTCCTGCGCGCTCTGGCCACCAACGAGAAGGCGGTGGCCGGCTACGGGGTGGACGCCTACCGGGCCAAGCTCACCGCCTTCGGCGTCTCGGGCTTCATCGCCGGGCTGGCCGGATGCCTGTTGGTGGTGGTCAACCAGCAGTACGTCGAGTCGCCGTTCACCGCCACCGCCAGTCTGGCGGTTTTCACAGCCACCGCCGTGGGCGGCCTCGGCTCGGTGGTGGGCGCCGTGGTGGGGGCGGCCCTGGTGGAGGGGAGCGCCGTGTTCCTGCCCCCCAGTTGGCAGCTGTTCCCGTCCGCCTTCGGTGTCGTCATCGTCCTGCTGGCCTTTCCCGGCGGCGTGGCCAGCCTGATCTTCCAGGGCCGGGACCGGGTTCTGGACGTGGTGGGCCGGCGCCACGGCATCTCTGTGGCCGAGCCGAACCCGTGAACCGGTGGGGGCGGCTCCAGATGCTCGGCGGGGGTGCACCCCTGTTCCCTCTGGCCGTCCTGGCTTCCCTGCAGCTGCTCGACCAGGCCACCCAGAGCGCCTTCAACGTGCTCATCCCCAACGTGCGCGACGCCTTCCACCTGTCCGACGCCAAGATCCTCCTCATCGCCGCCCTGGCCGGGGCCGCCGCGCTGGCGGGGACGATCCCGGTGGCGTGGCTGGCCGACCGGACGGTGCGGGTCCGGATCGTCCAGATCGGCGCCGGGGTGGGGGCGATCTTCTCCATCGCCCTTGGTCTCGCCCCCACCGCGGTGGTGCTGGCCGTCATGCTCTGCGGCGTCTACCTCGGCCAGGCCGTGATCTTCCCCTCCCACAATTCTCTTTTGGCCGACTACTTCCCCGTCGGGGCCCGGCCCCGGGTGTACTCGGTCCACCGGGCCGGGCTCTCGCTCGGGGCCGCCGGCGGGGTGCTGGCGGGCGCCGGACTGACCGCCGCCTTCAGCTGGCGGGCGCCGTTCATCGTCTTCGCCGTCCCCATCCTGGTGGTGGTGGCCATCGCCCTGCGGTTGAAGGAGCCCCGGCGCGGCGTGTTCGAGGATGTCGCCTTGGGCGACGGCCCCGGTGCCGTGTCCGATCCCGGGGTGACCGACGGCGTCGTGGTCGAGCCCCCGCCGTCGTTCGGCGAGGCCTGGCGGATGGTGTGGAAGATCGGGGTCCTGCGCCGGATCTTCTACGCCCTGCCCTTCCTGGCCGCCGCCATCGCCGGCTTCGGGTCGTTGGCGTCGCTGCAGTACCAGCAGACGTTCCACCTCGACGTCGTCCAGCGCGCCTACCTGACGGCGCCCGTCCAGGTCTTCGTCCTCGGCGGCCTGGTACTGGGGGCCACCGTGGGTACCGCCCTGGCGGCGCGGGGACTCCACCTCGTGTTCCGGATGCTGGCCGTGGCCGCCGTGGCCGCCTCGGGGTTCGCCGTGCTCTTCGCGCTGGCGCCGTCGGTGCCCGTCGCCTTCTTCGCCGACGCCGGGATCGAGGCCTCCCTGGCCGTGGTGGGCCCCGGCGTGCTCGCCGCCCTGTCGTTGGCCATCCCGGCCCGGAGCCGGTCGGTGGGCTTCTCCATCGGGGCCCTCTTCGTCCTGCCCGGCCTCGTCGTCATCCCCGTGGTGGGCGCCATCGGCGACGCCGTGGGTTTCCGCTACGGGATGCTCGTTCTCGTGCCCGTCTTCCTCATCGGCGGGCTGGTGGTGGCGAGCGCCGGTTCCCTCATCGACGCCGATGTCCGCAACGTCTGGATCTCCATGCGCACCCGGAGCGAGATGCTGCGGGCCCGGGCCGGCGGCGAACTGCCGCTGCTGGCCGTCCGCGCCCTCGACGTGGGCTACGACGGCGTGCCCGTCCTGCGGGGGGTGGACCTCGAGATCGCCGAAGGGGAGATCGTGGCCCTGGTGGGGACGAACGGCGCCGGGAAGTCGACGTTGCTACGGGCCATCGGGGGCGTCACCGAGGCCGACGGCGGTGCCGTCGTCTTCGACGGGCGCGACATCACCCACACGCCGCCCGACGAGATCGCCTGTCTGGGGATCGGGCTGATGCCCGGGGGTGACGGCGTCTTTCCCACCCTCACGGTGGAGGAGAACCTGCGCGCCGCGGCCTGGCAGACACGGCGGCACCGGGAACGGACCGAGGAGCGCTTGAGTGAGACGATCGACCGTTTCGAGGTCCTGTCCGAGCGCCGGGCCGATCGGGCCGGTGACCTCTCCGGTGGCCAGCAGCAGATGCTGGCGCTGGCCATGGCCCTGTTGGCGGCGCCGTCGTTGCTGCTCATCGACGAGCTCTCTTTGGGCCTCGCCCCCCTGGTGGTGGAACAGCTCCTCGAATCGGTGCGGGCCCTCAAGCGCGCCGGGACCGCCGTACTCCTGGTCGAGCAGTCGGTGACGGTGGCCGTGGCGGTGGCCGACCGGGTCTACGTCATGGACTCGGGGACCATCCGGTTCTCGGGACCGGCGGCCGAAGTGGGCGAGCACCCCGAGCTGTTGTGGTCGATCTACGTCCGGCACGCGGCGGCCGGTGTGGCCCCCGGCGCCGGCGGCGCCGCCGCTGGCGCCGTACACGGGGCCGGAGCCCACGGCGCCGCCCCACCGACGGCGCTCGAGGTGTCGAGTCTGTCGGTGGCCTTCGGGGGGATCACCGCCCTCGACGACGTGACCCTGGCCGCCGCCCCCGGCGAGGTGGTGGGGATCATCGGGCCCAACGGGGCAGGCAAGACCACGCTCTTCGACGTCATCTCCGGCTTCACCGGCGCCGGCCGCGGCCGGGTGACGATCGGGGGGACCGACGTCACCGCCTGGACGGCGGCCCGGCGGGCGCGTCACGGCCTCGGCCGGTCGTTCCAGGACTCCCGGTTGTTCAGCGCCCTGTCGGTGCGCGACACGTTGGCCGTGGCCCTCGACCGGTTCATCGACACCGGCGACCCTCTGAACGCGGCGCTGCGGCTGCCCGTCCTGGTGGACACCGAGGCGGCCGTCGAGGTGCGGGTGGAGGAACTGATCGAGCTGTTCGGCCTGGAGAGGTTCGCCGACCGGTTCGTGAGCGAGCTGTCGACGGGGACGCGGCGGCTGGTGGACCTGGCCGCCGTGGTGGCTCACGCCCCCGGCGTCGTGCTCCTCGACGAGCCGTCGTCGGGGGTGGCCCAACGGGAGGTGGAGGCCATGGGGGAGCTGTTGCGCAACGTGCAGGCCCGGCTGGGGGCCACGCTGGTGGTGGTGGAGCACGACATGGCCTTCATCGCCGGGCTGGCCGACCGTCTGGTGGCCCTCGACCGGGGTCGGGTGCTGGCCGACGGCGGGCCCGCCGAGGTGCTCGACCGACCCGAGGTGGTGGAGGCCTTCCTGGGCCAGCACCCGTCCGCGCGCTCGGCACCGGCCGCCGCCGTGGTGGGCGACGGGCCGGCGATCCGGGGACGGTCGCCGGAGGGGGACAAATGAGCGACGACACACCCGGCGCCGTCCGTCCCTGGCCCCGGGTGGGCCGGCTGCGACGGACGGGACCGGCGCTGCTCGTGGTGGTGGCCCTGGTGGCCGCCGGGGCGGTGGCCACCACCCACCGGGGCGGGACGGGGCCGTCGACGACGCCGGTGGGCCGGTCGGCCGCCTCCAACCCGGCCGACAACCCTTCGCTCCCCGTCACCTACCAGGAGGCCGAGAAAGAAGGCCGGGTCTCGGACTACCACTGGGCCCCGGGCTGCAACACGACCACCGGGAGGATCGCCATCCCCACCGTCTACGCGGCGCCGTGCGTCCCCGTCTTCCACGGGGCCAACGGGGGCGCCACCGCCGCCGGGGTGACGGCCACCACCATCACGTTGGCCTACTACATCGCCCCGCCCGGCGATCTGGCCTCGGCCATCGAGGGGGCGGCGGGCACGCCGGCCACCAACACGGCCACGGCCGAGAACTACGTGGCCATGTTCAACCGGATCTTCCCCCTCTACGGCCGGAAGGTGGTGCTCGTCCCCTACGACGCCACCGGCGACAGCGACGATGCCGTGGCGGCGCGGGCCGACGCCATCCGGGTGGCCGAACAGCTCCACGCCTTCGCCTCCATCGGCGGCCCGGCCCAGACCCCGGCCTACGAGGACGAGCTGGCCCGGCTCCACGTGCTGTGCCTGGACTGTGGGCTCGGTGCCACCTACACCAGCTACAAGGCCGACGCCCCCTATCTGTGGGGACTGCTCCCCACCCCGGACACGCTGCTCAACGAGGCCTTCCGGTACGTGTTCACCCAGCTCCAGAACCGCGACGCCGTCTACGCCGGGGAGGCCGGCTTCCGGCGCCACAAGCGGGTGTTCGCCCTCATCCACTACGACACGAGCCCTCCCGTCTACACGTCGCTCACGGCCGAGCTCACCCGCGAGATAGCCCGGGCCCATCTGAAGTTGGCCCTGAACGAGAGCTACCTGCTCGACCTGACCGAGCTCCCCTCGGAGGCGGCCACCATCGCCGAGCACCTGAAACGGTCGGGCGCCTCCACCGTCATCTTCGCCGGGGACCCGATCATGCCCATCTATCTGACCAAGGCCTGTGCCGACATCGACTACTACCCCGAGTGGGTGATCACCGGCACCGTGTTCACCGACACCTCCACCCTGGGCCGGTACTACGACCAGAAGGAATGGGCCCACGCTTTCGGGGTCACGAGCCTGGCCGTGCCCACGCCCATTCAGCTGGGTGACGCCTACAACCTGTACCGGTGGTACTACGGCACCTCGCCGCCCGCTCCCCGGACCGCCCCCGTGCTCCTGCCCCCCATCGAAGAGCTGTTCGACGGGGTCGAGCTGGCCGGGCCCCACCTCACGCCCACCACCTTCGAAGGCGGGCTCTTCCGCTACCCGCCCACCGGCGGGGGACCGACGACGCCGCTCGCCGCCTACGGCTACCAGGGGGCACCGCCACTGCCCAGTTACGCCACCCCGGCCGACTACACCTTCATCTGGTACGACGCCACGGCCAAGGGCAGCGACGAGGAGGGCGTCTACGGCTCCGGGATGGTGCGTTACGTGGACATGGGCCGCCGCTATCCGGCCACCGGGGGCCCGACCAAGGAGGTCCCCATGTTCCAGGTGGCCGGCTCGGTCATCCAGTACCCGACCTACCCCCCGGGAGGAAAGCCCCCCACCTACCCGCCCTGGCCCGGGTCACCGGTGGCCCGGGGCTGAGGGCGGCGTTCACGGAACGGTGTCGACCGGGGCCACCACGAACGGGGTCCCCTCGTGGTGCAGGACCATGAGCAGGTTGTCGACGGCGCACCGGGCCATGGCGGCGCGGGTTTCGGTGGTGGCCGAGCCGATGTGGGGGACCACGATGACCCGGGGGTCGTGGACGAGGGGATCGTCGGGGGCCGGAGGCTCGGTCACGAGGACGTCGAGCCCGGCCCCCGCGATCTGCCCCTCGGTCACCGCCCACCGCAGAGCGGCCTGGTCGACCACGCCGCCCCGGGCCGTGTTCACCAGAAAAGCGGTGCGCTTCATGAGGGTGAACTCGGTCCGGCCCATGAGCTTGGCCGTGGCCGCATTGAGATCGACGTGGAGGGACACGACGTCGGCTCCGGGCAGAGCGTCGGCCAGGCTGTCGGCCCGTTCGACGCCGGCCACGGCCGGCATCGAGGTCCGGGTGTCGACGTAGGTCACCCGCATACCGGCGGCCAGGGCCCGCTTGGCCACCGCCTGTCCGATGCGGCCGAATCCCACCAGCAGCAGAACCTGGCCGGCCACGTCGCGGCCCAGGGGGACGCTCCATCCACCGCCGGCCACGGCGGCCATGGCCTCGGGGAGCCGTCGGCTGAGCATGGTCACGAGGGCCATGGTGAGATCGGCCACGGCGTCGGCCAGCACCGGGGTGTTGGTGACCGTGATGCCCCGTTCCCGGGCCGCCCCGAGGTCGATGTGATCGAGGCCCACGCTCATGGTGCTGATGACGCGGAGCTTCGGCGCCGAGGCCATGACGTCGCTGTCGAGGGTGACGTTGGAGCTGACGAGGACGCCGTCGGCATCGGCCAGGACATCTCCGAAACCCCCGGATTCGGCCGCCCCGGGGGCCAGGACGGTGAGGTCACACCCGCCCAGCCGGTCGAGCAGGTCCGGCGCCAGGGACAACGCCACCACCACCCGGGGCCGCCACGACGGCGTCGGGCCCGACGGTTCGGTCATGAGGGATGGCTCGGCATCAGAGGTAGGACGACACCGCCGTCGGGCCCTCGCTCGGGCGGACCCGGGACAGCGCCGTCCCCGCCCCCAGGGTCAGGAGCCCGTTGTCGGACGCCACCTCGACGAGCCGGAACCCCTGCTCGATCCGCTTCACCGCCGTGCTGGCGTTGCCGGCGGCGCCGGGGACGACGTCGTGGCGTCGGCAGGCGTCGACCACCTTCTCCAGAGCGGCGCTGAAGGTGGGGTCGCTCTGGTCGGGGGCGGGCGGCAGCCCCAGGGTGATGCTCAGGTCGGCGGGTCCCATGTAGACGGCGTCGACGCCGGGCACCGACACGATGTCGTCGACGTCGGCCACCGCCTCCTTCGTCTCGATCATCACGATGCACAGCACGTCGGTGTTGGCCCGGCCGAAGTAGTCGGGTCCGGCCGAGTAGTTGGCCCGCAGCGGTCCGTAGCTGCGGATCCCGAGCGGGGCGTAGCGGCACGCCGCCACCGCCTCCTCCGCTTCCCGGCGGTTGTTGACCATGGGCACGATGACCCCCCAGGCCCCGGCGTCGAGGCTCTTGCCGATGATGCCGGGCTCGTTGCGGGGAACCCGGACGAGCGGGGTGGCGTCGGTGGAGGAGATGCCCTGGAGCATGTGGAGCATCTGGGGGAAGTCGATCATCCCGTGCTGCATGTCGACGCACACCCAGTCGAAACCGGCACGGGCCATGATCTCGGCCGAGAAGCTGCTCGGCACGGTCAGCCATCCCCCGAGGGCGGTGCCACCGCGCGCCCAGAGCGCCCGCAACGTGTTCTCGCCCATCTCGTCCTCCCCGGTCGCCCGCCAGGCTATTTCATCGTCCTGGTTCAGGGCCCCGGCCGGCGGCCGTGCGGGTC
>Ga0302326_10030437_pt1 | contig 10802 bp, 13 predicted proteins | sample Palsa_T0_3_FD_202264 | JGI IMG/M metagenome (GOLD analysis project Ga0302326, IMG submission 202264) | Peat permafrost microbial communities from Stordalen Mire near Abisko, Sweden - Palsa_T0_3 | ecosystem: Environmental > Terrestrial > Soil > Palsa > Peat permafrost | place: Sweden: Abisko...
GTGCGGGATTCCCCGGAAGAACACGCCGGAGGCGGCACGCCAGAGCTGCCAGACCGCACCGAGGCCTGCCAGCCAGGTCGGCGCCCAGAAGAGCAGCCCGAGGACGGACGGGGCCTCGCTGAAGCTGACGAGCTCCAGCGTCGCCAGGCCGAACAGGACCGTGGACAGGAGACGGGCCCAGCTCCGGCCCCGGCTCGTCGCCCGCGCCATCCACAGCCAGAGCGCGATCACGAGAAGGCCGCCGGCGACTCCCACGGTGACGGCCACCCAGAACGGCTGGCTGCTGCCTGCCAGCCGGAGCGTGGCTCCGCTGCGGCCGAAGAATGCCAGCGAGACGATGGAGATCAGCAGGGTAAGAGCAGTGATGGCGGCGCCTGCGTACATGAGCCGGACAGCCGCCCGCACCGTGCGCGCGGCGGCAGGGCGGCGGGGAACAGGTGCATCCGCATCCCGCTCCTGATCAGGTCCGCTGACTCGGCCAGGCCGGGCCGGCGCTGGCCGTCCGGCGCGCAGGCCAGCAGCACCGCGAGGATCTCCTGCCCGTTCTCTCGCCGGAACGACCGGGGATAGCACGCCAGCAGCCGCCGGTACCCGCGCTCGAGGTTCGCCTGATCCTTCATGTCGCCATCCCTCCGGCGAGCTTCAGCCGTGTCAGCGCTGCGGCGGCGTGCGCCTGGAGCCGGGCGGCCTCGGCCGCGAGCCGCTTAGTGCCCGCTGGCGTGAGCCGGTAGTAACGGCGCAGCCGCCCGTCCACGATCTCCTCGCGATCCACTACGATCAGATCGTCCGCGCGGAGGCGGTCCAGGGCGGTGTACAGGGTCCCCGGGCGCAGCAGGACCCGGCCGCCAGAGATCTCCCGGACGTCGGCGATGATCCCGTAACCATGCTGGCTGTCGTCCGCCAGCGCGGTCAGTATCAGGAAGGTCGCCTCCTGCATGGCTCTGGTTGTCATACCTACGTTATATACCGTTGAACTAGCGGTCGCAAATCCGTGTCACGGTTACCCTTAACGCGGTGTCCAGTCCGGCGGCGCCCGATCGTCGTTCTCACGACCAGCCAGCCAGGACGGCCGGCTTCAACCGAGAGGAACGGACATGACCGAGTCTGCTGCTAACGACCGCGCGACCGTCGTTCGGCCTGTTCCCGCCGAAGATCAGGTTCTGCTGGACTTCCTGGCCGCTCAGCGCGAGACGGCGCTCGCCATCGTGGAGGGCCTGGACGAGGAAGCATGGCACCGTTCGGTCGTGCCATCGGGCTGGACCCCGGCCGGGCTGATCGAGCACCTGAGCGGCGTTGAGCTGCACTGGTTCCAGGTGGTCGTGGCCGATGCAGATATCAGCCAGCCCGCAGACGAGGACATGGCTCCCTATGACCCGATGGCAGCGTTCGTCACTGACTGGTCCTCCGCGGACATCATTGCCGAGTACCGCGAACTGTGCGCGCGCTCGGATGCGGTGCTGGCAGTGACGCCACTCTCGGCGCGGCCGCACGGCAGGCACGGGGACCCGGAGGTAGCGGAACCGGCGACCGTCCGCTGGGTCGTCCTGCACGTGATCGAGGAGATCGCGCGGCATGCCGGTCACCTGGACATCGCCAGGGAACTGCTCGACGGCCAGACCAGGCTCGCGCAGAAGCGCAGCGCCGGCCTGCAGTCTCCGCTTCCAGCTGAGCGCTGAGGTCAATGTTCTTCAAAGACCTGTCCACTAACCCGCACACCCAGTACAAGGTCCACATGTGGGGCGCAATCTACTGGCTGATCAATTTCCCGTTCCCAAGCAGGCCGTCCGGGGCGCCGCCAGGACAGTCTGCGATGCGCGCTGGCTGAGGAGGCCGAGGTTCGTGCCGCCACCGTGCGTGTGGTGCGGGCGAGGCTGCGCCGGACCGGCCCGCAGGCAGCCGGATGAGCAACGACCTGGAGCGGCGGTACCTGCGCGTGCTGCGGCTGCTGCCCGGCTGGTACCGGCAGCAGTGGGAACAGGACATGGTCGCCGCCTTCCTCGACAGCTGGCTGACCGGCGACCCCGAGGCAGACGAGTACGTCACCGGGGCTGCCGGGCCTAGCTTGGCGGAGGTCGCCAGCGTGGCCGTCCTGGCCGCCCGGCTGTATCTGGTCGGCCCTGGCATACGGCGCAGGTTCGCCTGGGGCCACGCCATCCGGCGCGCGGTGCTCGCGGTGATACTGGTGCACGCGCTGCTGGCCGTTAACGTGCTGGTGTTCTTGGTGGGGAGCCGCCGTCTGGCTGCCCGTGCAGCCCGCGAACCTGCTGGCTGCCTCGCCAGGCGGCGCCTGGGACACGGTGTACTGCCTGGTGTGCGTCGCATGGATCGCGGTCTTCCTGACGCTGACCCTCGGGCACTACCGCACTGCCCGGGTCCTCGCTGCGCTGGCCGTCATCCCCGGCCTGGTACGTATTCGTGGTCGCCTTTCCCGATGCCGATGTGCCGGCGTTGACGGCGCTCATCCGGCAGGCCTACGCCTCTGGCGATGCCGTCACCACGAGCGTCGCCGGCGAGCTCTGGCAGGCCCCGCAACTACGACGCAAGTTCATCGCGCTCCGGGCGGAGCAGATCAACCTGCTCAGCAGGACTCAGGCCGTCCAGCTTTACCGGCTGCTGGTCCCGTCTGGCTGATCGCCGCGCTGGGACGTTCCTGCGCACCGCGAACGCCGGCGAGCGTGGCCCCGGGGTATGGTGCGGGGTTTCCTGGCACGCGTCGGAACGAGGAGTGACTGTATGGCCGAGCATTCAGTGGTGATCGCCGGCGGCGGTCCGACGGGGATGATGCTGGCGGCAGAGCTGACACTGGCGGGGACCGACGTCGTCATCGTCGAGCGACGAGCCAGCTACGAGCTGGAAAGCTCGCGCTCGCGAGGTCTGCACTCCCGCACCATCGAAGTGCTCGATCAGCGTGGCGTCGCTGATCGCTTTCTCGCCGAGGGAAAGACGATGCAGGTGCAGGCATTTGGTGGAGTCCGGATGGACATCAGCGATTTCCCGACCCGGCGCAATTACGGGATGGCGCTGCTGCAGAGCGATTTCGAGCGCATCATGTCGGGCTGGATCGATGAGCTGGGTGTTCCCATCCTGCGCGAGCGCGAGGTGACAGGCTTCACGCAGGACGACAGCGGCGTTGACGTCCCGTTGTCCGACGGCACAGCACTGCGGGCGAGATTTCTGGCTGGCTGCGACGGGGGCCGCAGCGTCGTGCGCAAGGCGGCCGGCATCGATTTCGCGGGCTGGGATCCGACGACGTGCTGGATACATGCTGAGGTCGAGATGGAGGATATGCCGGAATTCGGCCTGCGTGGCGGCGGCGGTATCGGCCCTGCCGAGGAGGGACGCGTGGGCGTCACCCTGATCGAACCCGAGGTGAACCGCGCCGACGAGCCCACTCTGGAGGATCTCCGCGCAGCGCTGATCAGCGTCGACGGAACGGACCACGGGGCGCACAGTCCGCTCTTTATCTCTCGCTTTACCGACATGACACGTCAGGCGGTGGCTTATCGCAGCGGGCGCGTGCTGGTTGCCGGAGACGCGGCACATGTGCACGCCCCGATCGGAGGCCAGGGGCTGAACATTGGCGTGCAGGATGCGGTCAACCTGGGCTGGAAGCTGGCCCAGGTGGTCAGCGGAACATCACCTGTGACCCTCCTCGACACATATCAGGCCGAACGCCACCCGGTCGCTGCTCGGGTGCTGCGGAACACCATGGCGCAGCGGGCGCTCGGCGCAGCGGACGACCGGTCCGTCGCACTGCGGGACACTGTGACGGAGCTGCTGCGCATGGACGAGCCGCGCAAGCACATCGCCGCCATGATCGCGGGCCTCGACATTGCGTATGACCTCGGCGAGGGACACCCGCTGCTGGGTCGCCGGATGCCCGACCTGGATCTGGCGACCGTGGATGGCACCGTGCGAGTATTCGCGTTGCTGCACCGCGCCAAGCCAGTCCTGCTCAACTTCGGTGACGCCGGCGGCCTCGACATCGCACCGTGGACCGACAGAGTTCAGCTCGTCGATGCCTCGTATGCAGGCACCTGGGAACTCCCGGTGCTCGGCGAGGTCGGTGCACCGACCGCCGTATTGGTGCGTCCCGATGGGCACGTCGCCTGGGTTGGCGACAGCACTGCCGCAGGACTGCGCGAGGCGCTCACGACATGGTTCGGGAACGAGGTGCTTTAAGCGGCCGTAGCTAACCTTTGCGGCGCGCGACGGCACTATAGAGCGTGGGACATTCCAGCCGCGCCAAGTCGGCTATCGGCCTGATCATCTACGGCGCCGGGTCGCTCACGACGGCGCTGTCCCCGAGCCTGGGCGTACTGCTGGCGGGCTAGTCGGTTCTGGAGGGCGTCGGAGCCGCGCTGATCATGCCCGCGATCGTGGCGCTGGTAGCGGGCAACTTCCCCAGGGAACGGCGGTCAGCGGCCTACGGGCTAATCGCGGCTGCGAGCGCCATCGCTGTTGCGGCCGGTCCGCTGATCGGCGGGGCAGTCACCACGTTCGCCTCCTGGCGGTGGGTGTTCGCCGCCGAGGCCGTGATCGTGGTGCTCATCCTCGCCGCACTGCGCAAGATCCAGGACGCGGCGGCGACTGGCCGCGCGGACTTCGATGTCGTCGGTGCGCTCCTCTCGATCGCGGGCCTGTCCCTGACGGTATTCGGGGTGCTGCGATCCGGCACATGGGGCTGGGTGCACGCCAAGCCCACCGGACCGAAGCTACTGGGGACATCGCCGGTGCTGTGGCTCGTGGTCGGCGGTCTCCTGGTGATCTACTGCTTCTTCCTGTGGGAGGGACACGTCGAGTCCAGCGGTCGCGAACCGCTCGTTTCACCGCCGATGCTGCGCAACTGGCAACTGGCAACTGGCCGGCGGGCTATCCATGTTCTTCTTCCAGTTCCTGATCCAGGCCGGGGTGTTCTTCACCATCCCCCTCTTCCTGTCCGTGGTCCTCGAACTGTCCGCCGCCCTGCAGACCGGGATCCGGCTGCTGCCGCTCTCCCTCGCGCTGCTGCTCGCGGCGATCGGAATACCCCGACTCGCGCCCGCCGCCAGGCCCCGCCTCATCGTCCGGCTGGGCCTGCTGTCCATGACCGCCGGCACCCTGGTGCTCATCGGCGGCATCAGCCCTGGCGCAGGCGCCGGGATCGTTGCCGTCCCCATGCTGCTGATGGGGCTGGGCATGGGCGCCCTGGCCTCACAGCTCGGGGCGATCACCGGCTCAGCGGTCCCCGACGATCAGAGCGCCGAGGTAGGCGGACTCCAAAACACCGTGACCAGCCTGGGAGCCTCCCTCGGCACCGCTCTCGTCGGACGGGTCCTGATCTCGAGCCTGACTGCCGGCCTGATCCACGGCATCGAGGCCAGCTCCGCCATCCCGGCCGACGTCAAGACCCACGCCACCACTCAGCTGTCCGCCGGGGTGCCGTTCATCTCCGACACCGACCTGAGAGCGCAGCTCGCGAAAGCCTCCGTCCCGGCCGGGCAGGCTGACGCTGTGGTGCAGGCCAACAGCGATGCCCGGCTGGGTGCGCTCCGCGATGCCCTCCGGATAGTCGCGCTCCTCGCGGTCGCGGCCATCTTCCTCACCGGGCTCATACCCACCGGGCAGCACACCGACGAATCCAGCAGTACCCCTGCTTGACCGGCGGGTGAGCCTGCCTGGCGTGCGGCAACGCGCCCCGAGGCGATGCGCGCGGCGCGGCGCTAAGTGTAAAGGATAACTTGACATGGACATGTGTAAAGGTATCCTTTACACATGGGCGATCCCCCTCAGACCCTGACGAGCCTCAGCGGTTTGCTGGCCGAGCGGGCCCTGGCCCTGGCGCGGGCGGTGGGCAGCCCGTTGGCTTCACCTGCCTACCTCGACCTGGTCCGGCGCGCTCAGGATCTGGATGACCTGTCGGAGCAGGTGCTCAGGCTGTGCGTCCAGCAGAGCCGGGACGCGGGCCACACCTGGCAGGAGATCGGGGACCTGCTCGGAGTCACCCGCCAGGCCGCCTTCCAGCGGTTCGGCAAGCCCATCGATCCCCGGACGGGAGAACCTATGGACAAGACAGTCCGCATGGGCGACGCGGCGGAACGCGCGACCACGATAGTCGCGGCCGTCCTCGAAGGGCGCATGGACGAAGCCAGGCAGTCCTTCAACGCGCAGGTCCTGGAGGCTTTCACGGACGAAGTCCGCGGCAGCGCCCTGGCCACGATCGCCGGCCTGGTCGGCGCGTTCGAGGGCTTCGGTGAGGGCGAGCCGCTCGTCCGCCGCATCGGCGACCTCACGGTCGTCGACATCCCGCTGTGCTACGAGGCCGGCGACATGAAGGCCCGGGTTGCGTTCGACGCTGACGAGAAGGTCGCCTCAATGTTCATCCTCAACCCGGACACCCCGTGAACCGCTGCTCTGCAGGGCAGCCGATTGAGATTCGCAACTACTACCTGACCACCTGCGCTGACCTGCGGACCAGCCCCGGCAAACACCTCGGGCTCAGCCCGGCCAGCACCGCTGCGACGTCACCATCACGCCGGCAGGGCAGCGGCAAGCTAGCCCTACCCGGGCAGGCCCGATGAACCCGGCACTGATCACCGTCATCGCCCTCGGCGTCGTGCTGGTCGTTGCCTGGGACGGCTTCTGCCTGCGGGATCTCATCCGCGCTGATCCGGCGACGGTCCGTTACCTGGGCAAGGGGACATGGGCGTTCATCTGCCTGCTCACGTGCCCCTGGGGCGGCCTGCTCTACGTAATCGCCGGCAGGGGCGGCTTCGGCAGGGTCCTAAAAGGCCTCGGCCAGCCACCGGGCGGCCAGTGAACAGCACCTGCAAGCCACCGCGATAGCGATGTATCAGGACTTCTTTCCGTCGCCATCGACGCCAGTGTACGGAAGGTTAGGCAACGCGCTCCCATAGCCGCAGCCAGCGGTGGTTGGTCACGGCGTCGGCGTGGCCGGGTGCCGGGGACCAGCCTTGAGCGCCTGTGGACTTGCGCTAGCCACCTGCGGCGTCTTAGCCGTGAACAAGTCCGGCGAAAGACAGCCACCCGCCATTCCGCGGTCAATGTCCTTCAGTCACACGTGCGTTTCCCCACGCTACCTCAATGTTCGCCGAACTGGCCGCCGAAGTGATCCCAGGGGTGAAGCATACGAGCGTCAGGATATGGACCCCTCTCACATTGACATCGACGGTTTTTGGCTTAAGGACGCTGACACTAAAGTTAAGGAGAGGACGACCATCGCCAAGTAGCGATGCGTCCACTAGGTAATCGGAGGGCCACTGGGCCTCGATTCCAACAGTGGCTTCGAATCGGCGAGCGCTATGCTTCAGCCTATATACCGCAGGAAAAGCAGGCAGGTCACCATTGTCACAGGAGAACGAGATGCTATTGGGATAAATTGATCCGTATATCTTGACCGGACCTGGGTAGACCAGCTCGCGGAGATTACTGGAAGGGGTTAGATCTGAGATATATGAGAACGAGGACGTGCGAGAAGTTCTCGGAATTACCACTGGGGCTGCCTTGCCAGCCTGAGAGCTTGGGCTGGCCGAAATGCGCGGCACGGGCGACGAGCCTGCCGCGGGCGAAGAGGCTGCTTTTGGCGGCGTGCCAGGATTGACTTCGAGGAGTGCTATTACCACCGCCACCGCAGCTACTGCGCTTCCGATAATCGTCCAGAAGAGTTTCCGCCCTCGCGGCATCGGTCCTCCGAGCCATCGTGCCCAGCTGTAGGCATCTTAGCGCCTCTCTATCTTGTGAAACGTCCGGCTATGCAGTGCCGTGCGTAACCTCATGACCGCCGAGGCGTGATTCTTTCCGGCTGTCGCTATGACCCCGTCCTCCCGATAGGCGCCGGGCATCACCGGGGATGATCACACTCAGGGGGAGCCAGCATCAGATGACCGCGGATCCGCAGCTAACCCACCTTGCTCAGGCCTACCTCCATCAGGACTACGACCTGGATGCGCGAACCGCGGTCAGTCGTCGATCGCCTGGTAGGCGGCCGTGAAGAAGTCGAGAAATACCGGCGACGTAGGCCGCCCGGCTCCGCCCTGGTTCATGAGGATCGCCGTCATGTCCTCGGCAGGGTCGTTGTACCAGATGATGCCGTATCCCCCGTTCCATCCGTAGCTCCCGACCGAAGGTCCGAGGTGCGTGCGCCGGGTGCGGACCGCCATCCCGAAACCCCAGCCGATGTCGTCAAAGTACCCCGGCGTGAACCCGGACACCGCCTTCTGCGCAGGCGTCAGCTGGTCGCTTGTCATCAGCGTCACTGACGGCCGCGACAGCACCCGCTCGCCGTGGTGGGTACCGCCGGCCAGCAGCGCCGAGGCGAAGGCGAGGTAATCGCTGATGGTTGAGACGAGCCCGCCGCCGCCGTCTTCGAACGCCGGCGGCCGGCTCCAGTACCCGCCGGGGCCGTCTTCGACGGCGATCTCGCCGTGGAACTCTTCGGCCAGGTAGACGGTCGCCAGCCGGCTGATGCTCTGGTCGCCGACGCTGAAGCCCGTGTCCTTCATCCCCAGCGGCCCGCAGATCCGCTCGCGCAGGGCTTCCCCGAACGACATGCCGGTGGCGCGGGCGATGAGCACGCCGGTCACGTTGGCGGCGGTGTTGTACATCCACCGCTCGCCCGGCTGGTAGACCAGCGGCAGCGCTCCGAGCCGGCGAACCCACTCATCCGGCGGCATCGCAGTCTCGCAACTACTGGCTGGCCCCTGCTCGGGCGCCTCGCTCCAGAGCGCGTTCAGCGCGTCAGCGATCGGGACCGTTCCCGGTTCGGCGGGGACGATGCCGGTGCCGAAGGTGAATGTGAGCAGATCCCGCAGCGTCACCGGGCGGTTCGCCGGCACCGTCTCCTCCAGCGGCCCGTCCGGATCGGCGAGCACCCTCATGTCCGCCAGCTCCGGCAGGAACTCATCGACCGGATCGTCGAGGCGCAGCGTGCAGTCCTCCACGAGCGTCATCGCGCAGGCGGCAACGATCGGTTTGGTCGTCGAGGCGATGCGGCAGATCGTGTCGGCGGCCATCGGCGTCCTCGAGCCGTCGCCCTCGAAGGCCAGAGTGCCCCCCGCCTCGACGTGGACCTCGCCGTGGCGGGCGACGGCGGCGACCGCACCCGGGGCAAAGCCGGAATCGACGTAACGCTCCAGCACCTCTCGCACCCGGGCCAGCCGCTTTGGCGAGAAACCACCAGTAGCCACTCTCTTCATGCCTCCTTCTGCACCACGCTGACCCAGCCGCACGGTGACCCGATGCAGGTAGACGACGGAGTTGCGGTACTCATTGCCCGGCCGGGCACAAAGCTGACGAGATCTCCCGGCCAGCCGAGGCTACGCCGCTGGCGTTAGGGGCGGCAACGTCGCTCGTCATCGCGCTGGCGCTCTGCGGGCGCTCCACCTCGACCCACCCGAGCGAGCTTCACCTCAATAGCCCAGTCCGGCAGATCGCCCAGCGCCAGGTCACAGGCTCCCGGCCCGATGCAGGACCTGGCCGTCCATCCGGTAGGCGCCCTGAGTCCCTGACAAGAGCCACGGTCCAGGGTCCGAAAGATCGCGCAGCGACGCGCCGCAGGCGCGCCCACGCCCAGACGGATTGTGCGGATGGATGTAGTTGCATACCATTCAGTACTGTACATTTTTCCCGCACCCAGCCGAGACGAGGACTCGCTCATGGAAGAGAAGCTCGGCGGCCAGACCGCACTGGTGACCGGCGGCGCTCGCGGCATTGGCCGGGCTTACGCTGTCAGGCTGGCCCGGCTCGGGGCTGATGTGGCAGTACTCGACATGGACCTGGAGTCGTATCGCCAGTTCGAACCCGAGCAGGATGACATCACCGCCGAGAGCACTGTGGCCGAGATTCGTGCCCTCGGCCGTCAGGCTGTGGGCGTGACGGCAGACGTCACCGACCGGGCCGCAGTGACCGCGGCCATCGACGGCGTCGCTGCCGACTGGGGACGGATTGACATCGTGGTCTGCAACGCCGGCGGTGGCACAGGCGGTCCCGACGACAATACGCCGTCACAGATGACTGCTGACGACTTCGACCTGGTAATGCACCGCAACGTGTATGGCACAGTCAACACCTGCCAGGCAGCAGTGCCGTACATGAAGCAGCGGGGGTACGGCCGGATCGTCACCGTCGCGAGTCAGGCCGGCCGTCGCGCCAACCGGGGCGGTACCTACGCCCACTACGGTGTGGCCAAGGCGGGCGTCCAGATGCTCACCCGCTATCTCGCCCAGGAGCTCGGTCCCTTCGGCATAACGGTGAACTGCCTCGCGCCGGGCCCCATCGCTACCCCCCGGCTGCTGAAGATGTACAAGGAGCACCGCGGCATCGACGACTTCCTCCAGGAGATACCGCTCCGCCGTCTGGGCACGCCCGAGGACTGCGCCCGGGTTGTCGAGTTCCTGGTGACCGACCTCGGTGAGTACATAACCGGCGCCATCATCCCGGTCGACGGCGGCTCAGTTCCCTGAGCCGGCCTCGTGAGCTTGCCCGCCGCTGACGTCGCGCCCGCGGCTCAGTCGATCGGATACGGGGAGGGCGTGCGCGCTGGCGCCGACGTGGCCCGTCAGGGCACTGTCTCCACCGATCTTGGAAAGCGGCGCGAATGCTGCAAACTGTTCGCGGCCCAGTGCCGGTCCTCAGGCGCCACCTTGCCTTGGGTCGTTGCGCGCACGACGCCGGCTGCGCCTTCCTTAGCTGCATCGGCGCTTCCCGCTGCCAGCGCTTGTAGTCCTGACGGCGGCGCTTTCGCTTACGGGCCGGGACCAGGCCCCGGCGGACGAGAACCCGGCAGATAGTCGACCGGGACGGCA
>Ga0302326_10030439_pt1 | contig 10802 bp, 8 predicted proteins | sample Palsa_T0_3_FD_202264 | JGI IMG/M metagenome (GOLD analysis project Ga0302326, IMG submission 202264) | Peat permafrost microbial communities from Stordalen Mire near Abisko, Sweden - Palsa_T0_3 | ecosystem: Environmental > Terrestrial > Soil > Palsa > Peat permafrost | place: Sweden: Abisko...
TACACCGCGCGCGACGGGGAGTTTCACACCACCTATACATTCCTGCGCGGCAACGGAACCGTGACCTATCGCCTCTGGGCGGAAACAGTAAACGAGAGTGACTATCCGTTCGCGGTAGGCTCCAGTAGGAAGATCAGCGTCACGGTTGGCCAGTAGCCCTCCTGCTGGTTGTGGTTGTAGGTGCTCACGCTAGTTTCCAAAATGAGGTAGTTTCCAGTCGCAGTTTCCAATCTGCGCGACTGTTTCCAGTTGGCTCGGGGGCCAGGTCGACCAGGCGTTCGCTGGCCAGCCGAGGGTCTCGGTCGGCGACTCGCGACACTCGCGCCCTCCGCGACGCGGCACCTGCATCCGTGCTCGCGCGTGTACACGAGGTGGTCCCGCTCTCGTGACCGCGTCTGTCCGATACCGCCCGCCCGCCCGCGGAGGGGGTCGCTGCTGCTCTGGTGCAGGATCGGGGCGTCTGGCTAGCACCTGGCGTCTCGACTCGGCCGTCGAGCGCTCGCATCTACCGTGCGCGCTTCCCGCGCAATCCAGGGAAGAGGATGCGACAGGCGAGAGGCACGTCGGGAGGTGAAAGGAGGTCGGTGGCGCCGCTCAGACGCTGGTAACTCGTAGGGCTGGGGCATCGCCGGCCAGTGCGGACCGGCACCACTCGAGGACCGCGTCTGCGACGTCGCGCCTGGTCATGTGCGTCGTGTCGATGGTGTGCATCCCCCAGTCAGCAGCGAGGTGCTCCAGACGGTCCCAGCGCATCTGCTCCCAACCCGCGTCGCAGACGACATGAGTCATGTAAAGAGGGTTGCTTGCCTGCCCGCGCATCCACTCGGCAAACGCCTGGTGATGCACCAACAGCTCTGCGGGGTCTCCACGCGTCGCCAGCCGCTCGGCCTGCGCTTCGGGGGTCGCGTCCAAAAGGCACACGGCGATCGCGTCGAGCCGTGGGGCCGAGGGCGCAGCGACGACCTCGGCGGCCGGAATTGGATCGCCGGCCAGCAGCAGGTGCCGCCCGGAGCTCTGCAGCTCGACTGCCCGCCGCACGGCCACCTCCGCGGTCTGCTGGCGCCGGACCCGTGTCATCGCCGTGGGCAACGAAGTGAGATGCAACAGCTCGACGCACTCGACCTCCGGTGAGAGCTCAGGCGCGATCACCGCGCGCACGGTGGACTTCCCGACGCCGCTCGCACCAGTTATCAGAAGCAACACGCCAGCAACGATCGCAAACGATCACCGCGCACGCTTGAACCCGACGTCGTGCTGGCGGACCGTGCGGCTGACGTAGCGGTATGTCGCTGGCAGGGTGGTCCCCTCAAGAGTTAGTCGACCAGTTACAGCGGTAGCGCGAGGGGCCCTGATGCGGAGCGCAAAGGTCAGAATCCGGCCGCAGGCGATCGGGGACACCTCCATGGTTTCGACAGCCGGAAATGGCGGTGTGCCGCTAGCCCTTCGATCACTCGGCGTGGCTGCGACGATGTGACATCGCTTTTGATCGCGCGCCCCTGGCGCTGATCGCGTGGGCAGATCACCCGAAGGGGGACCGGCGGCCGAGGCGGCCGCGTGCGCCGTTATGGGTCTAGCGCTACCACGCCGAGACGGTCACGCCACCCCAGGTCTCGGGCGCGATATCGGCCACGGACTGGGTGAAGGTCCAGAGATGACCTGCCGGGTCACGCACGCTGTACTGCCGCTCGCCGTATGCGTAGTCGGCGGGCTCGCTGGTCACCTGGGCGCCGGCGGCGACCGCGGCACGGTAATGCGCATCGACGTCGTCGACGCGAACCATGACTGACTGCGTGACACCATCCGCGGCGGCCGGTGATCGTCGTCCATGCGTGGCATCGGCGACGATCACGGCGCCGCCGCCTCCGCCGGCGCTGAGCTGAGCACGGTGGTCACCGATCTGGACACGCTCGGCGAACCCGAAGACCTGGGTCAGATACTCGACGGCCGCGCGGACATCGTCATAGGCAAGGACCGGCAGGACCGAGTACGGCGGAATGCTGGCATTGCGCATAGCCACAACAACCATAGTCTTCCACCGCGTCCCTGAACCCAACATCCGCGTCTCGGTCGCCGAACCCTCAGCGAATCAGCGCGGTCGAGACGCCGATCACACGGCTGCTTGGGATGAGGAGCAGCCCGACGCCAACGGTCGGCTCAGTACTGTTCGCCGTGCGAGCACAAGCGCCGACATGCTCGTCACGCCGCGAAAGCAGGGCCGCTTCGGCCCCTGGCGCCAGTCTCGGAATTGGCCAGATGCGCGCACGCGACGCATCCCGGACAGCTCGATTCGACCCGCAGTCGGGCGCTAACTGAGGGGTGTCGCATTTGCAAGCACCGATGCGGCCACGACCGCGTCGGCGCCGTCGCTGCTGCTTGAGGCGTCGAACAGCGCGTCGTGGCTCGCGCCGGCAGGAGGTGATCGTGGCGGCCAGTGCTACTCCGCTCCAGCGCCAGCATCGTGAGCGCGACTCCGCGTCCGCCCCGACGCGCGAAACGATGTCTCGTCGCAGATGGTGATCGGCTTTCGGACGTTCCTGAGACCGGTGGTCTCATCCGATCAACGCAACACGATGGTGTTTTCGTGTTCTGCGATTGGAGGATGTGATGGCGTCGGGTCGGAGGCGGTGGCGGTGGTTGAGTCCGGGTGATCGCGAGCGGGTGCTCGCGGCGCTGCGGGCGGGTGGGCGGGTGGTGGATGTCGCGGCGGCGTTTGATGTGGGGCGGATGACGGTGTATCGGATTCGGGATGACGCGGCGTTGGCTGATCGCCGGCGCTCGCATTCGCGTGTGCGGCTGTCGTTCCAGGAGCGGGTGGAGATCAGGGTGCGGGTGGAGGCGGGGCAGAGCGATAGTGAGATCGCGCGGGGGTTGGGGCGGCATCGCTCGACGGTGGGGCGGGAGATCCGGCGCTGTGGTGGCCGGGGGCGCTATCGGCCGATCCTGGCTGAGCGCCGCGCGCAGCGGCGGGCGCGGCGGCCGAAGGTGACGAAGCTGGCGGGCTGCCCGCGATTGTTGGCGGAGGTGGAGCGGGGGCTGGTGGAGTGCTGGTCGAGTGTCCTTTGCGCTGGATGTGGTCGCATCCGGCAGGTGGACAGTGCGAGTGGGCAGTCCTCGCCGTCCGGCCGCGCTGGGTGTAGTGTCCGTGGCCCAATGGCCGGGCCTCGCGTCATGGGTGGGCAGCCTGTAGCGCTGAGGGGCAGGCGCAGCGAGTGCGCGGTCTTCGAGACGCTGCTTGCAGGGGTACGGGGTGGGCGAAGCGGCGTGCTTGTGGTGCGGGGTGAGGCGGGGGTGGGGAAGACAGCGTTGTTGGAGTACGCGGTTGAGTCGGCGTCGGATGTCAGGTTGCTGCGGGTGGCGGGTGTGCAGTCGGAGATGGAAGTGGCGTTCGCGGCGCTTCACCAGTTGTGCGCCCCGATACTGGATCGTCTGCCCCGGCTGCCGGGTCCGCAGCGCGATGCGCTCGGGACGGTGTTTGGCCTTGGGGTGGGACCCGCGCCGAGTCGACTGCTGGTTGGTCTGGCGCTGCTGAGCTTGTTGTCTGAGGTGGCGGAGGAGGGTCCGCTGCTGTGCGTTGTCGATGATGCGCAGTGGTTGGACACGGCTTCGGCACAAGCGATGGCGTTTGCGGCGCGCCGACTTCTGGCTGAGCCGGTGGGGGTTCTGTTCGCGGCGCGCGAGCCGGGCGATGAGTTGCGAGGGCTACCGGAGTTTGAGGTTGGTGGTCTGCGCAATGGAGATGCGCGGGCACTGCTCGGGTCGGCGTTACGAGTTCCGTTGGACGAACGGGTGCGCGACCGGATCGTCGCCGAGACGCGTGGGAACCCGTTGGCGTTACTGGAGTTGCCGCGGGGGTTGACGCCGGCGGAGCTGGCGGGTGGGTTCGGACTCCCGGACGCGCCGGGGCTGTCGGGGCGGCTCGAGGACAGCTTCCGCCGCAGGCTTGCGGGGCTCCCGACCGAGACCCAGCAGCTGATGTTGGTCGCTGCGGCTGAGCCGATTGGCGACCCTGTGATCGTGTGGGAGGCGGCCCAACGGCTAGGGATCGGGATCCGAGCAGCAGCCAACACCGACGGGTTGCTCACGATCGGTACACGGGTGACGTTTCGTCACCCGTTGGTACGGTCGTCCGTGTATCGGGCGGCCTCGCCGGAGGAAAGGCAGGCTGTGCATCGCGCGCTGGCGGATGCGATCGATCCACAGGTCGATCCCGACCGCCGCGCTTGGCATCGCGCCCGAGCCACGGCGGGAGTCGACGAGGACGTCGCGTGCGAGCTGGAGCGCTCGGCGGGCCGCGCGCAGGCGCGCGGAGGATTCGCCGCAGCGGCCGCGTTCCTTGAGCGTGCCGCGGCACTAACGCCCGAGCCGGCGCGGCGGGCGGAACGCTCGCTCGCTGCCGCGCAGGGCAACCATCAAGCCGGTGCGTTCGACGCGGCTCTCGCGCTCCTCGCGTCTGCGGAGTCAGGCTCGCTGGACGAGCTCCAGCGCGCCCACGTGGAGTTGCTGCGCGGCCAGATCGCGTTCGCGTTGAGCCGCGGAAGCGACGCCCCACCGCTGCTGCTCAAAGCCGCCGAGTCGTTCGAGCCGCTCGATCGCAGGCTCGCGCGCGATACCTACCTGGAAGCGCTTACCGCGGCGGTGTTTGCCGCCCGCCTCGCGAGCGGCGTGAGTTTGAATGAGACCGCGTGGGCCGTCAGGCGAGCGCCTCCGTGCTCGCAGCCTCCGCGCGCGCCCGATCTTCTGCTGGACGGCTTGGCCTTGCTGATCACCGAGGGGTACGCCGCAGGAGCGCCGACGCTGAAGCGCGCCGTGAGCGCGTTCCGAAATGAGGACATCCCGCGAGATGAGAGGCTTCGGTGGCTGTGGCTCGCGTGTCGCGGCGCTGGACTTCTGTGGGACGACGAGAGCTGGGACGTACTCTCCGCGCGTTTCGTCGAGCTCGCCCGTGATGCCGGGGCGCTCAGCGTGCTCCCGTTGGCCCTGAGCACACGTTCGGGGGCGCTCGTCTTCGCGGGGGAGCTCGCAAGGGCCGCTTCGTTGGTCGAGGAGGCGGCGGCCGTGAATGAGGCGACCGGTAGCAGCCGCACTCCCCGCTCGCCCTCCCAGCTGATTGTGGCCGCCACGACAGCGGTCGTCGATGGAGGCGAGGGAGAGGGCCTGAGCTCCGATTGGGCGGCCGCTGTACGTCTCAACGGCCTCGGCCGCTATGACGAAGCGCTGGCCGCGGCCCAGCGGGCCGCAGACGACGTCAACGCGACGTGGTCGCGTAATGGGGGGCTGGTTGAGCTGATCGAGGCGGCGGCTCGGAGCGGAAAGGCTGAGATCGGGAACGTTGCGCTCGGCCGGCTTGCGCAGAGGACGGCGGCCAGCGGCACGGACTGGGCGCTCGGTGTTGAGGCCCGCGCGCGCGCGTTGCTCAGCGAGGACCAGGCCGCCGATGGCCTGTACCGGGAGGCGATCGAGCGGTTCGCTCGCACCCGAGTTCGCGTGGAGCTCGCCCGTACCCAGCTCCTCTACGGAGAATGGCTGCGCCGCGAGCACCGGCGCCTCGACGCGCGCGAGCAGCTACGCCACGCGCACAAGCTGTTCACGGAATTCGGGATGCAAGCGTTCGCCGAGCGAGCCCGGGTCGAGCTCGAGGCGACCGGCGAGCACGCCCGAAAACGCACGGCGGAGACCATAGATCAGCTCACCCCTCAAGAGCTGCAAATCGCGCAAATGGCGCGCGAGGGGCTGTCCAATCCCGAGATCGGTGCACGGCTGTTCATCAGTCGGCGGACCGTCAAGTATCACCTTCAGAAGGTGTTCACGAAGCTCGAGATCAGATCACGGAGCGAGCTCGGGCGCGTGCTGCTCCCGCTAACACCAGGCGACTGAGAGCCGGGTGACGCCCGATCGCCGACCACATGTCGCTCGCGTCGGAGGTGCCGGACGAGGCGACGTGCAAGTCGTCCGATTCGTCGCGGCGACTGTCACCCGGACTGTCCATCTGGACTGTCACCCGGACTGTCCATCTGGACTGTCCACGTGCCGGATGCGAGCGCGGCAAGCGCTGATGACACTTCCTGCACGCCCCCATGAACGACTACTCGGGAGATCATCATGCGCACGACTGCTACTTCTAGCGTGACCTCGTCGGACGCGGCCGACGCCGGCCGCGCGGCGACCGATCCTGCCGGCCCGACGGGCCGCCTGGCTACCTGGCTCTCCGCGACGACGCTGACTGATGTTCCCGCTAGCGTTCGGGAGCGAGCCAAGTACCTGCTTCTTGATGGTGTCGGGTGCGCGCTTGTGGGCGCGCAGCTGCCGGTCTCTCGCATCGGCGTCGAGGGTGTGCTCGCGTTCGACCCGGCTGGGTCGGGGGCGCTGGTCGGATGGGGCGAGCGGACCACCAGCCCCCAGTCCGCGGCGATGCTGAACTCAAGTTTCATCCAGGGGTTTGAGCTCGACGACTTCCACCCTGAAGCGCCTTTGCACAGCAACTCGCTGGTGCTGCCGGCGATGCTCGCGGCGGCCTCCCATGTCGGCAGCGTTTCGGGGGAGCGGTTGCTGCTTGGCGCGATTCTCGGCTACGAGACCGGACCGCGGGTCGGCTTGGCGCTGGGTGGGCTGGACATGCTCTCGCGAGGCTGGCATTCGGGCGTGGTCTTCGGTCCGCTGGCGGCGGCCGCCTCGGTCGGGTGCCTGTACGGGCTCGACGCAGCCAGGTTCGAGGACGCCCTCGGGATTGCGGCGACGCAGTCCGGCGGGCTGATGTCGGCGATGTATGAGTCGATGGTCAAACGCATGCAGCACGGCTTTGCGTCGCGCGACGGCCTGGTCGCCGCGGCGCTCGCCGCGTCAGGCTACGTGGGTATCAAGCGCGTGTTCGAGCGGGAGTACGGCGGCTGGCTGTCCACGTTCGGCGAGGGCCATCAGACCTACCCCGAGCAGATCTACGCCGGTCTCGGCACGGTCTGGCAGACCGAACGGATCACCATCAAGGCGTACTCGGCGATGGGGCTGCTGCACGCCGCGATTGACGCCGCGCTCAAGCTCCGCCCCGAGGTGAGCGTGAGCGAGATCGAGCGGATCGACATCGACATGGCCGAAGCGGCCTACTCGCATGGCGGGTGGAAGGCCGAGCGCCCGCTCGAGGTGATCGGCGCCCAGATGAACGTCTCCTACGCCGTCGCCGTGGCGCTCCTCGATGGCGATGTGCTCGTCGAGCAGTTCTCGACGAAACGGATCAACAGCGACGACGTATGGAACCTGATCAACCGAACCCAAACCCATCACCAGAGCGCCTATGACCAGCTGCCTGTGGACGAGCAGCTGACCACGCAGGTGCGGATCACGCTGCGCGATGGCAGCACGCACGCCGCGACCGTCGCACACCCGCGAGGTAACGGGAGCAATGCGCTCACCAACCCGGAGATCAGCGAGAAGTATCGCAAGCTGACCAACCGCGTGATCGCCCCGGAGCGCCAGTCCGCGATCGAGAACACGATCCTCAATCTCGACACGGTCGACGACATCGGTCAGCTGACGGACCTCCTGACCCCGGCGGTGAAGTCGGCGCTCGATTGACAGAGGTGGGATGCGAACGCATCGCCCGCTGAGCTGGCGGGCGATGCCACCCGTTCCCATGCCCATCCCGATTGGTCGGGACCGAGTCCTGACCGTCCAGCAAGGAGCACACCCATGCCCACAAGGCTTGATCCAGCGACCGCACTCATCCTGATCGACCTGCAAGACGGCATCACGGCCCTGCCTACGGTGGATCCGTCGGACCAAATCGTCGCTCGCGGCGCGCGACTCGCGGACGCCTTCCGAGCGCATAAGAAGCTGGTCGTAGCCACCCGGGTGGCGTTCTCCCCAGACGGCGGCGATGTCGTCAAAACCCGCACGGCCGCAAATCGGGGTGGACCCACGCCGACGCCCGACTATGGCGAGTTCCGCACCGAGCTCAAGCTAGGCAACGGCGATATCCCGATCACCAAGCGAGGCTGGAACGCGTTCTACGGAACCGAACTGGACCTCGAGCTCAGGCGCCGGAAAATCACCGGGATCGTCCTCGCCGGAATCTCCACCAGCATCGGCGTCGAGTCCGCAGCGCGGGCCGCCAACGAACGAGGTTACGAGCTGACAATCGTCACCGACGCCGTGACTGATACCGCCCGAGGCGCTCACCTCAACAGCCTCGAAGTGATCTTCCCACGGATCGCCGAGCTCGCCACGACCGACGACGTGCTCAGCGCGCTCGAGAACACACACTGACCTGAAGAACACAAGACAAGAGCGACTGGAAATGAACATGACACATGCAACCGGGACTGGCGACAGCCACCAGGCCAGCGGGTCCGCCAGGGCAGGGTCGCGTCGCCATGTGGCGTTCTGGGTCACGGGCGCCACGCTTACCCTGTTCCTATGCGGGGCCAGTGCTCCGAGTCCGCTCTACGCGATCTACCAGGCGAAGCTCGGGTTCTCAGCGACGGTGCTGACAGCGATCTTCGCCGTCTATGCGGTCGCGGTACTCGTGACAGTGCTGCCGGCTGGGGAACTCTCCGACCAGGTCGGCCGCCGGCCAGTGATCCTCTTCGGGCTCGCTCTGCAGATGGTCGCCACGGTGGTGTTCCTGGTCGCCAACGACGTCGCGCTTCTCTTCGTAGGGCGCATCCTGCAGGGCATTTCAGTCGGGGTCGTCATCGGAGCGCTCAGTGCCCTCCTTGTGGACCTGCAAGACCGCGGCAGCGCCCTCGGCCCGCTCGTGGCGAGCGTCGCGTCACCTCTCGGCCTTGCCGCCGGCGCCCTGCTCTCCGGAGAGCTTGTCGAACACGCGGCAAGCCCGTTGCGCACCGTGTACTGGGTGCTGCTGGCGCTGTTCGCGCTAGAGGGTTGCGTGCTTCTATCGACAAGTTGTTGTCGATAGAACGTTCGCCTTGGTGGCGATGCCGAGGTCGTTGAAGAGGGTTTTCATTTCGCGGCGAAGAGCTTCGTAGTCGTGGTCGATGGCGGTCCAGTTCTTGGGCACGCCTCCCCATCGTGGTGTTCGGATTCCGGCGGCGAGGGGCGCGATGACCTTGTCGCGGATCGTGATCAGCGCGGCGATCGTGCGCGCGGCGAGCTCGGGTACGTGGTAGCGGCGGGTCCGTCCGGGTTTGATCACGAGCTGTTTGCCGCGGAGCTTGCGCAGGTCGTAGGCGCCCTGGCGGATGCTGTACTCCTCGGGAGCCTGTCCGGTTAGCGCCCGTACTTGGGCGGTGAACTCGGCGACGGTGAATCCTTGCGGGGCGACGGCCAGCGCGAGCGCGGCGCCGAGCGCGGTCCGGATCCGGGGGACGTTGATGTCGATCCCGCCGGTACGGGTTGCGCCGAGCGTGGAGGGTGTGGGGAGCTGGTCGAGGATGCCGTCGGGCAGGAACCCGAGCTCGACGCAGTCGAGCATGGTGGTGAAGCGGTCGACCATGCCAGTCAGCCGGGTGATGATCTGCGGGAACTTGTCCAGCCTGCGGCCGCAGCCGAGCTGTTTGGTGTGATGCGCGATCGCCTCGAAGCGCAGGACGCGTTCGCCTTTGGTGTATGCCTTGAGCGTCAAGTATCCGAAGTGGACCTTGAAGATCGTGAGGTTCCACCGAGGTTTCTCGATCACGACTGCCTGCTTATCGGAGAGCTCCTGACCGGGTTTGCGGTGCGGGCGGCCTTTGCTGCCGAACAGGGTGCGGACCTTCGGGACATCCAGCCGGGAGCGCGTGCGGTCCACGACCGTGTTGAACAGCCGGTCCATCACCGCGCCGGACGCGAACACGAGGTTGCGGCTGTACTCGACCTGGTAGACCGAGTACTCGTAGCGAAACCCGCTCTGCTGTTGCTCGTCGATACCCAGCCCGAAGCACAGGCACGCGCTGTAGATCCACCGGTCGATCACCTGGCTCAGGCGCCCTATTGTCCCGGCCTGGGACAAGGTGTCTGCGATCTGAGCCAGCCGTTCGGGGTCGCTGACGTGTGTGAAGCAGTTGCCCTCCTTCGTGTAGCCGATCCCCGCGGCGCGTGCGGCGGCCGCGACGTACTCGTGGCCGTTGAGCATCACCTGCGCGCCGAACGGTGGGTGGCCGCTGATCTTGATCGTGACGTGCCCCCAGGTCGGGTCGAGGATGTGAAACGAGTAGTGGTTGACGAACTGCCTGGTCTTCTCCAGGTGGTGAATCACGCCCTTCGCGGACCGCTCGACCCTCCACACCAGCGCCGGCGATCGCGAGACGAGGATCATGAACACGCCCACGCGAACCTCCGGGTGCTCGGCCAGGTACTCGTCCGCGATCTGATGCTTGCGCTCCCCGGCCTTGCAGTCGATCACCGGGATCCCGTGCGCCTGCGCGGACGCGCGCAAACGGCGGGCGAACCGGCCCGCGAGCCGCATCAGATGCGCGTTGTCCAACTGCTCATCGCTGTCGCCGTGCCAGCGCCGCCACCACACCCGGAAGCCGCCCGGCGCGTGCCCCATCTGGTAGTACGCGTTCAGGACGATCCGGTCCGGGCAGTCATAGCTGCCCGTCAGCAGATCGCCGCACCGCTCGCTGAAAAGGTCGGTCATCCGCCGACTCTAGGCTCACATCACGCTGGGATTCAAGCCCGGCGTAGGCCCAACCAGGGGCCGGGGTTAACGGTGCGTGTCGGCCAGACTGCCCCGAAGGGGCCACCGGTTCCGGGCGAAGTCCCGGAACCGGAGTAGCTCCGCTTGGCGGTTGAAGGGTTCACGAACGAGTCAACTTCAGGCCGTGGTAGCGGCCTGTTTGATTTTGGCCTCGATCGCGCGTTCGAACGCG
>Ga0302326_10030442_pt1 | contig 10802 bp, 11 predicted proteins | sample Palsa_T0_3_FD_202264 | JGI IMG/M metagenome (GOLD analysis project Ga0302326, IMG submission 202264) | Peat permafrost microbial communities from Stordalen Mire near Abisko, Sweden - Palsa_T0_3 | ecosystem: Environmental > Terrestrial > Soil > Palsa > Peat permafrost | place: Sweden: Abisko...
CCCGCCCTCTGCGTAGTTGGCCATTCTTACTGGGATGCCCACAACTGACCATCAGAGTCTGCGCATGGTTGTGAAGCTGTGCCGTGTAGCCAAACGTCTCAAGATTGTGACTCTTTCGATCAGGATGGCGCGATTTCTTCGGTAGCCCAAAAGGCGGCAGTGCTAAACCCGACTCGGCTGATCAGCAGTAGAATACGGACAACCTCTCGGATAGCTGCGACTAGCTACCGCATGTGACAAGGGCGGGTCATTCCCGCCCGCCCTTCCGAGCGACGAATTACGGGAAAGTATCCACTTTTGGGAAGGTGGACGGTGCCGATTTCAGCGGCAGATGCACTCGCAGAACTGAAGGCGTGCAGGAAGGCGCGAGGACTCCGAGCGTTTGAGCGCCTCGGTGGCTCCCATGACCCGCCTGTGCTTTTTCCGTCCTGGGTTTTCAAAGCATTGGGCACGGAATCACCGTCAGAGAAAGAACTCGACTGGCTGGAACAAAGGCTACAGGAACGAGCTGCGGACGAAGCGGTGCCGCAGTCGAACCATTCGCTTCACGACTGGATAGTGCGCGAGCTTCCCGAATGGAACAAGACAGTTGCTTCTCTGAATGTTCCCGAAGACGATGTACGACAGACTGAGAAAGGGTCGGATGCATCCGAGCAGAACGCCCAAACCAAGAGCCTTCCAAACGCAGAAAAAGCTTCTGCACCGAGTCCCAAGAAGCAAACAAACTCCAAGAGTTTGAGCAATGCAGAGGGAAAGGGTCGCAGGCGCGCAAGTCTTGTAGCTCAGCTGATCGCGGAGCTAAAAGCACTTCGTCCTCAGATGCAGGTTCCCGAAGAGGATTATCCGAGGCTTTGCAAGCAAAACCCGAAATATAAGGTCTTCAAAATCTGCAAGAAACATCCCGGTGCATCGGTATTAGTACAGCAGGTGTGTGACAGACGAAACGTCAACCAGCTCGCGTATAAACTGGCCGGTATGGAGTGTAGTGTCAGCGCAGCGACCATCGAGACGGCATGGAAGCACTACAAGCGGAAGCTGGGGCAGGGCAAAGTAACAAAAGAAATCCTGTAGGTTCCCCCTCGCACTCACCCCGTTTTACACCGTTTTACCTCTCTATTTACCCCGTCCAAATCTCGTTTTTTTCGTGCTTCACTAGAGCTGACAGCAAAACAAAATCCCGGGCTGGAATGCGAGACGAACTCCAAATTGTGCTACGAGACGCGCGAGAGTTGCCGGCCGACCAATTGCCTCACCTCTTGGGCGAACTGGAAGAGGTCCGCGCCACGGCGATGGCGCGGTTGGCTTCAGCGCCCATTCAGCGCCCGGAGTCGGATGAACTACTTGATGTCTCAGAAGCAGCGCGCCGGCTGGGAGTGAGCCGGGACTTTATATACCACCACTCTAAAGACTTCGCCTTCACGCGGCGCATGGGGAGCAAGTTGCTGTTTTCCGCTGCGGGAATCGAAAAGCACATACGGCAACAAAGTATATTGACGGCAAGACGGCACAGCAGGTAAATTCTCCTCAGTCGTGCGTCGCACGGCTCAGGAGAGTCAAATGAAACAGGAGAAACACGACGAGGAAATTGTAAAAACCACACTGCGACTGCCGCGCTCGTTGTCGGACAAGCTAAAACATGCCGCCATTGACGAGGGTTGCAGCCAACAGGAGCTAGTTGAGCGCGCACTCAGAACCTACTTCAAGCAGAAGGGAGGCCGGCAATGAAAACGACCGGTCGCATCTTTGCCCGCAAGGGTTCCTCGTTCTTGTGGTGCGCGTACTCCCTGCGAGGAACAGAATACCGCGAGTCCACACACGAAACCGATCCGAAGAAGGCCGAGAAGTTTTTGAAGCACCGTCTGAAACAGGTGGGAGCGGACCAGATCGGCGCCCAGCAGTTCATCACCCCGAGCCACGAGAAGGTGCGAGTCTCCGAATTGCTTGACGCGCTCGCAGACGACTACCAGCTGCGCGGCAAGGCCAGCGCGCAATTTCGCAGCAGCTTGAAATATGTTCGCGAAGCCTTCGGACATTGGCGGGCATTGGTCCTGACAGCCGAAAAGGTGGATGACTACATCAAAGAACAGCTTGAGGCAAACTGGAAACCTGCAACCATCAACCGCCGCACTCAGCTTTTGAAACAAGCCTATAAGCTGGCAATCGAACGCAAGCACCTCTCTAAAGCGCCGGTCATAAGGCACTTGTCAGAGGAAGGCAACACCAGGCAAGGTTTCTTCTCCGAAGCCGACTTCCGGGGGGTGTTGAAGAACTTGCCCGAATACCTACAGGATTTCTGCTTATTCGGCTACCTGGTTGGTTGGCGCAAGAATGAGTGCGCCACACTCGACTGGGAAGACGTGGACGGCGATACCATCCGGTTGAAGGGCATCAATTCGAAGAACGGCAAGCCCCGCATGATCGTACTCACGGGCGAGCTAGTGGAGTTGAGGGAACGCCGCAAGGCCGCGCGAGCGGTAAAGACAGCCTCGGGCAGCGTGATGCTGTCAGCGCTCGTATTCCACCGCGAGGGGCAGCCCATCGGAGACATTCGCAAGGCATGGCAAACGGCCTGCGTCGCGGCTGGCGTGGGCAAGTTCGTCTGCCGTCAGTGCGAACAACCTGCCACCGGCCACAAGTGCGAGGCGTGTGGCGACGACGTGCGCTACGTGGGACGCATCTTTCACGACTTGCGAAGAACCGCGGTGCGAAACATGGTGCGCGCCGGAGTCCGCGAAAAAGCTGCCATGAGCATCAGCGGCCACCGCACCAGGTCGATATTCGACAGGTATAACATCGTGTCCGAAGATGATCTGCGGGACGCAATGGAAAAAACGCAAGCCCACTTGAAAGCCGCCCACCAGAAGCAACCAACGGTCATCAAGTCTGCGGCCAGGAAGTGAAAACATGTCGGGTGTAGCGGAAACACGGACAAAACACGGACAGTGGGTAGTAGAAAACGCGCCAGCGTTTTTCGGTCCCGCCGTAAGCCATTGCATTTGCAAGGGAAGAATGGCTCCTCAGGTAGGACTCGAACCTACAACCCTCCGGTTAACAGCCGGATGCTCTGCCATTGAGCTACTGAGGAGTGTTGTGCGCCCAGTGGCGCGTCAAATTGTAGTCGTATTGTAGCGGGCGCGGGCGCGCCGCGTCAAAGGCCGCGCCCTTCGTTCTCCCGGAAGGCAAGTCCTGCGGCTGTATGATGGAGGCTCGTCACATTATGAGTCGATTCGGCATATTACCCGGCACATGTGTAGTGGTACTGCTCACGTTGCCGTTCTCCGGCGCAATGGCGCAGAATCACAACTCCGATATTTCCTCCACAATGAATATCCCCGAGCCGCCCGCAACTAAGCAACAGCCCGTTACCGACGACTACTTCGGCCACAAAGTTGTCGATCCTTATCGCTGGCTCGAAGACGGCAGCAGTCCCGAGACGCAGCAATGGGTTGCCGACCAGTTGGCGTACACGCGGAGTGTTCTCGATAAGCTGCCGGGCCGTGCTCAATTGCACGCGCGGCTGGAGCAGTTGCTCCAGATCGGCAACCTTGGTGACACACAGGTCGGCACCGATTACTATTTCCATACTCGTCGCGAAGGCACGCAGAACCAGCCGTTGCTCTATGTGCGCAAGGGCGTTGACGGACATGACGAGGTGCTGCTCGACGTGAACCTGCTCTCCAAGGACGGCACCGTCGCGCTCGATTGGTGGAACGCGTCGCACGATGGAAAGTATGTCGCGTACGGCACGTCCGAGAGCGGTTCAGAGATGAGCACGTTGCACTTGATCGAGACCGCGACACGTAAGCTGCTACCCGACACGATTGCGCGCACGCGGGCCTGTAGCCTGGCGTGGAAGCCCGACGACAGCGGCTTCTATTACACACGGTACCCCAAGGCCGGCGACGTCGCTGCCGGACAGGAGATGTACAACCGCCACGTCTTTTACCATCCGCTGGGCGGCGATCCCACGAAAGACCCGCTCATCTTCGGCGAGGGCCGCGATCCGCAGGACTGGCCTAATGTATCGCTGTCGAACGACGGCCGCTGGCTCAGCATCATGGTGGAGCAGGGATGGTCAAAGAACGAACTCTATCTTCTGGATGTGCACACCGGCTCGGCTCCACTGCACATCACCAGCGGCAAGGAATTTCTCTACATCGCCCACCCCTACAACGGCGATCTCTACATCCTGACCAACGAAGATGGCCCGCGCTATCACGTCTTAAAGACGCCGCTCGCCACGCCTGCGCGCGAGCACTGGCGCGAGATCATTCCGCAGTCGGACGCAGTTCTTACTTCACTGTACGTCATCGGCGGCCAACTCTTCGCGCGCTATGAATTCAACGCCCACTCACTGCTGAAGCGTTTCACTGCCGAGGGCAAACCGCTGGGTGAGATCGAGTTGCCGATGCTGGGTACGATCTCCGCCATCGGCGGGGAGTACGACAGCAGCAGCGCGTTCTATCTTTTCTCTTCGTTTACGACGCCGACGACCATCTATCGCTTAGACATCCCGAACAGTAAGAGCACGCTATGGGACTCGGTCGAAAGCGGGATCAATGCCAATCGGTATGAGACAAAGCAAATCTGGTACACGTCGAAGGACGGCACACGCATCCCGATGTTCCTGGTTATGCGCAAAGGGCTGAAGCTCACCGGCCACAACCCAGTGCTGCTCACCGGCTACGGTGGCTTCAACATCAGCCTGACACCCGAGTTCAACAAGGCGCTCTTTCCCTGGCTCGATCACGACGGCCTCTTCGCCGTCGCGAACCTGCGCGGCGGCAGCGAGTTTGGCGAGGACTGGCATCGCGCCGGCATGCTCGACAAGAAGCAGAATGTCTTCGACGATTTCATCGCCGCAGCCGAGTACTTGCAGAAAGAGGGTTACACCGACAAGGAGCACCTCGCCATCCGCGGCGGCAGCAATGGTGGCCTGCTGATGGGAGTTGCGATCACTCAACGGCCCGATCTCTTTCGCGCCGTCATCTGCCAGGTGCCGCTGCTCGACATGCTGCGCTACCAGAATTTCCAGATCGCCAAGCTGTGGATTCCCGAGTACGGCTCGTCGGAAGATGCGAAGCAGTTTCAGTGGCTCTATGCCTACTCGCCCTACCAACATGTGAAAGAAGGGACGGTCTATCCCGCGGTGCTGTTCATGACGGCCGACACCGATACTCGTGTCGATCCCATGCACGCCAAGAAGATGACCGCCGAGTTGCAGTCCAACAATGGCGGTCCGAATCCGATCCTGCTGCGCATCGAAACCAAAGCCGGACACGGGGCAGGTAAGCCGATTTCAAAGGTGGTTGAGGATTGGACGGATATCTATTCGTTCTTGTTTTGGCAGTTGGGAATGGATAAGAGCAGCAATTAGCAACTAGCAATTAGCTGAATCTCCTCTTCTCCCAGCGCCTTGTCTTCCTCGCGGCTTCCGGTAAGTGCGAATGACCAGGTCTGCGTCGCGTTGCCGTTTTGAACGGCGGTGATCACATAGGAGCATCCAATCCAGTGGGCTTCTTCAAAATCGGTTTGCGACCACCGCGCAGGATGATCGGGATGGGAATGGTAGAAGCCGACAATGTCGAGCCCCTTCTCGTGGGCCTCGCGTTGAATGCGCACCAGATCGCGCGGGTCGATGTCATAACGTGTCTGCGGGGAATCGGCGCGGACGTTGTTGCAGCGGATTGCGGACCGCACGGTACGAACATCGCCCTCCGACGTGCCCACAAGGATGCCACAACCCTCGTCAGGATAAGTCTCTTCGCCGTGGCGGCGGATCTTGTCGTAATCGGAAGCCTGGAGTTTCAGCATTTGTTACTTCGGACCACTACTATCGGCCATTGGGCGAGCTAGCATCGCAGCTTGGTCCCTCAGGCGTATAGCTGGACTTGTTTTGCTCAAAGCACCAACTCACCTGCTCGCGCGAAAACTCTTTGACTACGGCGGCCGGAATGGCTGACTGATTGACCTCCCTGAACTGGAAGCTTATGGACCCGTCCGACGCAACCGTCGCCAGCAGATAGCCATAGACATCGGTCTTATCGATGGTGGAGAGCGCGCGGTCCGCCGGCAAACGGTATCGCACCGCACCCGCGCTTCCCATGATCCATCCTGGCAATACGTCGCCTTTGTGGCAGGCGGTGTTGTAGGCGTCGTTCATGACGAAGTGCGAGTGGCTGGCCAGCACGTACACATGCTTCTTGGTAGTCTTCCGGAATGCAGAAAGCTCGGCGTACACTTCCCGCCCACTCGTTTGGCCCCGCACCGAGCTATTCATGCTGTGTCCGGCCGAAGAGCTGTCGGGCAACGCGGCGTGCATGCCAAGCACCACGGTGCGAATGGCGCTGTTCTTCGCGTCGTTCGCCAACACCATCTTGAACCATGTCATCTCTGCCGGGTCGAACATGTCGGCGGAAGCGTTGTCCAGGCTGATGAAGTCAACCCCGCGATCGATCCAGTGATAATACGTTGCCACCTGGTGATCATTCGGGCGGTCGTCCAACCGCTGTTGCCGCAGCACCGGTTGATCGAGCCAGTCGGCAAATTGTGCGATGTACTGCGTCCGCGTCAGTGGTGCGACCAGTTCGTGATTACCGATGGACAAGAACACTGTCAGATTGCCAAAAGGCACAAGCTGGTGCTGGATGAAGTCGGGCCATGCATCGGCGAGATACTGCGGCATGCCTGCTTGTGGATGAGTACGACGGTAGTCCTCGTCGATCTTGGACATCGCGCGGAAGTCGCCGAGGTGCCAGTAGAATGCAGCGCCGTCGGAGAGCACGCCGGCGGCAATAGCGGGCATCACGATGTCGCCGCAGTTGCGCGAGTCACCCGAGACCGCGAACTGCCAGACGGGGTTGGAGGACTTCTGTTCCTGCGCCCGCAGCAGCGCAGTCTGGCAGATCGTCACTAGGGTTGCTAGCGCGATGACGCGGCGGGCCTTCGCCACTGCGTTCTTGTTCAGAGACATGTGTTTCCCCAAGCGCATGATGATAACGGACTGCTGCTGCACTCAGCAATTGGCGAGGAGAGCGCGGCTAATTGCTATTCCCGCAAGAAATAGATAAGCTGCTGCCGTCTCGCCGAGTTGTTGAGGAAAGCGGAGGAAATCATGCGTGCTGCTGCTCGAAAGCTTTTCCGGTGCCTGCTCACCTTAAGTTTGCTGTGTGGTTTCGCTGGAGCGGCGGTTGCCAAGCAAGACGCAACCAAAGGTGACGAGGCCCACCTGAAGGGCGCTTATCGCTTCGAGCGTGGCGGCTGGGTCTATGTGCATCTGGAAGGCGCGCCTGCCGACATTGGCTACCAGCACGGATATCTGCTGGCGCCTGAAATCGAAGACGCCTTCAGAGTGGTGCAGTTCAAGGATGTCCACCGCACCAAGCGCGACTGGAACTTCTATCGTGCCACGGCGCAGAACATCTTGTGGCCGCACATTGACGAGGAATACCAGCAGGAGCTGCAAGGGATCGCCGACGGGCTGAAGGCGCACGGCTCAAGCATGGATGTATGGGACGTAGTCGCGCTTAACGCGATGGAGGAAATCCCCGACTACTATGTGCCCTGGCTGGACCGGCAGCAGAAGCGCGCTGATGCTCCGGTTCTGAAAGCGCCGGGCAACTGCAGCGCTTTCGTCGCTACCGGTTCCTGGACCAAAGACCATAAGCCTGTCATAGCTCACAGCAATTGGACGGACATCGCTACGGGCAAGCGCTGGACCATCATCTTCGACATTGTGCCGACGCATGGCTATCACATGCTGACCGACGGCTTTCCTGGAATCATTGTCAGCGACGACGATTTCGGCATCAACTCCTCGGGGCTGATGGTGACTGAAACCACTATCGCCGGCTTCAGCTTGTTCGACCCCAATGGCAAGCCGGAGTTCATGCGGGCTCGTAAGGCCCTGCAATACGCCAACTCGATTGATGAGTACGTGGAGATCATGCTCGACGGCAACAACGGCGGCTATGCCAACGACTGGCTGCTGGCCGACAACAAGACGGGCGAGATCGCGCGCTTCGAAATCGGGCTGAAGCTGCACCGCGTCTGGCGTACCAAAGACGGCTACTTCGAAGGTGCAAACTTCCCCAGCGATCCGAACCTAACCAAGGTCGAGACGAACTTCGATCCCAACAACATGGCCAGTTCGCCCAACGCGCGTCGCAAACGCTGGCAGCAACTGATGCCGGAGAACAAGGGACAGATCGATGTCGAACTCGGGGAGAAGTTCCTTGCCGATCATTGGGACACTTACGAAAGCAAGGAGGACCGCAACTTCCGAGGACTGTGCGGCCATGGCGATAGTTCTCCAATCGGCGAGCCCGCGTGGGCGGAGCCAGCTTACAGCCCGATGGGCGCCGTCACTGCGCAGACGGCGGACAGCACAATGGCAAAAAATATGATGCTGCAAGCGCGTGCCGGACATCCCTGCGGGGAAGATTTCATCGCTGACAAGTTCTTGTCGGCGCACCCGGAGTTCGACTGGCAGCGGCCGATCCTGCAAGACATGAAAGGCAATCCCTGGGCCGAGTTCAAGGCTAGCGATAAGCAGTAGCCGCTGCTCCCGGGAACCATGGGGGAATATTTTCGCAACTTGCGTGTTGCAACAAGCATCTGCTAAGCAAAGACGCCTTAACGAGGCCGGATCGGCGCACCACTGACTTCTACGGCCGGGAGGACTACGTTGCGTAAACTGCTTTCTACCCCAAACGATTTCACGCTCACTTTGATTCGCCTGGTTCTGGGCATCGTATTCTTTGCTCACGGCTCACAGAAGATGCTGGGCTGGTTCGGAGGCTATGGCTTCCACGGCACTATGGGCTTCTTTACCCAACAGCTGGGCATTCCCGCGCCGCTGGCGTTTCTCGCCATCTGTGCCGAGTTCTTCGGCGGCCTGGGCTTGATTGTCGGCCTGCTCAGCCGCATCGCGGCCTTTGGCATCATCGTCAACATGCTGGTCGCGATCGCGACTGTGCACATGCACAACGGGTTCTTCATGAACTGGTTCGGTCAACAGAAGGGCGAGGGATATGAGTATCACCTGCTGGCAATTGCGATGGGCCTGGCCATTCTGATCAAGGGCGCGGGAGCGCTGTCAATCGATCGTACGCTGAGTGGTAGGGGGGAATAGTAAAAGCCTCCGCCGCAGCGGAGGCTTTGGGACCTACACGCGGATTTCGCGATCGGCATGTTGTTTTGCGGTGAAGCGATCGATTTGCCGGATCACGTCGGGGCCAACGCGGAAGCGCTCGGGTGCAATCTCGATTCGGGCCACGAGTTGGTCGTGCTCTTCTTCTTCGAAGAGTAGGATTCCCACTCGTCCAAGATCGTTAGCAGGATACAAAAGCTGCTCCCGCGGCAGCTTATTACCAGGACTAAGAATCGCAACATACTTGTAATGAGCCGGGAGTTGCATCAGCTGTGTAACGGAGTCGCGCGCCGCAAAGATCCCAACCCTGACATCCACGACGTGGATGTCGCCGGCTCCCGCGCGATCAACCGCCAGAACGTCGACGCGTGCGCTCTTTGCTGGCCATGGAGCGTCGAAAAAAATCTTGGGAACGATCAACCGTCGCGCGAGGAATTCCGCAACCGCATTCTTGCCGCGCGCTTGAAGTAGGGCCGGACTAAGGACGCTCTTGTACACGTAACACCCCTTTAAAGCTGCTATAAGCCCATGTCTGGAAACGCTCAGCCTTGTCTCTGGCCACCGCTGCATCCGTGAATCGCTTGTCTCCGTATGATATCGCGGTCTTGTTCGTGAGAAGCCATCTCAAATGGGCAATGCCCCGAACATCGATTTTATTGCCCTTTGCAAATCCCTTCCAAGTCAGATAGCGTCTGCGAGTGATTTTCGTACTTGGATCGCTTGCCCGTGGCGGCAATTTGGACAGCATCGTTGAGCGATATTGCGCAGTGTACCGCCAGCAGCGAGACTGCGGCATCGTACATGTCAAAATTTTCCGCCAGTAGCAACATCGCATTGCGGAAACACTCCGACCGTCGTAGGTGGATCTCGGTGCGATTTGGATCAAGATTCTTCAACCCAAGAAATGCTACACCTTTTCGGCGACAGAAAAGCCCCCGCCGCAGCGGAGGCCTGGGGGATCTTCGAAGACGAAGCTAGTTCTTTGCAGCTTCGGTCTTTGCGGCTTCGCTCTTCGCAGCGTCGCTCTTGGCGTACTTGCGACGGAAACGCTCTACGCGCCCGGCGGTGTCGACCAGCTTTTGCTTGCCGGTGAAGAATGGATGACAGGCGGAGCAAATTTCCACGTTGATGTCGCCCTTGTGGGTGGAACGGGTCAGAAACGTATTGCCGCAGGCGCAATGGACGCGCACTTCCTCGTAAGTAGGATGGATGGCTGCCTTCATAGAACTCCTAAGCTATTAACCGCGAATGTTGATTTTACCGGATAGCGCGGCATCGCGGCAACCGGCCGGCTTGCACGAACTGGTTGTTAGACGAGGCGAGTGGCGAGAAAGATTCACTGGGGAATTGCGCAGAGGCAATTCCCCGCGTGCATTTCGAAAACATTGCCGACAGACCGCAGTCTTCGTCCGCGGATCGATCAATCCCGACAGCCACTAACCGCTTTGCGATCGCTGTCGGCGCCTGCCGCTGTGGCAACGTGCGGAGCGTCGGATTGCCGGCTATTTCCTGTTCACTGCCTTCTTCAACTCAATGCCAGGCGTGAATTTCGCCACTCGGCGAGCTGGAATCTTGATGACGCCTCCAGTCTGCGGATTGCGTCCGTTACGTGCCTTGCGCTGGGAAACCGAAAAGGTCCCGAATCCGACCA
>Ga0302326_10030444_pt1 | contig 10801 bp, 10 predicted proteins | sample Palsa_T0_3_FD_202264 | JGI IMG/M metagenome (GOLD analysis project Ga0302326, IMG submission 202264) | Peat permafrost microbial communities from Stordalen Mire near Abisko, Sweden - Palsa_T0_3 | ecosystem: Environmental > Terrestrial > Soil > Palsa > Peat permafrost | place: Sweden: Abisko...
ACACCGCCTACGGGCCCGTCGAGTACGACCTTGCCTGGGTGCCAAAGGTGGTCAGCGACCGCTATCGGGACGCCGACCAGAATCTGGTCGGCGAGTGCCGCGGGCTCGTACTGGCGATGGTCGCAGCGTACCGGTGGCGTCACGACGACCAGCACCCGAGCGGCAGGCAATCGGGAGTGGCACTCCTCAACGTTCTGCGGGACGGTCCGCCGTGGCCGGCGGTCGCCTGAAAACCGCCCAATCGACTGGATCGCGAGCGCGGTCGCACCCGGACGCGAGAGCGACACGTATTCCAGAAGTGCCGTTGGAGGACAGGGCAAACGGTGCCTGTCACGGCACTAGTTCGCTTCGGGTCCGGCTGGCGGACGCTGCTGCCCGGGGAGCTCGCCGAGCAGGCGCTGCGCCCGCAGGCCCCGCAGCGTGACGTGGCGGAGGAAACCGGGCTCGGCTGGGGGCTGCGGCGCACGATGAATGCCGCCGGCCACGCCGGGGCCGGGCCGGGTTTCGCGGCCTCGCTGATCATGCGCCCGAGCACGGGCCGCACCATCGTCGTGCTGACCAACCGGCTGTTCACCGTCCTGGCGCTGAACGCCGAACTTATCCGGCCGGCCGCCTGAGCACCGGACGAGAACGTTGCTGCGCGGGTGCGATAGGCCGACCGCGAGAGTTCCGCGGTCCGGGCCAGCCCCATGCGATGTCGTCGACCTCGAGAAACGGCTCGATGACCACGGTTGCGGGGGTCAAGCCGGTGAACGCCACGACGTCCCGGTGCAGGTGGGACTGATCGGTGTAACCGCCGTCGGCGGCGACTCCGGCCGCGTCCTGGCCCGCGACCAGGCCATGGACGGCATGGTCGAAGCGGACCAGCTTCGCGGCGCGCTTGGGCGGCAGGCCGATCTGCGAATGGAACCGGGACCACAGCCGTTTGCGGCTCCAGCCGAGTTCGGCCGCCAGGTGCTCGATCCGGACCGTGCCACGGCCGGCGACGATGCTACGCCAGGCCCAGGCCACCTCCGGGGCTACCTGTGACGCCGCCGCACACCGGCGGGCGAGCCACGCGTCGGTCAACGCGAAGCGATCCTCCCAGCAGGACAGATCACCCAAGTGCTCACTGATCCGTGCCGACTCCTGGCCCCAAAGATCGTCGAGGGTCACCACGGCGCCGTCCAGGTCGGCCACGACGCCGCCAAGCACCGCGTGTGCGGCTACCGGTGAAAGGCGCACCTGCATGCACTCAAAGGCCTCCGCCCGCAGCGCGCGGAGGGCTTCGCCGTACCCGAGCCCGGCCACGAAACTCCCCTGATGCTTCCGCCCGGTGGCATCTTCCAGGGCAATCGTGCCGCCGAACACCAGAACCAGGGTCACGGCCGGGTGCGGGACCAGCCGGAGGCCGGGCGGGGTGATGCCACGGTCACCGAACCCGGCCATGGTGACCCCAGGCACGCGACTGGGCTGGGCCGGGCATGCGATGTCCCACAGCACCCCGTCATCCCGCTCGGACACGCCGGACCGCATTCCCCCATGCTACGCGCGCCAGCCAGCCGGAACATTTGTACAAGCCACCGGCACGCACCGGCGGCGACAGTACACGTATGACTATTCCCAACGACAAGTCGCGCCTGCTCGCCACGGCCACCGAGGAGTCGGCCCTGCCTCTGGACGGCGGCGAGATCCACGTGTGCCAGGACGGCCCTCGCGACGCCCCCGCACTCCTGCTCATCCACGGGACCGCCGCATCGGCCCGCTCGTGGGAGCCGATGGTTCCGCTGTTGACCGGGTCCCATCGCGTCATCCGGATCGACCTGCTCGGATGCGGCCAGTCAGCCAAACCGGACGGGGCGAGCTACGCGATCCCGGACCAGGCTCGCCGGGCCGGCGCGGCACTGGACCGGCTCGGCGTCGAGCACACCATCGTGGTCGGTCATTCCAGCGGCGTGGCGGTTGCCACCGCCCTTGCCGAGCAACGACCCGACCTGGTGACCGCGCTCGTATTCATCAACTTCGGCCCCAACATGGCCGCCTACATCGGGGAAGAGGCCGCCATCGACCCGAAACATTGGCCGAATTTCACCGACGAACAGCTCCGCCAGGCCGTCAGCTCCGGGTTCGCCCCGGGGTATCAGATCCCCCAACCGTTCCTGGACCAGGTACGCGACATGGACCTCCACGTGTTCGCCGCGACCTCGCAGGCGGTCCGCGCGTACCTCAACGAGCAGGGGCTCCCGGAACGGCTGGCGCCCCTCGACAAGCCGCTACTAGTGATCTACGGCGAGGAAGATCGCAGGTGGCGTTCCTCGTCCGCCGCCGAGTACCGCGCCGTTCCCGGCGCGACAGTCGAGATGCTGCCCGGTGTCGGGCACTCGCCCAACCTCGAGGACCCGTCGCGGACCGCCGTGCCCCTGCTGGCCTTCACCGCGAACCACGCCCCGCCGGCCGATTGAGGCCCGGGAGATGCGATACCTACCACGGTTTTTGGGCTTGATCGTCTCTGAAGGATGAACACGGCGTGCCAGTCGGTGCTCGGTCGCGGAACAGGCTCGCGTGCCGGCCGCGCGCGGGTGTACGAGGTCGTGCTGCAGGCGGTAGCGGGAGCAATGTCGAACGGCGACCAAGACTAAGTGGCAGAGCCACGCGGGCCGCAGATCCGGATTAGTCGGCCCAAACGCCCAGGACGGCGGTTGATGGCTCCCGCATCTGCCATTCCTGCCAGCGGTCGTTGTCGGTATCTCGGCGAGCCCCCTCCGCCGTTCTGTCTCATTATAACGCACCGTCTTCAGCTTGTTGCCAGGCCCGGCTAGCGCATGTTAACGTTGCGGCAGAAAAGGGTGATGGGACTCACCTAGAAATTGCGCAGTCGCCGCTGATGGTTCCTGGTCGCTTAGCGATTCAGGGAAAGGTGCCAGCGTTGCGTAGCGCTACGTTTCTCGCCGTAGGCGGTCCGGCCGCTGAATCAATTCTCGCGCTATGAGCTGATGGCGCCATGACCTTGTCTGCGCGAGATCACCGGATCCTCAGGGAAATCGAGAATGAGCTGGCGGCCGCCGAGCCGCGCCTTGACCGTGCTCTTGTCCAGGCTAGATTGCCGGTCCTGCGCCGCAGATCGACCGTCATCTTTGATGACACCAAAAGTGGTCGTCGCGTTTGGGCGTGCGCCATCTGCGCGCCCTTGCTTGTCGGCATTGGATTGCTGACGGCCGGGCTCATGCTGCACGTGGTCGTACTGATCTGTGCGGGCGCTCCGCTCGCTCAATTCGGCCCTGTCACCGTCGGCTACCTTGGCAAAAGGGCCCGCAGCTCAAGGCGGCCAGTAAACCACAAAGAGTTATTCGCTCTATTAGGGAGGTAGCTGATGTCTGTACAGGGAAGTGAATATGACCGCGAGCTAAGCGCCGTAGAAGGCGCGGAGCCCGCGGTCGCGGCGGACGCCGCCGCGGCGCCGCGGGTACTGGTCAGCGGCGGAGATCCCCTCGCGCTTGGTCTGATGGCGTTCGCGCTCGGCACCCTGGTGGTGGGTATGGCCCTGGTCGGGGTGTTCCCGGCCACCGTCTTGGGCGGGGTAGTCCCGATCGTGGCGGGATTCTGCGGGATCGCGCTGTTCACCTCGTGCTGGTGGTCGTTCCTGCTGGGCGAATCCCTGCTCGCCGCCACGTTCGGCACCGTGTCGGGCTTTTTCTTCAGCCTGGCGCTGCTGCTGTTCGGGCTGTTCCACAATTGGTACGCGGTTCCGGCCTCCAGCGTTGCCTCCGTCGAGGAGATCTTCTACATCGTCTGGTGCTGCTTCTTCATCGCCCTGTTCGTGCCGTTCCTGCGGTTCCCGCTGATTTACCCGATCACCGTGTTTGGGGTGATCACGCTGCTGGCACTCGCCGCGACTTCGGTCTTCACTGCTTCGTCGACGATCCAGACGGCGGCGGGCGCGGCCACGCTGGCCGTGTCGTTCCTGCTGTTCTGGGAATGGCTCAACGTTTCCATGACCTCAGTGGGAATGTCGAAGGTCCCTCCACTGGGGAAGGTTCTCGGGTCTTAACCCTGCCGCGTTAATACGGGCATCTGGCCAAGACGCCCGTATTAACGCGGCCGTCTCAACGCCCTGGCGATCGAGTTACCCGCGGTCTATCCGGGTCCTTGAGCCTACGTCTGCCTTGTAGACGCGCTTGGCAAAGGCGTCGAGTACCGCGTGGCACTTGGCGAGAGAAGATACCGCCGACCGGGCGTTGCTGGCACAGAACCAGTCCCGGGCCCGGATCGTCTCATGGCGCACGGACAGCCCTTTCAGGGCGGCGTCTTTATCTTCCAGATCCGCATGGCGGAAATGACCGGCCGCGGTCATGGCCTCGATTCCGGCTATGATATTGCCGCACTCAGCGATGATCTCGGCGTATTCCTGCTCCCGCGCCGTGTTGAAGACCGCGACCAACTCTGGCTCGCCTTCGATCGTCTCCGCGCGCAGGACCTGGGCCGAGCCGCCGGCCTCGCCGATTATGCTCCGCAGCCGCCGGAAGGCCCGCTCCGCAGCCGGGGACTCGGGCAGGACCGCAATCGCGTTCGCCGGGTACACCGCGCCCATCGCGGTCAGCCGCCGCCGGACCGCGGACTTCAGCCCGGAGTTCGCCGGGAGCCGGTAAGCCAGCAGGAGCCAGTCCACCCGGCCGGTCCGTGCCGCCGTTGTCTTCACCCGTCTCCGCGTCGTCACACCGCGCCGAGGAGATAGGCGAGCAGGATCATCGCGAACACGTACAGCAGGTACAGGTTTACGTCGCCCGACTGCAGCGGCCGGATAGCATCGGCTAGCCATTCGACGGCCCGGATGACCGGCCGGTACAGGTACCGCTCGAATACCGGTGTCACCTCCGATTCGTAGTGCACCGGCCCTGACCGGCCGGCCGGATCATCGTCGGAGGCCCGGCGGACGGAAACGGCCGGCCGGTACAGACCGTCGAAGGTGACCCGGGTGGGAGCGGAGAACGTCATGGCCGAGTACTGCATCCGCGGCTTGAAGCTGACGATGCCCCCGTCCCAGACCGGGACAGAAACGCTCGCGGCGCGCGGCCGTCCAGCCAGGAAGATCAGCAGCGGGACGGCGCACGCGGCCACGAGGAACACGGTCAGGTATGTCGGCGAGAACGCGGAGAAGTTCGTGTGGGCCGGGATGACGGTGAGCTTGCCCGGCAGCAGCAGCGGACCGAGCGTGACCCCGGTGATCGTCCGGGTGGCACGGGATAGCGCCGTGAGCATGACCGGGGCGCCGACCGCGAGCGCGACGCAGGCCACGGCTAGCAGCGCCGGGCCGGCGATCGGCTGGCCGGTTTCCCGCGCGGTCGCGGCCTGCCGTGTCCGGGGCATGCCCAGGTACGGGATGCCGAAGCCACGGACGAAGGCGTAGATGGCCAGGCCGCCGGTGAGTCCGAGGGTGGCGGCGGCGACCACGATGAGGATGGCGATCAGGTGACTGCCGGTACGGAAGCCCTGGAACAGGCCCTGGAATATCAGCCATTCGCTGACGAACCCGTTCAGCGGCGGCAGCGCCGCGATCCCGAGCGTGCCGACGAAGGCGATCACCGCGCTGCGCGGCAGGCGGTGGACGAGTCCGCCGAGCCGGTCCATGTCCCTGGTGCCGGTCGTGTGCTCGACCACGCCCGCCTCGAGGAACAACAGCGTCTTGTAGCAGCCGTGGTTCGCGACGTGGTAAAGGCCAGCTAGGAGCAGGAGCGCGGCCAGGGCGGGCTGCCGGTAGGCGTGGAAGATCATGGCGGCGCCGAACGCGGTCACGATGATCCCGGCGTTCTCGATCGTCGAGTAGGCCAGGAACCGCTTGATGTCACGTTCCCGCAGCGCGTACAGGATGCCGATGGCCGCGGTGATCGCGCCGGCGCCCATGGTGACCAGGCCGGGCCATGCGCCACTGGCGGGAGCCAGCCGGAACGCGAACAGGGCGATGCCGTAGATGCCGAGCTTGACGACCAGGCCGGACAGGAACGCGGACCCGTCCGCGGGGGCGACGGGGTGTGCCTCGGGCAGCCAGACGTGCAGCGGGACAAGCCCGGCCTTGAACCCGAAACCGATGAGGGCGAGCAGGTACGCGGCGGCTCGCCAGCCGCCGGGCACCAGGTGCGCGCGGGCCGCGATCGCGTTCAGTTCGGTGGCGTGGGTCTTGCTGGCCAGGATCACGAACGCGGCCACGACCAGCAGGAAGCCGATCTCGGACAGGGCGAGGAACCAGAACGCGCCGCGGGCCACATCGTCGCGTCGCACCCGGCGCAAGATGAGCAGGTAGCACGTCAGGCTCATCGACTCCCAGGCCACCAGGAACGTCACCATGCCGCCCGCGGCCAGCACCGCCAGGCAGGCGAGCAGGGCCAGGTTGTAGGCCGCCAGGTAGACGGCGGTGCCGCGGCCCGGCTCGTGATAGCGGGGAGCGTACAGGGCGATGGCCACCGCGACCACGCCGAGCAGCGCCACGAACACGCCCGCCAGGCTGGTCATCTGCAGTTCCAGGGGGCCGCCGACGATGGTCGTGGCGGCGCCGCCGGGAGTGATCACCGGCGTGTCGCCGTAGACCAGTGACCAGCCGCCGCCCGCGGCCGCGGCCGCGCCGCCGATTGCTGACACAGCGCAGCAGGCGAGCAGCCCTGGCTTGGTCCGCCCGGCGAGCAGCCCGATGAGCGCGGCGGCGGACCAGGCGGCGGCCGCGATGTAGAGGATGTCCAGCGGATTCACTCCGCACCTCCGGGGACGTCCGGACCGGCGATGAACGTCAGGTCCGGTGTTTTCTCCGCGAGCCTGCCCACGGCCACGCCCAATCCCTGCAGCAGGGCCAGCGGGCTGGGCGGGCAGCCGGGAATCCACACGTCGACCGGGAGGATTTCGCCGACGTTGCCGTGCACGAACGGGTCGGCCGGATAGACTCCGCCCAGCGCGCAGGCGCCGGTCGCCACCACCACCTTGGGCCCGGGCATCGCCTGGTAGGTCTTGCGGGCGGCCCGGTCGAACGCCCGCACCATCGGCCCGGTCACCAACAGCAGGTCCGCGTGCCTGGGTGCGGGGGTGAAGAAGAACCCGAGCCGGTGCAGGTCGTAGTGGGGGGCGCTGAGCAGCCGGATTTCCTGCTCGCACACCGCGCACGAACCGGTGTCGAGCGTGCGGATGTGCAGGCTGCGGCCGAACTGCGCGGCGATCTTGTCCCGCAACTGCCGTGCGACCTCGGCTGTGTCCTGGTCGGCTAGGTCCTGGCTGACCGGCCCGGTGCCGATGCCGGGCCGGGCGCCGTCTGGCCCGGCGTTCATGGTGTCTCTCCGCGTATCGGGATCTTCTTGACGAGTGCCGAACGGGCCGTGGCGGCGAGCTCGAACTCTCCGCTCGGCGTGATCGCGTCCGGCGCCGCTTCGGCACACCGGCCGCACGCGGTGCAGGCGCCGACGTCGAAGATCAGCACATCGTCCTGCCGGCGCAGCGCCCTGCTCGGGCACACCGCGACGAGGCGGTCGGCGGTCTGGCGGGTCAGCTGTAGCGGGCGGAACGCGGGCGGCGTCGGCAGAAATTCCGCCGAGCCATCTGGCCTAGCCGGGTAGCGGGTGGTGACCACGCCGCGTCGCAGCCCACGGGCGAACCAGAACGGCATACTACCCACCTCCTTCAGCGCGCCATGCCCGCGACGGTCAGCCAGAAGCTGGCCTCGATGATCGGGATATCGGTGAACACGTTCTGCGACCGGCACGCGTCGTCGAACCCGCGCCAGTTGCGCACCGAACCCGGCCGGAGCCGGGCGCGAGTGATCCGCCCGTCCTCGTCCAGCGTGACCCAGACCAGCGCCTCACCCCGCGGCGACTCGGCCCAGCCGAGGCCCATGCCGCCGCCGGGCGGAAGCGGGGTGCGGCCATCCCCGCTGCCTTCGTCGACGAACGCGCTGATGAGACGGACTGACTCTGCTGCCTCGCCGATCATCACGTTGAAGCGGGCGAGCACGTCGCCGGCCGCGGCGGTAACGATCGTCACGGGTACCTCGTCGTACGGACCAGCCCGCCGCGCGTCCACGGGCAGCCCCGTGGCCCGCGCGACCGGCCCGACCAGGCCGAGACGGCTGGCCTGCTCGGCGGTCAGGATGCCACAGGCTTCCAGCCGGTCCACGAAGGAGTTAGTGTTCAGCAGCGCGCCGGCGGCGCGGCGCAGCTCGTCGTAGGCGCCGGGCAGTTCGCGGCGCAGCACGTCGGTGTCCGGGGCGCGGCTTACCCCGCCGGGCACGATCACGCCGAACAGGTACCGGTGGCCGAACGCAGCGGCGTTGACTCGCAGCAGCCGTTCCAGCGCGATCTCGGCGGCGGCCTGGCCCACCGCCAGCCCGGTGGCCTGGCACAGCGCCGCCATGGCCGCTGCGTGGTTGTACAGCCGTTCCAGCTCGAGCGCGACCGCCCGGGTCCGCGCCGCCGCGGGCGGCGGCGCGATCCCGAGCGCGGCCTCTACCGCGGCCGAGAACGCCCAGCCCACGGCGACGGCGCTGAGGCCTTCGGCCCGCTCGACGAGAAAAGCCGCCTCGTGCGGTGTCTTGCCGCGCAGCCGCCACTCCACGCCGCGGTGCTTGTGCCAGGTGAACAGGTACAGGTCGACGACTTCCTCGCCGCTGGTCACCAGCCCGTAGTACAGGCTCTCTACGCCGACCTGCCGGACCGGGCCGAACGGGAACTCGAACGCTTGCCCGTCCACGGTGTGCGGGGCATTCGCTCCGCCTGGCGGCCGCGGCAGCCGGTGTCCCAGCCGGGGAAGGTCCTCCGCGGCGTGTGGCGGCAGCATGACACGGTTAAGTGCCTGGCCGCTGGGCCGGATGCCGAACTGCTCGTAGATCTCGCATTCCTCGACGAATGCGGCGGGCACGATGCTGGATAGCGGCGGATACTCACCGCCCTCGAGGTCGAACCCGGTCTCGGTCTCGGTCTCTGTCTCGGTGACCAGGTAACCGAGGTCGTGCGCCCACACCAGGCGCAGTGTGGTGACAGGGCTGTCGTCAGCGGCGAACATGTCGGCGAGGCGCAGGCCGGGGGTGCCCGCGAGCGTGCTGGTGACCGCTTCCAGGTTTTCCGCCAGGACCCGGACCGTGACCGCTCCCTGGGTCGTGCCGCTGCCCCGGATCTGCAAGCCGCCGAGGCTCGTCAGCGGGTACACGACGCCGTCCATGTTCGCGGCGGCCTGCGGCAATGAAGGGGGAATGGGGAGGTGGGTGGGGGTCATCCGATGACCCCTATCGACTGACGCAGGACCGCGTCCAGGCCGACCGGGATCCACAGCCCGAGCACCAGCAGCGCCGTCAGGCCGAGGATCAGTGGCGCCATGGTGACCGCCGCTACTGCCTTGCCCCGGTACGGGCTAGCCAGCTGGTCCGGCGGAGGGCCGGTCACCATCTGGGTCGTGGTCCTGGCGAAGGCTACGAACGCGAGCCCGAGCAGGAAGAGCAAGAGCAGCGGGAATACCGGGCTGGTGGTGGCGAAGCCGGCCCGGACGATGGTCAGCTCGGACAGGAACAGGCCGAACGGCGGTGACCCGAGGACGGCGAACGAGGCCAGCAGCAGCGCGCTCCCGGTGACCGGGACCGCGGCGAGCAGCCCGCTGACCTGGCTGGCTTCCCTGGTCTTGTAGCGGAGCGAGACGTCTCCGCTGGACAGGAACAGCACGGATTTGGCCAGTGCGTGGTTGAGCATCTGCAGCAGCGCACCGTACAGGCCGAGGGTTCCGCCGAAGCCGAGGGCTACGGCGATGATGCCCATGTGCTCCACCGAGGAGTACGCGAACAATCGCTTGAAGTTCCCTTTCCTGACCATGAACAGCGCGCCGATCGCGATCGAGGCGAACCCGAAGGACAGCAACACTGCCCGCGGGTAGGTGCTGCCGAGCCGCGCGTGCGCGATGGCCAGGAACCTGATGATCGCGTACATGCCCGTGTTGAGCAGCGCGGCGGACAGCATGGCGCTGGCCGGGCTGGGCGCCTCGGCGTGCGCGTCGGGCAGCCAGGTGTGCATCGGGGCCAGGCCCACCTTGGTGCCGTAGCCCACCACCGCCAGCAGGAACGCCAGCCGCAGCGGCTGCGGCGCCAGCGCGTGCGCGTGCAAGAGCAGGTACGGCCAGGTCAGGCCGAGGTTCGAGCCCAGGTGCAGGGCGCTGCCCGAATAGAAAAGGAACAGCGTGCCCGCGAGGGCGATCGTGACGCCCAGCGAGCTGATGATGACGTACTTCCACGCGGCCTCAAGCGACCGGGACCGGCCCTCGATGCCGACCAGGGCCGCGCTGGCCAGCGTGCTCGCCTCGACCAGGACGAAGAGCAGCCCGAGGTTGCCGGTTTCCAGCGCCGCGAGCATCAGCGAGGCGAACAGGCCGAAGAACGCGTAATACAGGCGGACCTGGAAGCCGCCGAACGCGCCGCTGTCCTCCTCGGCGCAGACGTAGCCGATGGAGCCGAGCGCCGCGAGCAGCGTCACGCCGGCCACGGTCATCGCGAAGAACCCGCCGAGCGGGTCCACGTACAGGAACCCGGCCCAGCCGGCCAGCGGTTCGTGGCCGTCCAGTTCGGCGAGCAGCGCGAGCGCGCAGCCGAAGGCGACGAGGGCACCGGCGGCCTGAGCGAGCCCGGCCAGCCGGGCCCGTGCGCCGGCGATCGCCGCGGCCGGCCCGGTAAGAGGGCCAAGCGCGATGAGAATGGCCAGGGCGCTCATCCGCGGAGTTCCGTCAGCTCGGCGGCGCTCGCCTCGGCGAGCTGGCGGGTGAGCCCGGACACGAACACCACCATGATCAGCACCCCCGCGACGATGTCGAGGAAGAT
>Ga0302326_10030446_pt1 | contig 10801 bp, 9 predicted proteins | sample Palsa_T0_3_FD_202264 | JGI IMG/M metagenome (GOLD analysis project Ga0302326, IMG submission 202264) | Peat permafrost microbial communities from Stordalen Mire near Abisko, Sweden - Palsa_T0_3 | ecosystem: Environmental > Terrestrial > Soil > Palsa > Peat permafrost | place: Sweden: Abisko...
GCACAGATCGCGGTTCTGTTTGTCGATTAAATCCGTGTATTCCTGAAAGGTCTGGAAATTCTCGGTGCGCACCGCGTGCTGCAGCTTCGCGATCGACAGCGGATTCAGCAAATGGAACTCGCCGCGGACCCGGTACTGATAGGCGCCCCCCGGCTCCAGCTCGGTTTCCGATGGCGTAAACGGCCTGTAAGCATGCGCGTGCTTCATCTGCGCTTCGCGTGCCAGCACGGCCAGGCCAACGCCTTCGATGCGCGAAGAGGTGCCCGTAAAATATTTGTCGATCAAGCTCTGATTCAAGCCGACGGCTTCGAATACCTGCGCCCCGCGGTAGCTTTGCAGCGTCGAGATACCCATCTTCGAGAACACCTTCAGCAGTCCCTTGTTGATGGCTTTCTTGAAGTTCTTGAGCGCGGTTTCAAACGTGACGTTACCCAGGCGGCTGCGCTGGACCATGTCTTCGAGAGTTTCGATGGCCAGGTACGGGTTCACCGCGCTTGCGCCATAGCCGATTAGCAGCGCGAAGTGCATGACCTCGCGGGGTTCGCCGGATTCGATGATCAGCGCCACCTGGGTCCGCGTCCGCTCGCGCACCAAGTGGTTATGCAACGCCGTCAGCGCCAGCAGAGAGGGAATGGGAGCAAAGTCCTTATCCACGCCGCGATCGCTCAAAATGAGAATGCGGTATCCGTCGCGTGTGGCTTGATCCGCCCGGCGGCAGATGCCGTCGAGCGCCCGTTCGAGGCCGGCCTCGCCGTCCGCGACGCGGTACAGCGTCTGGATGGTGGTCGCCAGGAAATCGCCCCAGCTTACGCGGCGCAGCTTCTCCAGATCCAGGTTAGTCAGGATGGGATGGGGCAGCTTGAGCGTGTGGCAGTGCATCGGCGTCTCTTCGAGGATGTTGCGCTCGGTGCCGATGTAGCTGGTAAGGGACATCACCAGGTCTTCGCGGATAGGATCGATGGCCGGATTGGTGACCTGCGCGAAGAGCTGCTTGAAGTAGTGAAACAGCGATTGCGGCCGGTCCGACAGGCAGGCGAGCGGCGTGTCGACGCCCATTGATCCCACCGGTTCTTCGCCATTGGTCGCCATTGGCGCGAGGATCATCTTCAAATCTTCATCGCTATAGCCGAAAGCGCGCTGCCGGGTGAGAACCGTCTCCGGATCGAAACCATAGACGCGCGGAGGCTGTGGTAATTGCTCGAGCGTAAGCTGCTTGGCCTTCAGCCACTCGCCATACGGCTGGCGCGAGGCCAGCATGTGCTTGATTTCTTCATCTGGAACGATACGGTGCTCTTCCAGGTTCACCAGCAGCATTCTGCCCGGCTGCAAGCGGCCTTTGTATTGGACCTCTTCCGGCTTAATCGGCAGCACACCGGTCTCGGACGCCAGGATCAGCTCGTTGCTGGTGGTTACCAGGTAGCGCGCCGGGCGCAGACCGTTGCGGTCGAGCGTCGCTCCCAGCCACTTGCCGTCGGTGAAGCCCACGGCCGCAGGGCCATCCCAGGGCTCCATCAGCGAGGCATGGTATTCGTAAAAGGCCCGCTTATCGTCGGGCATGGTGGTGTCGGCGTCCCAGGCTTCCGGGATCAGCATGGCCATCACGTGGGGCAGCTCGCGCCCGGCCAGCGTCAGCAGCTCCACCGCGTTATCCAGGCAGGCGGTATCGCTTCCGCCCGGACGAATCACTGGGAAGATTTTCGACAGATCCTCGCCGAACAGGTTCGAACGCAACACCGACTCGCGCGCGTTCATCCAGTTCACATTTCCGCGGACCGTGTTGATCTCGCCGTTATGGCAGATCATGCGGTACGGATGCGCCAGCTGCCAGGTGGGGAAAGTATTGGTCGAAAAACGCTGGTGCACCATGCACAGTGAGCTCTTGGTGAGCGGGTCTGCCAACTCCGAATAAAAGTCCGAAATCTGGGGCGCCAGTAGCAGCCCCTTGTAGATGATGACCCGCGACGACATCGACGGAACGTAGAAAAAACCCTTGTCGTCGAAATCGCTGGCGGCAATCTCGATATCGGCGCGGCGCCGAACGACGTACAGCTTGCGCTCGAAGTCGTCCTGACTCATGGGCTGGCCGTCGGAGCCCTCGCCCTTCTGGACGAAGATCTGTTCGATATACGGCTGGGTCGCGCGGGCCTGGCGTCCGATCGCGTCGCCGTGCAGCGGAGTGTCGCGCCACCCCAGAACTGTCAGTCCTTCCTCGCGTGCAATGCGCTCGACGATTCCCTCGCACAGCAGACGCGGGGCGCTTTCCACCGGCAGAAACATCATTCCCACGCCGTAGTCGCCCGGCTCCGGAAGCGTGAACCCCAACTCGGCGCACTCGCGAGCGAAGAACTCGTGGGGGATTTGGATCAGAACACCGGCTCCGTCGCCGGTTTCCGGGTCGCATCCGCAGGCGCCGCGATGCGTGAGATTGATCAGGATCTGAATGCCTTTTTGCACGATCTCGTGCGTCTTGTGGCCATCCAGATTCACCACGAAGCCCATGCCGCAGGCATCGTGTTCCTGACTGGGATGATACAGTCCCTGCTTGCCGGGAGGCGAATACATGGTTCAGAATACCTTAGGTAATACTATCACGTCAATAGAATTTATCGGCTTGCAATATTAGCCACACTGATGTTACGCTGACTCCAGTGAACTACGAGAGTCTTAAACTTTTTAAGGATATCGCTCAGACCAGGAGCTTCAGCCGCGCCGCCGCGCTCAATGAGGTGAGCCAGTCGGCAGCCAGCCAGCACGTTCAGGACCTGGAACGGGCTTTTGGTACTATTCTACTCGATCGGTCAACCCGTCCTTTGGTGGTGAACGCGGCCGGCCAGTTGTACAACGATTTTTGCCGCGACGTCCTGCGCCGCAAAGAAGAGTTTGAAGTCGCGTTGAACCAATTGAAGCAGGATGTGGATGGAACCGTCAAAATCGCCTCCATCTATTCGGTCGGCTTGAGCGAGATGGCGCAGCTTGAACTCGAATTCGCGCGAAGGCAACCGAGGGCTCATCTGGACGTCGAATATCTGCGGCCGGAGAAAGTATATTCGGCGGTGCTCGCAGATCAGGCCGACCTGGGCCTGGTGAGCTATCCGGAGCCTAGCCGCGAGATTACGGTGATCCCCTGGCGGCAGGAGCAGATGGTATTGGCGGCTGCGCCGGATCATCCTTTGGCTAAACGCGGAAGAGTCCGGCCGGAAGATCTCAACGGGGTCGATTTCATTGGCTTCGATGAAGACCTGCCGATCCGGCGCGAAGTAGAGCGGTTCCTGCGCGAGCATCAGATTGAGGTCACTCAGACACTGCATTTCGATAATTTGCAGATGATCAAGGAAGCCGTGGCGCACCGGACCGGCGTGAGTATCCTGCCGGCGCGCATTATGCGCGATGAAGTGCTGCAGGGACGCTTGGTAGCCGTTCCCCTGGCGGCGTCCGAACTCTACCGCCCGCTGGGCATCATCCACCGCAAGAAAAAGCGCTTTCACGCCGCGGCGCAGGCATTTCTGGAACTATTGAAGGAGCCGGAGTTCAAAGCCGCGTAAGGGGCGACACTGTGGACGGACGTTTCACCATCATAAATCCTTGCTCGAAGAGTTGGTCGGTTTTAGGCGGTGACGGGCGAAAACGGTTTTGCGACGAGTGTCAAACGTACGTTCATGCGCTCGACCAATACTCCCTCGAGGAGTTCCAGGAGCTCAAGCGTAAGTCCCCCGGTCGGGTTTGCGGGTTTCTAGCGGGCGAGTCGGTTCCACAGCCTCGCAGTCGGCGCGCGGTCTTGGTGGGAGCCTTATTGACCGCGATCTCGCCATTGATGGCGCAGTCCGGCCGCGTCCGTATTCGAGTGATAGACCCCGCTGGTGCGGTGGTGCCCGGAGCCGAGGTCTCCCTATTAGGGACAGACGGGGAACCAATCCGAGTCGCGAAGGTTAATGAGATTGGAGAAGTGGTCTTCACCGATCTGCCGATTGGCGACTCACGGTTGCTGGTGAACCGTCAAGGCTTTAGAAACCTTCCTTTGACGGTTACGGTGCTGAAGAGCCAGGAAGTGAGCGTCAACGCGAAGCTCGAAATCGCCGTTTGGGGAGTTGACATTATGGGAGAGGTAGCTCCGGTTGTTCCTCAACGTCCCAAGCGCCACTGGTGGCACATCTTCCACTAGACAGCGCGTCGCGAAATCTGAGTTCTTAGCCCTTCGGCACCGGAGGCGGTAACGCGCGCGCGGGGCAGGCTGATTGAAAGCCGATCTTGCCGTGGGTGCCATCGCAGAACGGTTTGTTCTCCGACTGTCCGCAGCGGCACAATCCAATCGATTCGCGGCCCGCGAGGTCGAACGGCGCCCCGCTCGAATCCTGAATGGTGAAGTCCCCCTCAACGCGAATCGAGCCGTTATCGCGGATGGTAATTTTTGTTGGCATTTTCCTGATCGTAGCAGATCGACGCTGTGCCCTCGTTTGGCGGCCCTTATGATGGCCTCAGCCTATAATGAGAGGCACTACATGATTCATCTTTCGAGCGACACCGGGGAACTATTCACGCAGTCGTATCAATTCGCGCTACGGCAAGTGCGGAGGCTGATCGAAAAGCACCCCATGCTTTATCCGCTGCACACCAAAGACGGAGTGTGGAAGCACGAAGGCCAGGTATGGACCCATTGGTCCGATGGATTCCTCCCCGGCATCCTATGGATCTTTTACAAACACGCCGAGCCGGATTCGGCGGAGGCCAAGTTCTGGTTCGAGAACGCCGTACGCTACACCGAACCGATTGAGCCGCGCAAGAAGGATCGCGACGCCCACGACCTCGGCTTCCTTTTCCTCTCCACTTACTACCGTTGGCATCGCCTGCACCCCGATCCAGCGCGGCGCGAAGTGCTGATTGAAGCCGGACGCACGCTGGCAACTCGCTTCAAGGAAAAAGGCGGCTACCTGCGTTCGTTTGTGGCCGATAACTCGGTGTTCATCGACACCATGATGAACGTCGGCATCATTCTGTACGCGGCGCGCGAGAGCGGCGACCGTAAGCTCCGTGACATCGCGCTGCGGCATGCCCGGACCACCCGGCGCGTGCTGGTGCGCGGCGACGGCTCAACTGCGCACGAGGGGGTTTTTGATACCGATACCGGCGAGTTCCTGCATCAGACAACCCACCAGGGCTATCGCGGGGATTCCTGCTGGTCCCGCGGATTAAGTTGGGCCATGTACGGCTTCACTACTGTCTACGAGTACAGCCGGGACCCCCACTACCTTGAAACCGCGCAGGCCTGCGCCGACTTTTACATTACGCATTCGCCGCACGACGGCGTGCCTCCCTGGGATTTCAACGCCCCGGCTGAGAACCGGACCCTGCTGGATACGTCGGCGGCGGCCATCTATGCGGCGGGGCTACTGCGCCTGTGCCGCCTGGTTCCGGATTCGATGAAAGGGCACCTCTATTGGTCGACGGCGGTGCGCATTTGGCGGTCGCTTTGCGAGAAGCACTTGGGAAAAAGCGACCCTAAATGGGAAGGCATCCTCAAGGGCGGCGTATATCACGTCCACAAGGGGGTGGGTGTGGATGAGTCCGTGATGTGGGGCGAATACTTCTTCTGCGAAGCGCTGGAGCGGGTGCTGTGGTAGGAAGGCTTAAACTAGTTTAAACTAGTTTACGGAGGCCATCCTTGGAAATCGGAATCTTTGAAGCGAAAACCCACCTCTCAGCGCTACTCGAACGCGTGGCAAAGGGCGAAACCATTACGATCACCAAACACGGAATCCCCGCCGCCATTTTGATTCCGCCCGGTGACGTGCAGCCAAAACTCTCGCATACGCAGATCGTCGAAGGTATGCGAGCACTACGCTGCCGGGTGAAGACCGGTAAACCAAGTATTCGGGAGATGATCCAGACGGGTAGACGGTTCTGAGCCGAATCGTTGTGGATGCGTCAGTGGCATTGGCTTGGGCTTTTCCCGATGAAGGCAATGACTACGCAGACGGGGTACTCGTGAAACTGGAAACCGAGATGATGCTGGTCCCAGCGCTGTTTGCGGTCGAGGTCGCCAACGGACTGGCCGTCGGCGAGCGCCGCAAACGCATTCGTCCAGCAGAAGTCCGCCGCTTCTTGGCGTTACTGGGAGGCATCTCAATGGTCCAAGATGCCCAACCCATCGGCGACATGATGAGCGCGACTCTCACGCTGGCCCGCGAGCTCGGGCTTTCTGCATACGATGCTGCCTATCTCGATTTGGCGATCCGGAAAGGAACGCCACTTGCGACCTTAGACAATGGTCTGCGAACGGCCGCCCGGAAGGCCGGCGTTGAAGTGTACGCGCAGCGGTAAGGCTCGACCCGCGCCTTAATGGCTGGATGGTTACGTTTCAGGCTGGCCGTTGAGGGCTTCGCGCGGCATTGCCTCGATATCTCATCCAAGCGAACGACAGCCGATGCGCCCCATCGGATGGCCGGCCAAAAGATGATGAAAATCAATAACAGCAGGCTCTTAATTTGGTCTCGCGTTGCCCTAAAGAATGGCCTCGACTTCTGCATCCGAATCAGGATGAGTAAAGGGTCACAGCTTAAACGCCACCACCGCCAGCGGCGGGATGGTCACGTTCAGGCTGGCAGGGCGGCCGTGGAACGGAATGTCTTCCGCCATCACTGCGCCGGCATTGCCCAGATTGGCGCCGCCGAATAGCTCCGAGTCGGTGTTGAACAATTCGCGGTAAAGGCCCGCCCTGGGGACGCCGATGCGGTACCCTACACGCGGTACGGGCGTGAAATTGCACGCGAACACGATGAAGTCCTCGCGATTCTTGGCGAAACGAATAAAAGTGATGATCGAGGACTCGGAATCCTGCAGGTCGATCCACTCGAAGCCGTGGTAGGTGTCGTCTACCTCAAACATCGCGGGCTCGCGGCGGTACAACCAGTTCAACTCCTTCACCATCACTTGTAGTTTGTAATGTATGGGATATTGAAGCAGACTCCATTCGAGCTGCGCGTCGTGGTTCCATTCGGAGGTCTGCCCGAATTCAGTGCCCATAAATAGCAGCTTCTTGCCGGGGTGCGCGAACATGTACGCCAGAAATGCGCGCGTGTTGGCGAAACGCTGCCACTCGTCGCCGGGCATCTTATAGATCAATGCTCGTTTTCCATACACCACCTCGTCATGCGACACCGGCAGCAGGAAGTTCTCCGTGAAAGCGTACAGCATACTGAACGTGATCAGTTGCTGGTGATACTTGCGAAATACCGAATCCTTGGAGAAGTACTGGAACATGTCGTGCATCCAGCCCATGTTCCACTTCATGGTGAAGCCCAGCCCGCCGGTGTAGACCGGCCGCGAAACGCCGGGCCACGCGGTCGATTCTTCGGCGATAGTGATGGCGCCGGGCTCCTGGTGCGCGAGTTCATTGAAGCGCTTCAGGAAGTCGATGGCTTCCAGGTTCTCGCGGCCGCCGAAGCGGTTGGGAATCCATTCACCTTGTTCGCGCGCATAATCCAGGTACAACATGGATGCGACGGCATCCACGCGCAGACCATCGATGTGAAACTCGCGCAGCCAATACAGCGCGTTCGATAGCAGGAAATTGCGTACCTCATTGCGACCGAAATTGAAAATGAGCGTCCCCCATTCGCGATGCTCGCCTTGGCGGGGGTCGGCGTGTTCATAGAGCGCCGTGCCGTCGAAGCGCCACAGGCCATGGGCGTCGCGCGGAAAGTGCCCGGGCACCCAATCCAGAATCACTCCTAGGCCGGCCTGGTGGCAAGAGTCGACGAAATAGCGAAAATCGTCCGGAGTGCCAAAGCGCGCGGTAGGCGCATAGTAGCCGGTAACTTGATAGCCCCAGGAGCCCGAAAACGGATGCTCCATGATGGGCATGAGTTCTAAGTGGGTGTAACCCAGATCGTGCACGTAACTGACCAGTCGATCGGCCAACTCGCGATAGCTCAGCGATTCGTTCGAGGGCTTGCGCATCCAGGATTCCAGATGCACCTCATAAATCGAAACCGGCTCGCGGAGTAGATTACGTTGACCACGGGCGTCCATCCAGGCTTGATCCGCCCAAATGTGATTGTCAAGCGCCCACACAATCGACGCGGTACGCGGCGGCGCTTCCGCGAAAAAGCCATAGGGATCAGATTTCTCTTGCACTTCGCCCGTGAACGCGCGTACGCAGTATTTATAGTGCGTGCCGGGCCCGAGCGCGGGAATGAAGAGTTCCCAAACGCCGCCGTCGCGATGTTGCATGGGATGGCTGGTGCGGTCCCACTCGTTGAAATCACCGATCACGGTGACCTGGTCGGCGTTGGGCGCCCACACGGCGAAGCGCACGCCCTGAACGTCCCCATCGCGCACCAGGTGAGCTCCCAGCATGCGGTAACTTTCGTGATGCGTGCCCTCCGCATGGAGGTGCAAATCGAAGGGTGTGAGGGAAGAAGCGACGGGGGTTGCCTGCACACCGCTATTATGGCATCTGATGCCGCCGCTAGCCGAATTGCACCTGCACTTGGATGGCTCCGTGGAACCGGAGACGCTGCTGGAGATCGACCCAACGCTCACCCGCGAGGAGATTGCCGCCCACACCGTCTACACCGACTTCCCAGGATTTCTTAAGAGCTTCGTCTGGGTGAACAAGCGCCTTCGGACTCCGGACCACTACGCGCGTGTGGCCCGGCGGCTTTTCGAGCGCCTGGGGAGCGAAGGCGTCACCTACGCGGAAGTGATTCTCTCGGTAGGCGTGGTGCTATGGAAAGAACAAGATCTGGCGGCCATCTATAACGCTCTGTTGCGCGAGACCGCGCGCACGCCGGTCATGGTGCGTTGGATTTTCGACGCGATCCGGCAGTTCGGCCCGGAGCCGGCCCAACCGGTGTTCGATCTGGCGGCCGAGCGGGTCGGGGAAGGAGTGGTCGCCATCGGATTGGGCGGCGATGAAGAGCGAGGTCCGGCGCGCCAGTTTGCGGATCTCTACCGCCAGGCGCGGGATCGAGGTTTGCGGTTAACGTGCCACGCCGGAGAAATGGCGGGCCCTTCAAGTGTCTGGGAGGCGCTTGAAATTGGGTCGGAACGGATCGGCCATGGCATCCGTGCGATCGACGACCCCACGCTGGTGGCACACTTGGCTGCCAAGCAAATCCCGTTGGAAGTCTGCATCACCAGCAACCTGCGCACCGGCGCAGTGCCGTCGCTGGCGGCCCATCCGGTGCGGCGCCTCTACGATGCCGGGGTCCCAATCATTCTTAATTCGGATGATCCGGCGTTGTTCGGTTGCACGTTGACTAGCGAGTATGAGCTGGCAGCCCAGGAGTTCGGATTCACCGAAGTCGAACTCGCCGGATTAACGCAAAATGCCTTTCGCTATGCTTTCGCGGAGCGCGTCGCGGTCGGCCGGTGACATCCCGGAGTTCTTGCGGATGTCTTCGCGGGTGGTGAGCCTACGCCGGTAACGGCCGAAGTATTCGCCGATGTCCCCGCCGAACTGGAAGCTGTACATGATGTCGGCGAAGTCGCTAGTGTGGCGGAGGCCCAGCGCGTGACCCGATTCATGCAGGCACGTCAGGTACACGATGGTGTCGCGCAGCAGCTTATCTGGATCCGGCGGATCGGCGATCAGGATGTGCAGCTCGGCCCCGCGCCGGCCATTGACTGCGATGGGAACCGCCTCGCCATAGAGACCGCTGTCTTTGCCCGCCCATCGGAAGCGCAGCAAGGCCTCGGAACGATCTTTGGTTTCGACGAAGTGCAGCTGAGCGCCGGACGCCTTTTCCCATGCCTGCAACGCCCACCGCGCCAGATCGGCATCGCCAGCCTCACAAGCCGGCACTTCGCCACTACAGGGCTGGACCCAAAACGTAGTGTCGGCGGCGTGGGCCGCAGAGAGCGCCAGCAGCGCAAAACTAACGCTTCGAAGAAAGTTTTTCATCTGCGAGAGCCTTAAGAGTGGCCTCCAGCTCAGCCACGCGTTTGGAGAGTTCGTCGATGGCCCGTCCCTCGGGGTCAGGCAAATCGCCATGCGCGAGGGGTTCGAATTCCTCATCGTCGCCCACCACGCGGCCGGGCACGCCGACCACCGTGGAGTGATCCGGTACGGAACGCACCACCACGCTCCCCGCGCCGATCTTAACGTGGTCCCCGATGCGAATGTTCCCCAGAATGGTTGCCCCGGTCCCGATCACCACGCCATCTCCAATGGTGGGATGGCGCTTGCCGGTGTCCTTGCCGGTTCCGCCCAGCGTCACGCCCTGATATACCAGCACGTCGTCGCCTATCTCGGAAGTTTCCCCGATCACCACACCCATGCCGTGGTCGATAAAGAAGCGCCGGCCGATGCGGGCGCCGGGGTGGATTTCGATACCGGTCAAGGTGCGTGAGACCTGTGAAATTACCCGCGCCAGCGTGAACCAGCCGGAGCCATACAGGTTGTGCGCTACGCGATGCAGCAGAACGGCGTGGAAGCCCGGATAGCACAAAACGATTTCGAGCACACTGCGCGCGGCCGGATCGCGCCGGAAGACGGTGTCGAACTGTTCGCGAATGTGCCCCGCCATGCCCCAGCTCGTGACCTTATATTAGTTTGTAGCATGTTAGATACCGTGAGATTCATCTTCGTCGCAGTTATTTTAGGGCTGGCCGGCTGCTCGTCACCTGCGCCGGAACCCAAGCCCAAGGCCGGGGCGGCCGAGGCCACCACCACACTCATCGCGAAGCACCCCTTGGCCAAATATCTGGAGCTCTCCGGGTACCGCATCTCGGAGACCTCTCCAGGCAAGCTAAACGTCAAATTCGCGGTGGTCAATCATTCTGAAGCCGATATTGGCGATCT
>Ga0302326_10030447_pt1 | contig 10801 bp, 9 predicted proteins | sample Palsa_T0_3_FD_202264 | JGI IMG/M metagenome (GOLD analysis project Ga0302326, IMG submission 202264) | Peat permafrost microbial communities from Stordalen Mire near Abisko, Sweden - Palsa_T0_3 | ecosystem: Environmental > Terrestrial > Soil > Palsa > Peat permafrost | place: Sweden: Abisko...
GCGAGAGCCCGAGCCCGAGGCCAGGCTCGCCGCGGCTCCGGTCGGCCCGGAAGAGCCGGTCCCACACGCGAGGCTGGTCCTCGGAGGCGATCCCGATGCCGGTGTCGGAGATGCGGAGCACCGCGGAGGAGCCTTCGCAACGCACGGACAGTTCGACCCTCCCGCCGGCGGGGCTGTACTTGATGGCATTGTCGATCAAGTTGGCGCAGACCTGGGAGATCCGGCGTCGGTCGGCGAAGACCTTCGCGTCGCCGTCGATGTGGGTGACGACGCTTACCCCCGCTTCCTTGGCGACGAACTCGTAGACCTCGACCGCCTCGTGCACGATCGCGCCGAGATCCTCTGCGTGCCGATCCAGACGCATGGCCCCGGCCTCGGCCTCGACGATGTCCGTCAGCGTGGTCAGCATCCCGAGCAGGCGATCCGACTCCTCGATGACGGCCGCCAGGGCATTCCGCTCTTTCTCCACGTCGGCGGCTTCGCGTAAGGCGAGCTCCGCACCAGCACGAAGCCGTGTGAGAGGCGTACGAAGGTCGTGGGCAACGTAGTCGAGCGACTCGCGCATGGCCTTCACGAGCGACTCGTTCCTCGCCAGCATCCGGTTGAACAGCTGCGTCAGCTGCACCAGCTCGTCGGTCGATGCGCGCGTCTCCACGCGGAGTCCGAGGTCGCCCGACTCGACGATTCGCCTCGTTGCGCGAGCCAGGTCGGTGACCGGGCGCAGCGTCCTGCGCGTGATGACGGCGGCACCGAGGACGGCGAGGCCGAGCCCCAGGCCAAAGATGATCCAGGACGTCTCCCGTAGCACTCGCCACAAGCGCCCCGCGGGCTCGTCGCGGACGGCGAGCGAAAGCCTTCGCCGTTGCGAGACCTCGGCCCGGGCGACGTGCCACTCCACGGGAAGCCCAGCCGCCTCGCTGCGCTCATTTGGCACGGCCACGATGCGGCGCGAGGTCTCGTCCGATGAAACCCCGAACAGCTCGACGTCGCGCTCATCGGTCAACCGCAGGGCGAGTCCGGGCTGCGGGCCAGGCGAACAGTCGAACATCGATTCCAGCGCCGCGGTACCGCCGTTCTCGAGTGCGAGGCGGTATCGCTCGAGCGCGCTTTCGGCCGACCGCTGGCCCTCGCGCTGCATCGATTCCTGCACCCGGACGGCGAACACCGCCGCCGCAACGAGAAAAGACCCGAGGGTGACGAGCACGTACCAGAGCGCGAGCCGCGCCCCCAGCGAGCGCCAGGTTCGCGGTCCGACGGCCCTCGAGCTCTCGCGCCCGGCGATCCCTTCGGCGGGCTTATTCGATCCGGAGGACATAGCCGACGCCGCGCAACGTATGGATCAGCTTCTGGGGAAACTCGCGATCGATCTTCGATCGGAGGCGGCTCACCAGCACGTCGACCACGTTGGTCTGCGGGTCGAAGTGGTAGTCCCAAACGTGCTGGAGGATCATCGTCTTCGAGAGGACGCGCCCCTGATTGCGCATCAAGTACTCGAGAAGGAGAAACTCCTTGGCTTGCAGCTCGATGGTCCGGTCGTGGCGACGAACCCGTCGCGAGACGAGATCGAGGGTGAGGTCGGCGACCTGAAGCCGGACCGGTGACTCCGAGTGCCCGGACGCCCGGCGCCTGAGCGCCGCCACCCGCGCGAGGAGCTCGGCGAAGGAGAACGGCTTGGTGAGATAGTCGTCGGCGCCGGCGTCCAGCCCGCGAACGCGATCCTCGACGGTGGCGCGCGCGCTCAGGATGATGACCGGGACGGTGACCTTGGCCTCTCGCAGCGCCCGAACGATCGCCAGGCCATCGCGCCCCGGCAGCATGACGTCCACGATCGCGAGGTCTACGCCGGGCTGACGAGCGAGCGCGAGGCCTTCGTCTCCGCTCTTGGCCCAGGACACGACGTGCGCTTCCTGCTGCAGTCCCTGGCTCACGAAGGCTCCGATCTTCTCGTCGTCTTCGATGAGCACCACGTGCATCGCGCCCTGGCTTTCTCCTCAGGCGCCCGCATCGAGGACGCGATGCAGGGCGCCGGAGGCCACCCATCCGCTCACGCCCTCGGCGCCGCGAACCTTCACGAAGTCTCCGTAGCGCTCGCCGATCACGACGACCGACCCCGCGCGCAAGCCGGCCGTGGCGCCCGCGGCCTCGTACGGCGCGACGAGGACCCCGGTCGGCCCCGTCACGACAGCCAGCGTTCGCGCGACAACGTTCGACTCCACGAGCCCGGCCATGCTTAGCACGAAGGCCATACCGGAGCAGAGTACAGCCAACCCGGCGACGCGTCCCTTGCGCCCGCGGACGATCGCGATGGCCAGGCTCAAGGCGGCGGTCCACCCAAGGCCCAAGGACAGAGAGGCCCACTCGCGCGGAGTGATCCAGCTCACCGTGCGCCCTGCGAGCGAACCGAGCGCGGGGGCCCCCGCGCCGGAGAGCGCAGAGCGCACCTCCTCGGCCCGCGGCGCGAGCAGGCGTGCGCGCTCGAACGACAGAACCGCTGCCGCCGGGTCGCCCCTGGCGAGCGCACTCTTTCCAAGGGTCACCAGGGCACCGGCCTGGGCGGTCTCGGCGGCGACTTCGCGAGTCGCCATGGCGCCGACCGCCGCGAGGGCGCAGAGCGTGATGGCGACCACGGCCATCGCCTTCGCGAACCGAGAACTGGATCGGCGCGGAGTCATGTGGCGTCCCTCAGGCTGGCCTCGATGGTCGTGCAAGCGAACCTCAATTCGGTGGGCTTGAGCTCGCGTCGCCCGAAGCGCAGCGCGTCCGCCGTGGACATGGCCACCACGAGCGGATCCGCCGTCGGTCCGAGGTGGTCGCGGAGGGTTTGGGCCGTGACCTCCCCTTCTGCAACGCCCCAGCGCTTCGCGAAGTGCACCACGATGAGGCGACGGGCCGTATCGAAGAAGGCCGCTCCGGTTCCGAGTCTGGCCGTTCGGCGCAGAGCGCGGCGGAGCCCGCGCTCCTCGTTCCGCCTTCGTGCCATCCTGAGCGCGATGGCGCCCAGGAGGACGGCCAGAGCCGGCAGGAGACGCAAGCCCACAGTCCGGGGACTCACGGCGAGGGAGCCAGGGGCCGGAGCGGTCGCCGGACTCACTGCGGGGGCCTCGACGGATGGCGCGAGACCCGGCGTGGGCATCGCCGCGGCGGCGGGCGCCGCATCGAGTGCGCCATCGACGGTCACCGTGAGAGGCGCGGTCGCGATCGCCGCGTACCGTCCCAGGACGGGGTCGAAGACCGCGAGTGGGATGGGCGGAATCGTGAGACGTCCGCCGTGCAACGGGACGAGGGTCTGTTCGAAGGTCTTTCGGCCGAGTCGCTTGCCCGCCACCGGCGCTTCGGTCCTGGCCGTGGTCGGGTAGGTCTTCCAGTCGGCGGACGAGGCGACCCCGGGCAACTCGACGCGATCCAGGTCTCCTTGGCCTTGCACCGTGACCTGGAGCGTCACCGGGTCCGACGCGTGCACCGTGTCGGACTTGACCGAGGCCCGCATCTCGAATCGCCCGACCGCGCCGGAGAAGGCCGCGGGCTGCCCCGCGACGGGCAACGGCTTGATCTCCAGCGGACGACCGGACGCGCGGAGGGTGACCGATTCGTCGTGCGCGCGACCGAGCGACGACGCGACCGTGTGCGTGAAGGACCGCTGGAAGGAGTTGAACATTCGCTGGATGCTCGACGGGTCCGCGGGGTCGATATCCATCCCGGCGAAAGGGTCGCCGTCCATCGGATCGCGGAAGGCCGGCGCGGCCGGGGCCTCGTGGAACTGAAGGCGAACCGGGAGCTCGATCGACAAGGCGAGAGGGCCGGAGGTCGACGGCGTGATGGTCCCCGCCCAGGTCGCGACGAGGACCGGTTCGCCGTCGATGATCTCCGTCGACTGGTGGGGCTCGCGCGGCAGCTCCGTCGTGAAGATACCGTCGGACTTGAGCTCCGGCGTCCCCTGGAGGGTCACGCCGTCGACGTCGTGGAACTGCGCGCGCACCACGACGGGAATGCTCTGGCCAACCCACGAGGTCGGGCGCCCGACTTCGAGGCCGATCGATGCGTGGGCACGGCGCGCCGGGGACGCGGCCTGGGCCTCCGTCGCGACGGCGGAGGGAGCCGATGTCGACGCTTGCGCGCCGGTGACGGCCAGCATCGCGACGAGCCCGATCGCTCCGACGATTGCATGTCGAGGCTTCATGACTTCACCAGTCCCTTCGGGGCGATTCGTTCGAGGCCGGCGCTCCGGACGTGCCCGGGCTCACCCCGCGGCGCTCGTCGCCACGAAGCGAGTCGAGCAGGGCCCGCGCATCCCCCGGCGAGAGCTTCCCGGGTGACGCGGCCGATTCGCCGGTCCGATCTCCCTGGCGCGTACCGGCGGGACCGGGACCGGCGGTCTTCTGGCCCGAGTCGCCTCCCGGTTGGACGCCGGGGGACCCTGGCGCTTGCGTACGGCCAGACTTGCCGTCCGAGGACTTACCATCGGCGGATTTGCCATCGGGCGACTTGCCATCGGGCGACTTGCCATCGGCGGACTTGCCGTCCGAGGACTTGCCGTTCTGCGCCTGCGAGTCGCCCGCCGAGGACTTGTCGTTCGGTCCACCGCTCTTGCCCTTTGGGTCCTTGCCGCCGCCGTCCTTCTTCGACGGATTCTCTTGTGGCTGCTCGTTCTGCTTCTTGTCGAGCTCCGCCAGCTTGCGTTTCACGAGGTCGCGGTTGTAAAGGGCGTCTGCGTCCTTGGGGGCGAGCGCGAGGGCGCCCTCGTAGGCGTCGAGCGCTGACTTCCATCGCTCCTTGGTGGTCTCGGGCGCGGTCGCGACCGTCGTCTCTCCGAGCCGGTACCGCGCGTCACCCAGGTCGTAGAGGACGCGCTGCTGGAGCTTGGGATCGGCGGACTTCAGCGCGGCGTCGAACGCGGCTTCTGCCGCGTCGTAGTGCCCCGCGCGATACGCCGCCGAACCAGCGTCGATCGCGAGGCGCGCGTCCTTCGGGTGTCGGGCTTGCTCGGCCGCGTATTCGCGCGCGGCGTCGTCGAACTTGCCCGCGGCATAAGCCTTCTCGGCATCCTGGACCGACGCATCCGCGCGTGCCGGAAAGAGCGCCGTCAGCGCGATGGCGGCGAGCGCCCCCCATCGTGCAAAGGAGGACCCACCCGTCCCGCTCTTCGCCCGGGCACGCGGACGGCGCCTCCATCCAAGGAGCGAGTCGAGCACGACGCCAAAGATCGACAGCGCGAGAGGAACCGCGAACCACTCGCTGTAAACGCGCCTGACGCGCGCGGACTGCTCGGTCTTGGCGAGCGGTGCGAGCGCTTCGGCATAGAGGCGGTCGAGACCGCGACCGTCCGCGCCGAGCGGCCGATACGTACCGTGTGCGGCCTCGGCGATCGCGCGCAGGCCGCCTTCGTCCAGGCGCGATCGCACGGGAGCGCCGCTCTCGTCGCGCACGAGTCCGACGGTGACTCCCCGGTCGTTCGTCGCCGGGACGAGCTCTCCGGCGGGAGTGCCGACCCCGACGGTCTCGACCGTGATTCCCGCCTCGCCCGCGCGCTTGGCCGCTTCGAGGCCGCTGCCCTCGAGATCCTCGCCGTCGGTGAGGAGCACCATCACCTTCTGATCGCCCGAGTCGGCCTTCAGCGCCGCGGACCCGACGTCGATGGCGCGTCCGACGTCGGTCCCTCCCCGCGCGACGATCGACGTGTCGAAGGCGCCGAGCGTGTCGAGGAGGGCGCCATGATCGATGGTCATCGGGCTCTCGAGGAAGGCGTCGCCCGCGAATGCGACCAGACCGATCCGGTCACCGGGAAACCTGTCGACCAGATCGCGGATCGCAAGCTTTGCCCGTTCGAGGCGCGTCGGACGCACGTCGTCCGCGCTCATACTGCGAGAGGTGTCGACGACCAGGAGAAGATCCGTCCCCTTGCGGTCGAGCGTTTGCCATTGCATGCCCTTCTGAGGACGCGCAAGCGCGACGAAGCCCATCGCGACAGCGAACGAGACCACCGCCACCCGCGTCCACCGGCGAAGGCGCGTCGGAAGGGTGTTCCCGGCGATCAGACGCGCGCCGGCGAGCGCGTTCATCGCGCGGACGGTCAGGGTTTCGCTGCGGACGCGAAGGACCAAGAGCAGCACGACGACGACGGCGCCAATCAAGAGCCAGAACGGTTCTGCAAATCGCATGGGAATCCAGTCTCCTCGTCAGCAGGGGATGCGGCGAAAGCGGGTGGCGGAGAGGCCCAGCTCCCCGAGCAACAGAAGGAGTCCGGGGGCCGCGAGCCACGCGAACTGCTCGTCCTGGGTCGTGAAGCCGTGCACCGAGCGCGTCGTCTTCTCGGCGCGATCGATGACCGCGTACACGTTTCGCAGCGACTCGGTGTCCGTGGCCCGGTAGAAAGCGCCGCCCGTGACGTCGGCCACGTGCTTCATGCTCGCTTCGTCCACGTCGACCCGCGCCTTGACGAGCTGCTCGCGCCCGCGCTCGTCGGCGACGGGAACCAGCGCTTCGCCCGACGATCCGACGCCGATGGTGTAGACCTTGACGCCGAGCGCGCGCGCGGCATCGGCCGCCGCCGCCGGAGAGATCTTTCCGGCGTTGTTCTGACCGTCCGTCAGGAGCACCACGATCTTCGACTTGGCGTCTTGCGCGTCGAGTCGACGCACTCCGGTGGCGATCGCCGAGCCTATCGCCGTGCCGTCCGCCGCGTCGTTCGCGTCCAGCCCATCGAGCCTCTGCAGGACCCAGTCGTGATCGAGCGTGAGGGGGCTGGCGAGGTATGGCTGCCCCGCGAAGGCCACGAGACCGATCCGATCGTTTGCGCGATCGCGCACGAAGCGCCCGACGACTTGCTTGGCCGCGTCGAGGCGGCTCATCGCGCCCTGCGGTCCCAGCATGTCGCGCGCCTGCATCGACCCGCTGACGTCGACCGCGAGCATGATGTCGACGCCGGACGACTGCACCTGCGCCTGGCGGTGCTCGACGTACGGCCGCGCCAGAGCGGCGACGAAGAGCGCGACGCCCGTCCACCGGAGCAGGGGCAGAAAGCGGCCCCAGCGCGTTCGACGGACCTGCGCGACCGAGCGAACCAGGTCCGTGTTCGAGTGGGCGATCGCGCCTGGACGCCCGGACTTGCCGAGCCACCACGCGATCAAGGCCACCGGGATCAGGAGAAGGAGAACGGAGGGATTCTGGAAGTGAATCATCGGGCCACTTGGGGGTGCGGCGAGGGGGAAGGCTCGGGGGCGAAGAGGTGCGCCACCCATTCGCGCGCCGCCTCGGTCGAGGCGAGGAGCGACTCCGCGTCGAGGCGCGCCATCGCGAACCGCGTGAGATCGCAGCTCGAAAGCAGCTCGACCAGGCGGGGGGCGTCGACGACGACATCGAGGGGCGGCTGGAGCCAGGCGACGGAGGCAAGCTCCCGGGTCGTTTGCGGACGGGCATCCTGCCCGAGTCGCGCGGAGAGGGCCGTCCGCAGGGTTTGAGCCACGACGTCCGCCCATTCGCCAGCGCGTCCCTCGCGAGCGAGCGATTCGGCCTTGGCGAGCGCCCGTCGCGCTTGCTCCTCGGGCGTCGGAGGTCGCGCCGAACGCCGCCGCCAGAGTCGGTACCCGACGGCCACCGCTGTGAGAGCGAGCGCGGCCCCGATGCCGATGGCCAGCCAGTACCACCAGAGCGGAATCAAGATGAGCGGCCGGATGTCACGGATGTCTTCGGGTGCGGGAGGCGCCGCGCCCGCCGTGGCGGCCCAGGCCATCGCACCGAGCCCCGCGGTCCACGCCGCGAGAGACCTGATCTTCGGAGCGTTCACGTTCGACCTCCCCGGGCACGAAAGAAGCCGATGAGCGACCCGAGGTAGGGGCGCAGCGTGTCGAGTTCGAGCAGGTCCACGCGCGCGCTCCGTGCGAACGACCGGACGCGTTCGTCGGCGCTTTCGGCGACCCGCTCGAGCTGCGCGCGATTCGCCGACTTGCCGGTATCTACCTCGACGACTTCACCGGTCTCCGCGTCCTCGAGCGTCAGCAAGCCCACGGCGGGGAGCTGCCGGTCGAGCCGGTCTCCGAGTCGGATCGCGACGACGTCGTGCCGTCGTGCGAGAGCGCGGAGCTCGGGCAGAGCCTGGCGGATCCCCGACTCTCCGATGAGAAAGTCCGAAAGCACGACGACGACCGCGCGCCGCCGCAGGCGCTCGCGCACGAGTCGCAACGCGGCCGCGAGGTTCGTTCCTCGACCCGCGGGCTCGTATGCGACGAGGTTGCGCACCAGGCCGTAGACGTGCGGCCGTCCGCGCGCGGGCGGGACGAAGACCTCGACGGTATCGGTGAACAGCGCGAGGCCCACGCGATGGTCGCTACGGACCGCCGCGAGCGCGAGGACACTGGCCACTTCGACCGCCTGCTCGCGCTTGGTCGATTCGCCGGAGCCCAGGGTGCCCGACGCGCTCATGTCGACCACGAAGACCACGGTGAGCTGCCGCTCTTCGCGGTACTTCTTCACGAAGGTGTGCCCGCCGCGCGCGGTGGCGCTCCAGTCGATGGCCCGTACGTCGTCACCCGGCTCGTATTCGCGGACCTCGTCGAAGTCCATGCCGCGCCCCCGGAAGCGTGACTGCACCCCCCCGTGGAAGGCCTCCGAGCTCAGTTGGCGCGTGCCGATCTGGAGGCGACGCGCGCGCTCCGCGATGCGATCGGTCGCTTCGTTTCTCGTGACCTCCTTCACGGCGACACCACCGTCTGGAGAACGCGTCGCACGATCTCGTCGCCGTCGACGCCGGTCGCCTCCGCCTCGAAGCTCAGAGCGAGCCGATGGCGAAGCACGTCCGGAGCGACCGCCTTCACGTCCTCGGGGACGACATACCCGCGCCCCTCGAGAAACGCGGTCGCGCGCGCGGCCAGCGTCAGGCCGATGGTTCCCCGGGGAGAGGCGCCCGCGCGGAGCAGGCCCTCGATCGGGACCTTGAAGCGGCCCGGCTCGCGGGTCGCGGAGATGATGCGAACGATGTAGTCGCGCACCGCGTCGGACACGTACACGCCGTCGACGACGCGGCGGGTGTTCACCACCGTGTCCAACGAGACGACCGGCCGAACCGCGGTTTTTGGCTCGCTCACGGCCATCGAATCGAGAATGGCGCGCTCTTCGAACGCGTCGGGATAGTTCACTCGGACCTTCATGAGGAACCGGTCGAGCTGCGCCTCCGGGAGCGGATAGGTACCCTCCTGCTCGAGCGGGTTTTGCGTTGCGAGGACGAGAAACGGTTCCGGCAGAGCGAACGTCTCGTCTCCCAGCGTGACCTGCTGCTCTTGCATCGCCTCGAGCAAGGCGCTCTGCACCTTGGCCGGCGCGCGGTTGATCTCGTCGGCCAATACGAAGTTGGCGAACACGGGGCCGCACTTCGCCTCGAAGGTGCCCGTCTGGGCGCGGTAGATCGTCGTGCCGACGATGTCCGACGGGAGCATGTCCGGCGTAAATTGAATCCGACCGAAGCGAGCCCCTTCGATGCTCCCGGTGAGCGTCTTGAGCGCGAGGGTCTTGGCGAGCCCCGGGACGCCCTCGAGGAGGATGTGCCCGTTGGTCAAAAGCCCGAGAAGGAGGCGGTCAACCAGCGCGTGCTGCCCGACAATCACCGTTCCGATCTCCCGCTTGAGCGGGACGATCCACCGCGACGCCTCGACGATCCGTTCTTCGAGCTCGCGAATCTCCGGGGCTACCAGCGGCCTCGGTGCTGCGGGTCGTCCGTTCGTTCGCTGATTTTCACCTGAGTACGGGGTCGTCATCGCTTCGCTCCAGTCCAATGCGGCTCGACCTTCGAGCCTGTACGGAACGTGAGCGCCGGCCCTTGCGGAGACCTGTCGCGACGATGACAGAAATGAAAGGGAGCCCGGTCACGCCCCGTCGGCACGACGCTGGCGCCGCCGGGTCGTCAGCTCTCGAGCTCCTCGATGCCGCTCCGTCGCAGCGTGAGGGGAATTGCGGGGGCGGCACGCACGTTGATAACGTCGGCAGAAGACCGATCGGAAGGAGGTGCGGCCGTGCTGCAACGTCTCGACGACATTCCGATGGGTATCCTTGGCGTGAGGGCCGTCGGCAGAGTTACCGCCGAGGACTACCAGAGCGTGCTGGAACCGCTGGTCGATGGCGCGCGACGCGAGGGTCGTCGCCTTCGGTTTTTGTACGAGGTCGGGCCCGAATTCGATTGGTTTACCCCGGGTGCGATGTGGGAAGACGCCAAGCTCGGGGTCCGAGCCCTGCAATCGTTTGCCTGCTGCGCCATCGTCAGCGACCGCACATGGCTGCGGCGAACCACACGGATTGCCGGCTTCTTTCTGCCTTGCCCGGTCGAGGTGTTTCCGAGCCGGGACCGCGACAAGGCGATCGCCTGGCTCGGCTCTCTCCCCCTCGACGTCGGCGTCGTGTACCGCCTTTTGCAAGACAAAGGCGTCATCGTGGTCGAAGTCACACGACCGTTGAGCGCCCGAGACTTCGACGCTCTTGGCCTCGCGGCGGATCCCTGGATCCACGCGCACGGTGCGCTCGAGGGCGTGGTGGTCCACGCGCGCGCTTTCCCCGGCTGGGAGAACTTTGCGAGCCTCGTGCGGCACGTTCAGTTTGCCGGTGACTACCTGCGCAAAATCCGGAGAGTCGCGCTGGCTACCGACTCGAAGCTGGCGCGCTTGACGCCCCGGGTCGGCGCGCACTTCGTCCCAGTCGATCTCAAGACCTTCGGATACGAAGAGCTCGATGCCGCGGTGGCGTGGGCCGCGGGACTCTTCGCAGCCTGATCCGATCGCATTTGGTCGACTTGCTCGACGCGCCGTCAGTCTCCGAAGAGCTC
>Ga0302326_10030448_pt1 | contig 10800 bp, 9 predicted proteins | sample Palsa_T0_3_FD_202264 | JGI IMG/M metagenome (GOLD analysis project Ga0302326, IMG submission 202264) | Peat permafrost microbial communities from Stordalen Mire near Abisko, Sweden - Palsa_T0_3 | ecosystem: Environmental > Terrestrial > Soil > Palsa > Peat permafrost | place: Sweden: Abisko...
TGGGCGATGCGCCCGTCGACGAGCACCAGCAGGCGGTCGGCGAACGACGCCGCGTGGGCGTCGTGGGTGACCATCACGACCGTCTGGTCGAAGTCGTCGACCGCGCCGCGCAGCAGTCCGAGCACCTCGTTCGAGGCTTTCGAGTCGAGGTTGCCGGAGGGCTCGTCGGCGAACACGACCGCCGGGCGCGAGATCAGCGCCCGCGCCACCGCCACACGCTGCTGCTGGCCGCCGGATAGCTCGGCGGGGCGATGGCTGAGGCGGTCGCGGATCCCGATCGTGTCGATCAGACGGTCGAACCATTCCCGGTCGGGCTTGCGCCCCGCGATCGAGAGCGGCAGCAGGATGTTCTCTTCGGCGTTCAGCACCGGCAGCAGGTTGAAGGTCTGGAAGATGAACCCGATCCGTTCGCGGCGCAGCTGGGTCAGCCGCTTGTCGTCGAGCTCGGTCAGCTCGATCCCGTCCACGGTTACCGTGCCCGAGGTCGGCCGGTCTAGGCCGGCGAGCGTGTGCATGAGCGTCGACTTGCCCGAGCCCGAGGGACCCATGATCGCCGCGAAGCGACCGGTGGGAAAGCCGACGCTCACCCCCGCGAGAGCGTCGACGGCCGCCTCGCCCTCGCCGTAGCGACGGTGGAGATCCTGAGCCTCGACGATCTGCCCTGGCTCGGCGCTGGCGTTCGTGGCGGTCACCGGTCGCAGTCTAAAGAGATGCCCGGAACGACATGTAGCATCGTCCGCCCGATGCACGAGACCACCCCGCAAGTCTTTCTGATCGCCCGCCCTTCGATCGACGTGGAGGGGATGCGCTCCTACCTCGAGGCTGTCGGTGGGGAGTCCTGGCTCGACCTTCGCCAGGGCGAGCAGGAGGGTCCGACGGCCGGCGAACTGCTGCTCGAGTTCGGCGGGCGCGCCTGCTATCGCAGCTGGGAGCCCGGTCTGAACCCGAACGTCTCGCGGATCCGTACCGACCGGCGCGAGTACTTCGCGAACATCCTGCGCAGCGGTCATGGGAGCGTGCTGGAGCACGCCAACTACTCGTTCGCGCTGCGCAACGTGAGCCGCGTCTTCACCCATGAGCTCGTCAGGCATCGTGCTGGGTCGGCGTTCAGCCAGGAGAGTCTGCGCTACGTGCGCCTGACCGACATCGGCTTCCGCGTACCGCCTGCTCTGGAGCCCGTGCGCGAGCAGGTGCTGGCGATCGTCGAGCAACTCGAGGAGTTCCAGGTCAGCGCCGCGAAAGATCTCGGCATCGACGCCGACGGCGTGCCGTTCCACGTCAAGAAGGAGGTCACCTCCGCCCTGCGCCGCCTAGCCCCGATCGGGCTATCTACCGACATCGTCTGGACCGCGAACGCGCGCACGTTGCGTCATGTGATCGAGATGCGCACGGCCGAGGGCGCCGAGGAGGAGCTGCGCAGCGTGTTCGACATTGTCGCACGCCTTATGCAGGCCGAGGCCCCCAACCTGTTCCAGGACTTCGCCCAGCAGGACGACGGTAGCTGGGTACCCGAGCACCGTAAGGTTTGAATCGCAAGATCCGAGGGTTCCGCTCAGGCTAGACGCTATCCCGCCGCCAGGATCGGCCTAGTTGAACTGGCAGGAACCTCGACGTCTGTGCTTCTCCCGCAGTGGCGCGGACCAGCCCTGAGGCTCATTCACTGTCTGCCGGGGCGAGCATGCGCCCGGCCCCGTGGCAGGCGCATGTAGGGTGATCCCGTGTTTGACCGGAGGCGTCTGTTGAAGCGAGCTTCGCCATGGCTGCCTCTGACCGCGGGGGCCGTGAGCGCACTCGCCGTGCTGGTGCAGCTACCTCGGATCATCGCGGCGCTGTACACGAATGGCGACGTGGCGTCGGCTCCTGTCATCGGCACGCTGATTGCCGGAGCCCCGTCCGGGCGCACAGTGCTGCTCGGACAATACCCGTGGTACGAGTCGCTGTGGATGATGGAGCTCACGCGGTCGCTGCCCGGCCACCGCGAGATCTGGGAGGCGGCTCCGATCGTATTCACTGCCGGCGCCTACGCGCTCCTGACAGCGGCCGTCTGGTGGTGCTTCGGGCGCACGCGGGCGTTGTTGCTCGCCGCGCTGTTGCTCAGTACCACCGTGGAGCTGCGCGCCGTACTGTTCACGCTCGACTTCCACGGCGAGGTGGTCATGCACGCGTGCGTGCTCGCGGCGAGCCTGATCGTGGTCCTTGGCGCCGAGCGCCTATCCGGCTGGACAGTCGCGGCTCTAGCCTTGCTAGTAGGGGCATTCACCGCGCTCGGGGTGGCCTCTGATGAGATCGTGCTGATCGGTGCGATCCTGCCGATGCTGCTGACCGGCCTCGCTCTGTGGGTGCGACGTCCTCAGCCGCGCGAGCGTCGCGTGGCGCTGTTCGCGGTCGGTGTGTGTGTAATCGCAGTGCTCGTGGGTGAGCTGGCCGCTCTGGCGATGCGCCACGACCGGATCATCCCCGCGCCATACCCACTCTCCTTCGTGGCCCTGGGAAGGGTGCTGGCCAACGTGGAAATATTCGCAGGCGCGTTCACAAACCTCGCGGGTGGCAACTTCTTCGGCGCCAAAGCCAGCGGCGCCGGCTACCTAACCTTCGCAGCCGGCCTGCTCGCCCTCGCCGGCCTGGCCACCGCCGCCCGCTGGATATGGCGGCGCGTTCCGGATATACGGACTCCCTCCCCCGAGGAATCTTCCCGCACCGCCGCCGGCACGGCCTTCATCCTGTTCTGGTCGCTGCTGCTGGTGTGCTTGACCGGCGGCTTCCTGCTGACCAGCACGCCAGTGGATGGCACCTCAGCCCGCTACATCGCAGCTGACTTCGTAGCTGTGGCGATACTGCTGGTCTGCCTGGCCCCCATCCACCGGCCGATCATCCACGGCGCGCTCGTAGGGGGCATCACGACCTTCAGTGCGCTTACGCTCTACTTCAATTTGGCTCACGCCACCGGGGAACCATCAAGCTACCCAACTGCGAAGACCGTCGCCGAAGTGGAGCACTACCTACTCGAACACCACGCCACCCGCGGCTACGCCCCTTACGAAGACGCCGCCGACATCACCTGGGGAAGCTACCTACACATCCAGGCATACCCCCTCGAGCGATGCGCCACCCCACTCGGCGTCTGCCCAATGGACCTGCACCAGATCTCCACCTGGTACCAGCCCGACGGTGCTTACACCACCTTCCTGCTGACCGACTCCTCCCAGGTCGGCAACATCCCGATCCCCGACCCGTTCGGCACCCCCACAGCTCAAGCTGGATTCGGCACCATCAGCGTCTACATTTACAACCACGATGTTGCCACCGCCCTGAGCGCGCCGAGGACTCCCTAGATAACTTGGCTTCGTCGTGCGAATCGATGAGCTCCGGCTGGGCGCGAAGGGTTCAAGCCCTGGTCAGGTAGTCCACCGAGCAGGCGCAGGCCATCGTGGAAGCTGTGCAGGCCACCCGCCGGTTCGTGCTTGGCCGGATCGGAGGCGTGCTGGTGCTATCGCCTGGGCCGATCGGCGGACATCGTCGAGTTCTGCGGATCGGGCGCAGCCTCTCAGATGTTCCTAAAGATTCGATGAGAGCGGCCGTCCTCCTACCGGCCAAGACCATCGAGGACCGCGTTTACCGCCAGTGCCCAGCGCCTGTCAATCGACTCCTGCGAGGCTCCCAGCCGATCGGAGCTCTCGGCGACGGCCAGGCCCTCAGTGAAGGCGATTAGCACGAGCGCGATGTCGGCCTCATCGCCGTGCATCAGACCCGCCTCGATGCAGCGGCACACGCGCTCGACGATGAAGCTCCGCACGGCGGCGGCGGCGCGCAGTTCCGACCGGCTCGCTTCGAAGTCGGTGAACGGATGGGCAAACATCACTTCCGCGAGCACGTGGTTCTCGCGGATGAAGCCCCGATAGAGCTCGACCATCTGGATCACGTCGGCGCGAGGATCCTCGGTTTCGACGAAGGTCTCGAGGTGGCGATGGAGCAAGCGAAACCCCTCGAAGAACAGCTCGCGGATCAGGCCGCCCTTGTCGCCGAACAGCTCGTACACCGCCGGGGTCGAGGTCTGCGCCTCGCGGGCGACGCTGCGGGCCGTGAAGCCCGCCACCCCGTCGCGCGCGAGCAGCTCGATCGCCGCTGTCAGCACGTGGTCGCGCAGCTCCGGGGTTCGTTGCTTGGGCCTCGGCACGGCGCCTATCTATCCTTTCAGAACATTGTTTCGAAACATCGTTACAGTATAGGACCCCTACCTCACCTCGACCGACCGACCGACCGACCGACCGGAGATGAAGATGACCGAGCTGGTGACATACGAGCTGAATGATCGGATCGCGACGATCATGATGGACGACGGGAAGGTCAACGCGTTCTCGATCCCGATGTTGAAGGCCGTCCATGCGGCCCTCGACCGGGCTGAGCGCGACGGCGCGATCGTGATCCTGACGGGGCGCGAGGGCTACTTCTCCGCGGGCTTCGACCTGAAGGTCTTCGCCGGCGGCGACGTCGAGCAGGTGATCGAGATGCTGACGCTTGGCGCCACACTCGCCGAGCGGATTCTCGGATCTGCGACGCCGGTGATCACCGCCTGCTCCGGGCATACCGTCGCCGCCGGGGCATTCATGGCGCTCGCGGCGGACATGCGCATCGGCACGGACGGCCCTTTCAAAGTCGGCCTGAACGAGGTGAAGATCGGCCTGACCGTCCCCTGGTTCGTGATCGAGCTCGCCCGCCAGCGCCTGAACCCGGCCCACTTCAACCGCGCCGTCGTCAGCGCCACGATGTACGGGCCCGCCGAGGCGATCACGGCGGGCTTCCTCGACGAGGTCGTCCCGGCCGGCGAACTGCGTGCGGCGAGCCTCGCCGCGGCCGCGAGCCTGGCCGAGCTCAATCCCCAGGCGCACGCGGCCACGAAGCTGCGTGCCCGTGGCGACTCGCTGAAGGCGATCCGCACGGCAATCGAAACGGAGCTTACGGCCGAGGGCTTGGGCGGCGCGCAGGCACCCGCGTGATCGGCACCCGCGCGACGATCTAGTCCTCGCTCGCCTGCAGCTCCTTCACGCGCCCCTCGAGCTGAGACATCACGTCCGGGTCGCGCAGCGTCGTGACATCCCCCAGCGCGCGGCCCTCGGCGATGTCACGGAGCAGGCGGCGCATGATCTTGCCCGAGCGCGTCTTCGGCAGGTCATCCGCCCAGATGATGCGCTTCGGGCGCGCGAACTTGCCGATCCGCGCGGCGACCGTCTCGCGGATACCTTCGACGGTCGCCTCGTCGCCCTCCAAGTCACCCTGAAGGGTCACGAATGCGACGATCGCCTGGCCGGAGTCCTCGTCGTGCTGGCCGATCACGGCCGCCTCGGCAACGTCTGTATGGGCAACGATCGCGGACTCGACCTCAGCCGTGGAGAGCCGGTGCCCGGAGACGTTGACGACGTCGTCAATCCGGCCGATCACCCACAGGTAGCCGTCCTTGTCGCGCCGCGCGGCGTCTCCCACGAGGTAGGTCTCCTTGCCGAACTTGGAGAAGTAGGTCTCGATGAAGCGCTCGTCCTCTCTGTAGAGCGTGCGCAGCATCGACGGCCAGGGCCGCGTCAACACGAGCAGACCCTGGCCCTCCTCCACCACCTCTCCGGTCGACTCGTCGCGCACCTCGGCCTCGATCCCCGGGAAGGGATGGGTGGCCGAGCCGGGCTTGGTGGCGGTGATACCGGGCAGCGGCGTGATCAGGATCGCCCCGGTCTCGGTCTGCCACCAGGTATCGACGATCGGACAGCGCCCTGACCCGATCACCTTGTGGTACCAGAGCCAGGCCTTCGGGTTGATCGGCTCTCCCACCGAGCCGAGCAGCCGCAATGTCGACAGGTCGTGCTCGCCGGGCCACTGTGCGCCCCACTTGATGCAGGCCCTGATCGCGGTCGGCGCGCAGTAGAGGATCGTGACGCCGTAGCGTTCGACGATCTCCCACCAGATGCCCTTGCTGGGGTAGTCGGGGGCTCCCTCCCACATCACTGACGTGGCGCCATTCGCCAGTGGTCCGTAGACGATGTAAGAGTGGCCCGTCACCCAGCCGACATCGGCCGCGCACCAGTAGACGTCCTCCTCTGCCTTCAAATCGAACACGTAGCGATGGGTGGCCGAGACGCCGGTCAGATAACCGCCGGTCGTGTGCAGGATCCCCTTCGGCTTGGCCGTCGAACCGGACGTGTAGAGGATGTACAACGGATGCTCGGCATCGAGCTCCTCCGCCGGGCACTCCGGATCGGCCGCCGCGCAGATCTCGTCGTAGAAGACGTCGCGCCCGTCGCGCATCTCGCAGGGCGTGCCCTTGCTGCGAACGACGACGATCTTCTCGAGCGTCTCCAGATCGCCCATCACCTCATCGACGCTCTCCTTTACCGGCGCGGTCTTACCCTTGCGCGCGGCGCCGTCGACCGTGATCAGGACCTTCGCGGCCGAGAACTCCATCCGCTCGCGCACGGCCTCGGCAGAGAAGCCGCCGAAGACGACGTTGTGCGGAGCGCCGATCCGTGCGCAGGCGAGCATCGCGACGACGACCTCGGGAATCATCGGCAGGTAGATACCAACCACATCGCCCCGCTCGACGCCGAGATCCTTCAGCGCACTGGCGAAGCGCTTGACGTCGGCGAGCAGCTCGGCGTAGGTCAGGTCGCGCTCGGAGCCGTCCTCTCCGCGCCAGTGAAACGCGACACGCTCGCCCCTCCCCGCCTCGACATGCCGGTCGAGGCAGTTGTAGGAGACGTTCAGCTTGCCTCCGGTGAACCACTTGTAGAACGGCGGATCGGAGTCGTCGAGCACCGTGTCCCACTTCTGGAACCAGTGCAGCCGCTCGGCCTGCTCGACCCACCAGGCCTGCGGGTCGCGAGCCGCCTGCTCATAGACCGCAGGGTCTTTCAGCAGCGCCTGCTCGCGAAACTCCGCGGGAGGGTCGAACGTCTCGACATCGAGCAGGCCCGCGAGCTCCCTGTCGAGCACCTCACCGGTGGACGACTCCGATCCGATCGCCATGAGGAGACCCTAACGCCCGCTCAACGGGTACACGGGCATGACCGTGCGTCCGAACGTCGAGTTCGTGACGGCGGCCGCCGATGCGTACCAGGCGGCGGCAGCTGTCGCCAGGCCGAGGTAGCCGCCCCAGTGGGTGGCCGACGCTTGCGCGCCGTCGGAGCCGATCGCCAGCAGGATAAACGTAGCCGTCAGCAGCACGAACACGAGCAGCACCGCCCCGCTCACGCGCAGCGCCGCGATCGTCATGTATGCGGTGAAGATCGCCCACGCCCACAGGTATACGCCGACCGCGTTGCCCACGTTGCCGGTGATCCCCTTCGCGTAGAACACGTTGAGGGCCCAGAAGGAGATCCAGAAAGCGCCGTAGGAGCAGAACGCGACCGCGCCAAACGTGTTTCCGGTGCGGAACTCCCACATGCCGGCCAGTAGCTGCACGATCCCGCCGTAGGCCAGTGCGAGACCGAGCACTACCGGCAGCCCTCCCTTACCGTCGACGAGGTTCGAGTTGAACATCGACAGTACGAATGTCGTCATCGCGAATGCGCCGAGCCCCAACGGCCCGGGGTCCGCCGGTTTCCATCCGACGGTGGGCGCCGGCTCACCTTCACCGCGCGTCGGATCCTGACGCTGGATTGTCGCTGCCTCCATGGAAGTCCTCCTCCTGGCCCGCGCCCGCTGCCGGGGCGGATCGACAATGCTTATGTAACTGCTGACCCGAACCGCGGAAGACACGTTTCCTGGGCGGTTTCCCGCGCTTTCCTTCAGGTTATTCCCGAAAGCCGAGAAAGCCAATCGCCCACTTGCAAGATCATCCGTCCGGGCCAGCGATCATGGGCGCGGTAGGCCGTTCTGGCCCACAGCCCGGCACCTGCGGGCTTACTCCGGCCGCTGTCCTTCTCCGCTGCGCGCGCCGCGCCTGCGCTTGCGCTTGCCCGAGGAACCGTTGGCGCCTGGAAGCGCCGGCACGGCGCTGAAATCACCGCCGGCCCCCGCGAGCACCTCGCCCTCGCCGGCCTGAGCAGCGGCGCGTTGATCGGCCCTGGTGGGCCATGGACGCGCTTCTCCAGAGGTCCAAGCCGGCGGGTCGCCACCCGGCCAGCGCTCGGCATACAGCATGCCCATCGCCGTAATCCAGAAGGCGGGCACGATCTCGAGCGTGTCTCCACCGATCGGCAGGAAGATCAGCACTCCGGTGAAGATGCCGAGCACCCCCATCCAGCGGGTGAGCAGGCCGACGCGCATCGCGCCGACCATCGCCGCGATCATCCCCGCCGCGAGCGCGAGCACCGCCAGCAGGTCGAGGTAGTTGCTGATCGTGTTCGCCGTGCCTTTCGTGAGGGCGAGTTCGACCGCATGATCGGAGAAGTCGTGGCCGACGCTGAAGCGGTGCGTGAGGATCGCGCTGAGAACCTGATGGCCGATACTGACCACCGCGACCGCCACGCCGCCGAAGAGAACCAACGGGCGCGTCATCGACCAGCTCTCGGGACGGCGAAAGCGGGTGGCGTCGACGAGCAGCAGCAGGACCAGCGTGAGCACACCGACCGCGACTGCAGCGACCACGCTGCCCGCGGTCAGAGGCACGGCGTGATGGCTGATGAATTTGACCTCGGCCGCGCGCGGGCTCACAGTCGGGTTGGCAACGCCGGAGAGCGCGGGTTCGATGCCCTGCAGCAAGCCCACCTTGGGCGCGCCTTTGAGCGTCTCTGCGACGACGATCCCGCTCAGCAGGTAGAGCGCCCCACCGCCAAAGGCCGGCACGCTGAGACGGCTGCGGCGAGCGGACTCGTGGGAAATTTGCTCGGAGATCTCGCTTGTGGTGGACATCGGCAGGGCAGTCTATGGACTTGGAGGCGGGCGGGGATCGGATGGGTTGCTCCCGCCGGGGCTGAGAGACAGTGTCAAGACGGCATGGGTCAGACCGATGGGCACCGCGGGACGAGCTCGGGCGCAATCGCTACGATGACCGAATGGAGAGTGGTGGCCTTGGAGATCTGTTCGGCGATCCCGAGGAGCTGCAACGGCGTTTGGCGGAATTCGCCGAACAGATGCAGGGCAACCAGAAACTTGCCTGGGCGGATAACGCGATCAAGCTGGCGGTCGATATGACCGTCGCCGCTGTGGAGCGCATCAACCTGCAAGGCAACGCCGAGGCCCAGGCAGAGCAGATCCGTACGGTGATGGCCCGTGTGTTCCCTGAGGCCGTGGCCCTTGTGCGCGAGGCGCGCGAGGGACTCCAGTAGGAATCCTTCAGTAGGGGTCCTCGAGCAGCACGCCGGCACGCTCGGCCTCACGCTCGGCATCGCGTGAGGCACGTCCAGCGTGGAGCACCTCCTTGAAGGAGCGGAAGCGGAAGATGAAGACGACCGCGCCGAGGCCGACGAGCGCCGTGAACGCGGCGATTGCGAGCTGCTGTCCTACCGAATAGGCCGCCACCACCTCGGTCGGGGCGGAGGCCGCGAAGACCTTCACGAGCAGTGCCTGCTGCACGCCGGCGCCGCCCGGCGTGAGCGGTACGGCGCCGGCCACCTGGTTGACGCCGAATACGAGCAGCACGTTCGTGACCGAGCCGCCGACACGGAAGGCGTCGAGCATGAACCAGAACGCGGTGGCCCGGCACAGCCAGCCGAGCGCCTGCAGCGACGCAACTTCGCGCAGGTAGCGGGGCCGGTCGGAGAGGATCGTCAGGCCTTGACGCATGCGTGTCCAGAACGCTCGCGCCCGCGCGGACAGCATCGCAAATGTGATCAGGGCAACGATCGCCAGGACCGTGATCAGGAAAAGTGTGAAGCGGAAGTGCGCGGCCAGGTAGGAGATGTCGAAGGAGTTGAGCTTGGAGAAGTCCGGGGGCTTGGGGAAGACGCCCTGGGTGAACGCAAAGATCAAAACGAGCACGCCGACGCACACGTCGAACACCGCCTCCACGAAGAACGCCGCGGCGACCGTCGGATAGCTCGACCCCGGGATCGAGGAGCGCGCGAGGAACAGCTTGATCACGTCGCCCCCGCGCGCCGGGACCACGTTGTTGAAGCCGACCGCCGCGAAGTAGGCGCCCCAGATCCGCCGCCATTTGATGACGGAGGCCGGATAGGCGGCGCGCAGGCTGTTGAAGAACGCGCGCGAGCGCAGCGTCAGGTTCAGCCCGAAGAACGCCAGCCCCAGCGCAAGCGCACCCCAGTGCACCGACTCGAGGTCGGAGAAGAATTGGCCGACCGCGGCGAAGAACGAGCTGACACTCTGACCGATCGAGGCCGATGCAAGTAGCTGGGGTGCGAGCTGGGGCACAACCTCAAGCGTACGGAGAGTCCCGGTCCACCATGCGTGTGAGGGCGGCCTACGCGAGACCGCCGAGACAAGCGTGTCAGACGACGAACGCCACGCAGGAGCCGCGTCGAGCGGGCCTCAGGCGGCGCGAGCGTCTGGGACAAGCCGTATGCGGTCAGGCAGGAAGGGAATGACTGTGCGCTTGACGTACTCGGCGCCTCCGGCGACGAGCGCCTTGCGGATGAACACGGGCGGGAGTGCAAAGAAGCCGTACTGCTCGCGGATACGGTCCGGCAGCAGGGCGATCGTCACGAAGTTGGCGGTCTCGAGCAGCGGCCGTGTGAGGAGCGGCACCGGCGGCGCGAGCACAATCTCCCGCGCCCGTTCGCGTGCCCATGGTGTCACGAGCAGCTCGTCGCCCTCCAGCATCTGCCGCCCGTATTCATCGAGGTCGTCGATCGTCTCGGGCATGTCGCGCTTGCTCAGGCCGAACAGCCGACCGACGACCTTGTAATCCTCCCAGTAAGA
>Ga0302326_10030449_pt1 | contig 10800 bp, 11 predicted proteins | sample Palsa_T0_3_FD_202264 | JGI IMG/M metagenome (GOLD analysis project Ga0302326, IMG submission 202264) | Peat permafrost microbial communities from Stordalen Mire near Abisko, Sweden - Palsa_T0_3 | ecosystem: Environmental > Terrestrial > Soil > Palsa > Peat permafrost | place: Sweden: Abisko...
AGTCGCTGTACGAGATCGGCTGCACCGCGACCTTGCGGCGGGTCGACCCGCTCGACGACGGCGGCTTCGACCTGGTCACCGTGGGCACGCAGCGGTTCAGGCTCCTGGCCCTCGATCAGACGCTGCCTTACCTGCAGGGCGAGGTCGACCTGCTCGCCGAGGATGCGGTCGACCCGGCGGCGGCCGCACCGTTCGTGCGCGCGGTCCAGGTCGCGTTCCGCGGCTACCTGGATGCCCTCACCGAACGGGGCGGCGCTACCGTCCGGATCGAGGAGCTGCCCAGTGAGCCGGGGCTGCTCTCCTGTGTCATCGCCGCCACCATGGTCATCGATCTGCCCGAACGGCAAAGCCTGCTCGACCAGGCCGACACCATACGTCGGCTAGATGCCGAGCGCGCCCTGCTGGCCCGGGAAACCGCCATGCTGCGCGCCACCACGTCCCGGCCTGCCCCCGACTTGCGGTATACGCCATACAGTCCCAACTGAACCGGTAAATCGGCCGGTCAGGTGGATTGGCCGCTGGGCCGGGTAGGTTCATGCCATGTCTGAACCGGAAATCCAACCGGACGAGATCTCGGTGCGCGCCGCCGAGGTAGCCGCCGACGTCACCGAGGCCGAACGCCCGCAGGACCGGCAGCGGCTGGCCGCTGCCTTCGTCAAGGCGGCGGGTTCGAGTGCGCGCGTGGCCGGGCGCGGAACCCGGGCGGCATGGCGCGGGATGGGGACGGCGCGGCGCGGGGCCGGCTCGGGCACCGGCTGGCTGGCCGGGCAGGTGACCGCGATGGCGCCCCGGCTGCGGGTCCGGGACCAGGCGGCGCTGCGGGAGCAGTTCCCCGGCCAGTCCGCCGATGACATCGCCGACAGCCTCATCGACAGGGCATCTCGTGCTTCAGCCGCGGCCGGGGGAGCCGCGGGCGTGTGGGCCGCGCTGCCGACGCTACCCGCCTTCCCCGTCGAGATAGCGGCGGAGACCCTGGCCGTGGTCGGGATCGAGATCAAGCTCATCGCCGAGCTGCACGAGGCCTACGGCACGCCGGCCCAAGGCAACCTCGCGGAGCGGATGAGTGCCTACGTGGCCGCGTGGGCGCACCGCCGGGGCGTGTTCATGATTCCCGGCGGGGTGATATTCGCCGCCGGATCCCCGCTGGCCCGGCTGCTGCGCAGGCGACTGGCCGCGAGGGCGGGCCGGAGCGCCTTTTCGCTGGCCCCGCTGCTCACCGGCGCCGCCGCGGGCGCGTACCTGAACAGCCGCGAGACCCGCAGGCTCGGCCAGGCCATACGCCGCGATCTGCGCCGCAAAGCGCTCCCCGGTCCGTGAGGCGGGGAGAGAGTCGGCGCGGCTCGACTAGGGTTGGCCGGCGACGTTCTGCAGCCGCACCTCGCCGTGGGCGACGAGCCGACCCGATTCGTCGGTGATGTCGACACGCCACAGCTGCTGGGTGCGTCCCTGACTGAGGGCGGTGGCCTCGAGGTTCACCCGTCCCTGGGTGGCCGAACGCAAGAAGTGGGTGGTGTTCGTCAGCCCGACCGCCACCTGACCCTGATCGCGTACCGCCGTGCTAGCGCCGACGCTGGCCGCGCTCTCCACGGCGGTCGTGTAGACGCCACCGTGGACGATGCCCCACGGGGTGTGGTGGTCCTGGTTCAGGTCCAGGTGCCCGGTGACCCGGGTTGCGGTGATCTCGTCGAAGACGAGGCCTGCCGCCCGCAGGAAGGCGCTGCCGCCCTCGAGCGAGGCGACTTCGAGGCTCGGGGTGACCGCGGGCCGGGTGGTCAGCGTGCCTTGCTCAGCGGCCATGGCCGTTCCCTCCGGACTGGGATTGGTGTGGTTCGAAGACCAGGCACGTGGTGGTGCCGTGTGCATACAGCGTGCCATCGGGCCCGGTGATCTCGCCCGACGCGGTGATAACCCGACGGCCGGAGCTGATCACCTGCCCGGTAGCCACGACGCTCGGCGTGTTCACGGTCAGCGGCTTGACCATGTTGACCTTCAGCTCAAGGGTGCTATAGGCCTGACCGCGGCCGAGGGTGGAATGCGCGGCGCAGCCCATGGCCGAGTCGAGCAGGGTGCAGAACACGCCGCCGTGGACCGATCCGATCGGGTTGTACAGGTGCTCGCCGACCTCGAGCGAGAACGCCACCCGGCCCGGCTGGACATCGACGATGCCCATCCCGAGCAAGACGGCGATCGGCGGCGGCGGGACGCGCCCGTCCGCGATCGCCCGCAGGTAGTCCAGGCCGTTCAGGTCGAGCGCCAGCGCGGCGCCCACCATGGGGTCCTCCCAGGTGACCTCGCGGCGTCGCATAAGTTTCTTCACGAAACTCACTCTAGAGGTAGTGCGTTCTATAACGCAACCCTCTATGCTGGGCTGGTGCAACGGACCAGCTTCCAGGACGTCACCTGCTCGGTCGCGCAGTGCCTCGACGTCGTCGGCGAGTGGTGGAGCCTGCTCGTCGTCCGGGACGCGTTCCTCGGCGTGACCCGCTTCGATGACTTCCAGGCACGCCTGGGCATCTCCCGCAACATCCTCACCCAGCGACTGAATCACCTGGTCGAGGCGGGGATCCTCAAGCGCGTTCCCTATCAGGACCATCCGCCGCGCGCTGAGTACCGGCTCACCGACAAGGGGCGCGACCTGTGGCACGTGGTGACGGCGATGCGCCAGTGGGGCGACCGATGGGCGGCACCCAGCGGACCGCCCGTGGAGACCAGGCACGCCGGCTGCGGGCATATCGTGACCGCCGTGCCGACCTGCTCGCACTGCGGCGATCCGCTGGACGCGCGCGCGGTGACGGCCATACCGGGACCCGGCGCCTCCGAGGGCGACTTCGACCGGACCGCGCTCAGTCGTCGGGGATGACGGGCTCCAGGTCCCGGAGCCGTTCGGGATTGGCGATCCGGTCGATGGCGGTGATCGCGCCGCCGGCGACGGTAAACAGGTAGGCGACCCGGAGCCGTCCGCCCGGAGCCCAGACCGCTCCGGCGAGCCCGGCCAGCAGGGCCGGGCGCGCTCCGTGACCGTATTCGATGAAGACGCTGGCCACGGCGTGAGCGCCGAGGATCTCCTCGGGCGCGCCCAGCCGGACGCCGTCCGGGTCGGTGCGGAGCGCGACGTCGGGGTCGAGCAGAGCGACCAGGGCCGCGAAGTCACCGACACGTGAGGCAGTCAGGAAGGCCGTGACCACCTCCCGCTGGCGGGCCGGGTCGCTGCTGGGGTTCGGGCCTGCCGCCCGGACCCGGCGCCGGGCCCGGCTGGCGAGCTGGCGGGCGGCGGCGGGGGAGCGTTCGATGACCGGCGCGATCTGGTCGAAGGGGACGTCGAACATGTCGTGCAGGACGAACGCCAGGCGTTCGGTCGGAGTGAGGGTGTCAAGCACGACCAGCAGCGCGAGTCCGACCGAGTCAGCTATGAGCGCCTGGTGTTCGGGGTCGGCATCGCTCGCCGGCTCGGGAAGGTGTTCCCCGATGGGCTCTTCACGCCGGGACCGACGGGAGCGCAGCAGGTCCAGGCACACCCGGGCCACGATCGTAGTGAGCCAGCCGCCCATGTTCTCGACGCCTTCGACACCTTCGGCGCCGGACCGGCTGAGCCGCAGCCAGGCCTCTTGCATAGCGTCGTCCGCCTCGGCGGCCGAGCCGAGCATCCGGTGAGCCACCGCGTGCAGGCGCGGCCGGTGCGCCTCGAAGCGCTCCACCAGCCAGTCACCCTCGTCCACCGCGCACCCCCTCGTCCAGATCCGTCATAGCACTGTCGGATCGGATCCGGTCGATGTGACACGAGGGCCTCACGCTCTGCCCTGGGTTCCTGGATGACATCGCGGCGAAAAACCGAGGCTGGCCGCTCCTAGGTGAGGCCGCCTAATCATGAGATCAAGCCTTGTGCTGGTCCAAGGCATTGTTGTCTTATTGTGACTACCCACAGATCGAAGGAGATGACCCCCCCATGACTGTCACCGTTGACAGAAGCGTCGAAGACTTCATCACCACCCCCCGGCAGCTGTTTATCGACGGGCAGTGGACCGACGCTGCGTCCGGCCAGACGTTCGAAACTCCCAACCCGGCTACCGGGGAGACCCTGGCCCAGGTCGCCGAAGGCGACGCGGAAGACATCCACCGCGCCGTTCGTGCCGCCCGCCGGGCCTTCGACGACGGCCCGTGGAGCCGGATGACCCCATCAGACCGGGGTCGGCTCATCTGGAAGATCGGTGACCTCATCCTTGAGCACGCCGATGAGCTCGCCCAGCTGGAGTCGCTCGACAACGGCAAGCCGGTCGGCGTGGCGCGCGCCGCCGACGTCCCGCTGGCCGCGGACCTGTTCCACTACATGGCCGGATGGGCCACCAAGATCGAGGGCAACACGATCAACATCTCCGTGCCCTACATGCCAGGCGCGAACTTCCACTCCTACACGCTGCGCGAGCCGGTCGGCGTCGTCGGACAGATCATCCCGTGGAACTTCCCGCTGCTGATGGCGGCGTGGAAGCTCGGTCCTGCCCTGACCACCGGCAACACCGTGGTGCTCAAGCCGGCCGAGCAGACGCCGCTGAGCGCGCTGCTGCTCGCTCAGCTGATCGCCGAAGCCGGCATCCCGGACGGGGTGGTGAACGTGGTCACCGGCTTCGGCGAGACCGCGGGCGCGGCCCTGGCCGCCCACGACGACGTCGACAAGGTCGCCTTCACTGGCTCTACCGAGGTCGGCAAGCTGATCGTCGCGGCCTCGGGGGCCAGCAACCTGAAGAAGCTGACCCTGGAACTCGGCGGCAAGAGCCCCAACATCGTGTTCGACGACGCCGAGGCGGGTGCGGTCGAGGGCGCGGCCAACGCGATCTTCTTCAACCACGGCCAGTGCTGCGTGGCCGGCTCGCGGCTTTTCGTCCAGGAAGACCGGTTCGACGAGGTGGTCAACGGCGTAGCCGAGATCGCCAAGGGCATCAAGCTCGGCCCCGGCATGGAGTCCGGGACGCAGATGGGCCCGCTGGTCTCCGAGGAGCAGCTGCAGCGGGTCACCGGGTTCCTGGAGTCCGGCGTGTCCGAGGGGGCGACCACGCTGACCGGCGGCGGCCGCTTCGGCGACAACGGCTACTTCGTCGAGCCCACGGTGATCACCAACACCCGGCCGGACATGAAGATCGTCCGCGAGGAGATCTTCGGGCCGGTCGTGGTCGCGGAGCCGTTCCGCAGCCTGGACGAGATCGCCAAGGAGGCCAACAACTCCGTCTACGGCCTGGGCGCCGGGATCTGGACCAGGGACATCTCCAAGGCCCACGCCCTGGCCAAGAAGCTCCGGGCCGGGACCGTCTGGATCAACTGCTACAACGTCTTCGACGCGTCCCTGCCGTTCGGCGGGTACAAGCAGTCCGGCTGGGGCCGTGAGATGGGCCACGCGGCCCTCGAGGCCTACACCGAGGTCAAGGCGGTAACCGCCCAGTTGTAGAGCAACCCAGAAGCGGGGGCCGGGCTAGGACCGGCCCCCGCTTCGCTTTCCGCTAATGCGCGCAATACGTATGCCCATGCACGCGTCCTGGTCTCTTTCACCCGAACCGACAGGTGCTGGAAAAGAGCGGGGTCGACGAGAGAGGGATGGCGACAGATCACGTTCTCGTAGACGTAGCCGGACGTGATGAACGCGACCTCGGCATCGGACTGGACGAGCATCCGCTTGAGTGACCGCGCGTCCAGGAGCCTGCACAGGAAATTCACGTCACGGCCAACGAACCCGTAACCGTCGTTGTGAACAGGTCCGACGTGCGCGGCGACACGGAGTTGGATGCGAGCAGCGTCGCATGAGACGCGGTTGTGACGGCGGACCAGGGCGCGAAGCCTTTCCGGGATAGGGTCCACCAGCCCTGCCACCGGGATCATGGGCGGGACGATGACTAGTACGCCGTCGCCACGGTCCTCATGGGCACAGCCGAACCATGGCACGTCTGACTTATCGAATGCGGCCTGCAACATCTCGTACAGAGATTTGTGGACGTATATCTGGATGTCGTCATCTCGGCGAGTGCCATTGAACCCGACGATGTCGACCGCGAATAGGCCGCACAGCTGTCCGTCAGGTGCGGCTGGCGATGATCCGTTGCCGACGCCCGCGTCTAGGCTCCAGTCCGTGCGCGGCAGCCACGCGGCGGCCGGCTCCCTGGTGAGGGCGGGTTTCGGGCTGATGGTTCCTAGCTCTGCAGTCCAGGCACTGCGGGCAGGGATGTCGGCAGCCCGGTGGGCGCGCAGGCGCTGATCCTCCACCGCTCCATGGGGTGCGCTGACGTTGCGGATCAGGTCCGCCACGTCGTTCGGCGACGTCCTCATTGATCGACCTCCCTCTGGTCGCCGAGTGCCTCAGGGCCGGCACGCTCAGTATGGCACAGGTCCTTGGCATGTGCCATAGCTTGATGCCATAGACTCTCGCCAAAGACCAAGGCCATAGACGCTCGCCATGTGCACATGCATCGGAGGAAGGGGTCGTCATGCATCAGGTCGTGCGCGTGTCCGGGGACGAGCGAGCTACGGTTCGCCGTCCTGGCCCGGCCGGACCCGCCGAGAGGAAACTAGGGACGAAGCTGGCCGGACCGGCGAAGCTGGAGAGGCATAGCGCAGGAGCTACAGCCAGGATGGGCGTAAACCGGCTAAACCCAGGCAGCCTCAGCAGGATTTCAGAGCCTCATGCAACATGCCAGATAACAATTCGAAGTGCATCTCAACTGTCTGAGCCCACACGTGATACAACTTGGCACATGCCAATGGCCCGCTCCGCTGGCTATCGCTTTGGGGACGTGCGTCAAGGAAACAGGGAACCATACCTGTAAGCCGTGGCATGCGGCTGAGCCACCAAAGGAGGAGGCGGCGTCGTGGCAACAAGTCCCACAGTGCGTCAACGTGAACTCGGGAAGAGGCTGCGGGAGCTACGCCTGGAGCATGGCCTCACCGTGGAAGACGTCGCGGAGAAGCTTCTGTGCTCGCCGACGAAGGTCAGTCGTCTCGAGACCGGGACTCGGCGTCCGAGCCTGCGTGACGTCCGGGATCTGACCGGGATATACGGCGTCGACGAGGCCGGATCGGCAGCGCTGATGGACCTCGCCCGGGGGGCCCGGGAGCAAGTCTGGTGGACTCAGTACCTCGATCTCAACCTGGACCCGTACCTCGGGCTTGAACAAGACGCCATTGCCATCACGAGCTTCACGACATACTACGTACCGGCGCTACTGCAGACGGAGGCCTATACCAAGGCTATTATCAGCTCCATTGCACCGAAAATGGACCCTGGTATTCTCCGTCAGCGCGTCGAGGTCCGGATGCGTCGTCAGGAGCGCTTGGAGATGGATCAGCGACCTCGTTATCGCGTGCTGCTTGACGAGGCAGTGCTGCACCGCGCCATCGGTGGCCGAGAAGTCATGGCCGCCCAGTTGACGAAAGTCCTGGAAGCGGAGAAACAGGGCAAGGTGACCTTTCAGGTCATACCCTTCGAGCATGGGGCACAGATCGCACAGGACAGCAACTTCATTCTCTTTGAGTTTGAGCAAGGCTCGGAGCGGACATCGAGCCTCTCGCCTGTAGTATTTATCGAGGGTCTCACGGGCAACCAGTACCTTGAGAAGCCGGTTGATATAGCTCGTTACCGCGAGGCTATTGAGTACTTGCGTGACTCCGCCCTGACCCCGCGCGACTCGGTCCAGCGAGTGACCGAAATGAGAGATATCTACGCTGGCTAATATTGATCTAGCTTGCGTAGTTATATGACACTAGAGAGGAGTAAGCGATAAACTATGACAATGTACCCTTCGGCCTCAGAGGATCTGAGCTGGCGTAAGTCACGCACGTGTGATGGGGGCGCGTGCGTGATAGTGGCCCGGTACGGCGACTCCGTCGTATTCGGCAATACGGCCCAGCCCGACGGTCCGGTTTATGCTTACACCGAGGCTGAATGGAAGGAATTTCTCGCCGGAGCCAAACAGGGCGACTTCGACGACATTTAGGGACGTCCAAATATCTGCGACCGTGAGGGGTCGGCTGCGGCTAACTCCTCACGGTCGTCACATTCGTATCACTGGCCTCACTGCGCACATAAGGCACATGGTGGGGATCTTTAGTTTGACAAAGGTTTAGACCACGTGTTTCGCTCGGGTCGGAGAGCTTAACCCAGCGGCGCTTGGGGGTCGTATGAGTGACGGGCTGCGAGGCGAACCGGTGTGGCACAAAGGTCTGCCGTGCGAAAGCGGAGCGTGTGTCGAAGTTGCGGCAGTCGGTGACGCTGTGATGGTCCGTAGTACCGCCAATCCGGGAGGCACGCCCGTCACTTTGAGTCGTGACGAGTGGCATAATTTCCTCGCCGGGGTGAAGGCAGGGGCATTCGACGGAGTGTAGCCCCGAGGCCTTGCGCTCGCAATCGCCAGTTCCGGGGATGGCACCAGTATTACCACTGGCCTGTTTCAGGCTCACCTGACTCAGATTACTGATCTGTGCTGCGCGGATGTCCGATCTCTGATGACCGAAAGTAACTATCCGTATGCTAAAAGAGTTGACCGCGTGTGGTATAGCTATCACATGACGGTGGCCGTAACGCGGGGTCGAGGGGCCGAGTAACGGCCGCAAGCACGTCAGTGAGATGGCGTAAAGATGTATAGCGGCTTTCAGCAAGGGAGCCAGCGTCGTGACAGCGACGGGCCCGACGGTACGGCAACGCGAACTCGGGAAACGACTGCGAGAACTACGCAGCCAGCACGGTCTGACCATCGAAGACGTGGCAGACCGGCTTCTCTGTTCCCCCACCAAGATCGCCGCCTAGAGACAGGTGCACGTCGTCCAAGCCTTCGGGACGTCCACGACATATGCGTGGTATACGGTCTCGAAGAGTCAACCTCAGCCGAGCTTATGGACCTGGCCCGGGGTGCCCGGGAGCACGTCTGGTGGACTCAGTACGAGGATCACAAGCTGGATCCATATCTCGGGCTCGAGCAAGTCACCACCGCCATCACCAGCTATACGACATATTACGTCCCTGCGCTACTTCAAACCGTCGAGTACACTCGGGCTGTCATCAAAGCCATTGCACCGAAAATGGACCCGGATATATTCGCACAGCGCGTCGAGGTCCGTATGCGCCGCCAGGAAGTGCTGGAGGGTGACCATCGGCCGCGCTATCACGTGCTCCTTGACGAAGCCGTGCTGCACCGTCGTGCCGGGGGTAGCACACTTATGGCTGCTCAGCTGGAGAGAGTAATGGAAGCCGAGCGTAGCGGCAAGGCGACTATCCAGATCATACCGTTTACTGCAGGTATCCTTGCTGCTAAGGACAGTAATTTCGTGCTGCTGGAGTTCGACCAGGCATCGAATATAGCGCCGATCATCTTAGTAGAGGGTTTGACCGGTAATCAGTATTTGGAGTGCCAAGCTGACATAGCTCGCTATCGTGAGGCCATCGGCTATCTCCGTGACTCCGGGCTTAGCTCACGAGATTCTATCGCACGAATTGATAGTGCCCGAAGATCCTATCTAGGTGAATAAGGGTATCGGCGACGAGATTAAATTAACAGAAAGGATCCCTATGTCGGCACATTCCTCTCGCCCGGATAATCCTTATTGGCGCGTTTCGCCTGCCTGCGAGAGCGGCGCATGCATCAGAGTCGCACGTCGGGGCCAGAATGTTCTGATCGGAAATACGGCAAACCCAGAACATGTGGTGAGTGAATTTACGGTGCATCAGTCCGCACGGTTCACTTAAAAGGGCCTACGGGCCAGGAAGACATCCCGGTCCGTGCCGAAAGATGGCCGGTCAAGCAATCGTCGACTCAGGCCAGACCGACACGGCCCCCCGGTCGGCCTCCACCCAGCACGCGGCACCGACGCTGAGGTCGGGCACCTCGAGGGCCCGGGCTCGGAATTCGATACCGGAGGACAACACCACCACCACCTCCACGGTGCGGCCTAGGTCGATGATGTCGGTCACCCGCCCCGGGCCGAGGTCGACGGTCGACCCGTTGCCGCCCGACGGCGACGGTCCCGGGCGGACCCGGAGGGCTTCGGGCGGCACCTGCCACAACAGCCGGGCGCCGGCCGGAAGACCCGTAGCCAGGCCGAGCGGGACACCGCCACCGGATACTCCGGGGGCGAGGTCCCGGCCGGTGAGCAGCACGCCGTCGGCACCGGCCGCGCCCTCGAAGAGGTTGTCGATGCCGAGCAGGCGACCGATCTCGGCCGAAGCGGGGCGCTGGTACACGTCGCGGCAAGTCCCGGACTGGAGTACCTGCCCGTCGCTCACGACCATGATTTCGTCGGCCAGCATCGCCGCCTCCTCCGGGTCGTGGGTGACCAGGACCGTGGAGAGGTTGACCTCGCGCTGGAGGCGGCGCAGCTCCCGTCGCAGCTCGGCCCGTACCGGGGCGTCCAGCGCGGAGAACGGCTCGTCGAGCAGCACCACCCGAGGATCCCCGGCGAGCGCCCGGGCCAGGCCGACCCGCTGGCGCTGCCCACCGGAGAGCTGCTCCGGCAGCCGGTCGAGAAGGCCGTCGAGGTGGAGGGTCTGCAGCCACCAGGCGGCCCGGGCCGGATCCGCGCCAACGCCGAAGTTCACCTGCTGCCAGACCGTGCGACCGGGCATCAGGCCGAAACCCTGAGGGACGTAGCCGACCCGGCGCCGCTCCGGTGCGGTCCGGCTCACGTCGACATCGCCGTAGGTCACGGTCCCGGCGTCCGGCCCGAGCAGCCCGGCGAGGACCCGCAGCGTAACCGACTTGCCCGAGCCTGACGGTCCCACGACCGCCAGGCGGTGGCCGCCTTCGGGGTGCGCCACCCGCAGGCGGAACGTCC
>Ga0302326_10030450_pt1 | contig 10800 bp, 11 predicted proteins | sample Palsa_T0_3_FD_202264 | JGI IMG/M metagenome (GOLD analysis project Ga0302326, IMG submission 202264) | Peat permafrost microbial communities from Stordalen Mire near Abisko, Sweden - Palsa_T0_3 | ecosystem: Environmental > Terrestrial > Soil > Palsa > Peat permafrost | place: Sweden: Abisko...
GTGACCGTCAACCTGCTGCTACCCGGCGGAGCGACCGCCACCGGCATGATCCCGTCGGAAGGCCCCCGGCCGGCTATGCCGCTGCTCGACCCGGCGGTGATCGGGCCGCCCATCGTCTGGCTCGCCTCCGCCGAGGCGGCCGGCGTCCACGACGAGCGCATCAGCGCCACCGAATTCGACGACTGGCTGCGCACCCGTTCCTCAGCGGGGCGTGAGCCGTTCGAGTAGCAGCGGCAGGTCGAGCGTCGCTATCCGCACCGACGAGTCGCTGCAGCCGTACGGCAGCACGATGGTGTCGCCGTGCCGCATGGCGCCGCAGGAGTACACGACGTTCGGGACGTACCCCTCGCGTTCCGACTCGTCGGCCACCAGGAGCGGCTCCGGCAGCGCGCCGATCAGGCGCTCCGGTTCACCCAGGTCGAGCAGGACCGCGCCGATGGCGTACTCCCGCATCGGCCCGACGCCGTGCGTGAAGACGAGCCATCCCATCGGGGTCTCGATGGGCGAGCCGCAGTTACCGAGCTGGATCAGTTCCCACGGCCGCGCCGGGGACTGGACCGTGCGCGCCCGCGACCAGTCATGAGCGTCGTCTGAATAGGCCACACCGTTGCTTTCCCGGTCCCAGCGGGAGAGCGCGGCGTACCGGCCGGCGATCTTGCGGGGAAACAGCGCCATCCCCTTGTTACTGGCCGAGGGACCGCTGAGCTGGGAAATCGTGAATGTCCTGAAGTCGGGGGTTTCCAGCAGGTGCGGCGCGACCTGCGAGCCGTCGAACGCCGTGTAGGTCGCGTAGTAGGTGGCGTCCGCGCCGTCGGTGAACAGCACGAATCTGGCGTCCTCCATCCCGTGGCTCTCATCCGGAGCGGTAGGCCACAGCACCCGCTCGGCCAGCGGATGGTCGGCGCCGAACTCCACGGCGTAGTTGGACGCCGCCATCCACCGGACCCGGTCGGCCAGCGCGGTGGAGTCCCCGCGGGTCAGCTGCTGCCTGGCCAGCTCGATCAGCGCGGCCTCCAGCTCGGCGGCGGTGAAGCTGGACGGCAGGATGGTCCACAGCAGCCGGGTGTTCTCGTCGTCCTGGCCGTATTCGGCGAGTTTGTTCTGGAAGAGGCGACGGTCGTAGTAGACGGGCCGGATGCGTCCGGTTTCCAGGAACCGGCCAGGAGGGTCGAGCCGGATCGCCGCATCGGCCCCGATGATGCCGGTCCTGAACTCGATGCTGGACAGGTGACCTTCCCCGACCGCCCGCAGGCTCATCACGAACCGGACCTCCCCGGGCTGGCATCCGGACTGGTCCGGGTGCTTCACCATGGACGGATTGAACAGGGCCGCGGCCTCGAGCGCGTATTCCTGAGTGAAATACGCTCCGATCAGCTGCCGTCGGGGCCGGCCGATCTCTCGCCCGCCAAGCCGGTGGGCGACGAGCCGGAAGTTGTCCTCCAGGGTCTGGGGCAGGTCGCGATACCCGTCAGAAAACCGCGCCATCGTCCGGGCCAGCGTTTGCTCCACGTCCTGCTCGGTCAGGTCGAGGATGCGATCGATGACCGGCGTCGCGCGCGATTCGCCCTGGATCAGGGTCTCCTGGCCGGGCACGAACAGCCGGGGCAGGATGCGGGAAGGGTCCGGCTTTATCCGGTGCTCGCCGCGGGTCAGCAGCCCGCTTGCGGTTCGGGACGCGACCATCACACGACCGGGGTCAGGCGCAGTCCCTGCTGCATGACGGAGATCATCGCCAGGGTTGACTCGGCGCCCTGGTTGCGGCTGCGACTGGTGCGGCCGAGGCCATCGCAGCCCCCGCCGGTCCGGTCGTCCAGGAGCGGGATCTTGGTGTCGTTGTCACCGAGGAACCAGGCCACGGCCATCTGCACGCCGGCCAGCCAGCTGCTGTCCCCGGTGACGGTGGCCGCCCGCTGGCAGGCATCGGCCAGGGCCGCCACCTCGATCGGCTGCTGGTCGAAGGCCGGGCGGGACTCGCCGAGACTCCATCCTGTCGTCGGCACGACCGACAGATGGCCGTTCCTGGTCTCGACGCGGAGCAGCCAGCCGAGCATCCGCAGGCCGTTGCTCAGCACCTCGGCCCGGCCAAGTTTCTCCCCGGCGACGATGAGGGCCTCGGCGATGGCCGCGTTCGCGTAGCTGAGCCTGGGCTGCGGCCACGGCCACTCCTCGGCGGCGGGCGGTCGCCCGATGACGGAGACGGCTCCGTCCAGAAGCGCGAGCGCGCCCGGATGGTCCGGCCACGCCCCGAGTATCTCGGCCGCGCCCAGCGCCGCGAACGCCATGGCGTGCGGCCACGGCGAGGAAACCTGCGCGGCGCGGCCGAAACAGGTGAAGGCCTCCTCGCGCATCCCGGCGGTCGGACCCCGCACGGCGGCGGTGCCAAGCCCCCACAGGCAGCGGCCCCAGCAATCCTCCGTTCCGGGCTGGTCGTGCCACCGGCGGTCGTAGCCGAGGCGGTTACGGACCTTGCCGTCCGGCGCCTGAGCCTGGGTCAGGAAGTGAAGGTAGCGGCGCCCCAGCGTGATCAGTTCGTCAGACGGGGATGGCTCCCGGCACACCACCACCAGGCCGCGGGCCACATCGTCGACGCAGTACCCGTGCTCGTGCCGGGGGACGATTCCCTCGGCATGCTCGAGCAGCCCGATCTGATCGGTCATTCGCATCAGATGCCGGAACGGCACGGCCTGATTGCTCATAGCGAAGTTCCCGCCCTGGTCATGGTGATCGCCGAGGCGAGTTCGCGGTAAGAATGCGCCACCGCCGGCCACAGCAGCTGCGGGGCCAGGTTCGCTGAGTAATTGCTCATCCGGGCCGACAAGCCGGGTTCGGTCAGCACGCGATACAGGGCTTGCGCGATGCCCGCCGGGTCCCGCCGTTCGACCAGCAGCCCGGCACCGAGAAGCTCGACGGCGTGCGGGAAGCACGTCGACACCACCGGCTTGCCGGCCGTGACCGCTTCGATCAGGACCCCGGAGGTGACCTGCTCCAGCGAGTCGTACGGCAGCAGGACGACATCGGCGGCGCCGATCAGCTGGCTCAAGGTGGCGCCGGGCAGGAACCGGGCGTCGAAATGCACGCGGTCTGCTACCCCCCGGGCCCGGGCCTGGGCCTGCAGTGCCCGCCGGTAGGCCTCGCCGTCGCGCCCCAGCACGCGTGGATGGGTCTGGCCGGCCACCCGATAGTCGATGTCGAGCCCGTGCTCGCGGAGCAGGGCGATCGAGTCGATCGCATGTTCAATCCCCTTGCCCGGTCCTAGCAGCCCCCAGGTCAGTACCGTGGGGCGGCCGGAGCTCTGGGCTGGCACCGCCGCCGTCCGGTGGTCAGCGGCGCCGTGCGGTATCACGAAGACCTTTTCCGGGGCGGTGCCGTAGATGTCGAGCAGCCGCGACCGGGCCGTCTGCGTCATCGTGACGACCACGCTGGCGGCGGCGATCACCTCGTGGAGAATGACCCGCTGCCGGGACGTGGGCCGGGCCAGCACCGTGTGCAGCACCACGATGCTCGGCACGTACAGCGCGTCGAGCAGCGAGATGATGTCTTGGCCGTCAGGGCCGCCGTAGATGCCGTACTCGTGCTGCACGATCACGACATCGAAGCTGTTGAGGACCGCGGCGGCCGCTGACGCGCTGGCGACCGAGCCGGCCACCAGGTCATGGACCACCTCGTCGGCCGGGCATGGCGCGGGCTCGTCGAGTACCCGCACGACGGCGACCTGATCGCCGGGCTGAGCCAGATGTGCGAGCAGCGCCGCCGTGAATGTGGCGAGCCCGCACTGGGTGGGCGGATAGGTGCTGAGCAGTGCGTAGGTCGTCGGCATGAGGCTCCTTGTCGTCGCTTGCCGCTTGTCGTCGCTTGCCGTCGCACGCAGTCGCGTGCGTTCGGTTACGCCGCACGGCAGAAGAGTTCACCGGGGGCCGATTGCCTGTTCACAGAGCGTTACGTGGGTGCGTCGCCGGACCGAGCTCCTTTTTCGGCCGGTCTCGGTATCACCGGTCGCGGTAGCGCCGGCCGTACCCAGCCCGGCTGGCCAGGAACGAAATCGTCTGCCGGGATCTTCAATGTCAGGCCCGAGGCTGGCTGAGAGGGCCTCGCATGCTCGCTGACGTTCCGAACAGTGGCTGAGCGTTCTCCGCGGCCTCGCGTAGCGAACGCCTCACCAGGATAGCCCAGAACCGTGCGCAAACCGCCCGTCAGGTGGCCGGCGCCAAGAGCGCGGGTATTGTCAGCCCGGAAAATCAGCCGGGAATCCCCGCGAAGGCGCATACTAGTAGTGATGAAGCCTGCCCGCGCCGCGAACCGACGCTTCCTGCCCGATAGTCCCTTCAACTCCCGGCACGTTGATCCACCTGTGGAGCAGTTCGACGTGCAGGACCAGGTGAGCCACGACAAGTACGGCCTCGGCCGTGTCATCCTCATCGAGGATGATTCTGCCTTGGTCGTCGACTTCGGTTCACGTCAAGTGCGGATTATGTGGCCCTTCGCCAAGCTGACCAAGCTCTGACGCTGCTACCTCGCCGGGCCGTGGCCACGATAGCGGCGCGGCGACCTGCCTAGGGATGTCCCGTATGGTTCTAGGGGCCTGACGGGCGGGAGACGGAGGCCGCGTGACGGCTATGGACAACGGGGCGTCGGCGCTTTCGCCGCAGCTAGGCCCGACCGCGCCTGCGGATGAGCGTGACGCTCCCCGGGCGAAGCCTCTGCTGCGCGGCTGGCTGCACCTGGCCTGGTTCGAGGCTTCGCTCGTACTCGGAACTCTCGCGCTCGCCCGTATGCATGGCGGCTTGCGGATCACCGCGCTGGCCATCTTCGAGGTCAGTGTGACCGCGATGTTCGGTGTCAGCGCGCTGTACCACCGCGGTGACTGGGGCGCTGCGTGGCGGCAGCGCCTGCAGCGCCTGGACCACGCGATGATCTTCCTTCTCATCGCCGGCACGGCGACCGCGGCCTTCCTGCTGACCACCCACGGCCCCTTCCGGATGGCCTGCCTGATTGCGATATGGGCGCTCACGCTCACCGCGGGTGCGATCCACATGGTCTGGATGGATGCGCCCGAGCTCCTGGTCGGCTCGACGTTTGTGGGACTCGGCTTGGTCGGCGGTATCGCGCTACCCGCGGTGTGGCTGCACGCCGGGGCCACGGCAGGAGCGCTGCTGCTCGCGGGCGGCCTGCTGTACATCGCCGGAGCTATCTCGTACCGCCGCCGCCGCCCCAACCCGTATCCGTCGGTCTTCGGCTACCACGAGGTCTTTCACGTCTATGTCTGCGCCGCGGCGACGTGCCAGTTCATCGCGATAGCACTGTTCATCGCCTGACTCGCCCGGCAGCCCCTAGCCTGTGCCGCCGGCCGGGCCTGTGCCGCCCGCGGGGCCCGCGGGGCCCGCGCCGCCCGGGCCCGCGCCGCCCGGGCCTGTGCTGCCCGGGCCCGCGCCGTTCGGGGCCGCGCCGTTCGGGGCCGCGCCGTTCGGGTCGGCGCCGTTCGGGTCTTTGCCGCCCGGGCCGGTGCCGACGAGGAGGGCCAGGATCTCCCCGACGGTGCGTTCCCGGCCGGCCGGATCTGGCAGCGGGAGATGCGCCTGGATGTGGTACCGGTTGCGGCGGCCGTCCTTTTCCTTGACCACGTAGCCGGCCTCGACGAGGTCCGTGACGATGCCGAAGGCGCTTCGTTCTGTCATCTTCAGGCTGGCCGCGATGTCGCGCAGGCGTGCCTCGGGGTCATCGGCAATGCACAGGAGAACCAGGGCATGGTTCGTTAGGAAGGTCCAGTTCGCCATCCTGATAGGTTACCAGTTTCCGGAAAGAACTTGCTAGTTTCTTTCTTCAAGTATAGCTTGGGGGTCACTTGCCGAAGGGAAGACACCATGTCCGAACCAACTGCGCCTCTTCCGGATCCGAGGCCGGCTGCCCGGCCAGGCCCCTCATCTAACGGCGTTGTTCCGCCGATGCCTTCGGAGGTCACGAAGACGCACCGGCCGCCGTCGGCCGGGAGCGGCAGATTGCACAAGGCGATGATGCCGCTGCGCAAGATGATGCACCGACCTCCCCGTCACCCGTAGCCTCGCCCCTCCCCGTCACCCGTAGCCTCGCCCAGGGCAGGCGCCCGCGGTCTGCGGGAGCAACTTCGCCGGGACGAGAAGAACACCTTCAGTCGCGCGGCGGCATCGCGCCCAGCCGTATGCGCGTAAATCCGAAGAACAGCCTGATATCCCCTAAAGACCGAAATGCTCGCCGTCGCCGTCGCCGTCGCCGTCGCCGTCGCCTGTGCATGCGCACCTGTTGGGTGCATTTGCACGGCAATACCTGGCCGCCGCTTAGTGCTCGGTCTGATAATTGGTCTCGGCCCGTTGGTCGCGATATCGCGGCTTGTGTCCGCTGATGCGCAGTCCACGGCGGTCCTGCGCTCATTCTTGGACAGTGGTAGGTGCCTGTGTTTGCCGTGATGCACGAGCGCGCCGTGGTGCGCCATACCGGGGAGGATTTGGGTTCCGGGGAGTTCTTTGTGCACGATAGACCCCCAAATACTCCCGTGAGCCCGAATACTCCCCAGAAGGCCAGTCGTCCGGAATTCACGAGCTAGCAGGTGCGGTTGAGGATGCCGCCGGCCTACATGTGCGGCGCTCGACCGCAGGCATTATGCGGATGTGAGGACCCAGTACCCACAAGTCTCCACGAAGGCGAAATCATCCGCGAAAAACTTCAGCTGATCTGCGGTACGTGTGACGTCCGAGACAGAAATGCCCCCTGGGGCACGCGGGACCTCAACGAGCAGGCGAACGACAACCCGCATGCGCACGCCAGGCGGAGCCCATCCATTATCAAACGCACACTTAACGGTCAATCAGCCAGCAAACCTGCCGAACGGTGACTGTGGCACGGGTTAACGTCGTTACGACCGGCAAGTGATGACAATACCTCGTCCCATACTCGGCTTTTTAGCCCGAGTTGTATACGCGGACGGTAAAGTCATGTCCGTTGCCGCCTTGGCGGACGCCCGGGCGGTTGCTTACCGCGCCGGGCCAGCAACGTTACCTCATAGGTAACTGATGCCAGTCCGGCAACAGCTACGCGTTGATCAGCCGGAAGGCTACTCCGGTTCCATGGCAACCGTGTCGGATCGCCGCCCATGAAACCGCGAGCGGACTTCTCTGTCCACCTCCGGAAAGGAGGCGTGTTATGCAAGAAAATACTGTCTTGAACGAAGGTGGCGCGACCGATTCTGGCGCAAATGCATGCCGTAGGATTTCTGTCCGGGCGGTTCATGCTGACGAGGACGCGCTACTGGCGCGGATACTGATCACGAGCCGGAGTCTGGCCACCGGCCGCACGCTGCGGGCGGGCGTCCCGCCCCAGTCGCTCACCGAGGAGGAGCTGATCAGCTTCTGGGCCGACGACGTGATCGGGATCGCGAGTCTCACCGAACCTGCCCCGGGCGCGCGGTGAGCCAGCCCGCGGACGGGCCGGCTCGGCCCCGGTCCGCGAACAGGTCCGGGCCCAGTGAGGCGGCATACCAGCTGACCCCAGCCGACCGCATGACCCCCGGTGAGCGCGACTGGCTCCGGGTCCGGTCATACCTCCTCCAGCGGCGGTACGACCTGGCGCTCGAGGCCGCGGATGAGTATCCGACCGGGAGCAAGATCGCCGGCACCCCCCTGCTCGCGGCGCCCGGCTGGCAGCCCTCCGCCCCGGTCCCGATCCAGGACATCGGCCTGGAATTCAGCACTCGTCCGGTCGCAGCCTTCCGCGGCGACGGCGCGGCGCTGGTCTTGCCTGCCCGGACGGACGGGACGCGTTATCTTCGTTATTCGGACGTGGTCAGGGAGCTGGCGGCCCCGGCGGTATTCCAGAACCGGTCTACCTACCGGCTTATCGAAGCCGAGCTCACCGGCCCGGCGCCCCGGTTGGTCTTCACCCGCGGCCGTTACTTCGACGGCATCGACACCGGTGAGGCGGCCGCGCACGAATACGCGGCGAAGCGGCTGGACGGACGCCCGGCCGGACTGCGCGACAGCATCGGCGATCCGCGCGACCTGCACCGCCGTCCGGTGAACCTGGGCATCAGCACCCTGACCCTCCGGCTGGACCGGGCGACGGGGCGGGCCTCGTTCCCGCTGCACTGGCGAGATCCGGCCAAGGTCGGCCATGCGGGCGGGCTGTACCAGGTGATCCCGGTAGGCGTGTTCCAGCCTTCGGGTGAAGCGGCCGCCAATGAGCGCGGCGACTTCTCGCTGTGGCGGAGCATGATCCGCGAGTTTGCCGAGGAACTCCGCGGACGCTCGGAGGACTACGGCAGCGAGGAAGGTCCTCTCGACTACGATTCCTGGCCGTTCGCCCGGCGGATGACCGAAGCGCTTGATCGCGGTCAGATCGGCGTGTGGTGCCTGGGGCTTGGCGTTGACCCGCTGACGTACGCCACTGACCTGCTGACGGTGGCCGTTATCGACAGCCTCGTGTTCGACGATGAGTTCGGCTTGAACCCGCGGCATAACGAGGAGGGCGAGGTGCTCGCGGCACGGGAGTTCGCCGGCCACGTCATCGACCGCCTGGTGACGCGCGAACCGGTGCAGGCTGCCGGAGCCGCGGTGCTGCGGCTGGCCTGGGCCTATCGTGAGGCCCTGATCGGCTGACTCGGTCGGGGCCGATCTTGGCGGAAGACGCATGCTCTGTCGTTTGGCGGGCAGGTATGCCGAGGAATTTGAACGTCGCGCTTCGCTGGAAGGTGTGGTGCCTCGCCAGATGGAGAAACGGTGGTTCGGACCGAAGTCGGCCGACATGTCGTTCAGATCTACGGTCACGACGAGGAAATGATGTCCGGTTCCGGCGTGCAGGGTGCGGTGCGCTCGTTCGCTCTCTCTCGTGACGCCCCCGCTGCGGCCCGTCATTTCGCGGTGGGTACGCTGCGCCGCTGGGGGATCGCTGACCTGGCCGACGACGTGGCCCTGGTGGTAACCGAACTCGCGGCCAACGCCGTCAGGCATGCCCGTTCCGGCTTCACGATCGTCCTTTCGTCCCGCCCGGACGTGGTGCGGATCTCGGTCCGCGACGCGAGCCCGCTGCCGCCAGCCGACGTCTCCAGCCCGGTGCTGCCCGTCACGCCTCTGCATGGTCTAGGGGCCGTGAACGCGATGGCGAGCCACTGGGGGGCCGAGCCGCTCGGGCCCTCCGGCAAGACCGTGTGGGTGGAGCTGCGCCGGTAACCACGGCCCGCGGCTCCTGTCCGGCTCCGGCTTCCCGCAGGGCGAGAAAGAGACGGACCTCGTCGGCGTCGCTCGTCGTGTTCGCTTTACCATGTCACTGGCCGGCGCCCTAACTGCCTGCCCTGAACGCGAGGAGGAATGGATGAGCGAGGATCTTGCCGGGCGTACCGCCGTGGTAACCGGCGCAGCCAGCGGTATCGGCGAGGCCTGCGCGACCAGGCTGGCCGCCGGCGGGGCCAACGTGATCGTCGCCGACATTAACCTCGATGCCGCCGAGGCGGTCGCCGCCCGCCTCGGCGGGCGCGCCTTCAAAGTGGACCTGGCCGCCGACTTCGACGCCGACGCGCTGGCCGGCCAGGCCGACATCCTGGTGAACTGCGCCGGCCTGCAGTATGTCGCCCCGGTTCACGAGTTCCCGCCCGATAAGTTCCGGCTGCTGCTCGCGGTGATGCTGGAGGCCCCGTTCCGGCTGGCCCAGGCGGCGCTGCCGCACATGTACGCCCGCGGCTTCGGCCGGATCGTCAACATCTCCTCCGTGCATGGCCTGAGGGCCTCTCCCTACAAGGCCGCCTACGTGGCGGCCAAGCATGGCCTGGAGGGGCTGTCGAAGGTGATCGCGCTCGAAGGCGGCGAACGCGGGGTCACCTCTAACACGGTCTGCCCGGCTTTCGTGCGCACCCCGCTGGTGGAAAAGCAGATCGCGGACCAGGCGCGGGTGCACGGCATCTCCGAGGATCGGGTGATCACCGACATCATGCTGACCGAGCCGGCCATCAAGCGGCTGATCGAGCCGGACGAGGTGGCCGAGCTCGTGGCCTACCTCTGCTCCAGCCCGGCGTCCTTCGCCAACGGCTCGTCCTGGGTCCTCGACGGAGGCTGGTCAGCGCGCTAACACGGGCCTGGGCGAGTAGCTCCGCACGCGGGACAATCGTCGCGGCCCGACCAGATGTCATCGCGGTCCCCGCTGGTCAGGCGACCCGGCGGTAGCCGGCGTCTTCGCTGGGGCGTGCCTCGGGCCGGTAGCTGAGCTTCCGGACGGCGGGCGCCGCGGCGAGCGTCGGCTTCCTGTCCGGGTGCTTCAGCACCAGCCACGTCGGGATGCCCACCCACAGGGCGACGAAAACAACCATCAGCGGCACGTTGACCCACAGCCAAGTCATGGCTAACTCCTTATAGTCTCTTTGTGCTTCACTCACCAAGGTGCCCGGTGCCCCTCTGGGGATCCGCTGAACGACCTCTGCCGTCGTTATGAATCCGAGACCAAAGCTATGAATAGCCTCTCAGGTGACCCGGCCGCCGGGTTAGACGCGCCAGGCGAGAAGGTCGCCCGCGGCGGCCGCAGGCCGCCCGAACAGGACGGACAGGTACTGGCCGAGCGCTGAGCCCGGTTTGGCCACCGCGACGACCACCGTCACCCGCCAGGCCGCGATCTGGGCGCGCATCGCGGCGTCGGTCACGGCCTTGACCCCCACGAAACCTTCCGACGCGGGATAGGCGCTTTGCGGTACCCCGGCGGCCAGCGACGCGGGCAGGCCCTGGAGGGATTTGAGCCACATGGCGTTCAGGTAGAGGCTGGCCGGGCGCGGGCCGTTGCCGTCGATGTAGCCGC